>Ga0335070_10011266_pt1 | contig 10441 bp, 7 predicted proteins | sample Lox_Sample_13_FD_206722 | JGI IMG/M metagenome (GOLD analysis project Ga0335070, IMG submission 206722) | Soil microbial communities from Loxahatchee National Wildlife Refuge, Florida, United States - Lox_Sample_1.3 | ecosystem: Environmental > Terrestrial > Soil > Wetlands | place: USA: Florida...
GGAGAGCAGCCCCAGGCCTGTCGGGGGGGCGATTTTGTTTCAGCGTAAGTACGAGACGTGAAGTGAGGGGGAGGATTGAATCCTCCCCCTCACTGCTTAGAAGGTTTATGTGATTACTCGTAGCGCAGCGCGTCGGCCACGGGAACGGCGGCCGCGTTGCGGCTCGGCAGCCACGTCATCACCAGCGAGATCCCGAAGGCGACCGCCGTCATAACCAGCACCTCCATCCACGGCATCGTGAAGTCGACGCCCTCGTTGCTGAAGATGCCCGTGGTAAACACGTTGCGGGAGACGATCACGCCACCGACCACTCCTGACAGGATGCCCATCAGCCCGATAAACACCGATTCCATCATGAACGTCAAGGCGATGGCTTCGCGCTGGTAGCCGATGGCCCGCAACATACCGATCTGCTGCCGGCGCTCGACGACTGACCGGAAGGCGATCACACCGAGCGCCGCCACGCCGACCAGCAGCCCGAGAGCCATCAGGCCCTGGAACATGCGGTTGAAGGCCTGCTGCTGCGCGTTCTGATCGTCGATCAGCTTGCGGATGCTGTAAGCCTGCACACCCCGAGATGCCAGCGCGGCCTCGATGTCCGTCGCCGCTGCTTCGGAGTCTGTGCCCGCGGCCAGGCGGACGTAGGTGCGGTTGAATTGCGGCTCGCCGAAGAGAGGCGTGTAGGCGTCGCTGTTCACGAAAATGCCGTCGGCTATCGTCATATCGACGCGGTTTGCCAGCACTCCGATCACCGTGACCGTCTTCATCGAAGCGTGACCACGGTCACGAATGGTGACCTGGAACGGGGTCAGAACGTCGTTCTCGATGTCCGCATCGACCGTCCAGACGTTGCCGGACTGAGGGTCGACCGCGTTGATGTCGATCAGCGCCAGTGACGGGTCGTTGCGGACCGCCGCAAGGACCTCGGCGTCAGTGGCGTAACCGAGACCGCGTGCGTCCAGCACCGTCCCCTCGGCCAGGTACGCGTCTGAGGCGGCGATGACCGGGTAGGCGCTCCACTCATTGCCGACGCGGACTTCCGGCTGACCGGCGAGCGTTGTCACCGGGGCCGTGTCGGTGATTTGTCCCACAATCCGCGAGCCCGCATCGGCGAGTGCACCCTTCACGTCGCTGACATCGGAGTCCAGGTTTGCAGTCGCGACGATATCGTAGCCGCCGTTGCCCTTCTCGCCACCGAACAGGGCGATGAAGTTCGCCTGGATCGCGCTGAACGTCACGAGCGAGAAGATGATCAAGGCGAACATGGCGACCGTCATGCCCGTGCGGAAGCGGTTGGAGAGCGGGTAGGCCACGCCCATCTTGAGGACGGGCTGCAGCGCGGGAAATCGCGCCGCAGCAAACGAGAACCCCGCCACAATGACCAGCAGTCCCGCGAACAGGTAGCAAAGCTGGCCAACGCTGTTGCCCCAGTCGCCCAGGGCGACGCCGGCCACCGCGAAGCCCATTGCTGCCGCGATGGCGGCCAGCGGCACGCCGTAGCGGAAACCGCCATTACGGTGGAAGAGCAGTGTCAGCAGGCGCGCGTTGTAGACGATGATCAGCGTGAACGAGATCACCACCATGATCCCGGAGAGCAGGAACATCTCGATGTCGCCGGTCAGGTCGCGGCCCAGCAGCTCCTCACCGATGTTCACGGGCGAAAGCCAGTAGGCTGCCAGGAACGCGCCGACGGCGGTCCAGGTCACCCGTCCCGGAGCGCGGTAGTGTGTGGCCAGGATCGCCAGGCTGAGCGGGATGACCGAGAACCCGAACGAGAACAGGAACTCTGACCCGCCGCCGTTGGCCGCCAGGATGGACAGTGCACCCAAGGCAATCCCTAGCGGGGCCATGATCCAGGCGCTGGGGATGCCCCAGCCCTTGTTGAAGAAGAGCCAGATTCCTAGCGGCGGGATGATCAGCGCCGGCAGGCCGACTGCAACCCAGAACCACGAAATCTTGCGACGCTTGGCCGGGGTCTCGTCTTCCGGAGTGCCGCGGACAGCTGCGACGATGTTGACGCCGCTGACCTTCATTGAAGCGAAGACGACGGTCACGAACGTCAACACGACGCCGAGGCAGAAGCTGATCATGATCGAGCGTGCTGTGAAGTGCGCGCTGATAAAGTCGAAGTCGTCACCCATGTTGGCCTTGAGGAAGCCGACAACAAGCGCTGCCGATGCTGCCACGCCAAGCCCCGCCCCGATGACGCCGGCGAACAGGTTGTATGACATGCCTTCGGAAACGAAGCTCTGGACCAGGCTGGAGCGCTGGGCGCCGACAGCCCGTGCCATTCCGATTTCCGGCTTCCGCTCGGCCGCCAGCATCACGAAGATCAGGAAGATCAGCATGATACCCGCGGCGATGGAGAAGCCGCCGATGACCAGGAAGAACGTAGTGAAGAGATTGCCGAACTCTTCCGCCTGATCCACGTCTTCGGCCTTCACGGCCTCGACCTCGACCGGGCGGCCGCTCAGGGAGACGATGTTCTTTCCCTTGGCCGTCGCCAGGAACTTCTCGATGCGCTCCGCGGCGGCGGGGCCGTCTTCCACCGTTGAGCGGACGTCGCCACTCAGCGCCACGCTGATGTAGTTGACGGCGCCCGGATGGCCGGTCCACTCCTGCACGGTGGCCAGCGTCATCACCACGCCACCCGGGCGGATAACCTGGTCGAAGTTGCCCAGGACGCCCGTCAGCTGCGAGTCCTTGGCGATGGCCACGACCGTAGCGCTATGAGGCTTGCCGCCGGTAAGGACGGTTAGGGTGTCGCCCACCTGCGCGTCCATGGCCTTGGCTGCGCGTCCGCTAACGATGACGTCGTTCGCGCCGAGCGTTGTCACGTCGAAGGCACCGCCGTTGGCCAACTCAATGCCGCCGATCTGGCTGACAATGGCCGGGTCGATGCCGACGAGGTTCGCCGTCGGCTCCGAAAGCTTCGTCGAGTCAGAAGTCACAGCGGCCCGTGTGTACATGAACGGCATGAACAATGGTTGGTCCGCGTCATCGGCGAACTGCTGCTGCAGATTGCCGGCCACAGTCCCGGGAACGAATACGTCGGCGCCCTTCGCGTCCTCGCTGTCCTCACCACGGATACTCAGCACCAGGTCTGTGCGTCCCCATTGGTCGAATGCCTTGCTTGAGAGCGAGTAGTCGATCGTATCACCGGTCGTGAAACTGGCCGTGATAATCAGCGTCGCCAGCATCAGCCCGACAACGATGAGGCCGGTCTGGAGCTTGCGCCGCGGGACGTTGCGCAGCCCCATCTTGAACATTGTCCGGTTCGTGACCAGGATGCAGGTGACGCTGCCGATTGCAATGGCGAACATCGCCACCAGGATCACCATCAGCGTCTGCATGGGCAATCCAAACAGGCTTTCCATTAGTTCCTCTCCTCGCGGACGATGGTGCCGTCGCTCATGTGAACGCGGCGGTGGCAGCGTGCGCCCACTGTTGGGTCATGTGTGACGATTACGAAAGTCTGGTTCTGTTCGCGGTTCAAAGTCTCCATCAGGCTGATGATGTCGTTCGCGGTGGTGGAGTCGAGGGCGCCGGTCGGCTCGTCCGCCCAGACGATGGCTGGGTCATTGACCAGCGCCCGCGCGATCGTCACGCGCTGCCGCTGGCCGCCGGAAAGCTGCGCCGGCCAGTTGTTCGCCCGCTCAGCGATGCCAACGCGCTCCAGAGCCGCCATCGCCCGGGTGCGAGCCCTGGTGGCGCTAACGCCAGAAACCACCAGCGGCAGCTCTACGTTCTCGATGGCCGAAAGTACCGGAAGCAGGTTGTAGGTCTGGAAGATGAAGCCCATGTTCGCGGCGCGGTAGGCGGTCTTCTGGCGGTCGTTCATGGAGGCCAAGTTCGCGCCTTCGATGTACACCTCGCCATCGTTTACGCCGTCCAGGCCGCTCAGGCAGTTGAGGAGCGTCGTCTTGCCGCAGCCCGATGCGCCCATGATCCCGAGAATCTCGCCGCGCTGGACCTGCAGCGAGACGCCCTTCAGCGCCTCTACCCGCACGTTGCCGCTGGAGTAGATCTTGACGACGCCCTGCGCGTCGATCATTGGCGCGGCGGCGGCTGTCGCCAACCGGGTCGCTTCTCGTTTGTTCGTGATCAATGTTGTCACGGTTCTCCCCTTTCGTGTCATTGGCTGGCTGGATGTTGGGCGGAGCCGTTCTACTTCACTCGCTGTCATTGGTTGCACCTCGCAGTTCCCGCGCTGCATCTCGGATCGCGTCGATCAGGCCGTTGTCCATCCGGTGCTTGGCGACGAATGCCGCGGCGCCGGCGTCGTGGGCCGTGCGGAGGGTGGCCGGATCGTCGTGCATGCTCAGCATCACGACGGCCACGCCTGGGGCCCGCGAAACGATCTCGCTCGTAGCCTCGATGCCATTCATCACCGGCATCTCGACGTCCATGACGACGACCGAAGGCGCCAGGGTCGCGGCCAACCGCACGGCGTTCGCGCCGTCCGCGGCCTCTCCGATGACCTCGACGTCCGGTTCCAGCTCGAGCCGCATCCGCAGCCCGCGCCTAACGGAGGCTTCGTCGTCGACTAGTAGTAGCGTGATCCTCTTTTCCATGGGTCGAGTGTCCCTTCTGGGCCTATGCCCTGTGATCACACGGTCGGCGGGTAGTCGCCCCCACCTGTGGCGGAGGCCGCGTCCCCGACTTTTGGCGGAGGACCGCGTATACTGCGGCCATGCCGATACGAATACTCATCGCCGACGACCACAGCGTCGTGCGGCAGGGCCTGCGTATGTTCTTGCGGCTAGACAGTGACCTGGAAGTCGTCGGAGAGGCCGCCAATGGCTCAGAGGCCATTCAGATGGCTCAGAAGCTGCACCCGGACGTCGTGCTGATGGACATGCTGATGCCCGTCATGGACGGCGTCACCGCCACCGCCCAGATTCGCGCCGAACTTCCCGATACGGAGGTAATCGCTCTCACCAGCGTGCTTGATGACGGCACTGTCGTTGGCGCGGTCAAGGCCGGCGCGATCGGTTACCTACTGAAGGACACGCAGGCTGATGAGCTGCGACGCGCCATCAAGGCAGCCGCCGCGGGCCAGGTGCAGCTATCGCCACAGGCTGCCGCCCGCCTCGTGAACGAGGTGCGTGTGCCCGAATCGCAGGTCATCGGTCTCACAGACCGCGAGACCGACGTGCTGAAACTGCTGGCGCAAGGCAAGGCCAACAAGGAGATCGCCTCGGAGCTATCCATCGGCGAGAAGACGGTGAAGACACACGTCAGCGCTATCCTCGGCAAGCTCGGTGTGCAAAGCCGCACCCAGGCCGCCCTCTATGCCGCGCAGCAGGGCTTTGTCTCGCTGGAATAGCGGAAGGCGCAGACCAGCTTGCGATCAGTGTCTCTCGGCTTCAAGCTGAACGTTGCGCTCCTTCTGTTTGTCCTGGCGCTGGGCGTTGCAACCTCCGCCATCGTGCTCTACGGCTTCAACCGCACGCAGGATGACGCCGCGGAGCGCAGCCAGGATGCCCTTGAGGAACAAGGAAAGCTCGCCCTGCAGGCGCTGGCCGGCGGCGTTGCCGATTCAGGGGTGCTCCAGTTCGAGGCCGCCGGCGCCGTGGGTCAGCGAGCCAGCCGCTACCTGCAGGACTTCAAGGCCAACGGCGCCAGTCCTGCGTATGACACTTCGCGCTTCGTACAGACTGACGATGGAATCTGGTACGACGCGGACCCAGACCGCACTTCGGACCTCATTGTCGTTAATCACGGTCAGCTGGAGGGCGCAGTCCTCGACGATATCACGTACTCCGCCGCACTGGACCCCATCCTGCCGGCTTTGGCCGAACCCTACCCGGGCGAGATCGGCGGCGACGCCTACCGGCCTATCGCGATCATCTTCATCGGGATGAACGGCGTCGGCAGGTCTTATCCGCCGATCGGTTTACAGGAGAACACTCCCGCAGAAGTTGACATGGCCAGCATCTATGACAGATTCGGGCCAGAGGCCAATCCAGAGCGGGTGACGGTCTGGACGGCGCCATACGAGGACCGTCTGGGCAGAGGGCTAGTGATGACGGCGCAGACCCCGGTTTACGAAGGAGACACCTTCCGCGGAATCTTCGAGGTAGACCTTTCGATAGCTCAACTCGTGGCCCTGGTAAACCAGCTTAAGCCCACCCCTGGCGGCTTCACTTTCTACGTCGACACAGACGGCCAAATAATGGAAACGGAAGCGTTCGAGCTCGTCAGCCGCGAGGCCGGAGAAAACGCCGAACTCGCCGCTGTCCTGGAAGCCATGAAGGCGCCCGAGCCGCAGCCTGGAGTCTTCGTGGAGACAGTGACCCTGGATGATGAGGATTTCTTCGTGGCCTATACCTCTATGCCAGTCCCCGGCGGCGCGATCGCGGTAGCGGCGCCTATCTCTGAGGTCACGGCTCAGGCGGCTGAGATAACCGCAGGCATCGACGAGGAAGCCAACCGCACATTCGTCGTCATGCTCGGGGCGATGGCCGCGCTCTTTGTCGTTGGACTGGTCGGCGCGACTTACCTTAACCGCGCGCTGCTGCTGGTGCCGTTGGGCCGCATCTTCGCCGGCACGCAGGCAGTCGCTGCGGGCAACCTCGACACGACTGTAGACCTACAGCGCGGAGACGAACTCGGTGCCCTCGCGGGGTCCTTCAATACGATGGTCGACAAGCTGCGGGAATCCGAACGTGATTTGGAGCGCCAGGTGGAGGTGCGGACTCGCGAACTGACGGCCCTCCTTGAAGTCTCCCGCACCGTTACCTCCACGCTTGATTTGCAGGAACTCGTTGGCGTCATCCTGAACCAGCTCCAGGGCATCCTCGAACACTCGGGATCCGCAGTGCTTGTCAAGGAAGGTTCCGATCTTGTCATCAAGGCCGCACGGGCGACAGACGGGGCTGACCGGGAGCTCGGCGCACGTATCCCGATTACTGACGATAACGAGCTTCAGCGCACAATCTTCGCTTACAAGCCAGTCATCATTGATGATGTCCGCGGCGACGACCCCCTGGCGAAGTCCTACCGCTCCAACATCGATGTGCTCGGTCTCCTCGAAGTCCCGCCCTTCAGCGAAATCCGCTCCTGGATGGCCCTGCCACTGGTGGCCGGAGAAGACGTCATAGGCATGCTCACGATGTCCCGAACGACGCCCGGCTACTTCACCGAGGAGCACGCAAGAATAGTGGCTGCCTTTGCTAACCAGGTGAGCCTGGCCATCGAAAACGCCCGATTGTTCGAACAGACCGAGACCCGCACGAGGGAGTTGCGGGCCCTCCTCGAAGTGTCACGCGCCGTGTCCTCCACCCTGGACCTGAGCGTGGTCCTGGGCACTATCGTGGACGAACTCGGCGCCATCACAAAACACGCCGGCGCATCAATCCTCCTCTTGCGCGAAGATGCGCTGGAGTTCGCTGAGGCCAGGTCGATGACCGGGACGACAGCGCCTCAGGGGTCCCGGATACCGCTTTCGGCCGCGCCAGGGCTGACCACGGCGCTGCAAAACGGCGAGACCGTAATCATCGACGACATACGCTTAGATGAACCGATGGCCGTCGACTATCGCGCCGCGATTGCCTCGATCGGACTGAGTGACCGCTTGCCGTTCGATGTCATCCGTTCCTGGATGGCAGTGCCCCTCGCTGTGAAGGACCATGTGCTGGGCATTATGACCCTGTCCTGGACAGAGCCCGGCCACTTCACCGATGAACACGCGAGGCTGGCACGCGCCTTTGCTGACCAGGCAGCCGCCGCCATCGAGAACGCCCGTCTCTTCGAACGTACCGGCCACGTAGCCGCGCTCGAAGAGCGGCAGCGCCTGGCCAGAGAGCTGCACGACTCCGTCTCCCAGGCGCTGTACGGTATTGCCCTCGGCGCACGCACCGCCCGCACCCAGCTCGATCGCGACCCAGCGAAGGCCGCCGAGCCGCTCGACTATGTCCTATCGCTCGCCGAGGCCGGCCTCGCCGAGATGCGCGCGCTCATCTTCGAACTGCGTCCGGAATCGCTCGAGTCCGAGGGCCTCGTCGCCGCGCTGGAGAAGCAGATCGCCGCCACCCACGCCCGCTACGGCCTCCAGGTCGAGGCGCGCCTCCAGGAGGAACCCGATATCACTATCGAGAAGAAGGAAGCGTTGTACAGGATCGCACAAGAGGCGCTCCACAACGTCGTGAAGCACGCGAACGCCACAGAGGCTTCGGTATCACTCACCCGTGAGGATGGGCATCTGCGGCTTCTGGTCGCAGATAACGGAGTTGGCTTCGATCTCCACGGCGACTTCGCCGGGCACCTGGGACTGCGCTCCATGTCCGAACGCGCTCGGCATCTAGGAGGTGATCTTGTTATCTCCTCCGCACCCGGAACTGGAACTCGTGTGTCGGCGACGATCCCCGTCTGACTCTTTCGGCGGGGTCGAAGCATGGATCAAGCTCGGCGGTTCAGCATAGTTATATAGGTCAGGCTCCACCGCATGGCGCGATTTCGACCATTCAAGTGAGCACGCCCTGAGCATCTGCTGAGCGCTGCTGCGCGGCTTGCCGATGGTCAAGCTCCCCGATAACTCCGCTCGCCCACGACGTACTCGGGCTTGCCGGCGGTCTAACGCGAAACGGTAACCCGCAAGAAAGTTGCAGGAATCGAGGTCGCGTCCTTGCTCTGGCTCTCGTTCTTGTCGTCGAATAGGGCTTCGAGCTCCCGTTGCAGGTCGGCCTCTTTGCCGTTCTTCGCGGCAGCGTCAAATGCGTTCATGGTTGGGCCGTAGTACTTTCTGAACGCGTCCACGAATTCTGCCGTCGAGCCGGGGAAGTTGAAGACGTACGTGTCTCTGACGCACGCGATCTTCTCGGGCGCGATCCCGGCGGAGCCGAACCGCTCGATCACGTTGGCCTCAACGCCCCAGGTGACGGGGCTGATGAAGCCCTCCGGCGGCGGCGGTGAGTAGGCGGAGCTGATCTTCAAGAGTTGCGCCACGACTGTCGGGTCGCCGGGGATCCAGTTGCCCATCACGATGCGACCGCCGGTCCGGGTGACGCGGACCATCTCCTTGGCCACATCGAATGGCCTGGGCGCGAACATGGCGCCGAAGATGCTGACGACAAGATCGAAGCTCTGGTCTTCCAGCTCGTTCAAGCCGGACGCGTCGCCGTGCTGGAACTTCAGGTTGGTGAGGCCATGCTCTCTTGCCCTCTTGTTCCCGGCCTCGACGAGGTTCCTCGAGATGTCGACCCCCAGCACCTCGGCGCCCAGCTTCGCTTCGGGTAGCGCCGTCGTTCCGTCCCCGCAGCCAAGGTCCAACACCTTCATGCCTTTCGTAACGCCGAGGCTACCTACGAGCGCCTCCCCGCTTTCTCTCATGGTGGCCGCGATTCGTGTGAAATCGCCCTTTTCCCAGAGGGCCTGGTTTGGATTGGTCGCCTGGCTAGTAGTCATCGTTTGTACTCCTTTCAAGAGTTCAAATGGGCCGTCTTGCGACTGCCTGGAGGTGGGGCCGAGTAAAGACCATGGGTGGAACCGGTGGGAGGTGCTTGTGCATCTGAACATCGCCCAGTTCGAAGCCGGCCTCGCGGAGATGGCGCTCCGTGTTTCGGTTGGGGTGGCAGCCTGCGCCGAACCACTGCCAGGCCGGGCTGATCAGATCCTGGCTCAGCGCGCCGATCGGATTCTGGTAACGGACGTGCTCGTAGAGACGCAGCTCGCCGCCGGGCTTGAGGACTCGCATCATTTCGGACAGGACCCTTCGGGGATCGCTGACGCTGCACAGGACCAGCGTATCCACCACGAAATCGAATGAGGCGTCCGGGAAGGGGAGCTCCTCCGCAGCGATTTGCCGCAGTTCTATGGCAACTTTCGTTTCGGAAGCACGCCGCTTGGCTCGCTCAAGCATGTAGGGATCGGGTTCGATGGCGGTGACTTGCGCGCCGGGCTGGTAGTACTGGAAGTTCGCGCCGGTGCCCGCGCCGATTTCAAGTACGTTGCCCGTCACGTCTTTGAGCATCTCCGCACGGATGGCGCCGAGGAACCTCTTCTCCTCGGACGCGAGCATCCTGTCGTAGATCGCCGCGAACCACTTGTGTCCCTTCATGGTCACGCCAGGGTCTTTCGGATCTGCTCTGCGTGCTCGCGGTCGTGAGCCGCGCTGTTCTCCAGGATGCTTAGCACGCTGTACTCTTCGTGCCCGATCGTCTGCAGCCGGAAGAAATCGTCTTCCTTAACCTCCTCGACTGCATTCAAGAACGCGTCGCGCGAGCCATCGAGCGCAGACTTCGCATCGGCCGCGCTGTCGAACTTTGCGGCTTCCGGCAGGCTTGCCGGCTTGCCGCTGAACACAGATATGAGCTGCGTATAGAGTCTTTCCGAGTGCAGGACGTGATCCAGGACCTTCGATACCGCCCAGCTGCCCCGCCGCGCCTGCTCGAAATCGTCAGGCTTCAGTTGCTCGACAATACCGACGAGGTGCGCACGT
>Ga0335070_10011267_pt1 | contig 10440 bp, 6 predicted proteins | sample Lox_Sample_13_FD_206722 | JGI IMG/M metagenome (GOLD analysis project Ga0335070, IMG submission 206722) | Soil microbial communities from Loxahatchee National Wildlife Refuge, Florida, United States - Lox_Sample_1.3 | ecosystem: Environmental > Terrestrial > Soil > Wetlands | place: USA: Florida...
CGTGGTCGTAGAAATCATTGGGCAGCGACGATACCGGGATGATGCCGTCGGCGCCGGTCTCGTCGAGCTGCACGAAGAGGCCGGCGCGAATCACGCCGGAGACCCTGCCGGAGAAGATCTCGCCGACGCGCTTCGAGAGAAAGGCGGCGGTGTAGCGGTCGACCGCCTCGCGCTCGGCAGCGGCGGCGCGGCGCTCGGTGGCGCTGATATGCTCGCCGAGCTCCTTGAAGCCGGTCACGTCGCGGGCCAAGCCTTCCTCGCCGAAGCCATAGGCGGCGATCAGGGCGCGATGCACCAGGAGATCGGCGTAGCGGCGGATCGGCGAGGTGAAATGCGCATAGCGCTGCAGCGCCAGGCCGAAATGCCCGATGTTCTCCGGCGCATAGACCGCCTGCGACTGCGCGCGCAGCACCAGGCTGTTGATCATGTCGGCATAGGGCGACTTCGCCGCCTTGAGGAGCAGCTTGGTGAAATGCGCCGGGCGGATCACCTGGCCGCGCGGCAGACGGAGGTCGAGGCCCTCCAGGAACTCGCGCAGAGCCTCGATGCGGCTGGGATCGGGCTGGTCGTGCACCCGGTACATGCAGGGCCAGCGCCGCTTCTCCAGCGCCTCCGCCGCCGCGACGTTGGCGGCGATCATGAACTCCTCGATCAGGCGATGGGAATCGAGCCGCTCGCGCGCCTCGATCTTCAGCACCTCGCCATGGCTGTCGATCTGCACCTTGCGCTCGGGAAGGTCGAGTTCCAGCGTGCCGCGGCTCTCGCGCGCCTTCAAGAGCGCCTTGAAGGCGCCGTAGAGCGGCTTGATCACCGGCTCCAGCAGCAGGTTGGTGACGGCGTCGGTGCGGCCGTCGATCGCCGCCTGGGCGCGCTCATAGGTGAGGCGGGCGGCCGAGCGCATGAGCCCGCGCAGGAAGTGATGGCGGCGCTTGCGCCCCTCGGCGTCGATCACGATCTCGACCGCCATCACCGGGCGGTCCTCGTCCGGCTTCAGCGAGCACCAGCCGTTGGAGAGCTCCTCCGGGAGCATCGGCACCACGCGGTCGGGGAAATAGACCGAGTTGCCGCGCTCGCGCGCCGACTTGTCGAGGGCGTCGTGCTCGCGGACGTAATGCGCGACGTCGGCGATCGCCACTAAGAGCTTCCAGCCGCCGAGATTCTTCGGATCGGAATCGGCCTCGGCATAGACCGCGTCGTCGAAGTCGCGGGCATCCTCGCCGTCGATCGTGACCAGCGGCACGTTGCGGAGATCGGTGCGATGGCCGAGCGCCGCCGGCCCGGATTCCCGCGCCTGGGTCAGTGCGGCGGGCGGGAAGTCGGTGGGGATGCCGTGGGTGGCGATCGAGATCAGGCTGACTGAGCGCGCCTCGCCGGTGCGCCCCAGCCGCTCGACGATGCGGGCGCGCGGCGTCCCCATGTGCCGGCCCTGTCTGCCCGGTTCGACCTCGGCCACCACAATCTCGCCGGCTTTGACGCCGTGGATGCTGCGACCGTCGACGGCGAACTCGGTGCGGATCCGCTTGTCGGCGGGGGTGATGCGCAGGGTTCCGTCGGAGCCGCGGGTGACGAGACCGACGACGCGGGCGGCCCGGCTCTCCAGCTTGCGGATCGGCCGTGCCTCGTATTCCTCGGCGTCGGTCCTGGTCAGGCGCACCAGCACCCGGTCGCCGGGACCGAGACCCGCCCCACCGGCGCCGGACTGCGGGCGATCGCTGCGCTTCGCTTCTATCACCAGGATGCGCGGCTCGGCGTCGTCGGGGCGGAGATCGACCGGCCGCGCCCAGAGATCGCCGTCCGCGTCGGGGCCGATGATCTGCACCACGGTCACTTCCGGCAGCTCGCCGGACGCGCCGAGCCGGCGGTTGCGGCCGCGATCGACGGCGCCCTCGCGCTCCAGCTCCTTCAGCAGGGCCTTCAGCGGAATCCGGTCGCTGCCCTTCAGGTGGAAGGCGCGGGCGATCTCGCGCTTGCCGACCGGCGTCGGGCTCTCGCGGATGAAGGCCAGCACCTGCTCCTTGGTCGGGAAGGGCACCTGCTTGCCGCCGTGCCTTGCCGGCGGCGCGGTTTCATCCGAATTCGGTTTCCGCCGCTGCCGCTTGGAGCGAACGGTCCGAGGACGGTCAGGCGGATTTGAGCTCGATTTCGACAAAGGCGTACTCGAAGTCGTTGGCGTTGATCACATTGTGCTCGACCCCGACCGGCCGGGTATAGGAGGCGCCGGCCTTCATCTCGGCGAACCGGCTCTCTTTCCCATCGTCGATCTGCAGCTTGCCGTTCAGCAACGGCACCACGACGTATTCATGGCCGTGGCGATGCCAGCCGGTCTCGGCGCCGGGCGCAAAGCGCCATTCCGTGACGATCACCCGGTCGTTCTCGATCTGCTTGGTGCCGATCGCCTTCGGCCGTTCCGCCATGGACATTCTCCCGATTCCACAATTCCTGCGGCGACACCATAGCATGCGCCACCGTCGCCGCCTCAAGCCGGCAACGGCCAGGGCGGCATGATCCAGTTGGAATTACAGCCCGAACGAGAGGTTGAGGCCGGCGAGGATCTGATTGCCCTTCTGGTCCTCGAACTCCTTGCTGCGGTAGGTGGCGGAGGCGTCGAGGCGGACGCGGTCGGACCAGAACAGCGCGAGGCCGCCGGAGACGTCGCCGACGAGCGGCTTCTTATCGACGCTGCGGCTGTCGGCGAAGGTGTTGCCGTCGAGGAAGATGTTGTGGCCGACGGCGCGTCCCTGGGCCGCCACATAGAAGTAGTAGCCGAACGGACTCTCCATCACATCGGGATTGAAATAGGCGGTGCCGGAGCTGGCGGGGCGGATCCGCGCCTGGCCGTAATCGGCCAGCAGGTTCTGCCCGAAGCGGAGCGTGATGCCGGTCTCGCCATAGGTCATGACGTTGCCGAGGGTGGCGCCGAGCTCCGGGATCGCGTCCACTTCCTGTCCGGCGCCGAGCGGCTGGTAGAAGCGCCACTTGCGCTCCCAGGTCAGCATGACGCCCGGCTCGTCGCGGATCTGGTAGTCCCAGCCCTGGGCCTTGCCGATGCCGATGAACTGGTGCCAGTCGTTCTGCACCATGCGGGCGAGGGAGTCGGGGCCGACGATGCCGCCCAGCAGCTCCACATGGTCGAGCTGCCGGTGGTCGGTGTCCTGGTCCATGGCGACGCCGCCATAGAGCCAACCGGCATAGGGCCGATCCTCGGCCGGGGGATGCTCCTGATGGATGTCGTTGGGCGTGAAGATGCTCTGCCCGAACAGGAACTCGTAGTGCCGCACATGCGACTTGCCGGCCGTGCCGAAGGGCGTCGCCCAGCCGTCCGAGAAGGCATTGAACGGCCGGTCGAAGGCGCTGCCCGGCGTCACCTGCGGCGAGAGATAGGTGAACTCGAAGCCCTGGGTGTAATAGCGGTCGTCCCAGGTGTAGATGGAATCGTTCTCCTCCAGCAGCGAGACCCGGCCGTATCGACGCGGCTTGTCGTCGTCCGCGGCGGCGGGCGCGATCGGCAGGAGGGGTAGGAGTAAGAGTAAGAGGAACAGGGCACCGGCCCGGCGCCCCGGTTGAAGATTCGGCAATCGTTCCATCCAGCAGAGATGCGGGGCCGGGTTCACGGGATAAATGCTTGATTTCGGCCGGAGTTCCCCGGGAATTTCCTGGGGATGGGGGGACTGAGGATTGCTCCAAATCAATTCCCCATCGGCCCGGCGGTGGCAGACTTCTCCCAACGGAAAAGGAAGCCCGCCATGCTGACCTACCTGGACGTCATCGCGCTCTGTGGCCTCGACCGCCGCGAGGTGGAGGCGATCGCCGAGCACGAGCATATTCCGCCGATCGTCGCAGCCGAGCTCGGCAACTATCTCTGCAGCAACGATGCCGGCGAGCGCTGCATCCGGCGCTACATCCTGGAGGATATCGCCGCTGCGGAAGCGCGCGGCGACCAGCATCACGCGAACGTCCTCAAGGCCGTGCTGCGGCATTTCGTGATGACCCATCCGCTCCGGAACGGCGCCGGCGCGGCGGCGGCCAGTGGTCGCTGAGGCGCCGGCTCTCGGCCGGCGCGACGTATCACCGGATGCGATTTCCCCGCAAGGAGCGATGACTATGGCGACGCCGAAGACCAAAGCCGCGACGGACGAGGCGCGACCGGCGGCGAATGACGATGGCCGGGCAGGGGAGTCGCAAGGCAAGCGTCCGCCGCGGCCACGGGAACTGCCGCTCTCGGAACCGGTGGATGTCAACGACACGCGGGCCGACACGCTCGACCGCCTGACCCATGCCTGGCAGGCGCGCTTCACCGCTTCGATTTCGCCGGCGGCGCTCCGGCTCGCCTTCACCGACTGGGGCATGCAGATGCTGAACGCCCCCGGCAAGCAGCAGCAGCTGATGGAGAAGGCGGCGCGGAAATGGACCCGCCTGATGCTCTATCTCGCGCGCCGGTCGCAGGATCCGTCGCTGCCGCCCTGCATCGAGCCATTGCCTCACGACAACCGATTTGCCGATCCGCTTTGGCGGCAGCCGCCGTTCGATGCGATCTACCAGTCCTTCCTGCTGGGCCAGCAATGGCTGCACAACGCCATGACCGGCGTGCGCGGCGTCTCGGCAGTCAACGAGCGGATCGTCAATTTCACCGCGCGCCAGCTCCTTGACGTGGTGTCGCCCTCGAATTTCCCCTGGAGCAATCCCGAGGTGCTGCAGAAGACGATGCAGGAGGGCGGGCAGAACTTCGTCCGCGGTTTCACCAACTTCATCGCCGACTGGGAGCGCAGCATCGCCGGCCGGCCGGCCGCGGGCACCGAGAACTTCCAGGTCGGGCGCGAGGTCGCGGCGACGCCGGGCAAGGTGGTCTATCGCAATGAACTGATCGAGCTGATCCAATATGCGCCGACGACGCCCGAGGTGCGGCCGGAGCCGGTGCTGATCGTGCCGGCCTGGATCATGAAGTACTATATCCTCGACCTCTCGCCGCAGAACTCGCTGGTGAGGCACCTGGTGGCGCGGGGCCATACGGTCTTCATGATCTCCTGGCGCAATCCCGGGATCGAGGAGCGCGATCTCGGCCTGGAGGACTACCGCCGGCTCGGCGTCGAGGACGCGCTGGAGGCGATCGGCAAGATCGCCGGCGCGTCCAAGGTCCATGCCTGCGGCTATTGCCTGGGCGGGACGCTGCTGGCGATCGCCGCGGCGGCGATGGGCCGCAACGAGGACCACAGGCTCGCCAGCGTCACGCTGTTCGCGGCGCAGACCGACTTCACCGAGGCGGGCGAGCTGATGCTGTTCATCAACGAGAGCCAGGTCGCCTATCTCGAGGACATCATGTGGGAGCAGAGCTTCCTCGATACGCGGCAGATGTCGGGCGCGTTCCAGCTGCTGCGCTCCAACGACCTCATCTGGTCGCAGATGGTGAAGGAATACCTGATGGGCGAACGGCCGGCGATGAACGACCTGATGGCGTGGAACGCCGACGCGACCCGGCTGCCCTATCGCATGCATTCGGAGTACCTGCGGAAGCTTTTTCTCAACAACGATCTCGCCGAGGGCCGCTACGAGGTGGAGGGCCGGCCGGTGGCGCTCTCCGACATCGAGGGGCCGCTGTTCGTGGTGGCGACCGAGAGCGACCACGTGGCGCCCTGGCGCTCGGTGCACAAGATCCACCTGATGGCCGATGCCCCGGTCACCTTCGTGTTGACGACCGGCGGACACAACGCCGGAATCGTCAGCGAACCCGGCCATCCCCATCGCTCGTTCCGCATCGGCACGCGGCGCGACCACCAGGCTTATCTCGATCCCGACACCTGGGCGGCCGGCGCCGAGCGGCGCGAAGGCTCGTGGTGGCCGGCCTGGTCCGAATGGCTCGACCAGCATTCCGGCGCGAACGTCGCGCCACCGACCATGGGTGCTCCGGCGCACGGCCTGCCGCCGCTCGCCGATGCGCCCGGCTCTTACGTGAGGCAGCAATGAACGACAGCACCATCTTCGCCCCAGACGCACCGCGCATCCGCGCGGACCAGATCATGACCGCCGGCATCGTCACCGTGTCGCCCGACGCACGGGCGAGCGAGATCGCCAAGCTGTTGCTGGAGAACCATATCAGCGCCGTGCCGGTGGTCGATGCCGGCGGCGCGCCGCTCGGGATCGTCAGCGAAGGCGACCTCTTGCGCCGGGACGACGAGGGTCGCACCGCGCGCCGTGCCTGGTGGCTGGAGATGCTGGCCGAGGGCGAGGCCCTGAACAAGGAATACCTGGCGCAGCTCCGCACCAAGGACCAGACCGCCCGGGATATCATGTCGTCGCCGGTGGTGACGGTGACGGAGGCGACCGACGTCGCCGAGCTCGCGCATCTCTTCAACTCCTATCGCATCAAGCGCGTGCCGGTGGTGCGCGACGGCCGGGTCGTCGGCATCGTCAGCCGCGTCGATCTGCTCCGCGCCTTCGATTCCGGCGCCGAGCGGCGCGAGCCGGGCGGGACGCGGCCGAGCATCCTGCATCCGATGGAGGCCCTCGCTTCGCTGGAGCAGCGCCTCAACAAGATCCGCCGGCCGACCGCCGAGGCCCCAGCCGCCGAACCGCAACCCGCGCGGCGCTCCGGCGACACGCTCGACGTCGATCACTTCCGCGCCCTGGCGGTCGATTCGAAGCAGGAGGAGGTGGCGCGACGGATCGAGGCCAACCGCGCCGAGGCGGCCGCCCGCCAGCGCACCGTGCAGCAGCTGATCGACACGCATATCGGCGACGAGACCTGGAAGAACATGCTGCACAAGGCGCGCGAGGCAGCCCAGCACGGCGCCAAGGAGTACCTGCTGCTGCGTTTTCCCCACGACCTCTGCAGCGACGGTGGTCGCGCCGTCAACGTGCCGGAGCCGACCTGGCCGAAGACCCTGCGCGGCGAGGCGGCCGAGGTCTATCTGCGCTGGGAGAGCGAATTGAAAGGCCGCGGCTTCCGCCTCGGCGCCCGGGTGCTCGACTTCCCCGGCGGCTTTCCCGGCGACATCGGCCTCTTCCTGATCTGGGGCGAGTAGGCCTTTCGCTCTGTTGCAACTGCAATGAAGATTCGGCTTTCCGCAACCGGGGCGTAGGGCGCGGCGGTGATCCTGGCGTGGTTCCGACCACGCAACATGAGGATCACCATGCAACAGCTCCGGACGAGGCGGATGCCCCCGGCCTCTGCAATCGACACCGCCGAGGCGGTGGAACTGCGACCACTGGGCGCCCTCGAGAACCTGGTGGCGGCGTATGCCGAGGCGGCATCCATCACCTTCTCGGTGATGGCCGAGATCGAGGGTGAGATCAGGCCGGCCGAGGCCGAGATCGCGCTCACCGCGGTCCAGGCGCGGCATCCGCTCCTCGGCGTCGGGATCCGTCGCAACGCCGCCGGCCGGCGCAGCTTCGTGCGAAGCGGCGGGCCGATTCCGCTCGACGTACTCGCGCCGGGCGTCGTCTCCTGGCAGGAAGTCGCCGGGCTCGAGATCCGGCGGCGCTTCGACGTGGAAAACGGGCCGCTGCTGCAGGTGAGCCTGCTGCCCGAGGCGAGGAGCACGCGCCTCTTCTTCACCTTCCATCACAGCATGTCGGACGGGAAGTCCGCGGTGTTCCTGATCCGGGACTTCCTGCAGGCCCTGAACGGCCAGGGGCTCGATCCCTTCCTTGACGCCGATTCGATGGACCAGCGGCTGGCGGCCTTGGAACTGCCGGAGTCCGAAGCGTCGGCGGACGGCGAGCCGACTTCCAGCTCTCCGGCCGGCGCGCCCGCCGAGAACCGTTGGGGCCGGGGCATGGACCGGCGTCCGATCGTGACGACCCGGACCGTCGTGCCGACGCTGGCGCGGCGCTTGAGGGAGGTGGCCCGGTTCCATGACACCACGGTCCATGCTGCGCTGTCGGTCGCTTTGGCCCGGGCCGTGGGTGCGCTTAAGGGCGCCATAGATCCGGTGCGAATCCTGTCGCCAGTCGACCACCGTGCGGCCATGGGCACCGAGGACGAGTGCGGCTTCTTCGCCTCGGTCGGCAACACGGCGGTGGCGCCGAACGGCAACGCCTTCTGGGACGAGGCGCGCAAGGCGCGGGCGGCGCTGGAGCCGTTCGCCAGCGCCGTGGCGGCGCGGCAGATGATCGCAGCGATGGCGGCGCACAGCGCGGCGGATGACACGCCGGAGGGCGCCCGTCGTTTCCTCGGCGCGTTCGACTTCGATCTGACCCTGACCAACCTCGGCGTGCTGCCGATCGCGGCGAAAGTCGGTCGGCACCGGATCAAGTCGATCGTCGGCCCGATCGTGCTGGCCTCGGTGGAAGGCGAGCAGGTGATCGGCGTCGCGACCCTCGAGGGCCGGATGCAGCTGGTTCACACCAGCGTCGATCCCCTGGACGGACTGCTGGAGCTGACCGAAGGCCAGCTCGAGGCGGCCTGCGTGGCGTGGTGAACTAAGCCGCGCTCTTCTTCTCTGTGGCCTTCCTGGCGACGGCTTTCTTCGCGGCCGGGGCCTTCTTCGCTACGGCTTTCTTCTTCGCCGGCTTCGGAGCCGCGGCGCCGTCCTCGCTCAGGCCCGGGGCGGCTTTCTTCGCCGTCTTCTTGGCGGCGCGCTTCGGTTTGCCGCCGCCCGCCGCCATCTTCTCGGCGCGGGCGGCGATCAATGAGAGCGCCTGGTCGAGAGTGAGGCTCGAAGGTTCGATCGAGCTCGGAATCGTGGCGTTGACCTTGCCCATCTTCACATACGGGCCGTAGCGGCCCTCGTGCTGGGTTACGGTCTCGCCCGACGCCGGATCCTTGCCGATCTCCTTGCCCGGCGCCGCCTGGCCGCGGCCGCGGCCCTTGCTCTCCTGGGCGAGGATCTCGACCGCGCGGTTCATGCCGATGGTGAGGACGTCGTCGTCCTTCGGGATCGACTTGTACTTGCCGTCGTGCTGCAGGTAGGGACCGAAGCGGCCGATGCCGGCGAGGATCGGCTTCTTGGTCTCCGGATGGTCGCCCACCACGCGCGGCAGCGAGAGCAGCCGCTTCGCCTGGTCGATGGTCACCGCATTGGGGTCGATGCCCTTCGGGATCGACTGGCGCTTCGGCTTCTCGCCCTCGGCACCTTCGCCGAGCTGCACGTAGTGACCATACGGGCCCTTGCGCAAGGTGATCGGCGTGCCGTCATCCGCCTTGCCGAGCTCGACCGGGCCGGCCGCGGCGGCGTCGATGGTCTCCGAGGTCTGCACCGCCAACGGCAGGGTGTAGCGGCATTCTGGATAGTTGCTGCAGCCGATGAAGGCCCCGTTCTTCGCGAGCTTGATGCCGAGCTCGCCGTTGCCGCAAGCAGGGCATTGCCGCGGCTTCCGGCCGTTGCCGAGATCCGGGAAGAAATGCGGTGCCAGGAGATCGTTCAAGACGTCGATCACCACCGAGCGGGTGCCGATGCCCTTGTCCAGGAACTGCACCGCCTCGGACATCGAGGGGAGCGTGCCCTTCTGCTCCTCGTTCTCCTGATGGAGATGGGAGAAGTCGTCCCAGAAGTCGCGCAGCACCTGCTTCCACTGCGCGCGGCCGCCGGAGATGTCGTCGAGCTTCTCTTCGAGGCCGGCGGTGAAGCCGTATTCGACATAGCGCTCGAAGAAGGAGGTGAGGAACGCCGTCACCAGGCGGCCGCGATCCTCCGGGATGAGGCGGCGCTTCTCCAGCCGGACGTATTGGCGGTCTTCGAGGGTCTGCAGGATCGCGGTGTAGGTCGAGGGCCGGCCGATACCGAGCTCTTCCAGGCGCTTGATCAGCGAGGCTTCGCTGTAGCGCGGCGGCGGCTGGGTGAAGTGCTGCTCAGGCTTCACCGCTTGCGCCTCTGGCCGGTCGCCGACCTTGAGGGCGGGCAGGCGGCGGCTGTTCTCGTCGTCGCCCTCGATCGGATCGTCGCGGTCCTCCTGGTAGAGCGTCAGGAAGCCGGCGAACTTCACCACCGAGCCGGTGGCGCGCAAAGTCGCCTTCTTGTCGGCAGTGACGATGTCCACCGCCACCTGGTCCAATTCTGCGCTCTCCATCTGCGAGGCGAGCGTGCGCTTCCAGATGAGGTCGTAAACCTTGAACTCGTCGTCGCGGAGATAGCGCTTGATCTGCTCCGGCCGGCGGAAGAGGTCGGTCGGCCGGATCGCCTCGTGGGCCTCCTGGGCGTTCTTGGCGACGGTCTTGTAGATGCGCGGCTGGTCCGGCAGGTATTCCTTGCCGTACTGCTCGGCGATCAGCTTGCGCCCGGCCTCGATCGCATCCTGCGAGAGGGTGACGCCGTCGGTGCGCATGTAGGTGATGACGCCGACCGTATCGCCGCCGAGATCGACGCCCTCATAGAGGCGCTGGGCGATCTTCATGGTCTGGGCGGCGCCGAAGCCCAATTTGCGCGAGGCTTCCTGCTGCAGTGTCGAGGTGGTGAAGGGCGGGAAGGGGTTGCGCTTGACGGTCCTGCGCTCGACCTCGGCGACGGT
>Ga0335070_10011268_pt1 | contig 10440 bp, 7 predicted proteins | sample Lox_Sample_13_FD_206722 | JGI IMG/M metagenome (GOLD analysis project Ga0335070, IMG submission 206722) | Soil microbial communities from Loxahatchee National Wildlife Refuge, Florida, United States - Lox_Sample_1.3 | ecosystem: Environmental > Terrestrial > Soil > Wetlands | place: USA: Florida...
CTCGACACGCCCCGCACGCCTCGCCGCGCTCTTCGACGCGCTGCAAAGCCGAATCCTCGTGCTCGACGGCGCGATGGGCACCATGGTGCAGCGCTACGGGCTCACGGAGGCCGAGTTCCGCGGCGAGCGCTTCCGGGACTTCGCGCGGGACCTGCGCGGCAACAACGACCTGCTCTCGATCACGCGGCCCGACGTCGTGCGCGAGATCCACGCGCAGTACCTCGAGGCGGGCGCCGACATCCTCGAGACCAACACCTTCAACGCCACGGCGATCTCCCAGGCCGACTACGGCCTGCAGGACCTGGTGGCGGAGATGAACCTCTCGGCCGCGCGCATCGCCCGCGAGGTGGCCGACTCCTTCTCGTCGCGCACGCCGGGCAAGCCGCGCTTCGTGGCGGGCGTGCTGGGCCCGATGAACCGCATGCTCTCGCTCTCGCCCGACGTGAACGACCCGGGCCACCGCGCCGTCACGTTCGACCAGGTGAAGGACGCGTACAAGGTCGCGGTCGCCGCGCTCGTCGAAGGCGGCGTGGACCTCATCATGGTCGAGACGATCTTCGACACGCTGAACGCCAAGGCCGCGCTCTTCGCCATCGACGAGCACTTCGACGAGTCCGGCGGGCGGTTGCCGGTGATGATCTCGGGCACGATCACCGACGCCTCGGGGCGCACGCTCTCGGGCCAGACGGCCGAGGCGTTCTGGAACTCGGTGCGGCACGCGAAGCCGCTTTCCATCGGGTTCAACTGCGCGCTGGGCGCGCGGCAGCTGCGCCCGCACGTGGAGGAGCTCTCGCGCATCGCCGACGTCTACGTCTCGGCGCACCCGAACGCGGGCCTTCCCAACGCCATGGCCGAGTACGACGAGCTTCCGGCGGAGACCGCGGGATACATCCGCGAGTGGGCCGAGAGCGGCTGGCTCAACATCACCGGCGGATGCTGCGGAACCACGCCCGAGCACATCCGCGCCATCGCCGAGGCCGTCTCGGTCTTCAAGCCGCGCGTGGTGCCGAAGATCGCGCCGAAGCTGCGCCTCGCGGGCCTCGAGCCGCTCAACGTGGGCGACGACTCGCTCTTCGTGAACGTGGGCGAGCGCACCAACGTGACGGGCTCGAAGGCCTTCGCGCGCCTCATCCTCGCAGGCGACTACGCCGAGGCGCTCTCGGTGGCGCGCCAGCAGGTGGAGAACGGCGCGCAGGTGATCGACGTGAACATGGACGAGGCGATGCTCGACTCGGCCGCGGCCATGACGCGCTTCCTGCAGCTCGTGGCCTCGGAGCCGGACATCGCGCGCGTTCCCGTGATGATCGACAGCTCGAAGTGGAGCGTGATCGAGGCGGGCCTCAAGTGCGTGCAGGGCAAGTGCGTCGTGAATTCCATCTCGCTCAAGGAAGGCGAGGCGGAGTTCGTGAAGCAGGCGCGGCTCGCCCGCCGCTACGGCGCCGCGGTGATCGTCATGGCCTTCGACGAGAAGGGGCAGGCCGACACGCTGCAGCGCAAGATCGACATCTGCCGGCGCTGCTACGGCATCCTCACCGAGCAGGTGGGCTTCCCGCCCGAGGACGTGATCTTCGATCCCAACATCTTCGCGGTGGCCACGGGCATCGAGGAGCACAACACCTACGGCCGCGACTACCTCGAGGCGGTGGCGTGGATCCACCGCAACCTCCCGCACGCCAAGACCTCGGGCGGCGTGTCCAACTTCTCCTTCTCGTTCCGCGGCAACGAGCCCGTCCGCGAGGCGATGCACACCGCTTTCCTCTACCACGCCACCAAGGCCGGCATGACCATGGGCATCGTGAACGCGGGCCAGCTCGGCGTGTACGCGGAAATCCCCGGGGAACTCCTGGAGCGCGTCGAGGACGTGATCTTCAACCGCCGCGCCGATGCGACCGAGAGGCTCGTCGAGTTCGCCGAGACCTTCAAGGGGCAGAAGAAGGATGCGGCCGAGGACCTCGCGTGGCGCAGGGGCACGGTGCAGGAGCGCCTCGTGCACGCGCTGGTGAAGGGCATCACGCAATACATCGTCGAGGACACCGAGGAGGCGCGCACGCTCTACGAGCGTCCCATCCAGGTGATCGAGGGGCCGCTCATGGACGGCATGAACGTCGTGGGCGACCTCTTCGGCTCCGGCAAGATGTTCCTGCCGCAGGTGGTGAAGTCCGCGCGCGTGATGAAGCAGGCGGTCGCGCACCTCGTGCCCTTCATCGAGGAGGAGAAGAAGCGCCTGGGCACGGCCGATGCGAAGGCCCGGGGCAAGGTCGTGATGGCCACCGTGAAGGGCGACGTGCACGACATCGGCAAGAACATCGTGGGCGTGGTCCTCCAGTGCAACAACTTCGAGGTCGTGGACCTGGGCGTCATGGTCGCGTGCGAGACGATCCTCGAGACCGCGAAGAAGGAAAACGCGGACCTGGTGGGGCTCTCGGGCCTCATCACGCCCTCGCTCGAGGAGATGGCCCACGTCGCGAAGGAGATGCAGCGCCTGGGCTTCACGCTCCCGCTGCTCATCGGCGGGGCGACGACCTCCCGCACGCACACGGCGGTCAAGATCGAGCCCAACTACTCGGGCCCCACCGTGTGGGTGCCGGATGCCTCGCGCGCGGTGGGTGTCGCGACCACGCTCTCAAGCGAGGAGGCACGGGCGAAATACATGGAGGAAGTCCGCGCCGACTACGTGAAGATCCGCGAGGCGCACGCGCGCAAGTCCGGGCAGAAGAGCGTGCCGCTCGGGGCCGCGCGCGCCAACGCCGAGGCCGTGGACTGGGCACTGGACGTGCCGGTCGCGCCACGGCAGCTGGGCGTGATGGCGCTGAAGAACTATCCGCTCGAAAAGCTCGTGCCCTTCATCGACTGGGCGCCGTTCTTCCAGACGTGGGACCTCGCCGGCAAGTATCCCGACATCCTCGACGATCCGGTGGTGGGCGAGGCCGCGCGCAGCGTGATGAAGGAAGGCCAGGCGATGCTCGATCGCGTGGTGAAGGGCCGCTGGCTCACCGCGAGCGGCGTCTTCGGCCTCTGGCCCGCGGCCTCCGTGGGCGACGACATCGAGATCTACGCGGGCGGCAAGCGCGATCGCGTCCTCGCCACGTGGCACAACCTGCGCCAGCAGAACGAGAAGCCCGCGGGCAATCCCAACCTCTGCCTCGCCGATTTCGTGGCGCCCAAGGACTCGGGCATCGCCGACTACGTGGGCGCGTTCGCGGTGACCGCGGGGCTCGGGATCGACGCGAGGGTGAAGGACCTCGTCGCGAAGAACGACGACTACGGCGCGATCATGCTCAAGGCCATCGCCGATCGCCTTGCCGAGGCCTTCGCCGAGCACCTGCACCAGCTCGTGCGCACGACCTTCTGGGGCTACGCGGCGGGCGAGGCGCTTTCAGGCGACGACCTCGTCGCCGAGAAATACCGCGGCATCCGCCCGGCGCCCGGTTATCCCGCGTGCCCCGACCACACGGAGAAGGCCGAGCTCTTCCGCCTGCTCGACGCGGAGAAGAACACGGGCATCCGCCTCACCGATTCCTTCGCGATGCTGCCCGCGGCGTCGGTGAGCGGCTTCTACCTCGCGCATCCCCGGGCGCGCTACTTCGCCGTCGGCAAGATCGAGCGCGACCAGGTCGCCGACTACGCGCATCGCAAGGGCATCGACGTCGCCCAGGCCGAGCGCTGGCTCGCTCCCAACCTGAACTACTGAGCTTGCGTCGTGTGGTGGATGTCGTAGAGCAGCAGCCACCGGCGCGTGTCCGGGTCCTCCACCGGCTCCACTCCGTGGAAGGAGTTGCTGGTTTTCAGGAACACGAACAGCGAGTTCGGCATGAAGGGCATGGTCGCGAGCCTCTCGAAGCCCTCGCGCGGATAGTGCGGCCCACCCGGGCAGCGGAAGTTGCGGTCCCTCGGCAGGTAGATCGAGGTTCCCAGGTGGCGCTGGGACTCGTCGCGAGGCAGGTAGAAGAGCAGCGTGATCACCTTGCGCGGCGCATCGCTGTGCGGGCCGAGCGCGTAGTGGGTCGTGTCCTGGACGAGCAGCGCCTCGTCGTAGAAGCGGATGCGCTGGCCGGCGAAGCGCTGGCCGATGGGCCCCTTGAACTTGTCGAGCAGCGTGCGCGCGAACTCCCCGCCCGTGAGCGCGCCGCGAAGGCCGGTCCAGAAGCCGCGCTGGCCCTCCGGCAGCGCCCCGAGCCTCTCGGGCGACAGCTCGAGGACGAAGCGTTCCTTGTACATGTCCTTCGGCACCGGCCGCACCTCGGGCAGCGATCTCATCGCGGCCGGATCGGGCAGCATGCGCTGCAGCTCGGCGTAGTAGTCGGCGGGAAAGATGTCCGGCACGTAGAAGTGCGGGAACGGCCAGGGATTCACCGGCGCGTTGGCCACCTTGTAGACGAGCTGCAGCTCAGCGCCTGAAGACATATTCCGCGACACCCTTGAACGTGCCCGACTTGCGCTCGGCGCGGGCCACCTGCGACCCCTCGTGCGCGAAGCCCAGCGCGTTGAGCTCCCCGACCATCGACATGTGGTCGGCGAGGTTCTGGTTGGTCTCGATGAGCAGCGACTTCACCGCCGGATCGCGAAGCGTGGCGCGCGCGCCCGCGACCACCTTCGGCTCGAAGCCGTCGACGTCGATCTTGATGTGGTTGGGGACGGGGATGTCGCCCCGGGCCACCAGCTCGTCCAGCTTCGCCGCGTAGCAGCCCTGCACGAAGTTCGTTGCAAGGGGCTTGTGCTCGAAATCGAGCGCCTCGCCCACCGAATGATTCGATCCGCCTACCCGCATGTCGGCCATGTTGAGCACCGACAGCCCCGTCGCGTCCGACAGGCCCATGCAGTAGGCGCGCACCAGCGAGGCGACGCCGTTCAACTGGATGTTGCGGTTCAACACCGCGTAGTTCTGCGCCTCGGGCTCGAAGGCGTACACGGGACAGGCGCGCGTCACGGCGGCCCAGATTGTGTACATGCCGACGTTCGCGCCGCAGTCGAGCAGGATCTCGCCGGGCTTGAAGGTGGAGATCCATTCGAGCGTCCACGGCTCCTTCTCGCGGATGGTCTGCACGCGCCAGAGAGTGAACATCGAAGGGGTCGCGAAGACCATCTTCTTCCCTTCGTGCTCGGTGGCGCTCGTGGGAAGGATCTTCTCGTACTGCTCCAGCGTGAGTTGCAAGGGCGGCCCGCGCGAACGCAAAGGCGCTATCTTACCGCCTCACGAGGTCGCGGCGCTCCGACGGCGCGGCGAGCGCCTCTCCGGCCGCCGCGGGAAGCTCGGGCAGGCGGAAGCGCTGCACGAGCCCGGCCAGGCGCTGCAGCTCCTCGCGCAGGTGCCCGGCGCGATCGGTCCAGGATCCCACCATGCGCGTGTTGCTCTGCGTGAGCCGGTCGAGCTCGGCCACGGTGCGCGAGAGCTGGTCGATCTCCTGGTTCTGGCGGCTCGCCGAGCCCGAGACGTCCGCGATCATCGCCGAGACCTGCTCGATGGACTCGCCCATGTGCACGATCTTGTGGCTCGCGCCCGCGGCGTTGCGCGCGCCCTCCTTCACCCCGGCCACCGAGGTGCCGATGAGCCCGCGGATCTCGCCCGCCGCCTGCGACGAGCGCTGCGCGAGCGCGCGCACCTCGGAAGCGACCACCGCGAAACCGCGGCCCTGCTCTCCCGCGCGCGCGGCTTCCACCGCGGCGTTCAGCGCGAGGAGGTTGGTCTGGAACGCGATGGAGTCGATCACGCCCACGATCTCGGCGATCTTCGACGACGCCGCGTTGAGGTCGTCCATTGTCTTCACGACCTCGCCCACGGCCGCTTCGCCTTCGTGGGCCGAGCCCGTGGCCGCGCCAGCGAGCTCCGCGGCCTTGTGCGCCGAGGCGGCCGACGCTTCGACGTTGGACAGCAGCTCGTTCATGGAGCGCGCCGTGGTGCGCAGGCTCGATGCCGCGTGGACGCTGCTCTCGTTCAGCGTGCCCGCGTCCTGCGCGATCTCCTCGGCGGTTTGCGCGATGTATTGCGTGACCTGGTGGATCTCGCCGATGGCGGCGATCCATGCCTGGCGCGCCTTGTCCATGGCGGCGAGCATCTTGCCGATCTCGTCCTCGCGGCTGACGCGCGGGGCCACGCCCAGGTCGCCCTCGGCGAGCGCGCTCGCCACCGTCACCGCCTCTCCCACCGAGTTGAGGATGCGGCGCGTGACCACGCCCACGAGGAGCGCGCCCACCACGACGGCGAGCACGCCTACCACGGCACCCAGCCACAGCGTCTGCTCCTGCTTCTTCAGCGCCGCCGCCATGAGGCGCGCCGACTCGTCGTCCGTCACGCGCGCGAGGTCGTCCAGGTCCTTGTGGACGGAGTTCGTGAGCGGCTGCACCTCGCGCTCGAGCCGTCCCACCGTGATCATCTTGGTCTCGTCGGTGTGCTCGGACTGGATCGTCTCGAGCAGCGTCGCGAGCTTCTCCAGCTTCTGGCGCAGCGAGGCGATGGCATCGGCCGAGCGCGGCATCGCCGAAGCCGCCTGGGCCACCTCGTCGAAGCAGGTCTTCTTGCCTTCCTCGTAGATGCGCGCCTGGGTGGTGCGCCGCGTGAGCGTCCAGGCGATCGCCTTGAAGGTGAGCGCCTCGCAGTTCGTGCGGATGCGCCCCAACGTGTCTCGCTCGACCTGCGCCGCGCGCACCTGGTCGAACGTGGCGCGCCCCTGCCGGTCGAGCACGAGCAGCATCGACATGTTCGCCACCACCAGCACGACGAGGCCGATGGGCAGCAGGCGCAGCAGCCGCTGCAGGGTCACGGGAGACGCCGGGCTACCTGACCGGGACTTCCGCGATCAGCGCTCCGCCGAAGGTGCCCTCGGTCTGCTTCAGGCCGTTCTGCGCATGGCAGGCCACGCACGCGGGCGCGAGCTTCATCGGGTAGTAGCCCATCACGCTGCTGCCGCTTCGCTTGACCACCGGATCGAGGCCCCCGGTCTTCATGAGCGCATCGACCTCGGGAACGAGCGTCGAGCCCTTCATCACCTTGTGCACGGCCCAGTCGCTGTTGATGAGCTCGTTCTCGCGGTTGGTCGCGTAGGCCTGGACCTTGCCGGTGGTGAGCTGGTTGAAGTCCTTGAGGACCTGCGCGCGGAAGAACGCGGGCACGAACGCATCCTGCCCGCCCTTCACGATGTTCGCCTGGAAGCGCGTGACCACGGAAGTGAACGCCTGCAGGTAGGCGCGTCGCACGTCGCCGAGCGCGCCCTTGGCGTTGGTGTCGAGCGGGGCCCCGGCGGCCTTCTGGTAGCGCGCCTTGAACTGCGCGACGAGCGCGTCGGGAGTGGCCTTGTCCTTCTCGACCTTGCCGCCGTTGATGGCGGGCTGCAGGTCGCCGATCACGGCGGTGCCTTCGGTGACGAGCAGTTTCACTTCCTGGGCGACTTGCTTGCCGGCCTCCTCGGTGAGCTGCGCGATCGCGGGAAGGGCGGCGCATGCGAGGGCGGCGGTGAAGACGAGGGGCAAGGATCGCGATGCGATGGAACCGATCATGGTGGATTCTCCCTATGGTCTTTTCGTGAGTGCGCGCTTTCGAGGCTATCACGCCGCGGCGCGCCTCCACAGTGACGACCGTCACAACGAACACAAAATTCCGTGGCCCCCTTTGGCGATAATGGCGGGATGAATCGAGCCCTTCATGCTGTTGCAGCGGCGGCCGCTTCGCTGGCCCTGGGGCCCGCGGCCCCCGGCGCGTGGGCCGACTGGACGCCGGTCCACGCGGTGAAGCTCGTGGTGCCCTTCGCTCCCGGCGGCCAGCCCGACATCGTCGCGCGCGCCCTGGCCGAGCCGCTCTCGAAGGCGCTGGGGCAGCCGGTGATCGTGGAGAACCGCCCCGGCGCGGGCGGAAACATCGCCGCCGATCTCGTCGCGAAATCGCCGCCCGATGGATGCACGCTGCTGGTCGGCACCAACGGCCCGCTCGCGGTGAGCCCGTCCCTGTATCGGAACCTGCCCTACGACCCGCTTCGCGATTTCGCTCCCGTGACGCTCGTTGGGACCTCGCCCAACCTCATCGCGGTGAACGCTTCGCTCGGCGTGTCGAGCCTCGCGGGCCTCGTGGCGCGCGCGAAGGCCCAGCCCGGCAAGTTGAACTACTCGTCGGTGGGCAAGGGCAGCATCTCGCAGCTGTCGATGGAGCTGCTCGACGCGATGGCGGGAATCTCGATGGTGCACGTCCCCTACAACGGCGGCGCTCCCGCGGTGACGGCGCTGGTCGCGGGCGACGTGCAGGCGATCTCGTTGAATCCCACGGCGCTCATCCCGCAGATGCAGGCCGGCAAGGTGCGCGTGCTCGCGCAGACGTCGGCGCGGCGCTCGCCCCTCGTGCCGGACGTTCCCACGGTGGCCGAGAGCTACCCCGGATTCGAGGCCTCGGTGTGGATCGCCATCGTGGCGCCGGCGGCCACGCCGCGCGAAGCGATCGCCCGCCTCAATGCCGAGCTCGCGAGGATCATCCGCGATCCGCGCACGAAGAGGGAGCTGTGGGACCGCCAATGGATCGATCCGCGGACAAGCACGCCGGAGGAAGTCACCGCGATCCTGCGCGAGGAGCGCGCGAAGTGGGCGCGCATCGTGAAGGACGCGCGCATCGAGGTCGAATGAGCCCGGCCCCGCCCGCGCTCGCGTGGCGCTTCGACAAGGACCTTCGCGAGGTGCCCGTGGACGCCGCGGCCTTCGCACGCGAGGTCGATGCCCGCGTGGACGACATCGCGAACGCGAAGTCGCAGCCAGCCCGGCTTCTCGCGATGCTCCTGGACGCCACGCCGCTGCTGCGTATCGCGGGGCGCATGGACGAGGCGCGCAAGACGGCCTCGGCGGCCATCGCGCTGGCCGAGCTCGTGGAAGACGCGTCCGCGGAATTCGCCGGGCAGCTCTCGCTCGCGCAGATCATGCAGCGCGAGGCTCGCTTCGACATCTCCACGCCGCTCTTCGACCAGCTGATCGCGAGGGCGCGCTCGATGCCCGCGCACGGCGGATGGCTTCACGACGTGCTCTTCGAGGCGGGCCGCAACCTCTTCGAGCAACGGCGCTACGCCCAGGCCGCGCGCCTCTTCCGCGAATCGCAGTCCCTGCGGCGCGCCGCGGGCCGCGAGGACCTGCTCGAGGCGAGCGCGGAAGCGATCCGCCGGTGCACCGAGGGGGAACGCGCCGCCTAGAGCGGAAGCACGCGCGCCGGATCGGGGCGCCGCACGAACTCGTGGAAAGCGTCGGCCAGGCGCTCGCTCTCGGCGATCGCCGCGCGCCAGTACGCCATGCGCCCGGCGTCGTCGCCCTCGAATCGAACGAAGTCGCGCCGGTCCGGAAGCTTGCCGTGGGGAAGCCGCGCGAGATACTCCCTCGAGGGCGCGATCAGCACGACGTTGTCCAGCCACTCGCCGCGCGCGCGCCGCCACGGCAGCGCCTTGTCGAGCCAGCCGGGCACGATGCGGTCGACGAAATGCGGATAGAGCACGAGGCCTTCGGCGCGATGCCACGGCAGGTGCAGGTGATAGTCGATGATGCCGCCGTCCCAGTAGATGCCCCGCGGCGCGCGCGGGATGTCGGCCACGCCTTCGAGCACGAGCGGGATCGACGCGGAGGCGAGCAGCGCCTCGCCCAGGTTGGCGCGGTCGAGCGCCACGATGTGCGTGTGGAACGCGTCGAAGCGATTGTCCTCGTCGAGGAAGGGAAGGCGCTCGCGCGGATCGTGGAAGATGGTGCGGTCGATGAAGCGCGCGAGGTGGCGCCGGCCCACGATGTTCGCCATCGCGGCCATCCCGAATCCCGCGGCGGTGGCCGCGCGCGAGCCGTGCGTGAGCGGCCAACGCCCGCGCACCGCGAGGATGTGCAGGCGATAGTGCGGATGCGAGAGGATCTCGTCCTCGCGGCCCGCGAACAGGCGTGAGAGCATCTCGCGCGCCGACTGCGACACCAATCGCGCGCTCGGCCGCGGCGGGTAGCGCTGCCCGGTGTAGGCCTCGGTGAATTCGCGAAGCGCCGCCACGGGATCGGCAAGGCACGCGGCCGCGAATCGCCACGCGCCGATGGAGGAGCCCACGAGGTGGCGCACGCCCGGTGCCGAGGGCAGCCACTCGCCGAAGATGGCGCGATCGAGCCCGGCGATGCCCAGGCCCTTGGGCCCGCCGGCGGCGCCCGGAACCACGCCGAAATCCGACGGCGCCATTCCCGCATCGCGGATACGCGCGAGTGCCCGCTTTCCGGCACGAATGGCGAGGGCGGAATTTGGCATCATCTGGATGCGCATTTTCTCCCATCCTCCCGCCATCCCACCATGCCCTCGCATCTTTTCTCGCCCTTCACGCTGCGCTCGGTCACTTTCCACAACCGCGTCTTCGTCTCGCCCATGTGCCAGTACTCGAGCGAGGACGGCATGCCGAACAACTGGCACCTCGTGCACCTGGGCAGCCGCGCGGTGGGCGGCGCCTCGCTCGTGTGCGTCGA
>Ga0335070_10011269_pt1 | contig 10439 bp, 8 predicted proteins | sample Lox_Sample_13_FD_206722 | JGI IMG/M metagenome (GOLD analysis project Ga0335070, IMG submission 206722) | Soil microbial communities from Loxahatchee National Wildlife Refuge, Florida, United States - Lox_Sample_1.3 | ecosystem: Environmental > Terrestrial > Soil > Wetlands | place: USA: Florida...
GGGCGTCTCGCGGTGATCAGCTTCCATTCGCTGGAAGACCGCCTCGTGAAGCGGTTCCTGAAGGCCTGCAGCGCTGACATGCTGCCCCGGGATTTGCCGATTCGCGCCCGCGATTTGCCACAACTGCCGCTCAGAATCGTCGGCAAGGCGCGGCGCGCCTCGGCCGCCGAGGTCGCGGCCAATCCGCGCGCGCGCAGCGCGACGCTGCGCGTCGCCGAGCGCACCGGCGCGGCGCTCGACCCCGCATTGCTGAAGCGCGCTGTTTCCGAACACGAGCCCGACGCGTGGCGAAGCTGAACCTCCTCCTCCTCCTGGTTCTCGTCGTCTGCGCGCTCGGGCTCGTCACCTCGCAGCACAGGTCGCGCAAGCTCTTCTCCGAACTCGAGCGCGAGCAGGAGCGCAGCCGCGCGCTCGACGTCGAGTTCGGCCAGCTGCAGCTCGAGGCGAGCACCTGGGGCCTGCATTCGCGCGTCGAGAAGATCGCCACCGGCGCCCTCGGCATGCGCGCGCCCGACCCCCGCCGCGTGCGCATGATCGAGCCGAGGAAGGACGCACCGCAGCCGTGAGCGCCGCGGCCAGCGTGCCGATGATGGTGCGGCTGCCCGCCTGGCGGGCGCGCCTCGCGCTGCTCGCGCTGCTCGCGGCGTTCGTCGTGCTCGCGGGCCGCTCGGTCTACCTGCAGTCGGTGAAGACCGGCTTCCTGCAGGAGAAGGGCGAGGCGCGCTACGCGCGCGTCCTCGAAGTCCCCGCCACGCGCGGCCGGATCCTGGACCGCAACGGCGAGGCGCTCGCGATCTCCACGCCCGTGAAATCGGTGTGGGCGATCCCGGAGGACGTCCACGCGAGCCGCGCGCAGCTGAAGGCGCTCGCCGGCCTGCTGCAGATGAACGAGCGCGAGCTCGCGCGCAAGCTCTCGGAGGACGAGCGCGACTTCGTGTATCTGAAGCGCCAGATATCGCCCGAGACCGCGATGCGCGTCGCCGAGCTCGGCATCCCGGGCCTGCACCAGCAGAACGAGTACCGCCGCTACTATCCGGGCGGCGAGACGATGGCGCACGTCATCGGCTTCACGGGCGTGGACGACGTCGGCCAGGAGGGCATCGAGCTCGCGCAGCAGCCGCTGCTCGGCGGCGTAGCGGGCAGCCGCCGCGTGATCCGCGACCGGCTCGGGCAGGTGGTCGAGGACCTCGAGTCGATCCGCGCGGCGCAGGACGGAACCGACCTGACGCTCGCGCTCGACAGCAAGATCCAGAACCTCGCGTTCGGGGCGCTGCGGACCGGCGTCGAGGCGAACCGCGCCAAGGCCGGCGCGATCGTGGCGCTCGACGTGCGCACGGGCGAAGTGCTGGCGCTCGCCAACCTGCCGAGCTACAACCCGAACAACCGCGCGCGCCTGTCGGGCGCGCAGCTGCGCAACCGCGTGATGACCGACAGCTTCGAGCCGGGCTCCACGCTGAAGCCCTTCACCGTGGCGCTCGCGCTGGAGCTGGGCAGGATCACTCCGCAGACGCGGATCCAGACCGCGCCCGGCACGCTGACGATCGCCAACTACACGATCCACGACGCGCATCCCGGCGGCCTGATGAGCGTCGCGCAGGTGATCCAGAAATCCTCCAACGTCGGCGCCGCCAAGATCGCGCTCGGCCTGCCGCGCGAGGAGATGCACGACATGTTCAAGCGCGTCGGCTTCGGTGCCGCGCCGCGCCTGGGCTTCCCGGGCGAGGGCGCCGGGCGCGTGCGCGAGGCGAAGACCTGGCGGCCGATCGAGCAGGCGACGATGGCCTACGGCCACGGCATCTCGGTGACGCTGATCCAGCTCGCGCGCGCCTACACGGTGTTCGCGCGCGACGGCCAGCTCGCGCCGCTCTCGCTGCTGAAGACGGGCGCGCCGGCGCAGGGCGAGCGCGTGTTCGCGCCGGAGGTGGCGCGCGAGGTGCGCGAGATGCTGGAGTCGGTGGTCCAGCCGGGCGGCACGGCTCCGCGCGCGCGCGTGATGGGCTGGCGCGTGGGCGGCAAGACCGGCACCGCGCACAAGCAGGAGAACGGCGGCTACGCCGCGAACAAGTACGTCGCCTCGTTCGTCGGCTTCGCGCCGGTGTCGGACCCGCGCCTGGTGATCGCGGTGATGATCGACGAGCCTTCGGCGGGACAGTACTACGGCGGCGTCGTCGCGGCGCCCGTGTTCGCGCAGGTGATGCAGGGCGCGCTGCGCCTGATGGGCGTGCCCTACGACGCGCCGCTCGAGCCGCTCGAGCTGCCGGGCGCGGACGACGACGCGAAGGAGAGCACCTGATTGACGACGCGCCGCATGACGTATTGCGGCTGCTGCGGGAGGCCGCGATCGAACGGCTGACCTCCGACAGCCGCCGCGCCGCGCGCGGCGCGGCGTTCTTCGCCTGGCCGGGCGCCGCGGCCGACGGCCGGCGCTATATCGCGCAGGCGATCGCCGCGGGCTGCGGCGCGGTCGTCTGGGAGCGCGAGGGCTTCGCCTGGAACGAGGCCTGGCGCGTGCCGAACGCGCCGGTGCAGGACCTCAAGGCGAAGGCGGGCGCGATCGCGCACGCGTTCTACGGCCGTCCGTCCGAAGCGATGTGGGTCTGCGGCGTCACGGGCACCAACGGCAAGACCTCGTGCTCGCAGTGGCTCGCGCACGCGCTCAACGCCGGCGGCGAGCGCACCGCGGTGATCGGCACGCTGGGCGGCGGCTTCGCTCCGGACCTGCAGCCGGTGGACCACACCACGCCGGACGCGCTCGAGCTGCACGGCCTGCTCGCCCGCTTCCGGGCCGCGGGTGCGCGCGCGGTGGCGATGGAAGTCTCCTCGCACGGCCTCGACCAGGGCAGGGTGGGCGGCGTCGCCTTCGCCTGCGCGCTGCTCACCAACCTCACGCACGACCATCTCGACTACCACGGCTCGATGGCGGCCTACGCCGCGGCCAAGGCGCGCCTGTTCGATGCGCGCGGCCTGCAGGCGGCGGTGCTGAATCTCGACGACACTTTCGGCGTGCAGCTCGCCGAGCGGCTCGCCAAGAGCCGCGTGCGCGTCATCGGCTACGGCCTGCAGAATGCCGTGGCCGAACTCTCGGCCGAGACCGAGGGCGATCGCGTTGCCGTCAAGTCGCCCTGGGGCGCCGTCCGCATCTCGCTGCCGCATCCCGGACGATTCAATGTCTCGAACGCGCTCGGCGTGCTCGGGTGCCTCGTCGCGAAGGGCATGGCGTTCGACGAAGCCGCGGCGCGCCTGGAGCGCCTGCCGCCCGTGCCGGGGCGCATGCAGAAGGTGGGCGACCGGCCGCTGGTGATCGTCGACTATGCGCACACGCCGGATGCGCTCGACAAGGTGCTCGCGGCTCTGGAGCCGCTCGCGCGCGCGCGCGGCGGGCACCTGGTGGCCGTGTTCGGCGCCGGCGGCGGTCGCGATGCCGCGAAGCGGCCGCAGATGGGCTTCGCGGCCGCGCGGCGCGCCGATCGGCTGGTGATCACCTCGGACAACCCGCGCGGCGAGGATCCGCTCGCGATCATCGCGGCGATCCGCGCCGGCGCCGCGGGTGGACGCGCCGCCTGCGCGGTGGAGGCGGACCGCGCGCGCGCGATCGAGACGGCGATCGCGGACGCCGACGCGAGAGACGTGATCCTGCTCGCGGGCAAGGGCCACGAGCAGACGCAGGAGATCGCCGGCCGCAAGCTGTCGTTCTCGGACGCGGCGGTGGCCGGCGCGGCGATCGCGCGCCGGGGGGGGCCATGATGAGCCTCGCCGAAGCCGCTGCCGCCGCGCAGGGACGCTTGAGCGGCGAGGATGCGCGCTTCAGCGGCGTGTCCACCGACTCGCGCAGCCTCGGCAAAGGAGAGTTGTTCGTGGCGATCCGCGGCGAGCGCTTCGACGGGCACGCGTTCCTCGGCGCTGCCAGGGAGCGCGGCGCGGCCGCGGCGATGGTGGACGCGCAATTCCGGGGATCGGCGCCGATGCCGACGATCGCCGTCGACGACACGCGCAAGGGGCTCGGCCGCCTCGGGAGGCACTGGCGCCTGCGCTTCGCGCCCGCGCTGATCGCCATCACGGGCTCCAACGGCAAGACCACGACCAAGGAGATGCTCGCCGCGATCCTGCGCAGCCATGCCGGCGACGCGGGCGCGCTCGCCACCCGCGGGAATCTGAACACCGACATCGGCGTGCCGATGACGCTGCTCGGCCTGCGCGCGAGCCACCGCTTCTGCGCGGTCGAGCTCGGCATGAACCACCCGGGCGAGATCGCGATGCTCGCCGAGCTCGCGCGGCCGACGGTGGCGCTCGTCAACAACGCGCAGCGCGAGCACCAGGAGTTCATGCAATCGGTCGAGGCGGTGGCCGAGGAGAACGCGAGCGTATTCGAGGCGCTGCCGGCCGACGGCGTCGCGGTGCTGCCCGCCGAGGACGCCATGGCGGGCGTGTTCCGCCGCAAGGCGGGCGCGCGCCGCCGGATCGAATTCGGCCTCGAAGCGGGCGACGTCACCGGACGCTGCGCGCTGCGGGACCTCGCGAGCGAGATCGTGCTGCGCACGCCGGCGGGCGAGGCGCAGGCGACGCTCGCGATCCCCGGCCTGCACAACGTGCGCAACGCGCTCGCCGCCGCGGCCTGCGCGCACGCGGCCGGCATCCCGCCCGCCACGATCGGCGCGGGCTTGTCCGCGTTCCGGCCCTACACCGGCCGTCTGCAGGTGAAGAAGACCGTTTCGGGCGCGACGCTGATCGACGACAGCTACAACGCGAATCCCGATTCGGTGCGCGCGGCGATCGACGTGCTCGCCGCCTGCCCGGGGCCGACGGCGCTCGTGCTGGGAGACATGGGCGAGGTAGGCACGCAGGGCCCGGAATTCCACGCCGAGGTCGGCCGCTACGCGAAGGAGAAGGGCGTCGCAAAGCTGCTCACGCTCGGCGCCGCCACCCCCGACGCAGTAAAGGCCTTCGGTGACGAGGGTCTGCATTTCGAATCCGTCGAAAAGCTTGTAGAAAAAAGCAAGGGCGCAAGAACAATCCTCGTCAAGGGTTCGCGTTTCATGAAGATGGAGCGCGTAGTCGAGGCCCTGACCGGCGAGCAGGCGGGAGCGCACTGATGCTGCTCGATCTCGCCCAATCGCTGGCCAAGGACGTGCGCCTGTTCAACGTCTTCAGCTACATCACGCTGCGCGCGGTCCTCGCCTGCCTGACGGCGCTCGCCATCTCGCTGATCCTCGGGCCCGCGGTGATCCGCAAGCTCACCGCGTACAAGATCGGCCAGGCGGTGCGCGACGAGGGGCCGAAGTCGCACCTCACCAAGGCGGGCACGCCGACCATGGGCGGCGCGCTGATCCTGCTCTCGATCGGCATCACCACGCTGCTCTGGGGCGACCTCGGCAACCACTACGTCTGGGTGGTGCTGCTCGTGACCGTCGCCTTCGGCGCGATCGGTTGGATCGACGACTACCGCAAGGTGGTGCACCGCAATCCGAAAGGGCTGTCGGCGAAGGCGAAGCTGTTCTGGCAGTCGGTGTTCGGCCTCGCCGCCGCGGGCTACCTCGCCTGGCTCGCGCAGAGCACTCCCGCGCTCAACGAGCTCATCGTGCCGTTCTTCAAGTTCGTCGCCTATCCGCTCGGCGCGGTCGGCTTCATCGTGCTCACCTACTTCGTGATCGTCGGCACTTCGAACGCGGTCAACCTCACCGACGGCCTGGACGGCCTCGCGATCATGCCTACGGTGATGGTGGCCGGCGCGCTCGGCATCTTCGCCTACGTCGCCGGCCATGCCGTGTTCTCCAAGTATCTCGGCCTGCCGTACATCGCGGGCGCGGGCGAGCTCGCCGTGTTCTGCGGCGCACTGGTCGGCGCCGGCCTGGGCTTCCTCTGGTTCAACGCCTACCCGGCCGAAGTGTTCATGGGCGACGTGGGCGCGCTCGCGCTCGGCGCCGCGCTCGGCACCATCGCGGTGATCGTGCGCCAGGAGATCGTGCTGTTCATCATGGGCGGCGTGTTCGTCGCCGAGACGCTGTCGGTGATGATCCAGGTGCTGTACTTCAAGTGGAGCGGCGGCAAGCGCATCTTCCGCATGGCGCCGCTGCACCACCACTACGAGCTGGAGGGCTGGAAGGAGTCCCAGGTCGTGGTGCGCTTCTGGATCATCACCATGATGCTGGTGCTGTTCGGCCTGTCGACGCTCAAGCTCCGATGATGCGCGAACCGGCCTTCAAGCTGCTGAAGAAGCCCGCGCCGATGGAGCTGCGGGGCAGGCGGGTGCTCGTGCTCGGCCTCGGCGACACCGGCCTCTCGGTCGTGCGCTGGGTGAAGGCGCAGGGCGGCAGCGTCGTCGTCGCCGATAGCCGGGCGGCGCCGCCGCATCTCGAAAGCCTCCCGGGAGAGAGCGTCGTCACGGGCAGGTTCAAGACGTCCCTGCTCAAGGCCGCCGATCTCGTCTGCATCAGCCCGGGACTCTCGCTCGAGGAAGAGATCGTGCAGGCCGCCGCCGCCAGGGGCGTTCCGGTGGTCGGCGACATCGAGCTCTTCGCCTGGTCGGTCGGCAGGGAAAATGCGGAGAAGGTCCTCGCGATCACGGGCACCAACGGCAAGAGCACCGTGACGGCGCTCACCGGGCACCTGCTGCGCGCCGCCGGCATCGACAGCGAGGTGGCCGGCAACATTGCGCCGCCGGCGCTCGAGGCGCTCGGCCGGCGCCGCAGTTCCAATTCCGCGCCGCCCGCGGCCTGGGTGCTCGAGCTCTCGAGCTACCAGCTCGAGACCACCTGGTCGCTCGCGCCGGCCGCGGCGGCGATGCTCAACCTCTCGGAGGACCATCTCGACCGCTACGCGGGCCTCGCCGAGTACGCCGCCGCGAAGGCGCGCGTGTTCCAGGGCGAGGGCGCGCAGGTGCTCAACCGCTGCGACTCGGCCTCGATGGCGATGGCGCTGCCCGGGCGCACGCAGGTGACGTTCGGCCTCGATGCTCCCGTCCTGCCGGAAGACTTCGGCGTCGCGGACGCCTGGATGGTCCGCGGCGAGGAGCGGATCCTGGCCATCGCCGAGCTGCCGCTTTCCGGATCGCACAATCTATCGAACGCGCTGGCCGCGTGCGCGCTGGCCTGCCAGATCGGCGTGCCGGTCGGCGCGCTGGCGAAGGGGCTTCGCGCCTTCAAGGGCCTGCCGCACCGCATGCAGCGCGTCGCCTCGCGCGGCGGCGTCGAGTGGATTGACGATTCCAAGGGCACCAACGTGGGCGCGACCGTGGCGGCGCTGAAAGGGCTGGTGAAGCCCGCCGTGCTGATCCTGGGCGGCGAGGGCAAGGGGCAAGACTTCTCGCCGCTGGCGCCGGTGGTGAAGGCGCGCGCAAAGCATGTGCTTCTCATTGGCAAGGATGCGCCTCTGATCTGGAAAGCGCTCGCCGGAACAGGCGTTGCCATGGAAGGAACGGAATCAATTGAGGAAGCCGTAAAGCGAGCCGCAGCAATCGCGCGGCCGGGCGACGCGGTGCTGCTGTCGCCCGCCTGCGCGAGCTTCGACATGTTCCGCGACTACAAGCACCGCGGCGAGGCGTTCGCCGCGGCGGTGCAGGCGCTGTGATGGCGAGCCCCATTCTCGCCTTTCCGTTCGGACAGTCCGGGCCGCGCACTGCGGGCACGCCGGCGCCCGAGTACGACCGCTCGCTCGCCTGGGCGGCGCTGCTGCTCGTGGCGCTCGGGCTGGTGATGGTCTATTCCGCGTCGATCGCCACCGCCGAAGCGAGCCGCTACGCGGGCTACAACCCGGCCTACTTCCTGCTGCGCCACGGCGTGTTCCTCGCGCTCTCGCTGGCCGCGGCGACGGCGGTGTTTCTCGTGCCGATCCGCCTCTGGCAGAAGGCCGCGCCCTGGCTGTTCTGCGGCGCCTTCGCGCTGCTGGTGCTGGTGCTGATCCCCGGCATCGGCCGCGAGGTGAACGGTGCGCGCCGCTGGATCAACCTGGGCCTCGCCAGCGTGCAGCCCTCGGAGCTCATGAAGCTCGCCGTGGTGCTCTACGCGGCCGACTACACCGTGCGCAAGCACGCGGTGCTCAAGCAGTTCAAGCGCGGCCTGCTGCCGCTGCTCGCGGTAATGCTGGTGGTGGCCTGGCTGCTGCTGCGCGAGCCCGACTTCGGCGCCTTCGTGGTGGTCGCGGTCACCGCGTTCGGCGTGCTGTTCCTCGGCGGCATGAGCGGGCGGCATTTCTCGGCGCTGCTGGCGATGCTCGCGGTGGGCTTTGCGGCGCTGGTGCTGTCCTCGCCGTACCGCATGCAGCGCATCTTCGGTTTCATGGACCCCTGGTCCGACGCGTACGGCAAGGGCTACCAGCTGTCGCATGCGCTGATCGCCTTCGGCCGCGGCGAATGGCTCGGCGTGGGGCTGGGCGCGAGCGTGGAGAAGCTGCACTACCTGCCCGAAGCGCACACCGATTTCCTGCTCGCGGTGGTCGCCGAGGAGCTCGGACTCGCCGGCGTGGTGGCGGTGATCGCGCTGTTCGCCTGGATCGTGCTGCGCGCATTCGCGATCGGGCGCCAGGCGGCGATGCGCGAGCGCCACTTCCATGCGCTGGCCGCGCAGGGCATCGCGATCTGGATCGGCTTCCAGGCGCTCATCAACATGGGCGTGAACATGGGCCTGCTGCCCACCAAGGGCCTCACGCTGCCGCTCATGAGCTTCGGCGGCTCGGGGCTGATCGTGAACTGCGTGGCGATCGCGATGCTGATCCGCATCGACTGGGAAAACCGCCAGCTCGCCCGGGGGCTCAACGCGTGAACGCGTTCGTGAGCCGCGCGTGAGCCAGACGATCCTCATCATGGCGGGCGGCACCGGCGGTCACGTGTTCCCGGGCCTGGCGGTCGCCGACGAGATGCGCGGCCGCGGCTGGAACGTGGTCTGGATGGGCGCGAAAGGCGGCCTCGAGGCGCGCCTGGTGCCCGCGCGCGGCTATCCGGTGGAGTGGATCCGCGCCGCCGCGCTGCGCGGCAAGGGGCTCGCCGCCAAGCTGCTGCTGCCGCTCAGCCTGCTGGTCGGGTTCTGGCAGAGCGCGCGGGCGATCTTCCGCCTGCGGCCGGACGTCGTGCTCAGCATGGGCGGCTATGTCGCGTTCCCGGGCGGCATGATGGCTTCGCTGCTCGCGCGGCCGCTCGCGGTCCACGAGCAGAACGCGATCCCGGGCCTCGCCAACCGCGTGCTCGCCGGCCTGGCCGACAAGACGATGGTCGCCTTTCCCGGCGCGCTCGCGCGCGCCGAGTGGACCGGCAATCCGGTGCGCGCCGAGATCAGCGCGCTCGCCGAGCCCGCGGCGCGCTACGCCGGGCGCAGCGGCCCGCTGCGCCTGCTGATCGTGGGCGGCAGCCTCGGCGCGCAGGCGCTCAACGAAGCCGTGCCGAAAGCGCTGGCGCTGATGGCGCCCGCCGAGCGGCCCAGCGTGGTCCATCAGTCCGGCGAGAAGAACCTGGAATTCCTCCGCAACGCCTATGCGAAGGAGAATCTGCGCGCCGAGCTGCTCGCGTTCATCGACGACATGGCGCGCGCCTACGCGGAGGCCGACCTGGTCATCTGCCGCGCCGGCGCGATGACCGTGGCGGAACTCTCGGCGGCGGGCATGGCGAGCGTGCTGGTGCCGTTCCCGCACGCGGTCGACGACCACCAGACCGCGAACGCGCGCTTCCTTGCCGACACGGGCGCGGCGATCCTGCTTCCGCAACGCGAGCTCTCGCCGGAAACGCTGTCCGCTCTATTGCGTTCCTTGAGCAGGGAAAAGCTTCTTGAAATGGCGGGCAAGGCGAGGGCTCTCGGCAAACCCGAAGCAGCTCGCATCGTGGCCGATCGATGCGCGGAGCTCGCCGCATGAAGCACAAGATCCGCCGCATCCACTTCGTCGGCATCGGCGGCGCCGGCATGAGCGGCATCGCCGAGGTATTCGTCAACCTGGGCTACCAGGTGAGCGGCTCCGACCCGGCACGCAATGCGGCCATCCAGCGCCTGGTGGGCCTGGGAGTTCCGGTTTCGATCGAGCACCGGCGGGAAAACATCGAGGGCGCCGATGCCGTCGTCGTCTCCTCCGCGGTGCGGCCGGACAACCCGGAGCTCGTCGCCGCGCGCGCCAGGCGCATCCCGGTGGTGCCGCGCGCGCAGATGCTCGCCGAGCTCATGCGCCTGAAGCAGGGCGTGGCGATCGCCGGCACGCACGGCAAGACGACGACGACGAGCCTCGTGGCGAGCGTGCTCGCCGAAGGCGGCCTCGATCCGACCTTCGTGATCGGCGGGCGCCTGAACGCCGCGGGCTCGAACGCCAAGCTCGGCGCGGGCGAGTTCATCGTCGCCGAGGCGGACGAGTCGGACGCGAGCTTCCTGCACCTGCAGCCGGTGATCGCGGTGGTGACCAACATCGACGCCGACCACATGGACACCTACCAGCACGACTTCCCGCGGCTGCAGCAGGCGTTCATCCAGTTC
>Ga0335070_10011270_pt1 | contig 10439 bp, 8 predicted proteins | sample Lox_Sample_13_FD_206722 | JGI IMG/M metagenome (GOLD analysis project Ga0335070, IMG submission 206722) | Soil microbial communities from Loxahatchee National Wildlife Refuge, Florida, United States - Lox_Sample_1.3 | ecosystem: Environmental > Terrestrial > Soil > Wetlands | place: USA: Florida...
GCGCACCATTGAAGAGGCAGTCGCTCTTCTCGATAAAAGTGGAGGTCCCATCCGCGTTCTCGCCGGAGGTACCGACCTCATCCCCTCGATGCGCCAAAAGCTGTTCGAGCCGGAATATGTCCTCGATCTGCGCGGAATCTCCGCCCTGCGGGGGATCAAGCCGCTTCCGGATGGCGGAGTTGAAATCGGCGCCCTGACGTCGATTCGCTCCATCGAGCACTCGCAGCTTCTTCGCCAGCGCCACCCGGTTCTATGCGAAGCCGCGGCTACGGTTGCCTCGCCCGTGCTGCGCAACATGGGAACGATCGGCGGTAACATTTGCCTCGACACGCGCTGTCTCTGGTATAACCAGTCGCTCACCTGGCGCAAAGCGTGCGGATTTTGCATCAAGAAAGATGGCGACCTCTGCCACGTAGCCCCAGGAGGCACCAAGTGCTGGGCAGCCTTCTCCGGAGATACTCCTCCCGCGCTGCTCTGCCTGGAGGCAGAAGTGGAAATCGCGAGCCCATCAGGCACACGCCGGATACCGCTCAAGGACTTCTATACCGGTCTTGGCGATGACTATCGGAAGTTAAAACCCAATGAACTGCTGACGCGAGTGTTCTTGCCCGAAAGATCAGCAGGCTATCGCGGTGTCTACAAAAAACTGAGGGTGCGAGGATCGATTGACTACCCTCTCGCCGGAGTAGCCGTAGTGATGCGCGCCAACGGAGTCATCACCGATGCGCGGATCGGCATGACCGCGGTCAATCCCGCTCCCGTCCTCGTCCCGGGGGTAGCCGAAGGGCTTGCGGGAAAGAACCTAGACGAATCGCTCGCCGAGGAGATTGCAAGCCTCGCCGCACGCACGGCGAAGCCTCTGACCACTTCTGCCCTGACTCCGGAGTACCGCCGCGAAATGATCCGCGTCTTCACCAAGCGGGCAATTCTGGAGGCATTCAAGCCGGGTCATAACTGATCTGCGGGGTAACTTCGAAAAGGGCGAAGCGGGTCTGATATCCTCGTCTTGCGACGGGCGAGCAATGAGCGATGAGCGAGCACGATCTGGTCAACTCATTGCTCACAGCTCATTGCTCACCGCTCTGAATGATCACTGACTGCCACATCCACATCCAGCCCATCGAGATGTTCAAGCCGCAGGCGCTGGAACTGATGAAGCAGAAGCGGCCGAACTTCGACCAGATCGTCGAATACTGCCGCTCGCCCAAAGCCTTCCTGAAATTTCTCGACGCCAGTGGAATCGACCGCGCCATGCTCATCAACTACGTGGCGCCAGAAGTCATCGGTTTCACCAGCGGCGTCAATCACTTCGTCGCCGACTACGTCAAAGAGGATCCCAAGCGGCTGCTCTCCTGTGGCAGCCTGCATCCCAGGCACACCACCAACGTGCTCGCCGACGTCGAGCAGATCCTGCGCCTCGGCATCCAGATGATCAAGATCCACCCGCCGCATCAACTGCTCTACCCCAACGATTACCTGAGCGGAGCGAAAGAACTCGAAATCATCTACCGCGCTGCCGAAGCAAACGGCGTCCCGGTCATGTTCCATACCGGCACCTCCATCTTCCCGGGAGCGAGAAACAAGTACGGTGATCCGATTTACGTCGATGACGTCGCGGTAGATTTCCCGAAACTGAGGATACTGTTAGCCCACGGCGGGCGTCCGCTCTGGATGCAGACCGCCTTCTTCCTGGTTCGCCGTCATCCAAACGTTTATCTCGATATCAGCGGAATCCCCCCGAAAACCCTGCTGAAGTATTTTCCCCGCCTGGAAGAGATCGCGCACAAGACGCTGTTCGGAACCGACTGGCCCGGCCCCGGCGTTCCCAACATCAAGAAGAATCTGGAGGAATTCCGCGCCCTGCCGCTGACCGACACCGTGAAGCAGCAGATCCTGAGCAAAACGGCCCTGACGATCTGGCCCGTGTAGGGGCGGACGCATTGGTTCGCCCCGCGGAGCAAAGCGGCGCGTGCCCACAGCAAGGTGCTGATACCCAACGTAGGACCGGTCCGCGGCTGCAGCGGGGAATCAGAACAAGGCGGTTGTCATGCTGAGGGGAGAACGAGATCGCGAAGCGAACTCGTTCGGAGTCGAAGCATCCCTACCCGACATGCACGGGTAGGGATTGATCGCTATTCGTTGGAGTGAAAGAAAACCACGACGCGGACTATCTGCCCGCCTTCGTTCCCATCAATTCATCCGCCAGCGCCGTCGCACCATAGATCTTCCGCAAAGCTTCCTGAATCCCGCGCGAGTCCACGGACACCGCCCGTCCTTGCACATCGCTATAAGCGAAATTCCAAGCCAAAGATTGAATGTTCCCGTCGAAAATAATCCCGACCACCTCGCCGTCCTTGTTCACCGTGGGCGATCCCGAGTTGCCGCCGATAATGTCGGCCGTAGAAACGAAATCCAACGGAGTCTTCAGATCGATTTTCGATTTCGCTTTCGTCCAGCTCTCGGGCAAATTGTAGGGCGGCTTGCCATCGTGTTCGGCGGAGTGCTCGAAGGCCCCACCCATGTTGGTCGAGAAGGGAATCTGCTTGCCATTCTCTTGGTATTCCTTCACCGCTCCATAGCTCAAACGCAGCGTGAAGGTCGCATCCGGGGGCTGATTGAATCCACTCTCGGCGAAGCGGGCCCGCGCAATCGCGGCCCCATCCATTCGAGCCACCGATTCCACCCTGTCCTCATATTGCTGTCGGATGTCGCGGGAGTCCGGATCGATGGCCCGCATCACCGCGATGAGTGGATCCGAGCTGGCCTCAATGGCCTTTCTGCCGCCTTCATACAGCTGTTTGCGCACGGCCACGTCGTCAAGCTTGGTGCCTTCAATGATCTCCCGGGCGGCATCAGAGGGCGTTCGGCCGGCAAGAACTTTCTGCACATCGGGATTGTCCGCTCCCAGCACCTGCCGCATCTCATCCAGCGAATCGGCCAGCAACACGGTTTCAAGACTCTTGTAGATGGGCTCGGCTGAGAATACCTGTTGTTCCAGCGAGCCCAAATTGGAGTCCCGGAACTCGCGCATGCGATCTGAATTCGGCTTGGGCCTCTCTTCGGCGGCGCGCACCAGCACGCGGGCAAACTGCGGCAGGTGGCCCGCAAACCCTCGCAGCCGCTCCAGATACGTTAGCTCGGGATAAATCTTCTCCTGCAACTTCATTGCTTCTGCAATCTGGTCCCATGGGTTGGCCGCCCCGCTGTTTTTGGGATTCTTCTGGAAACTCTCGCGCAGGCTGGCTTCTTGCGACGCTTTTTCACCCATGATGGCTTTGTCGACCAGCCCCGAGTTATATCCCGTAATCGCCTTGAATGCGTTCTGAAGGCTAAACAGTTCCTCTTTTGCAATGCGGGCATTTTCCTCGGATTCCTTGCTGAACTCCTGCAAGAGCGAAATCCGACGGTTCAGCGTTGCCAGCGTCTTGGGGTACTGCACGTCGCGCAGGAATGCCAACTGTGCCATGGTCAGCAACCGTCCCGTGTTTCCCGGATGTCCGGAGACGAAGATGAGATCTCCATCTTTCACCCCAGTGCGCGACCATCGCAAATAATTATCGATGTGTGCCGGCTGGCCGTTTTCATAAACGCGGAAGAACGTAATATCCAGGTCATAACGCGGGTAGGTGAAGTTGTCCGGATCGCCGCCGAAGAACGCGATATCGAATTCCGGCGCGAACACCAGCCGCACGTCAGTGTACTTCTTGTATTTGTAAAGGTTGTAGACCTCTCCCGAATAAAACGTGACTACATCGCAGCGCAGACCCGTGCTGCTGGCGCATTCCTTTTCCACCTGCGACATGGCAGCACGTTGCGCCTGTCCTGCGGACGCGGCAGACATGGCGGGCGTCACCGCGGCGGCAATCTTCTGCGTCACGTCCTCAATGCCCACCAGTTCATTCAGTTCCAGGTTTGGGCATTTCGCTTCTTCCGCCCGCGTCTTGGCGTAAAAGCCATTCTTGATGTAGTCGTGTCCACCGGTCGAAAGTTGCTGCACGCAGGCTGCGCCCACGTGGTGATTGGTAAAGGTCAAGCCATCGGCGGAAACGAAGGACCCCGAGCCTCCATTGTTGAAACGCACCGACGACAGCCGGACGTGATCCAGCCAGACGGGGGTTAGCTCAAAGCCATACTTGGCTTTGACCTGCTTGGTGGGTGGCGCATTGTAGAGCCACATGCCCTCGTCAGCCAGGGCGCCTGTCGTGAACAGGAAACAGAGTACGAGCGCGATCAGAAAACAGCGTTTCATTGCAGAGTGAGCCTCCATGAAGAAGTAAGAAAGCCGAGAAACCAGGGAGAGCAAGGCAAAGCAGGGTACCCATAATCATACGCCCCGCGCCGCCCGCGCTGCCACTGGAGCTAGGGTCATGATGCCCCCGGTTTTACGAACCTTGGCGGGCGGTCATCCGAAGGCCCGCCCCTTCACCAGCGAGCCGAATTATCTCCTGGCTCAAAAAGCCCGGGCTATGGAGATCCCGTGCTCCGGCTATGCTCGGGATGACGCCGATTCAGGGGCAAACTGCCGATCCCTTGGAATCGCCGCATAATTTCGGGTATAACCAAAGGTTCTGCTCCCCGTCCCCTGAGCGCGATCCAGCATCTAATCGGAGAAGGTACAAAGATCGAATGTCGAGCCTTAGCCCTACGCATGCCCCGAAAGGTCTGGAAGGTGTAGTCGCCACGACCTCAAAGATCTGCTACATCGATGGCGACCGCGGCGTCCTCGCCTACCGCGGCATTGACATCCACGAACTGGCGCATCAATCGAATTTCGAAGAGACCTGCTACCTGCTCTGGTTCGGGAAGTTGCCCATGCGCACGGAACTCCGTGAATTACGCGACCGCCTGGCCGAGGAGCGCAAGCTCGATGCCTCGATCATCACCCTGCTGCGTAATGCGCCCCGCCACGCCCTGCCCATGGACGTGCTCCGAACGGCGGTGTCGGCGCTATCGTTTTACGATCCCGAGGAGAAAAACAACGACCGCACCGCGAACGTCCACAAGGCGATCCGCCTGACTTCGCAGATTGCGATGATCGTCGCCGCCTACGACCGTATCCGTAAGGGACACCCCGTGGTCGAACCCGACCGCAGTCTCTCGCACTCCGCAAATTTCCTGCTGATGCTGAATGGCAAGCAGCCCAGCATTACGGCCGAGCGTGCGCTCGATATTGCCCTGATCCTGCATGCTGATCACGAACTGAATGCCTCTACATTCGCCGCCCGTGTGACCGCCGCCACGCTCTCCGACATGCATTCGGCCATCACCTCGGCGATCGGAGCGCTCAAAGGACCTCTACATGGGGGAGCGAACGAGGCGGTATTCCGGATTCTCGAAGCGATTGATTCCTCCGGAGCAGATCCGATCGACTACGTGAAAGGCATGCTGGCGCAAAAGAAGAAGGTCCCAGGATTCGGCCATCGCGTGTATCACACGGAAGATCCGCGTGCGACTCACCTGCGAGCCATGTCCCGTGAACTGGGCCAGTCGAGCGGGCAGGCGAAGTGGTTTGAGATTTCGCGGAAGATTGAAGAGTTTGTGAAGGCCGACAAGAAGCTGAACGCGAACGTCGACTTCTACTCCGCCTCGACCTATCACACGCTCGGAATCGATGTGGATCTGTTCACGCCGATTTTCGCCGTCTCCCGCATCAGCGGTTGGGCCGCGCACGTCATCGAGCAGCTCGACGACAACCGCCTGATACGGCCAAGGGCCGAGTATCTAGGCCCGGAATATCCAGCCCAGTACGTCGCGCTCGATCAGCGTGCGTAGAGAAGTTGCTCGAAACGTCTCGTCTGTCCAAAAGCCTGGGGGGCCGTTTCCTTTACCCTCCTCGAAGATCTCGCCACACGCATACGAGCAGCATTTCAACATATGGATCTGCCTTGAAAGGGTGCGGCTTCAGCCGCGCCGGAGGCGGAAGGTTCACAATCGCCTTTAGCCGCTGGGGTGTGGAACACACCTCACAGATCCCCTCCACCCTGGTTAAGACGAAACGCTGCTACGTCTCTAAGACAGCGACAGCGTAAAATAAAGCTGGGTTCTGTATGCGGCGCATTTACCTCGACAACAACGCGACCACGCCTGTTCTGCCCGAAGTGTTCGAGGCCATGCGCCCCTATTTCTCCGAGCACTTCGGGAATGCCTCGTCCATTCACCACCACGGGCAGGAGACACGGGCCGCCGTCGAGGGTGCGCGAGAGTCGGTGGCAGCTCTTCTAAACTGTCGTCCGGCTGAAATCATCTTTACCAGCGGCGGTACTGAATCCGACAACCTGGCCGTGGCCGGTCTGGCAGCGCCCGGGGATCACGTGATTACCTCGGCAATTGAACATCATGCGGTGCTCCACGCCTGCAAGCATTTAGAGGAGCAAGGCTGTGAGTTGACCTGCGTTCCCGTGGACAGCAAAGGACTGGTCGATCCCGACGATGTTCGACGGGCATTGCGCCCCAACACCAGGCTCATCACGATCATGATGGCGAATAACGAGACGGGCGTTCTTCAACCCGTGCACGAGATGGCAGAGATTGCAGCGGAATCAGGCGCCGTGTTCCACACGGACGCGGTGCAGGCTGCGGCCAAGGTTCCGATCGATGTGCGGCAGATCGGCTGCCACGCGCTATCGATCTCCGGTCATAAGATACATGCTCCGCAAGGGATTGGTGCGCTCTACGTGAACAAGGACATTCCAATCCGCCCCTTGCTGCATGGCGGACGTCACGAGCGCTCCCGCCGCGCGGGCACGGAAAACGTTCCCGGAATTGTCGCTCTGGGCAAAGCTGCGCAACTGGCAAAGGCAACCCTCGACCAGGGACGCGACAGGGAAATGTCGACGATGCGCGACAGGCTCGAGCAGGGAATTCTTGCGCAGGTGGAAGACGCGGTAGTCAACGGCGCGGGAGCGCCCCGCGTGCCGAACACGAGCAATATCCGCTTCGACCATATCGAGGGCGAAGCCCTGGTGATTGCGCTCGACCTGAAGGGATTGGCGGTGTCCACGGGAGCGGCATGCTCCTCGGGGGCGATCGAACCGTCGCACGTGCTGGTCGCGATCGGCCTTCGCCCAGATCAGGCACGCGCCAGCATCCGTTTCAGCCTGGGCAAGCAGACGACGGCGGAGGACATCGGCGAGGCATTGCGGCTCGTCCCGGAAAGCGTGGGGCGCCTGCGCGCCATCTCGCCCAGATATACGAAACAGGCGGTAAGCACGTAAGAGCTGTCTCTATTCAAGCTTTGTCAGCCTGAGCTAAGCGAACGACCCCTGCCGTTGGCTTGCACCATCGGCGCTTCGGGCAGAGTACATAGGTCCTTAGTCGCAAAGAACGCTCCTCGGGATGACAAGATCGAGATTAGCCAGAAGCTAGGAGCTAGAAGCTGAGTACAGAAACCATCGCCGTGGCCATGTCGGGCGGTGTGGACTCGTCCACCGTCGCGGCCATGCTGCGTGCCGACGGCGCAAACGTCATCGGCCTCACCATGCAGCTGTGGAACCAGCGCCGTCTTGCCGGGCGCGAGGGCATGCCGGAGTCGGTCCAGGGACGCTGCTGCTCGCTCGACGACGTCTACGACGCCCGGCGCGTGGCCCAGCAGATCGGCATTCCGTATTACGTGGTCAATCACGAAGATCGTTTTGAGCGCGACGTGGTGCGTCCCTTCGTCGCGGAATATCTCTCCGGACGCACCCCCATCCCGTGCAGCCTATGCAACAATCATCTGAAGTTCGATCAGCTGCTGGTTGTCGCGCAGCAGATTGGCGCGGACCGCGTCGCGACCGGACACTATGCTCGCGTGGCCTACGACGAACAGCGAGGGCGATGGCTGCTGAGGCGTCCCGCGGACGCGAGCAAGGACCAGACCTACTTCCTGTTCGGACTCACGCAGGAACAGCTCAGCCGCACGCTGTTTCCACTGGGAGACATGACCAAGCCCCAGGTGCGCGAACTCGCGCGCGAGTATGGATTGGCTTTGGCCGAGAAGCCCGACTCGCAGGAAATCTGCTTCGTGCCCGGTGGCGACTACAAGCGCTTCATCGATGCTTATCTGGCAGAGCAGGGAGAATCCCTGCCCGACACCGCAGGCGAACTCGTGACCACGAGCGGGCAAGTAATCGGAGAGCACTCAGGGATTCACAATTTCACGGTCGGCCAGCGCAAGGGCCTGGGAGTTGCTACGGGATCGCCCCTCTACGTCATCCAGATCAGCGGAGCGAACAAGCAGGTGATCGTGGGCGGCGACGAACATCTGCACTCGCGCACGCTGACAGCGCGGCGCGTCAATCTGATTGCGGTCGATGATCTGCACGAACCGATGCCGGTGTCGGTGAAAATCCGCCACCGCCATGAGCCCGCCCCAGCCGTACTAGAAAAGATCGGAGCCGACGAAGTTCGAGTGACGTTCGACGAACCGCAGCGCGCCATCACGCCGGGCCAGGCGGCAGTCTTCTACGAGGGTGATATCGTGGTCGGCGGTGGCTGGATCGCGTGAGCCAAGCTCTCCGACTCTGAGCGGGAGCCCGCGCCGCGGACAAAAGTCAAGACCTCAACTGACTACTCACTGCACCGTGAATAGTGCAAAACGCAGCAAACGCCTCAAAGGAAAGCTTTTCGCAGTTGAAGCGCTGTGCAAATAAAGTGCCGCAAGTCTTTAGCCAGCAATAACTTAAAATCCGCAATTAAATCGATTTAACTCGCCGCTGCATCGCCAGCAAACACCAACCACCTTCGCTTCAGCTCTGGTCCGCTTCGCCTGTGCAACGGCCGGAGAACCTCCGCAAAGGGCCTCGCTCGTCGCAACCGGATTAGCCCGATCCATCCCGCCGCTTGCAGGACATCTCCGTCTGATCGCGAAGTTGAGTCAAGAACGGCTTGCCTGAACCCTGAAGTTTTTGTTCAAGTCTGGCGGTGCAATCACAACGATCGCAGGCCCAGGACTCACTCCCATTCTCGTCGCGGCACTTGCGGCGGTCATGCGCGTCCTGGATCCGGGTCAGGTCGAAGTATTCTTCCCAGTACGGACGCTCTTCCTGCAGGGGCGTAGGGCAGTAACAGATTTCCACCCAGCGCGCGGTCTGGTCGGGGAAGAGCCGTGCCTGCTGCATGTTACGCAGGTATTCGCCCTCGGCAACCGATCCGCGGCCAAGTGTCTCCTTTTCAATGGCGTCGAGCAGATCCGGTTCACGGCCAGGCTTTACCCGGGCACGCACTAAGTAACGCATAAAGGATTTCCCCAGGCAGGTATGTAGGCGCGGACCCGTTGGTCCGCGATTGCGCGCAAAGCGCGCCTAGGAACAGCCGGGAGTCTACCTCAACTTTCGGTAAACCCGGACCGCACGGCACGCGCCCCTTCGCTCCGCCAAGGTCACAGTGCGGACCAATGGGTCCACACCTACACAAGAGTTCTCAGATGAACATCTCGTCCTGGGGCAGAGGCCTCCGCTGTTCGCGGCCGCCGCCGTTTTTGCGTGCGCTGCGGCTGAAGAGGAATTCCAAGCCTACCGTGATGCCCTGCAGCAATCCAGAGAACTGGCGCACAGGCGAGACGACGGTCTTTTGCACCATCTCGGAAGTATGTTCGACCTTATCGAGCGTACGGCTTAGCAGTTCGTCTGCGCGAATCACCTGCAACCGGGCACGATCCACGGCATCGCCCACGGCGGCATCCACGCGTTCCATTTGGCCGCGCACCCTTAAGGTGATCTCTTCCAGGTTCGACGCAATGCCCTGAACTTTCGGCTGGACTTCCGTCAGCATGGTTTTCGCCTGCTCGATGGTCGGCAGCAGTTTGTCCTTGACCTCAGTCGAGAGGGACTCCATGCGTTCGCTGGTCTTGCGCAGGGCAAGGTACATGGCAGCGAGAACACACGCCTGCAGCAACACCGCGAATGCCGTCAGGGCGATGAACACCGTGAGCTTGTCCATAGTTATGCCTCTCTACCTCGACCAGGGCCCCCTCTCAGCAGAAAAAAGTCGGAGTGCACAAAGTCAGGAGTTTTTCGCGGCCTCAGGCTGCGTGGTTGCCTCTTGATAGGCCTGACGTCCAGCTTCGTAAGCGGCTCGAAATTGCTCTTTCTGCTGATTGAGAACATCGCGGCCGCGGTCGGCCCACTGGTTCGCCTGGTCGCGTGCATCCCGGGCCCGACTCCGCATGTAATCCCGCCCTTCTTCCGCACGGGCGCGAATGGCTTCCCGCGTCTCGCTGCCCGAGCGGGGAGCATACAGGACTCCCACCAGAGCGCCCAGTCCGAGCCCCGCCAGGAACCAAACAAAACCGTTGCCGTCACGATCCGACATACGTCCCTCCAAGAAATTTAAGAGCTAAAGCGGATGGTAGCACCGTGAATGGGGGAATACAATTCGCCCTTGTAGGCCATCGCATCAGACCCGGCTTCCAGCGCCGTTCTCGCCCGACCTGCCATGTTGACCGACGCTTTCGGGGCGGA
>Ga0335070_10011271_pt1 | contig 10439 bp, 10 predicted proteins | sample Lox_Sample_13_FD_206722 | JGI IMG/M metagenome (GOLD analysis project Ga0335070, IMG submission 206722) | Soil microbial communities from Loxahatchee National Wildlife Refuge, Florida, United States - Lox_Sample_1.3 | ecosystem: Environmental > Terrestrial > Soil > Wetlands | place: USA...
CGACGCGCTCGACACCGTCGAGGCGAAGGACACCAACAAGTTCGACCCGACCACCGGCACCTACGCGGGCGCCGAGAAGGGCAACACCGACGCCTGGAACCCGCAGCTCGGCCTCTACTGGACCGCCCCCACCGGCGGCGTGGCCCACGCCGGCGTGGCACGGAAGAGCCGCCTCCCCTCCATCAAGGACCGCTACTCCTACCGGCTGGGCACCGCCGAGCCCAACCCCGACCTCAAGGCGGAGCGGGCCACCAACTACGAGGTGGGGTACGAGGACAAGCTGGCCGGCGTGGTGAAGGCCGCAGCCACCGGCTTCTACCACGACATCACCGACTTCATCCTCCTCACCAACGTCGGCGGGGGCCTCACCCAGAACCAGAACGTGGGCAAGGTCCACCAGCAGGGGGTGGAGCTCGAGGCCTCGGCGCCGCTCGGCACCCTGGCCGAGCTGGGGGCCAACTACACCTACGTCCACAGCCAGAACCTGAGCAGCTCGCTGAAGCTCACCGGGATCCCCGACCACAAGGTCATGGGCTACGCCCGCCTCACCCCCTTCGGCGGGCTGAGCCTGCTCGCCTCCGCGGAGTACGACTCCCGGCGCTACAGCTCGACCGACGGCCTCGACCGCGCCGGCGGGTACCTGCTGGTGAACGCCAAGCTCGGCTGGGAGCCGCTCGCCAGGCTCAACCTCGAGGTGGGGGTGGAGAACCTCTTCGACCGCCTGTACGCCATCGACGACGGGTACCCGGAGGCGGGCCGGACCTTCTTCGCGGAGGCGAGGTATGAGTTCTAGCGGGGCGGGCGGGAGCGCCGCGGGAGCGAGCGGTCCCTGGTCGCTCTACGAACGGCTTCTCGACGCCCTCCCCGCGGAGGCCGCCGTCCGGCGGGTGCTGGTGGGCCGGGCCTGGACCCTGGTCGAGGCCCAGGGCCTGGGGATGGCCATGAGCCACGACGACGACGAGTCGGAGGCGTCGCTGCAGCCGCCCTACGCTGGCCGGCCGCTCCGCCAGCTGGCCGCCGGGCTCCGGTCGTGGAACGTGCGGGAGGCGGCGATCGGCCTGGCGGCCGTGAACTCGCACTACAACGACCGGGCCCGGGTGGAGCAGGCGTTCGGGCGCAGGCTCCCGGAGCGGAACGACGAGACCGTCTTCCAGTTCCTGCTCCCCGAGCTCGTCGGCAGGCGGGTGGCGGTGATCGGCCACTTCCCCGGGCTGGAGCCGCTGGCCGCGCGCTGCCGCCTCACCATCCTGGAGCGGCGGCCGCAACCCGGCGACCTGCCCGACTTCGCCGCCGAGTACCTCCTCCCCGAGCAGGACTGGGTCTTCATCACCGGGGTCACCCTCGTGAACAAGACCCTGCCGCGCCTGCTGGAGCTGTCGCGCCGGGCCAAGGTGGTGCTGGTCGGGCCCAGCGTCCCGCTCACGCCGCGCTGGTTCGAGTGGGGGGTGTCGGTGGTGGCCGGGTCGGTGGCGGTGGACCCGGCCCGGGTGTGGGAGGCGGCCGGGGAGGGCGGGGTGCGGGACATCTGGGGACGCGGGGCGGTCACCGTGCAGTTCCGGGCCGAGGAGCGTCCCCGATGAGCGCGGCGGCTCGGCGCGGCGGCGGGGCCGGGGAGGCGGTGTGCCGGGCGCTGGCGGTGGCCCTGTGCGCGGCGGCCTGCCTGGCGGGGTGGCCGGCCCGGGCCCGCGAGATCGTGGACATGATCGGGCGGCGGGTGAGGGTGCCGGACCACGTGGGCAAGGTGGTGGCGCTCTCGCCGCCGGCCACCTACCTGGTCTACGCCCTCGACCCGGCCGTGCTGGCCGGCCTGAACTTCCCCCTGTGGGAGGACGAGAAGCGCTTCACCGCCGAGACCTTCCGGAAGCTCCCGGTCGTCGGCGGACAGGTGGGGGAGGGGCGCCAGGTGAACATGGAGGTCCTCATGGCCATCGCCCCCGACGTGGCGGTGCTCTGGACCCAGGGCCCGGAGGGCGATCCCGTCGATCGCGAGTACGAGCGGATGCTCTCGACGCTGGGCGTGCCCGTGGTCTACGCGCGGTTCGAGGCGATCCGCGACTACCCGGCGGCGCTGACCTTCATGGGAGAGCTCCTGGAGCGGCGGGAGCGCGCCGCCGCGCTCCGCGCCTACGCCGAGGAGGTCCTCTCCCGCGTCGACCGAGCCACCTCCACCATCGCCGGGGAGCGCCGCCCGTCGGTCTACTACGCCGAGGGGCTCGACGGGCTCGCCACCGACGGCGAGGGGTCGTTCCACACCGAGCTCATCCCCATCGCCGGGGGGCGGAACGTGAGCCAGACCCCGTCGCGGACGCACATGGGCATGGAGGTCGTCTCCGCCGAGCAGGTGCTGGCCTGGGATCCGGAGGTGATCCTGGTGAAGGAGCGGGCGGCGATGGAGCGCTTGCCCGGCGACGCGCGCCTCTCCGGCCTTCGCGCGGTGCGGGAGCGCCGTATCTTCCTCATCCCCCACCTCCCCTTCAACTGGTTCGACCGGCCGCCCTCGTTCATGCGCCTGCTGGGCGTGCAGTGGCTGGCCCACCTCCTCCACCCCGACCGGTTCCCCTTCGACGCCGTCCCCGAGACCCGGCGCTTCTACCACCTCTTCCTGGGGGTGGATCTCACCGAGGATGAGGCGCGGGAGGTGCTGGGGCGGTGACCGCGGAGCGGCCCGGCCCGGCTGGCGGTCAGGCCAGCCGGAAGGACACCGGGATCTCGATCCGCACGTCGAGCCCCGGGGGCGGGAAGGGGGCGGCCCGCTCTACCGCCAGGAGCGCCGCCTGGTCGAGGACGGCGATCCCCGAGGAGCGGGCCACGCGCAGCGCGGACACGGTTCCGTCGGCGCGGAGCACGAAGGCGAGGAGGGCCGTCCCTTGCCAGCGCGCCCGCAGGGCGCTCGGCGGGTACACCAACCACCGGGCCACCCCGGCCTGGACGGCGGCGAGGTCGCCGGGGCGAGCGGCGATGGGGGCCGGGGCCGGTGCGGGGGCGGAGGCCGGGGCCGAAAGCCCTGGGCCCGCGCCGCCGCCCAGGCCCGAGCCGGCGCCCCGGCCCAGGCCGGCGCCCTGCTCGTCCCCCATGCGCCCGGCGCCGAGGCCAGGGCCCTCCTGCGCGCCGTGCCCGCCCGCCTCGAGGTCGAGGCGATCGAGCTCGCCGCCGGGCGGCGCCGGCGGATCGGAAGGCGCCTCGGCCGGGGGCGGCGCGGCCGCCTCCGGGGCGGCGGGCGGCGCGGCGCGGGCCAGGCGGGGGGCGAACCGCGGCGGAGGCCGCCGGCGGGGCTCGGGCGGGGGCGGGGGCGGAGCGGGGGCGGCCTCCTCGGGCGGGAGGGCGGGCCGGGTGGGGGGGGGGGGGGGGGGGGGGGGGGGGGGGGGGGGGGGGGGCGCCGCGGGGGGGGGGGGGGGGGGGGGGCGCAGGGGCGCCACGATCTGCACCGCCACCGCCGGGCCGGCGGGCCGGGCCGGCCAGGAGAGGGCCACGGCCAGCGCCGCCGCGTGGAGCGCCACCGAGCCGACGAGGAACGCGCTATGCCTGTGGCCGCGGGGCGGGGCCTGGAAGCGCTGGCGGGGCTCGCTGGCGGTCAAGGCCACCGCGCCTCCGGAGAGAAGGAGCAAGATGCTACAATCAGCCCCGATAGTATACCGAACGCACCACCAGGGGAGCGGCGGATGATCGACTGGGCCTCCGAGTGGGCGACGGCGCGGCGCTCCGGTCCGCGCACCGGCCCGGACGAGTGGGACGAGCGGGCGCCCTCCTTCGCCAGCCACGCCGCCGATCCCGGCTACGCCGAGCAGATCCTGAGCCTGGTCGAGCCCCCGCGCTCCTTCAGCGTCCTCGACGTGGGCAGCGGCCCGGGCACGCTGGCGGTGCCCTTCTCGCGCCGGGTGGCGAGGGTCACGGCCCTCGACTTCTCGCCCGCCATGCTGGCCCTCCTCCGCGCCCGGTGCAGGGCGGAGGGGATCGTCAACGTGACCGCGGTGCTGGGCAGCTGGGAGGACGACTGGGACGAGCTGGGGATCCCGGTGCACGACCTGGCCATCGCCTCGCGCTCGCTGGCCGTGGACGATCTGGGCGGGGCCCTGGCCAAGCTGGACGCCCGCGCCGGGCGCGTGGCCTGCCTGTGCACCTCGGTGGGCGATGGCCCGCGCGACCGGCGGGTCTTCGAGGCGGTGGGGCGGCCCTTCCAGCCGGGCCCCGACTACCTGAACGTGTATGGCCACCTGCGCGGGATGGGGATCTGCGCCGACGTGGCCGTCATCGGCCGGGAGGAGTGGAGGGTCTACGCCTCTCCCCAGGAGGCCGCCGCCTCGATGGCGGGGATGCTGCGCGGCATCACCGCGGCGGAGCAGGCCCGGCTCCTCTCCTTCCTCGAGGACAGGCTCACCTCCTGCCCGGGTGGCCTCCGCCTCCCCGAGCCCCGCCTCATCCGCTGGGCCGTCATCTGGTGGCGCAAGGCCGGGCCCGGGGCGCCCGGCGGCTGGCGCCGGCTCCACTGCCCCCACCCCGACGCGGAGGACGGATCGTGAACCCATCCCTCGACGACTTCGCCGGCCTGCTGGCGCAGGCCGAGCGCTTCCACGGGCACGTCTGCCCGGGCATCGCCATCGGCACCCGCATGGCCATGGCCGGCCTGCGCTGGCTCGGCATCCGGGATCCCCGTGGCGCGGACCGCAGGCGGCTCATCGTGTTCGTGGAGATGGACCGCTGCGCCACCGACGCCATCCTCTCGGCCACCGGCTGCTCGCCGGGCCGGCGCTCCATGAAGGTGCTGGACTACGGCAAGATGGCCGCCACCTTCGTCGACCTGGAGTCGCGCCGCGCGGTGCGGCTCGCGGCCCGGCCGCCCCGGGAGGACGGGCGGGAGGCGGGGCGCGACTTCGCCGTCGTGCCCGACGAGGAGCTCTTCACCTGGGCCGAGGTGGAGGTGGCCCTCCGGCCGGAGGACCTCCCGGGGAAGCCGGTCCGCACCTGCCTGTGCGCGGACTGCGGCGAGCGGGTCATGGACGGGCGCGAGGTCGTGAGCGGCGGGCGCTCCCTGTGCCGGCCCTGCGCCGAGGGCGGTCGCTACTACCGGCCGCTGGGCGGGGCGCGCTGATGGACGCCGTCGCCACCGCCGAGGTCCGGCTCATCGGCCGCACCCGGCGCGGGGCCGCGGTCCTCCTCGGCCTCGCCGCCCTCCTCCTCCTGGCGGTGGCGATCTCCTTGTGCATGGGGAAGTACCCGCTGCGCCCCGGCGAGCTGGCCCGGTGGCTCCTGCAGTCGACCACCGGCCACGGGGCCCTGGCCGACGCGCGAATGCGCCTCCTCCACGACCTCCTGGTGGAGGTCCGGCTGCCGCGGATCGTCGCCGCCTGCCTCGTCGGTGCCGCCCTGGCCGTGGCCGGAGCCGGCTTCCAGGCGATGTTCGTGAACCCGCTCGTCTCCCCCAGCCTCCTGGGCGTCCTGGCCGGCGCCTCCTTCGGCGCGGCCCTGGGGATCGTCGCCTGCCGGACCTGGCCGGAGGTCCAGGTGGCGACGCTCCTGGGGGGGCTCCTGGCGGTGGCCCTGACGGTGGGCATCGCCGCCGCCTACCGGGTGGGCGGCACGCTGGTGCTGGTGCTGGCGGGGATCGTGGTCAGCACCTTCTTCAACGCCCTGGTGTGGCTGGTGAAGTACCTGGCCGATCCGCAGAACCAGCTGCCGGCCATCGTCTACTGGCTCATGGGGAACATGGCCCTGGCCGACCGGACCGCGGTGACGAGGGCGGCCCTGCCCATCCTGCTGGGCGTGGGCACGCTCATGGCCATGGGGCGCCAGCTCGACGCCCTCTCCATGGGGGACGAGGAGGCCCGCGCGCTGGGGCTGAACGTGCGGGCGGTGAGGGCGGTGGTGATCGCCGCCGCCACGCTGGTGAGCGCCCTCACCGTGGTGCTGGCCGGCGTGGTGGGGTGGGTGGGGCTGGTGGTGCCCCACGCCACGCGGATGGTGGTGGGGCCCGGTCACCGGCTCCTCCTGCCGGCCTGCGCCCTGGTGGGCGCGGTCTACGTCCTGGCCATGGACGACCTCTCCCGCCTGGCCTTCGCCTTCGAGATCCCCATCGGCATCGTCACCGCGCTGCTGGGCATCCCCTTCTTCCTGGCGGTGCTGGGCAACGCGCGGAAGGGGTGGAGCGGATGACCGGGGTGGCGCTCGAGGAGGTGTGGTTCTCGTACGGGCGCCGGGAGGTGCTCCGGGGGCTCTCGCTCCGGACCACTCCCGGAGGCGTGGTGGCCTTCCTGGGGCCCAACGGGAGCGGCAAGAGCACGCTGCTCAAGCTGGTGCTGGGGCTCCACACCCCCTCTCGCGGGACCGTTCGGCTGGACGGCGAGGACGTGCGGCGCATCCCGCGGCGGGCCCTGGCCCGGCGGCTCGCCTACGTCCCCCAGCTTCACCGCGAGGCGTTCGCGTACACGGTGGCCGAGGTGGTGCTGATGGGTCGGATGCCGCACGCCGGCGCGGTCAGCGGCTACGGCGCCGCCGACCGGAGAGCGGTCGCCGAGGCGCTCTCGGCGCTGGGCATCGGCCACCTGGCCGCCCGCCCCTACACGCAGGTGAGCGGCGGCGAGCGGCAGCTCACCCTCATCGCCCGCGCCCTGGCCCAGGGCGCCCGCACCCTGGTGATGGACGAGCCCACCAACGGCCTCGACTACGGCAACCAGGTCCGGCTGCTGGAGCGGGTCGGGGAGCTCGCCCGGCAGGGGGTGGCCTTCCTCTTCTCCAGCCACCACCCCGACCACGCGCTGGCCGCGGCCGACCGGGTGATCCTCCTCGCGCAGGGGAGGGTGGTCGGGGACGGCCCGCCGGCGGTGGCCATCACTGCCGCGTCGCTCTCCGCGCTCTACGGTGTCGACGTGCGCATGGTCACGGTGCAGGAGGGCGTGGAGGTGTGCGTGCCGGGGCTCCGGCTGCGGGACGGGCCGGGCGCGGCGGCGCCGCCGGCCCGCGGCGCCGGCGTGTGACCGCGCCCGGCCCGGCGCCGCCGGGTGTACAAATGCACACACGGTAACATCTCGAACTCCCGGCGCGGGGGGACCCAGGATCCGCGCCGGAGGACGGACATGCTCGCGAGCAGCACGCCGGCGGAGGCCGGTTGAAGCCGGCGGACGCGGCGGAGTTCGCCAGGACCCGGCTCGGGCTCTTCAATCCCGGATCGGGACCTCGGGCGTGGCCATCCTCGCCCGCCACTGCCGGATCCCCTTCTACGTGTGCGCACCGCTCTCCACCCTCGACCTGGGCTGCGCGGGCGGCGCCGACATCCACATCGAGGAGCGGCCGCCCGAGGAGGTCACCGAGCGGTGGTACGCGCGCCGGATGGCGCCCCAGGGCGTGAAGGTCCTGAACCCCGCCTTCGACGTCACCGAGGCATCGCTCTTCACCGCCATCGTCACCGAGCGGGGCGTGGCCCACCCGCCCTTCGCGGAGGCGCTGCGGCGTCTGGCGACCCGCTGACGTCTTGACCGGCCGCGTCGTGGCCGGGCCGAGCGTCTCTCCCGTGCGAGCGCCCTGCTCGGGCCCCCCCGCGGCGTGCTAGCATGCGCCCCCTCCCGGGTCCCGCCCGGCTCCAGGGTCGGCCGGGGACAGATCTCCCGGTGCCCGGCTCCACGCGAAGGCCATGAACGACGGCTCCACCATCGTCGACGCCGCGGAGTTCCGCCTCACGCTCGACGTCCGGGCGAGCTCCGTGCTCGACGTGGCGGGCCGGCTGGTGGTCGCCCCGGACGCCGACGCGGCGCTGCAGCTGCTGACCCGCCCCATGGTGGCGCTGGTCCTCTCCGAGGCCAGCCAGCTCGAGGAGCTCCTCGACGCCTACGGCGCGCTGCGGAACGAGCGCTGGCGCCAGTTTCGCCGGGTGGTGGCGGCCATGAAGCTGTTCGCCCGGGTCCACTACTCGCTGCTCCACCTGGCCCACACCGCCCCCTCCTACCGCCTCCTCCCCGTCGAGGGGGACCTGGGCGCGGCCCTGCTCCAGGCGCGGCGCTTCACGGCCCGGGTGCTGCGCACGGCCAGCCGCCGGCTGCTCGACGCCGGGACGGCTCTGGGGCTCGCGCCCCGGCCGGTGGCCATCCCCGAGGAGCGCTTGCCCGCCGGCTCCCTGCCCCAGGACTGCGCCCGCCGGCACGTGGCCGACGTGGCCGGAACGGTCGCCAAGCTGGCCACCGCCTTCCTGAACCTGGCGGACGAGGCCAGCGCGCTGGCCTCCCCGGCCTGGGCGGGCGCCGCGGGCCGGCCGCTTCCCGCGTTGCTCGAGGAGACCGAGCTCCGGCGCCTGGCCGAGGACTTCCACAACCTGCAGGCGCTCTACGACACCCACGTGGCCTACACCGACGTGGAGCAGTCCGACCTGGAGCTCCCCTCGCTTCGCGGCCACGCCTCTGTGATCTTCCACCTGCTGGAGATCGCCACCGATCTCACCCACTACCACGAGCGCCACGTGCTCCACGCCGTGGCGCCCGGGGACGCGTTGCCGCTCTTCGCCGACCTGCCGGAGTGCATCGAGCCGGAGCGCCTGGAGGCGGCCCTGCGCGAGTGCTCGCTGGCGTTCGCGGCCCGGTACGTGCTCGCCGGCCGGACCCTGGCCCAGCAGCTGCTGCGGCGCTACGCCGAGGAGGGGGAGATCACCGTCCCGGTGCCGCCCTACCGCGGCTTCCACGTCCGCCCCTCCACCCTGGTGGCTCGCATGGCCTACCACTACGGCAGCCCGGTCACCATGCGCATCGAGGACGAGACCTACGACGCGGCCTCGCCGCTCGACCTGTTCCGCGCCAACGAGCTCATCAACGCCAAGAAGCGGCGCTGGCTGGCCCAGGAGATCGCCCGGCTGGTGGACGTGGGCGGCGAGGACCTGGGGGGCGACGCGGCCCGGGCGGTGCGCGGCGTCCTCCTGCGCCTGGCCGAGATGGGCAAGATCATCGTCTACGAGCGGCCCCTCCCCCGCGTCGAGGGGCAGCTCCACGAGGGGCAGACGGTCCTCTCCTTCGTGGTGGAGGCAGTGGCCCGCCTCCAGGCGCTGGGCAAGATCGACATCGTCACCCCGGTCACCGCCACCTTCCGCGGCGATCGCCGGGTCCTGGCCGACCTCCAGCTTCTCGCCTCGGGCGGCTACGGCGAGGACGCCTACGGGAACAACATCGCCCTCCCCGCCGAGCTGCAGTACCTGCGCCGCTGACCGGGGCGGGCCGGCCGTCCCGGCCCCTCACTTCCCCAGCACCACCTGGTCGTAGTACTCGCCGCGCGGGACGCCGCTGGCGATGGCGGCGGCCCGGGCCCGGTCGATGGCGGCTTCGAGATCGGCCTCGGGTACCGCGCCCACCACCTCGACGCCGTTCAGGACGAAGGTCGGGGTCCCGGGGACGCCCAGCCCCTCGCCCAGCTCCCGGTCGGCCGCCACGACGCGGGCCGCCTCCGACGAGGCGGTGCACGCCTGCCACGTCCCCAGGTCGAGGCCACCGACCTGGCCGGCGTCGGCGAGCAGGGTGGCGTCGTCGAGGGCGGTGACGAAGAGGAGGTCGTGCATCTCCCAGAACTTCCCCTGCTCGCCGGCGCACTCCGCCGCCACCGCGGCGGCCTGTGCGTAGGGGTGGATGGCGGCGGCGAGGGGGAAGTACTTGAAGACGAGCCGCAGGTCGGCGCCGTAGGTCGAGAGGAGGTCGACCAGCACCGGCTCCTCGGCGCGGCAGTAGGGGCACTGGAAGTCGGCGAACTCGACCATCGTCACCCAGGCGTCGTCGGGGCCGCGCTGCGGGGAGCCCTCCACCGGCACCGGGAGCAGGGCGCCGGACGGGCGGCCGGAGGTCCCGCAGGCCGCGGGGAGGGCGGAGAGAGCTGCCAGGAGGAGCGCGCGCCGCGCCGTGGAGGCCATGGCCAGGGATGCTCGCAAAGGTCGGGGCGCCCTGGCCAGCGAGAACTCGGCGCCTCCGCGGCCGCCGGGGGGCGGAGGCGCGAGGGGGAGCGCCCGCCGGAACCCGCCGGGGGCCAGCGCGGTTGCGCCCCGGCCATTGCTTTCTTATACTAACACTTAGTCATGCTAACCATGCGACCGGGCCCGCACCGGGCCGAGCGGGCGGCGGGCGGCGCCGAGCGCTGCGCGCGCCAGATCTTGGAGGTGGTGCCGAGGGCCATGCGCCTCCTCCGCGAGGAGATGCGCTCCGGGATCGGCCTGGGGCTCTCCGTCCCGCAATTCCGCGCCCTCGCCTTCCTCGATCGCAGCCCGGGGGCCTCGCTCTCGGCGGCGGCCGCCTTCCTCGGCGTGGCCGGCCCGACCGCCTCGACCATGGTCGAGCGCCTGGTGCGGCGCGGGCTGGTGCGGCGGGGCGACGACCCGCGGGAGCGGCGGCGGGTGAGGCTGGAGCTCACCCGGGCCGGGGCGGTCCTCCTGGAGCGGGCCCGCTCCCGGGCCCGCGCCAGCATGGCGGAGCGGCTCTCCGCGCTCG
>Ga0335070_10011273_pt1 | contig 10437 bp, 8 predicted proteins | sample Lox_Sample_13_FD_206722 | JGI IMG/M metagenome (GOLD analysis project Ga0335070, IMG submission 206722) | Soil microbial communities from Loxahatchee National Wildlife Refuge, Florida, United States - Lox_Sample_1.3 | ecosystem: Environmental > Terrestrial > Soil > Wetlands | place: USA: Florida...
GTCTCCTTCGCATGCTCCTGGGTGAGCGCCCGTCCGCCGACACCCGGCATGATGTACTCCGACAACGAAATGCCCGATTCCTTGACGCGCCTCCCTCCCTCCACCATGGTTTCGGGGCTCGTGCCTTTCTGTATCAGCTGCAGCACGCGCGCCGATCCGCTCTCCATGCCGGTGTGCACCCTGGTCAATCCTGCCTCCATCAGCTGCCTGTATTCCTCGACGCTCTTGCGTTTCATGGAATTGCCCCGGGCGTAGCTCGTGACACGGTTAACGGCAGGGAACTTGAGCTTAAGATAGCGAAGGATTTCCAGGAGGTCCGCGGTGGGCAGAAGAAGACTGTCCGCATCCTGAAGAAAAGCGGTGGTGATGCTGCGGCCATGAACACCGTAGGCCAGCGCCATATTGTCGATATCACCCTTCACCTCCTCCACCGTGCGACGCGAGAATTTGGTGCCCTTGTACGCCGGGCAGAAGACACATTGGTTCCACGGGCAGTTCCTGGTGACACGGATGAGAATGCTGGAAGCTTCGCTCGGCGGTCTGATTACACCTTGCTCGTACGACAACATGGGGGCTCTCCTTAGGAAAAATCCTGCTAATAGAATAATACGGGGCCTGCCTGAGTGGCAAGTCTCACGGGTGTGCCTTCCGTTACTGAACGCTGTTTGAGACCTTTGTGAGAGCACGGGAAGCGATTCAACGTTTCATTATCTGAAATGACATTTTACTTGACTCGTCCCTTTGTTTGTCGTTATAACTAGGGTGAAATTCGCGGGTGCTATGCTTCTCTTGTCTCGTTTCTAGCCCCACTACATGAGCAGGTGAGCTGTGAGAATTAATATCAAATCTAATTTTGTCGTCCCCGGTCTGGAGGATCGTGAATACATCGATGTCGACCGTGCCGAGGTCACGTTGCGCCAGCTTCTGGAGGAATTGCAACGCATGGCGGGTCCGTCACCGATAGAATACGTGCGGCCCGGAGCGCGCGCTCTGGACCCTGATGACTGGGAAGTGGATATCAATGGGTTGCCGTATCAAAAGTGCGACCACGAGCTTGAATCGTTCTTGAAAGACGGGGATACTGTTGTCATCAGGATCATGGCCCTGGGTGGTGGATAGCCAACCCACATCGGTTAGAGTTCAATTCTTAATCCGGTTGATCGTTTCTTCTGCTCATTTTTATTTTGTTCTTGACAGGCTCTACACGTGAGTGCTACCATGGATTTCACTTCATACGCAAACTTGGTTTGCATATACAAACCGATGCAGGAAGGCAGAGTTGGCGAAAGTTAAATCAGCCGACAGAGTCATCCAGATATTGGAAGCTGTTGGCTCCAAGAAATGCGGTATCACACAGCGCGAGCTCGCAGCAGAGCTCGAAATACCGAAGGGGAGCCTTTCGCCTCTGCTCTCGAATCTGGTCGACCGTGGCTATGTGGCGTTGGACCGGTTAAGCAAACTCTACATGCTCGGCCCCAATCTCGTAGTGCTCACGGGACGCTACCTGTCGAGTCTTGAGATAGTCCGGGTTGGCCGGCCGGTTTTGGAGCAATTGGTCTCCGAGATTGACGAGGACGCCGAAATAGTCGTGATGAAGGGTGACGAGGTTCTTTTCCTGCATAAGGAAGAATGTTCCAAGCCGCTGAAATATTCGATAGCCATCGGTGAGCTCGCACCAATCTACGCCACATCTGCCGGCAAGGCGATCCTTGCACATCTGCACGATGCGGAGATCGAGCGATACCTCGCGGAGACAGGGCTGGTTTCCATCACCAGGACGAGCATTACCGACGCCGATGCAATGAGACGTGAGTTGAAAGAGATTCGCGCCATCGGCATTGCATATGGGCGGGAGGAATTTCACCAGGGGATCTGCGGTATTGCTGCGCCGGTGTTCAACCTGTATGGCGATGTGGCGGGAGCCATTGTCGCAACGCTTCCGAGCATCCGTTTCAATCGCGAGACAAAGGGTTTTATAGAGCCGCGACTAAAAAATGCCGCAGAACGAATTTCGCATCATCTGGGCTTTGCGCAGAATGATAAGAAAGAGTTTAAGGGAAGTGGAAAAGTGAGGAGGATATAAATGAAGAATTATTCCGTAGTTGGTAAGTCCGTGGAGAGAAAAGATGGCCGGGTCAAGGCTTCCGGTGCGGCCCGTTTCGCAGGTGACCTGGTAGCTCCCGGCATGCTTCACGGCAAACTTTTGAGGAGTCCCTTTGCACACGCGAAAATTCTGAATATCGACATAAGCAGGGCCAGAGCGCTGCCGGGCGTGATGGGGGTAATTACCGGCAAAGACTTTCCGGGGATCCCCTTTGGCACCAGACCTGACACGCGGGACCAGCTTCCGATGCCCATCACCAAGGTACACCATTATGGTGAAGGCGTAGCCGCAGTGGCCGCCATCGATGAAGATACGGCGGAAGAAGCCCTCGATCTGATCAGGGTCGATTATGAAGAACTTCCTGTGGTTCTCACGGCCCAGGACGCGTTGGCTCCCGGAGCCCCGCCCGTGAACGAATACAAGAAAAACAACATCGCGTATGCATCGGATTTCATGTTCGGGGACGTGGAGAAAGGCTTCGCAGAGGCAGACTATATACGCGAGGAGACGTTCAGTTCCCAGCGGGTTACTGTCGGCTTCATAGAGCCGCATGCATGCCTTGCAGAGGTTGATCCCACGGGACGGATTCTCCTCCAGGGCTCCAAGCAGAGTCCGTACATCACCTGGCGCCATATGTGTCGGGGGCTTGATATCCCGCTCGCTAACATGCGGATCGTCAACCCTTATGTTGGGGGTGGCTTCTCGGGAAAGCATGACCCGATGGATGTCGACTTCGCGGCAGTGAGGCTGGCCCAGGTGACGCGGCGGCCCGTCAAAATCGTGCTCAATTACGACGAAGTGCTCGCGTCCTACCGGCAGCGCAATGCGATGGATGCGAAGCTGAGGATCGGCGTTAAGAAGAACGGTGCCATTACAGCGTTAAGAGCGGAGAACATTCTGGAAGGCGGTCCCATCTCCGGTATAGGACCCTTCAACATCTATTATTTCGGAGCGTTTCTCAACATACCCTACAAGATACCTGCGATCGAGTATCATGGAAAGCTCGTTTACTCCAACAGGGCTCCCTGTGGTACCGTCCGGGGCCAGGAGATCGTGCTCGCCCAGTTCTGCCTCGACTCGCTACTCCATATGGTGGGGGAAGAGCTCGGGATTGACGCGGTCGAAATCAGTACGATCAATGCAGTTACCGATAACTGGACCTGCGCCAACGGCATCGTCGTGGACGTCTCCGGCCTTTCCCAGTGCATCCGGAAAGTCTCCGAAAGGATAGGGTGGAGGGAGTCGAGGAAGAACAAGGGGCAGGGCAGAGGCATCGGTTTCAGTTGCGCATCTCATCCGTCAGGCCCAAGGCTGGGCGGGCATTTCGGCTCCTCAGTCATGCTGAAGCTCCTGGAAGATGGAAAGGTGATTGTCACGCACGGCGGAACAGAGATAGGCCAGGGCGCCAACACAGTCTTCTGCCAGATGGCAGCCGAGGAGTTGGGCCTCCCCTACGAAGACATCGTCCAGGGCGTGAGCGATTCGGACACCACTGTTTTCGACTCGGGGATGTTCGGTGACCGCTGCACATACTGGGACGGCAACGCCACAATCGCGGCAGCCCGGGACCTAAAGAAACAGCTCGCAGAGATCGTGGCTTCGGCGCTTAAGGCCGACCCGGCAGAGCTCGAGTTCGCCGATACGAAGATTTTCGTGAAAGGAGATCCCGGTCGGTCCATAGATTGGCTCCTTGCCGTGCGTAAAGCATACTACGAGCAAGGGGCGCCTCTGTATGGCCGTGGGTACTGGGCGGCGCTCGACATTGATATTGTTGACTGGAAAACGGGTAAGGGGAACCTGGCTCATGGTCTGGACTTTATCGCGACTGCGATGGAGATAGAGGTTGATAAAGATACGGGACAGGTGAAGCTCCTCAGGTCTGTTCATGGAGATGACGCGGGTCAGCCGATCAATCCGGCTATGCTTGAAGGCCAGGTGAACGGCGGCTCAGCGCACATGACGGGTCATGCCCTCTGGGAGGAGTCGCTTTACGATGAAAAGGGACTGCCACTCAATGCCTCATGGCGCGACTACAAGCAGCCTACCGCCCTGGACACTCCGGAATACTTTGTGGAGCACATCCACACGCACGATCCATACGGTCCTTTCGGGGCTAAAGGCGCCGGAGAGGCCAGCTCGTGCTCTACCATGGCCGCCATCGCCAACGGTATCTATGATGCGGTGGGAGTGCGGATCAAAGACCTGCCCATTACACCTGAGAAAATTCTTGCAGCGTTAAAAGAGAAAGCCGAGGATCCTGTGAAGAATAAGAAGTGAAATCCACATTAGGCTTTCTCTCTGGCGAGCACGGCTCGCGAGAGGGGAAGGCTCCGCGGGTTTTGCCCGCCGGGTACCCACGGAGTGGGTGGGAGGCGACGCGAGCCCCAATAATTGCAAGGAGGGAAAGTGATGTTTATCAGAAGGCTCCCCAAATTCGAGTATCACACACCGGCCTCGATGGCAGAAGCGCTCGGACTGCTCAAGAAATACGGTCTGAAGGCGAGAGTCATCGCGGGCGGCACAGACCTTCTTCTGGCGATGAAAAAAAGAGCAGTTGCCCCGGAGCATCTCGTCAACGTGAAGAATATAAAAACGATGAAGGGCATCTCTTACAACGAGAAGAAGGGCCTGAAGATCGGTGCGCTCGTGACTTTGGAAGAATTGGAAGGATCGGCCCTGATCACAGAGAAGGCGCCTGCGCTGTGGGACGCGGTATGCGTGATGGCGTCGCCCCAGGTAAGGACTCTTGCGACCATTGGCGGGAATTTGTGCAGCGCCGTGCCATCGGCAGATACGGCTCCGCCGCTCATCGCCATGGGTGCGGAGGCCGTGCTCTCCGGCCCGAAGGGTGAGCGCACCGTGCTGGTCGAGAAACTTTTCAAGGGGCCGGCACAGACGAAAGTAGCGAGGAACGAAATCCTGACCCACATACAGATACCGAAGCAGCCCGACAGAAGCTCTGCCGCATATCTGAAGCTGATGCGGCGCGCAGCCATGGACCTTGCGCTCGTGGGAGTCGCGGCCTACGTCTGCCTGGATAAGGACGAGAAGACGTGCAAAGAGGTGAGGATCGCGCTTGGCGCGGTTGCGCCGACCCCAATCAGAGCGCCCATGGCGGAACAGATGCTCATGGGCAAGGAAGTAACTCAGGCCCTGGCCGAGGAAACCGGGAAGGTCGCGGGTACGGTCTGCAGCCCGATCACTGATGTTCGTGCTTCCCTCGGCTACCGGTGTGACATGGTGGAAGTGCTCACCAGGAGAGCGGTGATGGAAGCGTTCGGACGCATCAACGGGAAGAAGAGGTAAGCCGATGAAAAACAGAGTTGAGATCACGCTGAAGGTCAATGGGGAAGAGTACGAGCTGGAGATCGAGCCGCACCGCACGCTGGTAGAGGTTCTGCGCGAAACGCTCGGTTTCACCGGCACCAAGAAATCCTGCAATGAAGGTGAGTGCGGTGCCTGTACCGTAATCATGGACGGCAAGCCAGTCGCTTCATGTCTGGTGCTTGCACTGGATGCGCAGGGCAAAGAGATCCTGACGATCGAGGGACTTGCTCGCGGGGAGGAGCTTCACCCTTTGCAGATTGCCTTTGTAAGAAAGGGGGGTATCCAGTGCGGCTTCTGCACGCCGGGGATGATCATGTCGGCAAAGGCGTTCCTGGATAAGAATCCCAACCCCAGCGCTCCTGAAGTGAGGAAGGCTATTTCAGGAAATCTCTGCCGGTGTACGGGGTATCAGCAGATTGTGGATGCGGTACTCAGCGCAGCGCAAGAAATGAGCAAATAAAATCTTCGGCTGAAGGCACTGGGCTAAAGGCCAAAGGCTGCAGGTCAGAAATTGATCTAGTAAAGCGGTCAGCCCTTAGCCGTGAGCCGTTAGCCGCAGGCGTCGTGGAGGTTTCGCATGCTAGAAGGATTCGTTCCGTTCCCTGAAGAATTTGCGAAGAAATACAAAGAGAAGGGTTATTGGGTAGGAAAGACCCTTGGTGAGGAATTTGATGAGGCGGTGCTGAAGTATGGCGATCGGATCGCCCTGGCATGTAACGGCCAGTATGTCACCTACAAGGAACTGGGAGAGCGCGCGACCAGGCTTGCGCTGCACTTCATCGAGCGTGGCTTGCGGCCGTACGACCGCATGATCGTCCAGCTTCCCAACGAGCTTGAATTTGCCTATGTCTATTTTGCCGCGGTGAAAATCGGCGTCATCCCCATCATGGCGCTTCCTGTTCACCGGGACGCGGAGATAGGCTTCTTCGCGCAGTTCACAAAAGCCAAGGCGCACGTGATACCATCTGCCTTCAAAGATTTTTCTCATCAGGTGATGTCCCGGGAAATCAGGCAGAAAACGCCGACTATGGATCTTACCTTTGTTTCTGGAGAGAAGGTTGACGGAGACTTCATTTCGATTTCGGCGCTTCTCGCGGATGCCATAGAAAAGCGCCTGCCTGCGGACTCGCTAAAAAAGTACCGGCCCGATCCTATGGAACCGGGCGTCTTCCAGTTGTCGGGTGGAACAACAGGCGTGCCGAAAATCATTCCGCGGACGCACAACGACTATGCCCTCATGTGCAAGCGGGCGGGCGAAATCGTCCGTATCACCGGCGAGTCTGTCATGGGTATCGCCATCCCCGTGAATCACAACTTTGCACTCTGTTCTCCCGGGCTTCAGGGAGTCATGTACAGGGGCGGGAAAGTCGTGCTGATTCCTTCGCCCAGGACCGACGTGGTCTTTGACGCGATCCAGAGGGAGAGGATAACGATCATGCCCACGCCTCCAGCGCTGCTGATCAGATGGATGGAGGCGCCCGAGCTCAAGAAATTCGATCTGAGTTCCCTCGAGTCCGTGCTTGCCGGCGGCGCACGGCTGAACGCTGAAGCAGCGAAGAAGATAAAGCCGATACTCGGCTGCGACTACCACCAGAACCTTGGCATGTCGGAAGGCATGCTGTTCTGGACGGAGCGGGGTGATTCGGAAGAACTGCTTCTCAACACGCAGGGTGCGCCCATGTTCGAGGACGACGAGGTGCGCGTGGTCGACGAGCTCGAGAAAGAGGTGGCGTACGGGGCGCCGGGCGAACTGCTGGTGCGCGGCCCCACGACCATACGAGGCTACTACAATTCTCCCGAGTATAACAGGAAGGCATTCACTGCGGACGGGTTCTACCGGACAGGTGACGTGGTGAAGATGTACAAGGGCAGGTATATAAGCGTGGAAGGCAGAATAAAAGATACGATCAACCGCGGTGGAGAGAAGATAAGCGCCGAAGAGGTGGAAAACCACATCCTCGCCCATCCGAAGGTTGAGAATTGCGCTTATGTCGCCATGCCCGATCGCATTCTTGGAGAAAAGGGATGCGCTTTTGTTCTTACCAAAGGAGGTCAGAGCCTCACCCTTGATGAGCTCGGCCGATTCCTGAAAGATGACCGGAACATCGCAGTCATCAAACTCCCCGAGCGGCTGGAGCTTGTTGATTCCTTCCCCATGACTGAAGTGGGCAAGATCGACAAAAAGGCCCTGCGCCAGATTATCAATGAGAAGTTGGAGAAGGAAGGCCGGACGTAAAAACTGGACGGGGGCTCCTCGCTTTCCGCTGCGGGAAAAATTTTCCCCCATGCAGGGTCACCTGCCGGCAGCGCATCGAGTCATCGCTCGCCGGGGGCGATGACTGCAATCTGCGAAACGTCTCTAGAGCCCCTTTTTGCGGTCGTTTGGCGCCTGTCGACCGTTCTGAAATTTCGGAACATCTAATAAAACATCCACACAACGTGTGCAGATCATTTCTGGCACGCTCCTTGCTCCCCATCTACTGACACTCAAACGGCGATGCTGTTACCGGAAGGCTTGGGGGAGCAGCTTAAGTAACGTATGATACATGCGATAAATGGTAAAAATAGAGGGGGTGACATAGTCATGCCTAGGCTGCAGTGGAAAGGACGGTTTGGCCCGTGCCATATGGCGCAGAAATGGGTGATCGTCTGTACGGCATTGATTGCCTGCCTGATGGTGGCGCTCAATGCTGACGCGGAGATCCCTATCCCGAATGCGTCCGAACCGGTAATATTTCACGGCGAGATAACAAAGGGCCTCAAAATTGAGATGAGGCTGTCCAGGGATGGCTCCAAGCTCCGAGGGACCTATCTTTACGAAGTCTTCGGGCGTGACATCGAAGTCAAAGGCACTGTTAGCGAGCAGGGCGAAATAGCGCTGCAGGAGTTTGTCAAAGGCAAGATAACCGGAAATTTCGAGGGAAGGTTTGTAGGAAACAACCGGATCGAAGGTAGATGGTTCAAGAAAGCAGGAGATAAAGGGCGAAGCTTCTATCTGGTCAGTGCGGGAACTCCCGTGAGCGGAGCCTCTTTAGCGGCGGTTCCGAAAGCCGTCAAGGAGAACAAGGAAGCTTCCCCGCCGCCGAAAGAGACGAGCCCGGTGTCAAAAGCAGAAGCCCCGGCGAAGAGCGCCCCTATGGCGCTGGAGACTCGCCCCCAGACCGCACCCGCACCGAAAGTGGATCAGCCGCCTACGACGGCAGCAAAGAAAGACGTGCTGCCCGTGCAGCAGTCAGCCAGCACAGAGACAAAAGCTCAGATGACGGAGCGCGCTCCCGCACTGCAAGTTCCGCCTGCGAAGTCGGACGCGGTGAAGACGGAACCGGCGAACATCAAACCCGGTCAGGCGCCTCCCTCGGCGGATCAGATCGCCCTGCGCCAGGTGCTCGCAGAGGAACCGGCAAAACCCGCTGTCAAGGCCGAAGCCAGACCCGAGGAGAAGTCTCATGCTGCCGGGAAGTCGAATGGCGCGGCAAAGAAACGGTCGGCCCCGTGGACAAACACCTTGCTTGATATGAAAGTCGGCGGCGCAGTGCTCGGAATTATCCTGCTCGGGGGAGGGCTGGCATGGCTCGCAGTCATAGCCGGCGGCTCGGCAGCATTGCGTGAAAACAGTGCGCTCTTTCGTGAAGTGCACGCGATGGGAATCTCTTTTCTTCCGGGGATTGTTTTGCTGGCGCTCGGCGTAGGCGCAGTGCTAGCCGTCTTCGTCGAGTAGTGTATCGAAGCTTGCTTTTTGCGCCTCCCTTCGTTACACTTCGGGCTGTTCTACTCCCACGTACCCCAAGGTACGCGTACGTAGCCCAGCCCTCATAGTTTTTGGTTATGAAGGCAGCGGCGTCAATCTTCACGAGGAACTCCTTTTTAGTTTATCGCACGTTCCCGAGAAGTGTTTAGGAAGCGGAATCGCACGAAAAGTCACTGCACACTTGAATCCCGTTGCATCAGGAATTAGTTTTCTCCTACCTGTTCTCACAACTGCACGGAGGTGGACGCATGAAAAAGGTACTGATCGCGGCGATGCTGCTGGCGTGGGCTGCTGGCGCCCAGGCTGCTATCCGATCTCAGACTGTAGAGTACAAGGAGGGGGATGCCATGCTGGAGGGCTATTTGGTATATGACGATGCCTCCAGCAGCAAGAGGCCCGGGGTTCTGGTTGTCCACGAGTGGTGGGGTCTCAATGACTTCATCAAGGGAAGGGCCGATCAGCTTGCTCAGCTGGGCTACGTTGCCTTCGCGGCTGACATCTACGGCAAGGACAAGAGAGCCAAAGACGCAAAGGAGGCTGGACAGCTGGCCGGCATCTACTGGAAGGACCGGAAGCTCCTTCGTGCGCGGGCCAACGCAGGGCTGGATATCCTGATGAAGCACAAGTTCACCGATACGAGCCGCGTCGCAGCCATAGGGTATTGCTTCGGCGGCACCACAGTGCTTGAGCTCGCCCGCAGCGGAGCCAGTATTGCCGGAGTCGTCAGCTTTCATGGCGCACTGGACACTCCGGATGTGAACGACGCGAAGAGTATCAGGACGAAAGTCCTGGTGCAGACCGGGGCGGATGATCCGAATGTTCCACCCAGCCAGGTGCTCGCGTTCGTAGACGAGATGAGAAAAGCGCGCGTCGACTGGTACCTGATCATGTACGGTGGAGTTGTCCACAGTTTTACCAATCCTGCGGCAGGTAACGATCCTTCGAAAGGTGCTGCGTACAACGAGCAGGCAGACCGCAGGTCCTGGCAGGCGATGAAGGATTTCTTTGCGGAAATCTTCAAGTAATGGGTCAAGGGTCACGGGGCATGGGTCAGAAAGATAAGACAATAACAATCGCTAAGGTGTCCTTTCTTCATTTTTTCGTTTACCCATGACCCGTGTCCCGTGACCCTTGACCCGGTGTCCCGCGGTTATTTGCTATTCCGAACTGATTCGGCGTACATTCTTTCCATAATATGATCCTTTCCTTCCGCGTTTCTATCCCAGCGTCAATCCTGGCTTTGCTTTTCGCCGGCGGG
>Ga0335070_10011274_pt1 | contig 10436 bp, 9 predicted proteins | sample Lox_Sample_13_FD_206722 | JGI IMG/M metagenome (GOLD analysis project Ga0335070, IMG submission 206722) | Soil microbial communities from Loxahatchee National Wildlife Refuge, Florida, United States - Lox_Sample_1.3 | ecosystem: Environmental > Terrestrial > Soil > Wetlands | place: USA: Florida...
GCCTAAAATGGCCCTCTTGACACCCTAATGTCCCCTAAACGCAAGACACCCGAATCTGCCGCCATCCACAAATGCCTCTTTTTTTCTTTTCTTTCTCGCCTCTAAGATCCCCGATGCGGAATTCCTGTATGGGCCAAGCTCGCCTTGACAGGCAGAGGAAGTTACTGCTAAATTAGGGCCACGAAGTTTTGCCTGGTCCGGGCGGGCACGTGAATCTGCAAAGGGGAGGAGGGGTGTATGAATGCCCTCGATAAGGGTACGAGAGAATGAGTCTTTTGAAAATGCTCTCAGGAAATTCAAGAAACAGTGCGAAAGAGAGGGAATACTTTCCGAAGTAAAGAAGAGGGAGCATTATGAGAAACCGAGCGTCAAGAAAAAAAAGAAGGCCCTTGCCGCTCGCAAGAAGGCTCTCAAAAAGGTAAGAGTAGCGAGATAGCATGTCCCTTGCCCGCCAGTTCGATGAAGACCTCAAGGGTGCCATGAAGGCGTCGAACAGCCTGAAGGTCTCCGTCATAAGGATGGTGAAGGCTGCCACGAAGAACCGTCAGATCGAAAAGGGGAGAGATCTTACGGAGGATGAGATCACCGCGGTCCTCACCTCCATGGTGAAGCAGAGACGTGAGTCGGTCGAGCAGTATACAAAGGCCGGCAGGATGGACCTCGCCGCCAAAGAAGGCGAGGAGATAGCGATACTCCAGTCATACCTTCCTCAGCAACTCGGCCGTGAAGAACTGGACAAGATTATTCTCGATGCGATCGAAGAGTCAGAGGCGAAGAGTCTCCAGGATATGGGCAAGGTCATGCGCATCCTTATGCCCAAGGTAAAGGGCCTTGCAGACGGCAAGTACGTTAACGAGCGTGTCAAGGGATTTCTGGAGCCCTGAAAGACTGTCAGTTCCCCTTCCGACGATTGTCCTTAGCGCAGTGGTCTTTTGAACTATCACTTCTTGAACCAAAACTGTTACCATACGGTATGAAGGGTGATAGGCTCCTCGAAGAAATTCGGGCACGGCTTGATATCGTTGATATAATTTCCGACTATCTCGAGCTGAGACGTTCAGGCCAGAATTACAAGGGGCTCTGTCCTTTCCATTCCGAAAAAACGCCTTCCTTTATGGTCAGTCCTGAAAAGCAGATATTCCACTGTTTTGGCTGCGGCGCCGGGGGCAACAGTGTCACGTTCATCATGAAATATGAGAACCTCTCATTCCCCGAGGCCCTCAAGCATTTGGCGAAAAAGGCCGGGATAAGTCTGAAACATTTTACCTTTGACAGCGGCCATGACGACACGAGGGAGAAACTCCACGGGGTACTCAGAGAGGCATCAAAGATCTTCGCGGAGAACCTCAAGAAATCGAGCGCAGCCCATTCATATCTCATGGCCCGGGGGATAACCGATGAGACCATCAGGAGATTCTCCCTCGGGTACGCACTGAAGGACTGGCATTTCCTCTCGAAGACCCTCAGACAGAAAGGAATTGCCGATGCCCTCATCCTCCAGTCAGGGGCTGTTTCTTCAGGAGAGAAGGGCATCTATGACACCTTCAGGGACAGAATCATCTTTCCGATATGCGACATACAGGGCGGTATCATCGCGTTCGGGGGAAGGGTGATGGACGATTCGCAGCCGAAGTACCTCAACTCACCTGACACGCCGCTCTTCAAGAAGGGTGAGACCCTGTACGGTCTGAACCTTGCAAAAGACGGTTTACGGGAAAAGGGGTATGCAATTATCGTGGAGGGCTATTTTGATGCTATCCTCTGTCATCAGTACGGGTTCAACAATGCCGTGGCTCCCCTCGGTACGGCACTGACATCCGGTCACCTCCAGAAACTGAAGAGGTTCTCGAAGAAGGCAGTCCTCGTCTTTGACGGCGATGAAGCCGGGAAATCAGCGGCAAAGAGGTCCATCCCTCTTCTCCTCGCGCAGGGATTTTCTGCAGAGATTCTTCTCCTGCCTGAAAAGGATGACCCCGACAGTTTCCTGAGGAACGAGGGACCCGCGGCCTTCGGCAGACTCCTCTCGAAGGCCCGGTCGATAGTCGATTTCCTCCTGGACGCTTCGAGGAAGGACGGGGCCGCGGCGGTCCATGAGACCATCGAGATCATCTCTGCAACAGGGGATCCCATCATGAGAGAGGCCCTTATCGCCGAAACCGCGAAAAGGACGGGCTTCCGTGAGACGATCATCAGGGAAAGGATGAAGGGGATCGGTACGAGACCGAAGGGGAAGGGAAGTGCCGAGAAGTCATCATCTGATGCGTCGTCATGGGCCGTCAGGTACGACGAGGAGGTTCTTCTCCTGAGCGCCGTCATAGCCTGTCCTGATAAGCTCGAGCGTATTTTGGAGAAGGTTCCCCTTGAGGAATTTGGGAATGGAAGAGTCAAGAACATATTCGAAAGACTGGCTGCCCAGGGCGGATGCGAGAGACTGGATTCTGTCATCTCGTCCCTGGGAGAGGAAGAAAAGCGGCTTGTTACCACGCTGACCGTCGCTCCCGGATTCGATCCCGAAACGGTTGACAGGAATATCGAGGACTGCATGAGAAAGATCACCATGAGGAAAGAGCGTGAACGGCTCAAAGCGGTCCATGAAAAGATCAAAGAGGCTGAAGGCTCGGGCGAACATGAGTTGCTCGATTCCCTGTTGCCCGAGAGGCAGAAATTGATAAAGGAGGCGCGGTGAGGGGAGACTTTGAATACGATGATAGTGAATTCGACGAAGATGCCGAACTTCTCGATGGGCAGGAGAGAGAGGAAGAGGCGTCAGAAGAGGACAAGGAACCCCTCATGGAAGGGGAATTTGAGCCGGTCAAGATGTACCTCAAGGAGATGGGAAGCATTCCCCTTCTGACGAAGGAAGGAGAGATTGATCTTGCACGAAAGATAGAGTTGGGCAGGGAGAAGATCATGAGGACCATTTTTCCCCTTCCCTTCGCCGTCGAGAAACTGATGGCCCTCGGGGACCTCGTCAAGAAGGGAGAGGAAGCCCTTGCCGAGGTCATACAGAGCGATGACGATACGGAGGAGAATCAAAGGGAGGACAGGGAGAAGTTCTTTCACATAGTCGACAGGATAAAGAGTCTCCACAGGGAAAGAAAAGAACTCCTCGACGGGCTGAACGCGCTCACTCCTCACGATGAAGCTCTCCGCATTCAGGGTGTGAAGTCCCTCGAAGAGAATCTCAAGAGAATTCTTGAAACCGTGAGCACTCTCAGACTGAACGAAGACGTCATGTATGCCTTCTCCGATGACTTGAAGAAGGCGATGGAGCGCATAGAAGCGTTGAAGGCCATGGTGGACGCACAGGATAAAACAATAAAGAAGCAAATAAAGAACAGTGAGCGTGCCATCGGTATCACCTATGGGGAGATGAAAGAAGCTGTTACCGTTCTCCATGAGGCTGCGGACGAGATCTTTTATGCAAAGAGTGCAATGATAGAGGCCAATCTGAGACTGGTGATAAGCATAGCGAAGAGGTATATGGGAAAGGGACTCAGTTTCTCCGATCTTATTCAGGAAGGGAATATCGGATTGATGAGGGCTGTCGACAAATTCGAATACCGGAGAGGATACAAGTTCAGTACATATGCAACATGGTGGATCAGGCAGGCCATCACACGGGCCCTTGCCGACCAGTCAAGGACCATTCGGATCCCGGTCCATATGGTCGACGTGATCAGCCGCATCACCAAGGCTGCCCGGGAACTCGTCCAGGAATTAGGCCATGAGCCTTCCCCCGCTGATATCGCTGCGAGGGTCGACATGCCGGCCGATAAGGTGAGGACGATCCTGAAGATAACGAAGGAGCCGGTGTCCCTCGAAACCCCGATCGGCGCCGAGGAAGACAGCCATCTCGGGGATTTCATCGAGGACAGGGCAACCCTTTCTCCCCTTGATGTGGCGATGAACGATGATTTGCGGGCCCAGATCGATAAGGTCCTCTGTACTCTCAATCCCAAGGAGGCGAAGATCATCAAGAGGAGATTTGGCATCGGTGAAGGCGGACCCCATACCCTCGAGGAGCTCGGTCAGGAATTTGATGTTACGCGGGAGCGGATCAGACAGATCGAGGTGAAGGCGATCAGGAAACTGAAGCATCCCTCGCGCAGCAAGTGGTTACGGGCGCTTTTTGTCGAAAACCCTTGACCTAAGAAGAGACAACCATTTAGAATAGCGAACCGAAAAAAGTCCTATCGTGTGCATGCTCACTCATGAAATCTCTTTCGGGCCCATAGCTCAGTTGGTAGAGCTACCGGCTCATAACCGGTTGGTCCCAGGTTCGAGTCCTGGTGGGCCCACCAGCAGCGAAGCGGAGGGTATGTGAAGGAACAACTGAGACTTCTTGCGGAGCTCCAGAGAATAGATTCCGCTATACTGAGCAAGGCTGACCTCATGAGCGCGATCCCCAGAAAAATTTCATCCGTTGAGCACGGCCTGAGAGACGCTCAGCTCCATTATGACAAGCAGAAGCAGAGGTGCGATGTCCTCGAGAAAAAGAAACGGGAGAAAGAGCGGGCCCTCGATGAAATCGGCGAGCGGATTAAGAAGTTGAAGGCCCGGGTCTCCGAAATAAAGAACAACAAGGAATACCAGGCTCACCTGAAGGAAATAGCGACGGCCGAGAAGGAGCGGGGCAGCATAGAAGATGAAATCCTCATATCCATGGAATCCCTCGATGGAGCTCACAGAGACCTTGCTGCCGAAGAGGAAAAGGTCAAAGCCGAAAAGGAGAAGGTGGAAATATTCAGGAAACAACTCGCTCGGGAGGTGGCGGAGGCTGAAAGGGAACTGGAGGGATTGAAGGCCCAAAGGGACAAGAGCGTTGCGCAGATTGACAGGGAAGCCTTTGAACTCTATCTCAAGGTTCTTGAATCAACGGGGAGATTGGCTGTTGTCGAAGCCCGGGGTGAGGTCTGTCAGGGATGCCACATGAACATCCCCCCGCAGCTTTTCGTGGAGCTGAAAAAAGGCGAAAAGACCATTCAGTGTCCACAGTGCAGCAGGATTCTCTACTGGAAAGGGGACATCGGGCCCGCCTGACGTCAGTCCCCGTATCCGGTTCGACCGTTCCTGTCTTGACTTTCCGCGATAGCGATCATTATAATCTCATAAGAAAAATTAATGATTATGGAAGATCATAAACTGAAGGTTTTTTGCACCGTTGCCGAGACAAACAGTTTCTCAAAGGCGTCAGAGATCATCCACCTTACTCAGCCAGCCGTGAGCCTCCAGATACAGGCCCTCGAGGAACTTTACGAGACGAAGCTCTTCGACAGGTCCTCCAATACCGTCGTGCTCACACCGGCAGGAGAGATCCTCTATAAGTATGCGAAGGAGATCCTCGCCCTCTATGCCGCTGCCTCAAAAAATATCGGTGAACTGACGGGTCTCGTCAAGGGCAGTATCAGCATCGGCGCAAGCACGACGATCGGCAATCACGTGGTGCCTGCCGTTATGACGGATTTCAAGAGGAACCATCCGAAGATCAAGGTCCACCTCCTCGTGGGCAATACGAAGCGGGTCGTGGAACTCCTGAATTCAGGGAACATCGACATCGGCCTTGTCGAAGGCGATGTGACAAAACAGAAGGTCATCATCGAGAAACTCATTCAGGACGAACTTGTCGTGATCGTTTCAGCCATGCATCCGTGGTCGAAGAAGAGAGAGATTTCAATCTTTGATCTCGCCAAGGAACCCTTTATCCTGAGGGAGGAAGGATCGGGGACACGCCAGATCGTGGAAAAATACCTCAACAGGCACGGTATAAGCACCCATGACATGAAGGTATCGATGGTGCTCGGGAGCACGCAGGCAATCAAAGAGGCCGTGGAAAGCGGTATCGGCATCTCGATCGTCTCCCGATGGGCTGCCAGGAAAGAGAATAAGTACGGCACGCTCAGATTGCTGAGTGTGAAGGAGGAGAAATTCCTCAGGGACTTCTCCCTGCTCTTTCATAAAAATGCCATCGCGTCCCACGCAGTGGACGAGTTTCTCACCTACCTGAAAAGCTATCCCTTCGACAAACTGATAGCATAGCGCTCCCCTTCCGAAGGCTGAAGAACCACACCAGGAACTTCGCCTGTCTTCATGGTATACTTCTTATCATGTTTGTCTATCTCAATGACCGGCTTGTTCCAAAGGCAGAGGCCAGGGTCTCGGTATTTGACCATGGGTTTCTCTATGGTGACGGCATTTACGAGACGGTGCGGGCGTACGACGACGTCATCTTTCTCCTTGATGAACATCTCATGAGATTGTATCGCTCTGCGTCGATGATCGGGCTTACGATGCCGAAAGACGCCGATGAGATGAAGACTGCGATCTACGAGACCCTTGAGGCGAACGCCCTGAAAAACGCCTATATAAGAATTACCCTTTCACGGGGGTACGGACCTATCGGACTCGACCCCGAACTCTGTAAAGAGCCGACCTTCGTTATCATCGCGGAGGAGATGAAGGGTTACCCGAGATCGCTGTATGAGCACGGGATCAGACTCATCATAGCGGGGACAAGGAGAAACCTGAGCGATGCCCTGAATCCCCAGTTAAAATCGCTGAATTTTCTCAATAACATTCTTGCGAAGATAGAGGCGAAGAACCATGGGGCATACGAAGCCGTGATGCTCAATGTCTCGGGACATGTCACGGAAGGGACCATCAGCAACATATTCTTTTTCAGGGATGGTGTCCTTCGCACGCCTTCTCTTGGGTGCGGGATCCTTGACGGGATTACGAGGAAGGTTGTTCTTGACCTGGCGGTGAGGGAGGGCATGGCGGTCGAGGAAGGCGAGTTTACGAGGGAAGACCTGTATGCTGCAGGGGAGGTCTTCATAACGAATACGACGATGGAGGTTATGCCCGTGTGTCAGCTTGACGACGTGAAATACGCGATCGGGGACAAGGCAAGGCATCTGCGCAAGTCTTACCGGGACGAAGTGAGGGCATACGTAATAAGTCTCAAGGGAAGCGGACCGTCGCTGTGGGAATACGAGTGAGACGTTCGAAAAGGGCGCAAGGTAGATCCATTTACTCAGGTATTCCTCTGAAGAGATAAAGGGCCGCGCCGCAAAAAAGGAGGGGGACAAGCCACGCTGCAAAAATCGGTCTGAGAATCCCCGTATATCCCATAGCGAGGGACGCCGTAAATCCCAGCCAGTAGAGGAGGCTTATGAATATCCCGATGGCGGTAGTGACGAGGCCGCTTTTTATCTCTCCCCTCGTCGCCAGCGAGATTCCGACGACAAGCATGATGACATTGATGAGCGGATAAGACAACCGTGAATAGATATCCACGAGGAGCTTGGTATTTTTTACCCCAGCTTCCTTCAGTCTCTTCGTGTATGCAAAAAGCTCCCTCACATTCATTTCTTCCGGCTGCTGCATCCCCTTACCAATGACGTTTGGTGAGTCGATGATGTCGGACTGCATCTCCTTGAGTTTCTTGACTTCCCCGGTCTTTATGTCGTAGTCCGTTACCCCTTCGAGGTACCATGTGCCACGGACATCCTTCGAGGTCCCGGTGCTCTCAAGTTTCTCACTCCTTTCCTGGTCGCGCGAGCCCCACACAGGACGCCATTCGCCTGATTCGGCCTCAATCCGCTCGGTAAGGAGATCATCCCGGAGCCTCATAATACTGACACCCTTAATGAGCCCCTTATCAGGCAGATAGAGGTCTATCTTGATGATACAGTCCCGGGCCCTCAGCCAGGCAGTTCCCTCTTTGAATGCCGAGACATTCTCTCTCTTCGTGACAGTGTCCTTGAGTTTATGGGCACGTCTCGTCAGATCAGGAGCAACGAACTCACTCATGAGAAGGCCGACAACGCAGAGGACAATGCCCGTAAAGATAAATGGTTTCATGAGTTCTTTTGTGCTGCCGCCCGATGCCTTGACAGCTACGGTCTCTTTCCTTCTGCCTGCCTGGCCGAAAACAAAGAGGCAGCTCATGAGGGCCGCCACCGGCATGAGGTACACCAGATACCGCGGGATATTGAGCGCCGAATAGAGGAGGAGGGAGCTGACGGGGGCATTGTACTGTATGAACCCCTCAACCTTGTCGATGAGCTCTATGAGGCTGGATATAAGAGCGAGGCCAAGCGCCAGGATTGCAAAGAGACGAAAGAATTCCTTCAGATAGTACCGCTGGATTATCGTCATCGTGACGCCGCCCTTCCGAAAGACCAGACGGACGCTATGGCGAGTAAGACAACAGGCATCCATGCGCCGGTATAGTGGGGCACTGTCCCCGATCGAACCAAATTTTCACCATACACGAGGATGACATAGAAGACCGTGAAGACGGCAAGTCCGATCGTCAGCCCCCCAAGCCTGCCTGATTTCCCTGCTATCAAGGCGAGGGGCGGGCCGAGAAATATGAGGAGCAGGCAGAGAAACGGAAGGGACAGCCGTCGGTGAAATTCGAGGAGAAGGGATATGCGGTCGCGGCCATCCTTTCCCCTCGCTTCCCTGAGGAGTTCGAAGGGGGTCATCTCGCTGTTCTTTCGTAAGGGGCCCTCTGTTGACAGATTCAGCGAGATGTTATATCCGTCGAAAAAGATCTCTATCGCGCCTTCCGCCTTACCGATATGGATGTAGCCGTCCTTGAGATAAAGGGAGAGGTTGTTGCCGCTGTCGGCATATATCCGACCCTCCCTGGCTGTCAGGGCCTTCGGCTCTGTCCGGTTCCTGCTGTCGTAAATAAAGATGCCTCGCAGTCTGTCAGGTGTGGGTTTTTCTCTGACGAGAACAACGAGGTCCTTGAAGGCAGTGTTGAAGACGCCGGCCTCGATCGCCATAGGAGCGCGCTCCATGATAATCTTCGATAGCGAGTCCCTGAGACGGAGCGCTGAAAAGGGGCTCAAAGAAAAGCTTACGAGGAGGCTGAGAAAGAAACAGACCGTGCCGAGGACAAAGAGGGGAGCAGATATACCTCTGAAAGACATGCCCGCTGCCCTCATGGCGGTGAGTTCGCTGTCGGCATTCAGCCTTCCATATACCAGGAGTGCCGACAGCAGTAATGACATAGGGATGGTGAGGGTCGTCAGTTGCGGCTGGATATAGGCAATAATCATCAGCATATCCGAGATGGAGGCGCCGACGCCGGAAAGGAGTCTGCTTAACCTCAGGACTTTTTCCATGAGAAGAAAGAAATTCAGGGATATAAGGCTTAGTAAAAAGGAGAGCGCCAATTCCTTGAGCACTGTCCTATGAATAATTTTCATCGCCTCTAAGTATAGCCTAAACCAGCCGTTCCGTGAGTGACGGGTGTCCGTTGTCCAGTGAAATGTGATGGTAACCTCCTTGATTTATAAGTAAAAACGTATGATCTGCCACTTATGACTGAACCAGCCATTGTCTCTAAAATCCACACCCTGTTGTAAAATTGCCACAAAGATAAGGTATGGAGATTGCCGGGGTGCGGAGCGGCATTCGGGATTGTTGGTCGAAAAATGGAGAATTGGTGCGCTTTGGCGGAGTGAGGGTGTTGTCCCGAGATTTCTGGCCTTCTTTTTGCTATGAAAGATGGCGTTGGCGGAGGCGAGCCGTGGAGGCAGAAAAAACTTGACAAAGAGAGACGGAGAATGATATAAATTGCCTATAAAAATGAGTGCCTGGTGAAGCGATACCTCATACTATAGCTTTTATTGGCGACGGGCTTCCATTTTAAGGAAGCGGATTTTACGGTTGGGAGGTGATAAAGGACAGACAGAGAAGTGTGGATATGCCGAATGAGACAGGAAAAACCCCGTTTTACGGGGAAAAATCTTACTAACCTTGAAAGAAGGAGGGTTAGGAATTGAAAAAGTATTTAGCATTAATCTTAGGCGTCGTATTTGTACTCGGCTTTGCAGCCAGCGCCTTTGCCATTCATGCCGAAATCCCGGCTGAGACCCAGGCTGTTACGGCAAAGGGAGCAACGCAGATCACGATCGGTGGTGAGATCAGGTTCAGGGGTGATTACCAGAACAACAACACTGATTTCAACAAGGACTTGGGGGACTACAAGCAGTACTACGATTCGAGGATCAGGCTTTCCGTCGATGCCCAGGTGACACCGAACACCGAGGGCTTTATCCAGGTTGAGGCCGGTAGCGACGTTGACGGCAACAAGTCCTCTGACGTGTTTGTCTGGGGTAACAGCACCAGGGATCCTAATAATCCAGGAACGGGCTCGAGCAATGCCTCTGGTATCTATAATGTGGGCGATGCGAAGAGAGGTACCTTCAGCGTGCTCCAGGGATGGATCCTCTATAAAGGATCGGGTCTCCTCGGGGTCCCTGCGGGCGTGAAGATCGGCCATATGCCGCTTGCCCTCGGAAACTCCCTCTTCTTTGACCACACCAAGTTCGGCGATGATGCCATCGTCGCCTTCGCGGACCCGTTGAAGGAGCTCCATGTCAGCTTGCTCGCCATCAAGTTCAGGGAGGGCAGCT
>Ga0335070_10011275_pt1 | contig 10436 bp, 8 predicted proteins | sample Lox_Sample_13_FD_206722 | JGI IMG/M metagenome (GOLD analysis project Ga0335070, IMG submission 206722) | Soil microbial communities from Loxahatchee National Wildlife Refuge, Florida, United States - Lox_Sample_1.3 | ecosystem: Environmental > Terrestrial > Soil > Wetlands | place: USA: Florida...
CCTGGGCAGCAAGGTGAAGTTGGGAGCGGATGCCTCCGTGGCCGGCGGGCCAAAAGGTCGCACCGCCGCCGCAGATACGGATATCGTGATGCGCGCGGAGGTCCTCAGCTATTCTCGGTCGCGGGGACTCTTTGCCGGCGTGTCCCTCGAAGGTTCCACGCTGCGCTCGGATGGCAGCGCGAATCGAAAGCTGTATGGACGCGAACTCAACGCCAAGCAAATCGTGCGCGAAGGGAAAGTCGCGATTCCTGCCTCGGGAAGCGAGTTCATTTCGCTGCTCAATAAGACCTCGCCGAAGAATGAGTCGGACCCGGTCTCGCTCAAAGAATAGGTCGCGACGAACCGCCAGTTTTACGAAGCCAACAGTTCAGCCTCGGAACTGCGCAGCGTGCTCGGCGGTCCATTCGAGGAACGTTCGGGCCGGCACTCCGGTGAGCTCGGCGACCGTGGAACTAACGAAAGCGGGTTGGCCCGCTGCGGCAGCCCACGCGTCCAGCAGATACTTTGCGACAAACGACGGTAGAAAGCTCGGCAATTGGCTGAGCCAATCCTCCGGCGAGATCTCTTCGATACGAAGCGAACGGCCGAGCACTGAACCGATGGTGGCGATCTGCTCGAACTGACTCAGGGATTGCGGCCCGGTCAGAACGTACTCCGCGCCGGAGTGCCCCTCTTCACACAATGTCCGTACCGCGACGGCCGCGATATCTCGTTCGTCGATTGGCGCGGTCGGAACTTCGAGGTATGGCCACCGCACCACATTGCCCGCTCGAATCTGCGGCGCCCACCAGCCCTTCGCGTTCGCCGCAAACATCCCGGGCCGCAAAAACGTCCACTGCAGTCCTGAGCCTTCGATCAGCCTTTCGATCATCTCGGCGCGCGTCCGGGAAGGATTAGGCTGCTGGAACAGCGGATGTGCTGTCTTCAGCGGCGCAGAGAGCAATACGATGCGTCGAGCGCGCTTCGCGATCCGCTCCAAAGCCGGAGCGGCAGCCTCCGCCGGTGCAACCCACACCAGAAAAACCGTATCGATGCCATCCAGGCATCGGTCCAGGGTGTCGGGAGCAGTGAAGTCCCCGGGTGCCACCTCAACCTGTGGAGGCAAAGCAGCGGCCTGCGGATTGCGCACCAGCGCACGGACTGGCACTTCCGCTGCCAGCAATTGAGAAACTACCTGGCTGCCGATGGTGCCCGTCGCGCCGGTCACTAGAATGCGGTTCACAACAGCCATTGGGGGAGGTCGAGACTACCTTGAATGGTTCAACTGATGTCTCAGCATTTCCACTGCCACGCCGGCCAGTGCGTACGTAATAATATTTGCCACCGCAGCCCAGAACAAACTGATGGCGAAATGCATGCCCAGAATCCCAATCGGACACGTCAGATCCGCGAAGAACAGGACAACTGGATTGATAGGGATTTCCTTGTTCGCCAGTCCGAAATAGACGCCCCAGCCAGCCGCAACAAACAGCCCCAAGCATGCCCACGCGGCGATTCTGCGTTTCATGCCGTCCCTCCAGTCGCTTTTCTCGCGAATAGTCTCATCAATTTCGTCATACGCCAACTGGTAACCGCGCCGTCGCCTCCGGCTATGTCGGCTTACGGGTCACTCCTGTTTCTGGCACCCGTCCCCCTTAAAGAAATTGGTTGGAAAGAGCCGGGAACGGATGTGCGAGGGGTGAGTTGGGCCCCTCAGGTCTCCGGTATTCTGTTTAAGCCGACCTGACATACATCCCCGCTGAACGCACGCTACCAGACCGTATGAACGTTGAGGTTACGAGGAATCCTTAAGGATGGCTTGTAGTGGCAATCTTCAAAATCGAGCTTGTCCACGTAAACAAGCAAACGTACGTGATCGTTTTTGGCGCTTCCGCTGCCTCCATTTACACCACAAGAGACGACGTCAGCCGCCTGTCCGGGTTCCAGCGGCGACGAACTGACCGCCCCAGCGCCTCCGCCTGCACCGCCGGTAGTGGAAAGCATCAGCATGATTTCAAACTCCCGAACGGTCCGGTCGCTGCGATTCCGCACACGATACTTGGCGCAGACCTGATCGGTCATTCGCTCCTGTGAGATAGAGATCCACGTGCCTGTCAGGTCCACCGAGACCACCTCCATCGGTGAATCGGGTTGCTCAACGACGTAAACCAGCGGTACGAGCTCATCTGGTCCAATGATCGTTGGCTCGACTGATTCGGATGGCACTGTAAAACCGCAGGAAGAAGCCTTCTGTTGCGGCTTTCCAGCTAGGTCGGCGCCCAAACTCACAGCCAACAGAAGCAACGGGACAAACATCCATCTCATTTCCATGGCCTGCCCCCAGGCATGTAATCGTATAACACTGTACTTGACTATATACAGTCTCGAGATTCAATCGCCCGGCAAACCGCCCGAGGCCCTTGTTCAGGCATCGGGGCGGACTCTAAATATCCCCTTTGTTTCGAGTCTCTCAGCCATCTGTTGGTCCATCACATACGCCGCAGGGTTCCGTGCGGTCTAATCTCTTAGCTCACAAAGGGGAGCTTCTATGATGAGAATCCACTCTAAGCCCCAAGTGACGCACGAGATTCATCGGATTGACAGCCTGATCCGTCAGTTGGAAGGATTGCATTCAGAAGCCAAGGGTTTGCATGATTACGATTTTCGGGAATCGGTCGCGGTATCCATCGACGAAATCATCGAGTCGTTGCGCGATCAGCGAACTAAGATGGAATTTTTCGAACGGCATCATTTCGGATATCACCACTGACTGCTGAGCCGGGCCTTACACCTCATGCCCCTCTGTCAGTAGATGCCATGATCGCTGCCGCTGGCTTCCACCTTTCCGTTTTTGACGGAAAGCGAGTAAGAGTCAGCCTCCCCCTGCCATTTCTTCACGTCGAACGGCTTACCAGCATCAGCCCGTTGGACGTGAATCCCTGAAAACGAGAGCGGCTGCCGATACGCGCACTGTTCTGGTTTGTGCCCGGCCTCCAGGAAGTACACATGGCCCTCGCCGACGGCTTTGCCGGAACCATCCGCCTCGAGCAAAAACGAAGCGTTCTCATCCACGGCGATAGCGCGGATCTGTTTTGCCCAGTCGTCTTGCAGAATGCGCGCCATGAACACAAGCAGGCGTCCCATGCGATCGCGTTTCGAGAAATGCGTGTCCGTAATGGTGTCCGCCAGCAGCGGAATCTTCAGGAAGTCGCGCGCCAAAGTGACTTTGTTTCCGTACGGGTTCGCGAGCGCGTCGGGCGAATGGATGGTGTCGATCATCGAGTCGAACGAAAACTCGCCCATGATAGCCAGGCCGGCGCTGAGGCCGCCAAGGGGTTTCCCGGACGCGATATGGCGATTCAGCGCGTCCTGAACCGGCGTGTCTTGCCAGAACCGCACATAGTCCGATTGATCGCCTCCCGCAAGATAAATAGCCTCGGCCTCCTCGATGATTTGCTCAACTTTAGGATCGCTCGAGTCTTCGCGGTCGGAGAACGAAAGCGTGGCGACGGAATTGAGCGGGCAAATGACTTTGATTTCGTCATTCACCTTCTTCATATAGGCATCGTCGTCTCGGGCGCTCAAGACCAGAAAATCGCCTCCATTGGCGCGCTGGCAAAGCCACAGGAACGCGTCATCCTGGCGGGCGCCCCCGCCCATCAGCGCATAGCCCGCCTTCGCAAGCGCCGTCGAATCCGTCACGTTGCCGGTGCGGAGGTATTTCCACTTCGCATGCGCGGGACACGCGGCAAGGCACATCAGCAGCGCCGCGAAACTTGCAGCGAAAAATCGATTCGTAGCTTGGAAAGAGTTCATCGCACGAGTATATGCGGAGCACCGCTTCCGCGAAATGCTGAGCATTTCGCCAAGTGATCCGCCACGAACTTTCCGATTCTGCGTTGACTTCGAAAATCTGTTCGACCATACTCCCCTCAACGAGTGGAGAAGTGGGGTAGTGCCATGAACGGGGTTAGTTTCCTCACCTTCGCTGCATCCCGCCGAACGATCAACGTTCAGGTGAACCTTGGCTCTTTGGAATCAGGCTTGTAGAGTTTCTTCACAACGATTCCAGTCCTGCATTTATCAGCTAAGTCTCTTAACGATACGCACCGGACCGGAAATCATGTTTAGGGGGAACGCCATGGATTGTTTCTGTGCGAGAAGACTGCTGGCGCTGCTGTTGTTGTGTTGCGGCCTGCCGATTTTGTGCCAAGCGCAATCGAATCGTGCGCGCATCTCGGGACAGGTCATCGATTCCTCAGGCGCGGCCGTGCCCGGAGCGAAAGTCACCATTGAAAATCTCGGCACGCACGTTCAGCGGGTCCTGGAGACCAACGGCGAAGGCAATTTCGTCGATCCCAACGTGGACCCGGGCCTCTACTCGGTGAAAGTGGAGGCGCGAGGGTTCAAAGCCGCGAAGCGCGACAGAGTGCAAATCGAAGTCGCCAACGATTTGAAGCTCGACTTTCAACTGAACCCCGGCATGGTCTCGGAGGTGGTGGAGGTCTCCGGCGAGGCTCCTTTGACCGAAGCATCGAATGCCGTGTTGAGCGGTGTGCTTTCGAACCAGGCCATCAATGAGCTGCCGCTGCAAGGCCGCGACTTCCAGAATCTGCTCGGACTGCATCCTGGCGTACAGCGAACCGCCGGTGGCGGCTTCCATTCCACAACTTCCAACGGGCTGCGGCCTGACGACAACAATTACATCATCGACGGCGCCAACGACAACGACGTCTACTACGGCGAAACTGTGATGAACCAGGCCGGCATTCAAGGCACCCCGGCGAGCACGCTACCCCTCGACGCTATCCAGGAATTCAACACCCAGGAGCAGCCCCAAGCCGACTTCGGCGCCAAGCCTGGTGTCGTCGTGAATATCGGCATCAAGTCCGGCACCGATGCCTTGCATGGCACTGCCTATTACTTCGTGCGCAACCAGTCCATGGACGCTCGGAATTATTTCAATCCCAAACCGTATCCCGTCGGCACCGTGGAACTCAATCAGTTTGGCGGGTCGATCGGCGGCGCGTTCATCAAGCAGAAGTGGTTTTACTTTGCCAACTACGAGGGTGTGCGCAGCACCGTGGCCAATGCCTATAACGCCGCGACCCCCGTCACCTCCTCCTTGGGCGGCGATACCGAGTACAGCCTTCCGGACGCCCTCGCCGACCTCGGCTGCACCACCAATCCCGCGAACTGCAGCCAGCTGAGCCTCAACCTGTTGCAGTACCTGCCCAAGAATCCCGGATTTACGGCCAGTTCCACCGATCCATCCCTCATCAACTTCAACTTCAACAACACTAACCGCGCCGACAATCTGGTGTTCAAGACCGACTATCACTTTAGCGACAAGCACCTGCTCTCCGGCCGGTACATTTACGCGAACTCCAATCAGGTGGAAGAAGACGCCGTTCCCATTCAGCCGTATTGGCTCTCGCACGCGGCTCCCATCAGCCAGGTCTTCGGCGTCGATTGGACCTACACCCCCAGCTCCCGCTGGAACAATACCGCCCGCTTCAGCTATAACAGCTTCAACGAAACCATCGCGCCACAGGACGCCAGCAGGCCGCCCTCCTATTACGGCCTCAATACCGGCGTCACCGATCCGCGTCTCTTTGGATTTCCCCGCATCAATCCCAGCTCGGCTGACTTCGACTACATGGGAGGAAATTCCAGTTGGCCACTCGGCACCACCCCGAGCCATACGCAGAACTATTCGGATACCGCGTCCGTCACCCTCGGCAGGCACACCCTCCGCTTTGGCGGCGTCTTCAGCAACGGTGGCGTCGATTATTACCGCGCCACCTATGGCCGGGGTCGAGTCGACTTTCACTACCTGGAAGACTTCCTGACCGGCAACGTGAGGTCCTGGCGATTGCTTTACGGTGACCCCGCCAGAAGCATCAGCATGAAGTCTTGGGGACTGTTCGCTCAAGACGACTACCGGATTTCCCGCACGGTGACCTTGAACCTCGGACTCCGCTACGACGTGACCTATCCGATTAAAGACTCAAGAAACTTGCTGGCGAACTTCATTCCTGACCAGGGATTAGTCCAAGTCGGAATGGGAATCAGCTCTCCCTACAAAACCAACTACAACAACGTCTCGCCCCGCTTGGGCGTCGCCTGGGACGTTTTTGGCAACGGCAAGACCCTGGTGCGCTCCGGCTTCGGCATGATCTACGTCCAGCCATCGATTCGCACGTTTATTTTCAGTGGCGGCGGGCTCAACCTCAATCCCTCCGGGCTGCCCGGAGTCATGCCCGATGGCTCCACAGTCGCCCCGACCGGGACCATCACATCGTACCTGCTGCAGGGCGCCGATCCCGGACTCATCAATTGGTCCGTGCAAGGTCCCATCTTCCCGACCACGAACACCAGCTTGAATAATTGCAATTCCGACGTTGTGGACTACTACGCCTGCACACTCTTCGCGGTAGATCACAATCTCAAGACGCCCTACGTCTTGAACTGGAACTTCAATTTCCAGCAACAAATCACGCCAACCAGCGTGCTGCAGGTCGCTTACGTCGCCAACCACGGCGTGCGGCTGTACAGCACCATTGATATCAACCAGGCGAATCAGACGTTGGTGGCGCCCTGCTATGACGTCGAGTCGGACAACACCGCATGCGAACAGGCCGCCAAGCCATTTGTGACCAATTGCCCGCCAGGCCAAGGCGGTCTCGGAACTGGTGGCCCCTGCTTCCCCTATTACAGCTTCATCAACCAGCTCGGCAACAAATCCACGTCAACCTACGAGAGTCTGCAAGTCACCTTCACGAAACGCTACTCGCACGGGCTGTATCTGTTGGCCGGATACACCTTCGGCCACGCCATCGACACGGCGGGAAGCACCAGTAACCTGGGCTACATTCCGCAAAACAACAACAACTTCAACGCGGAGAAGGCCAGCGGCGATTACGACATCCGTCACCGCTTCACCTTGTCGGCCTCCTATGACTTGCCGTCGAAAAAATCGTGGGCCCAGATGCTCGAAGGCTGGTCGCTGAACACCATCTTCATGTACGAGACCGGTGTTCCGGTGCTCATGTACGACGACTACGACGACTTCACCGGGACCGGCGAAGGGCCCGGAAACGGCAGCAACGACCGCTGGAACATCATCGGCAATCCGAACAAACTCAAGTGGTCGCAGAGCAACCCGATTCCGTTCCTCGATGCCAGCGATCCCATCTGCCAGGGCGCGGCAAACACCCCCGAACTGCAAACCTCGCTGAATTACGCCGGCGGATGCTACTCGCAGAACGGCGTCATCATTTATCCGAACGCGCCGCTCACCTTCGGCAACATGGGGCGAAACATTCTCCGCGGTCCCGGTTTCGTCAACTGGGATTTCTCGGTCGCGAAATCCTGGAACCTGTCCGAACGCTTCAAGCTGCAGTTCCGCGGCGAGATTTTCAATCTCCTCAACCATCCCAACTTTGCGGCCGGTTCCGTTGGCGAAAGCCTGAGTTCCCCGGGCCAATTGGGCTTGGCACAGGCCACGCCGGACGTCCAGGCTGCGAATCCCGTCGTCGGTTCTGGCGGTTCACGCCATATCCAGCTCGGCCTGAAACTCCTGTTTTAGGCTCGATTGTTGTTGAATCAACGGAACGGGCGAGCTCACCAGCGGTTCGCCCGTTTTCTTTTTTCGGTAGCGCCGGCCGCCCGAAGAATCGGGACCGAGCCACCCCTTACGACACAAAGGCCTTGCAGCTTTCGCAGTAATTCCGTTCGACCGATGGGCCTGAAGGAAGCTGGCGCAGGTACTGTGGTTGATCGCCTGCCACAGAGAGGCTGGACAGATGGATGATCAACGCGTCGTCGATAAGTACGATCTCCGGGCGAACTCCCGTTGTTTCGCCACAGACAGGGCAGGGTGCAGAGAGTTGTGCCGAGGCGGTACCTATCCGGCGCTTGCTACTGGAGTGCAGACTCGGAAGTCGCGCCAGCTTCGACTTTGCTGTTGATTTGAGCACTTCGGCGTGGTTGGACATGCATCACTCCTCGGGTTCCGTTGTTACTCGACTGGATCCGGGAAAGCAGCCCCCTTGGTTTCTTCACGAAAGGACTGCGAGCGAATGCACCGCCCGCCTCGGGTCGGCAGGAATGTGGATGGATAGCGCTTCTGCAACCAAGGCATTCGGCGCTATTCCACGTTAGGCACGATTAGGCCCTACCGCAATGCGTCTGTCAATACAGAATATCGTTATTCTACCACTCGCCGTGCCCGAGGGGGAACTCCGCTCTCGGGTTCGACAGGCGGCCCCGCCTCTGGCCTGCCGGGCCTACCAGATCTTGCAGGTATTCTCCCGCACCATGGGGTCCCCTTTTTTGCACCCGAACGCCTTCGCGAACGCTTCCATGTTGGAAAGCGGACCGTTGCCACGGAAACGCGCCAGCGGGTGCGGATCGGTGTTCGTCTGCAGGCGCGCGGCTTCCGGACGCTGGTTCGTGCCCCACACTTGCGCCCAGCCCAGGAAGAAGCGCTGCTCGGGTGTGAAGCCATCGATGGTCGGCGGACGGTGGCCGGCGATGGATCGTTCATACGCCGCGTACGCGATCGCCAGTCCTCCCAGATCGCCGATGCTTTCCCCAAGCACCAGCTTGCCGTTCTGGTGCAGGCCCGCCTCCACCTCGTAGCCATTGAACTGATTCACCACGCAATCGCCGCGGTCCGTGAAGTTCTTGCGGTCCTCCGGCGTCCACCATTCGTGCAGGTTCCCCTTGCCGTCGAACTTGGATCCCTGATCGTCGAAGCCGTGACTGATTTCGTGCCCGATCACCGCGCCAATCCCTCCATAGTTCACCGCATCGTCGGCGTTCGGGTTGTAGAACGGCGGCTGCAGAATGCCCGCGGGGAAAACAATCTCGTTCATGCTGGAGTTGTAGTAGGCGTTCACCGTGGGCGGAGTCATGCCCCATTCGGTGCGATCCACGGGCTTGCCGATTTTGCCGAGCTGCCGCGCGTGTTCGAATTCGAAGCTGCGCCGGAGATTGCCGATATACGAACTGCGATCGATGCTGAGCTTGGAATAATCGCGCCACTTGTCGGTGTAGCCGATCTTTACGTTGAAGGCTTCGAGCTTCCCGAGCGCTTCTTTCTTTGTCTCCGGGCCCATCCAGTCCAGCGAAGGAATATCGTCGCGCAGCGCCGCGATCAGATTGTTCACCATTTCCTTGGCTCGCGCTTTGGCGGCGGGCGGGAAGTACTTGTCGACGTACACTTTGCCCAACGCTTCGCCGAGGTTGCGGTCGGTCGACTGGGCGCAGCGTTTCCACCGCGGCAGGATTTCTTTGGTGCCCGAGAGCTTGCGCTCATAAAAATCGAAATTTTCATCGACAAACTTATCCGGCAGGGCCGGAGCGTACGTGTGGATCAGGTGCCAGCGCAGATAGATTTTCCAGTCAGGCAGCGGAACTGTGTCGAGTTCCTGATTCATGGCCTTGAAGAAATCGGGCTGGCGGATATTGATCTGTTCCACCGCTGGCGCGCCGATGGCTTGCAGGTAGTTTTGCCACGACCAGTCCGGCGTGAGCGTTTTGACTTCTGCAAGTGGCAGCAGGTGGTAATTCTTTTCCGGATCGCGGAGCTCCACGCGCGTCCGCGAAGCCTTCGCCAGCGCGGTTTCGATGCTCATCACCGTGTTGGCTTCGGCGGCGGCCTTGTCGGCGGGATCGCCGGCTAATTGGAACATTTTCGCGACGTGCAGGACGTAGTCGGCGCGAAGCTGTTTGGACTTCTCATCTTCCCGGAAGTAGTAATCGCGGTCTGGCATGCCCAGGCCGCCCTGGTTGGCGTTCGCGATCACCCTTGTGCTGTCCTTGATGTCCTGGCCGGAGCCGAATCGGAAAAGGACGCCGGTGCCCTCGCGTTGTAGCCGCGCGATTTCGTCATCGAGAGACTTGCGATCGTTGATGCCGTCGATGGCTGCCAGATCTGCCCCCAGCGGCTTGAGTCCGGCCGCATCGATCGCGGACGTATCCATGCAACTCGCGTAGAAATCTCCGATCTTCTGTTCATTCGAACCCGGCGCGGTTTTTTCCGTGCTTGCGGTCTCCAGGATGGTATGCATCGCCGCAAGATTGTTGTCACGGAGTTGCGTAAAGGTGCCCCACGAGGGGTATTCCGCCGGAATGGGATTAGCTTTCATCCAGCCGCCCATGGCGAACTCGTAGAAATCTTCACAGGGCTTGCACGTTCGATCCAGGTTCCCTAGCGAGAATCCCCAGGAAACATCCCCGGCAGCTCTGACCGATAAGTGAAAAACGAAGAGAAGCGCAAAAGAAAGCGCGGCAAGCGAGCCGGCGGCGAGCAACAAACGAGAGCGGTTCGTTTTCATAAGTTACCCCGATTGGTTTTCGACAGGAGGAAAAAACGGACATGAAATTCTACCGCGCCGAGTGTAGCAAAAGTCGGCACCCCGTGCAGTAAGACGCCTATTCCGCCAGCG
>Ga0335070_10011276_pt1 | contig 10435 bp, 10 predicted proteins | sample Lox_Sample_13_FD_206722 | JGI IMG/M metagenome (GOLD analysis project Ga0335070, IMG submission 206722) | Soil microbial communities from Loxahatchee National Wildlife Refuge, Florida, United States - Lox_Sample_1.3 | ecosystem: Environmental > Terrestrial > Soil > Wetlands | place: USA...
CAACGTCTCCGCGAGGTCCTTCCCGGGGACCAAGGAGATGATGTTCGTGGCAAAGACGGACGAACATGACGAGTTCGGCCACGACCTGAGCGACCTGCGGTCAGGGCTCAGGGAGGCCGTCAAGCTCAGGGAGAGGATGCACCAGAAGAGGATGAGGAAGCTCGAGCAGATCGCGGGCGAGGTGCCCCCTCCCGAGATCTTCGGCCCGGACAGTGCCGACCTGACCATCGTGAGCTGGGGGAGCACTGCCAACCCCGTCAGGGAAGCCCTGAGGCGGACCTCCGGACAGGGCCTTCGGGTGAACTCCATGGAGTTCTCCTACCTCTACCCGCTCAACGTCGTCGAAGTCACTAGGATGCTGAAGTCCTGCGGGTCGCTTCTGGACATCGAGGCCAACTACACGGCGCAGTTCGCCGGGCTTCTGAAAAGGGAGACGGGGGTCGACGTCCGGAAGAGGTTCCTGAAGTACGACGGGGAGCCCATCTACCCGGCGGAGGTGGTGGACGCGGTTCACCAGGCGCTGGCGAAGGAGGCGTCGTCCCTTGTATAACCCCAAGCCCTTCGAAAGCGACGTGAAGGCGGACTGGTGCCCGGGCTGCGGCGATTTCGGGGTCCTGGCCGCGCTCAAGGACGCGCTTACGACCCTCAAGCTCGAGCCCCAGAACGTGGTCATCTGCTCGGGGATAGGATGCTCCTCGAACCTGCCCGGCTACGTCAGGACCTTCGGGTTCCACGGCCTCCACGGCCGCCCCGTGCCGGTTGCCCTCGGCGTGAAGGACGCCAACCCGAAGCTCACGGTGATCGCGACGGCCGGTGACGGCGACGAATACGGAATCGGCTTCAACCATGTGGTCCACGCGGCCAGGCGGAACGACGACATCAAGCTCATAGTCATGAACAACGAGATCTACGGCCTGACGACCGGCCAGCTGTCGCCCACGTCTCAGCTGGGGCAGAGGACGAAGACCACGCCCGACGGCAGCATAATCTACCCCCTTAGGCCGCTTTCGACCCTCCTGGGGGCTGGCGCGACCTTCGTGTCGCGAGGCTTCTCAGGGGACCCCAAGCAGCTGTCTCGCATAATCCAGGAGGCGATCAGCCATAGGGGGTTCGCCCTCGTTGACGCGATCAGCCCGTGCGTCACCTGGTACAACATATACGACGACGTCAAGAAGAGGGTCTACAGGCTCGAGGACAGGGGATACAAGCCCGACGACCAGGCCGCCGCGTTCAGGGCCATCGACGACGAAGCAGGCATCCCCACCGGCATCTTCTACCGGCGCGAGGACAAGGCGACCTTCCAGGAGATGATGGCGGAGATAAACGGGGGCCGCTGGCCCGCCGAGAACGTCAGGGGCCTCACCGCGGCGGAAGCCGAAGAGGTTATGCGTCCGTACTACTGACAGGTGACCTGTTGAGCGCTCATACCGTCGAGTACGCGGTCCTCAAGAGGTACCTGGACGACAACAGGGGCCAGTACGAGGTCGAGGAGGGAGAGGACGACATCGTCATCACCTTCACCCCCACCTCCCCGAACGCAAAGGGCTGGCTGGGCTCTTCGACCTTCGTGAAGATAGTCGGCAGGAAGGTCGGGGGGCAGGTGGAGATAGTGAAACAGACGGTCATCGAGGGAGACGAGTCTAGGGAGGTGGACGTAGATTCCCTCGATGGCTGGCTCGACTTCGTGAAGAACGCGTACTGAGAAGATCAGGAGGCGGCCCCTTCGAAGTAGGGCTCCTTCTTCGTCTCATCCATGGTCTCGGAGAGGTCCTCTAGGAAGTCCTCCGTCAGCCGCATGAGCTCGCCCACCTTCTTGCCGATGAGCTCCTTGGCCTCCCCGAGCCCGATCTTGTTCGACTCGAGGGTGTTCGTGAGGGCGATCACCCCGTCGCACCTGTAGATGAGAGAGTGGACCCTCGGGGCCATCTCGGGCCTGGCCATGTAGACGTCGCGAAGGATCCCCACCAGGGCGTCTCTGTACTTGTTCATGTCGGTCCTGACGTCCGTGGCAAAGGTCACTTCATCTTGGTTCTCGGGCATTGGTGTTCGCTTCCGCCGCCGTCGGCGGCTTCTGTAGAGACCCCCCTTTTATCGTTTAACTGCAGGTCGAAAAAAAGTGGTTCATCAAAAGGTCAACAAGCGTTAGTCTGTGCCGAACTCGCCGTGCTCCCAGGGGAACACGACCCAGGCATCCGTCGTGTCGACGAAGAAGTCCGGCTGGAACTTGCTCCAGGGCTTGATGAACAGCGCCCCCGTCATCACGTGGCGGGGCTTGTACTTCTCCCTCAGGAAGGAGAGTATGGTGTCCATGGTCTCCCCCTGGTCGACGAGGTCGTCCACCACGAGGACTTCCTTCCCGGCGGCATCTTCGAAGAGAGTGGAGATGATCTTGACCCGGCCCCTCTGCTGGACCCCGGTGTACGACTTCACGTTGATGAAGTCGATGGGGACTCGAAGCCTGTCGGCGACGACCATGGCTGGCGGGATACCGCCCCTGGCGATGCCAACGACCAGATCGACCTTCTTGCCGCTCTCCTTCACCGAGCCTGCCAGCTTCTCGCAGAGCCTTCCGAACTCCAGCCATTCGATGTGTCTCTTGCTCGGCAGCTCTTTGGTGTCGGACAAGCCTGCGAACCAGCCTCGATGGAGGTCTGTTCCTTCGTGCACTACTTAATTGTTTAGGCACGCCTCGAACTTGGCATAGGATTATTAGACCGGGGGGCGAAGATGACGCATATGCCCGAGCCTGCGCAGGGAGGCGCGACGCCTCCGAACCAGAAGTACATCAAGGAGTTCATCTTCTACGGGGCGCTCGGCGTCCCCGAGGTGGACCTCCAGTCCTACAGGCTCCGGGTCGACGGCCTGGTCGAAAGGCCCCTCGAGCTCACCTACGACCAGCTGAAGGGGCTCCCTCAGGTCACGGTCAGCGAGCCCACCCACTGCGTCACGGGGTGGAGCGTGGCCAACACGGTGTGGAGTGGGCCGTCGTTGCCTGCGCTGCTGAAGGAGGCGGGGCTCAAGCCCGAGGCCAAGTGGATCATGTTCAAGTCGCTCGACGGCTACGATGCCCCGATACCCCTGGAGGACGGCATGGTGGAAGACGCCGTGGTGGCGCTCACCCTGAACGGCGAGCCCATAAGCCTCGAGATGGGGTTTCCGGCCCGCCCTTTCATGCCGCAAATCTACTTCTGGAAGTCGGCGAAGTGGCTGACGGAGATCTCCCTCCTCGACGGATACAGGGACGGCTATTGGGAGGCTAGGGGGTACCACGAGAGGGGAGATGTCTGGGAGGAGGAGCGATTCAAGTCGTGGGGGAAGCACGAGCGCCATTCCGTCATCCGGCGGGCCCTGGGCCTGTAATTCTTAATACTCCCTTCAACGCCCTCTGGATGCGAGTGAGGAGGCTGGGGTGCTGGGCGGCAGGAGCAGGCTGTTCTTCCTTGACTCTTCGGTCTTCCTGTCCTCCCTCGGCCTTGGGCTGACCGCCTACTTCATCCCCACCTACATCCGGTCCGTCGGGGGCTCGATGCTGGACGTCGGCCTCGCCGGGTCCGCGAAGTCCATCCTCTACGCCTTCCTCCCCTTCTTCTTCGGCTACGTCTCCGACAGGGGCATCCGCCGCCAGCTCTACCTCTTCGGAATCTTCGTCAACCTCGCCACCACGGCGATGCTGGTCTTCGCCAAGACCGTCCCCCTGGTGATCCTCACGCAGGTGCTGGCGAGCGTCGGGTACTCCCTCCTCTGGCCCATAACCGAAGCCATGGTGGCGGAGTCGGTGGAGCCGGACAGGCGGGTGTCCGCCATGGCCTGGTACAGCGTCTCCTGGGCTATGGGGTTCTTCCTCGGCCCGGCCATCGGGGGCCCGATTCAGACCTGGGGAGGATACGGCTTCCTCTTCACGGCGGCCACCGTCGTCCTCGCCTTCACCATAGCCTACACCCTCCTGACCCTCCGCAGGTCCTACAGGCCCTTGGCTGTCCCCTCCGGACCCAAACTGGTCCTCCCCAGCAGGGCCCTGTCTCCCGCCTACGCCGCCGTCCTGGCCTACGGCATCATCTTCGGCATCATAGTCTCCATGTTCCCGGCCTACCTCAACGCCTACGGGTTCGACGTGAGCACCATCGGCTACCTCTTCGCCCTTTTCGCGCTAGTCAGGGTCTTCGCCTTCTTCACCGACGACACGCTCAGCCGGCGCATCCCGAAGTGGGCGCTCTACCTGTCCGTGGCGTTCATGTTCGCGGGATGCTCCCTCGTCGGGGTCTTCGGGTTCACCTCACTGATCTGGATGGTGGCGCTTCTCCTAATCTCGGGGTACGGCTTCGGCGTGTTCTACCCCGTCACGCTGGTGCTGGTGTCGAACGAGGCCAGGAGCGAGGGGCTGGGGGCGGCCGTCGGGGCGCTGGAGGCCTTCTACGGCATGGGCGTGGTGGTCGGGCCGCTGGCGGGCGGCTACCTTTCATCCGTCAGCCTTTCCACGCCCTACCTGTTCTGCTGCGCGGTCGCGCTGACCATCCCTGCCTTCATAGCCCTCCAGGGGTGGGCTCTGTCGAGGCGCCGCTGAGGCGAGGGCGGGGGACCGATCATCCGTCGGAAGGCGGAGGCTGCACCGGGACCTCCATCAGCTCGGCCTTGGATTCCCTCAGCATGTCAGCCGGCCTGATCTTCAGGATGAAGGAGTCCGAGCCTCCCCCGGCGTACACATGTTCCTTCGCCATCAGGGCGTCGTCCATGTAGACCCTGTGCTCGCACAGGTTGGCCACGGGGCTGACCCCTCCCGCTGGGAACCCGGTGAACCTGAGGACCTCCTCCGGCGTGGCCAGCCTCAGCTTCCTGGCCCCAACCTTCCTGGCGAAGTCGTTCTGCCTGATCCTCACCGCCCCCCTCACGATGGCCAGCACAGGCCTCCCCTCCTGGTCCACGAAGACGATCGTCTTGGCGACCTCCTCCAGGGGGATGTCCAGGGAGCCGGCCGCCTTGCCCGAAGTATGGCCCTCCGCGACGGGGAGGAGCTCTCCGTCTATGCCATGTTCCCGGAGGAACCTCCTCAGATCGTCGGGGCCGAGCACGGCTCCCTCTACCTCGAGGCCTTCCTCACGACGGACTCCCCTTCCGTCCTGGAGACCTCGTATATGTTGTCGACGAAGCTCTCCAGCTCCTTCTCATGGGAGACCATGATGACCTGCTCGCATCCCGTCTCCTGAAGCACGTCTCTCAGCCTCAGAAGCTGGGCCGAGCTGAAGCCGTCGGTGGGCTCGTCGAGGATCAGAAGGCCCCCCTCCGATGAGCTCTGCTGCTTCACCATCGTGTTCAGCGCCAGCCTGTACGCCAGGGCCAGCGAAGTCCTCTCGCCACCGCTGAGGGACGCCGCGTCTATCTCGTAGCCGTCCTGCTCGACCAGAGGCGTGAAGGAGTCGTCGATCCTCACCGAGATGTCTCCGGTCTCCATCAGCTCGGAGAACCACTCCTGAAACAGGAGATTGAACCTTTCGTTGACCGAAGCCAGGACCTGTGTCTCGATCGACGACACGGACGGAATGAAGAGCTCCCTGACCCAGTTCCGCAGCTGCTCGTCGGCCAGGAACTCTCGCTCCTTCGTCTCGAGAGAGCCCACCTCCGCCTTGAGTGACTCGGCGGCCTTCGTCATCTCACCTTCCGTGGCCTTTGCGGCGGACAGCTCGCTGCTGGCCTTCAGGACCCTTTCCTGGGTCTCCTTGAGGCGAGCCTCGGCCCGGTCGAGCTCGACCAGCAGGGGCTCAAGCTCCCGCAGGGTCGACCTTTTCGCCGCCAGCTCCTCCCCCTTCTCCTTGGCCTGGGTGGCCGCGTCGTCGAGATCGATGAAGGCCCTCTCAAGCCTCTTCTCCAGCTCGACCCTCCTTTCGGCCAGGGGCTCCAGCCGGGCGAACTCCGTTACGACTCCTCCTTCCTCCAGCTCCTCGAGCCTCGCCTTGGCTGTCTCATGCTCCTCGACCTTGGGCCTGAGCTCCTCGATCCTTGCCTCCACCTTCGCCAGGGACTCCTTCTCGGGCGCAGCGAAGCTCCCTTCGGCCAGCTTCCTCCTCCTCTCCGCCAGCTGAGCGGCCGCGGTCTCCATCTTGGATGCCCTCTCCCTCAGCTCCTTCAACTCCTCTCCGGTCCTGCCGATGCTGACGCCGACCTCGCCGGACTCCGACCTCAGCCTTCTCAGGGCCTCGGAGCCCCTCATCGCCGCTTCGATCTTCGACCTGGTGGCCTGAAGGGCGGCGCCCGCGGCTTCGATGCCGCTCCTCGCGGACGACAGCCTCGAGGCGTACTCCTGGCCGACCTGCCTGTAGTGCTCCTCAGTCAGCTCCTGCTTGCAGAGGGGGCAGGGGGCATGGACGCCGATGAGCTCTATCTTGCCCCACTCCTCCTCCGACTTCTTGATTTCACGTCTGGACGACGCGATCTCGGCCTCCAGGCGGGCGGCCTCCTTCTCCAGCTCCTTCAGGGCGGCCTCCCCTTCTTCGAGGCCCCTCACCTGGCCGTCGATCTCCGACTTGCGAGCCTCCAGCTCACGGAGCCTGGCCTCCGTCGCCTCCAGGCTCTCTGCCAGCTCTGAGGGGCTGGCGGTCAGGGACTCGAGCGACTCGATCTCCTTCTCGATTCCTCGCCTTTCGAGTGCGATGCTTCCGCGTATCTCGGGCAGCTCCCTGGACAGCTTCTCATGCTCCGCATGCGCCTGCGCGAGCACCTTCATCCTCTCTCTGAGCGCGACATACTCGTCGTAGGCGGGCCGGAGTTGGGTCAGGGAGGCCTCCGCGTCGGCCGCCTCCTTGATCTCCCTCCGCAGGGCCCCTTCGTCCTCCTTAGCCTTCGCCAGCCGTTCCCTAGCGGCTTCCAGCGCCTTCTCCAGGAGAGGGATCTGGCCCCTTAGCTCCGTGACGGCGAGCCGCTTCGGGCGGAAGAACTCCACCTTGTCGCCGGCGCTCCGGGCGTCGGCGACGGCCGCCCCCTCCGCCGCCTGCAGACGGGTGACATCGGACTGCAGCGCCGCGAGTGAACTGAGCTTCTGGTCGAGTTCGGCTCTCTTCGCGGGCAGCCCGGCCACCGGGCCTTTCAGCACTTCGAGCCGGCCCCTGAGCCACTCCCGGAGGACCGAGTCCTCGGCGTTCGCGACGGCCCAGCTGTACTTCTCGATGTTGAAGGCCCTCCTGAGCGTGTCAAGCCTCTGGGCCTCCCCCATCGACAGGACCTCCTTCATGGACTCCTGCGGCGTGTAGACCGCATAGCGGAAGATGCGCGAGGTCGACTTCGTGTCGGGCTTCTCGTTGAAGCCGAGTATCTCCAGCACCTTCGGCTTCAGCTCCGACGGGGAGTAGGTCCCTCCGACGCCTTCCCCCTCCAGGGTGCACTCCTCCTGCTGGATCCCCCTCCCGGACTTGACGAGCGTCCTGCTGACCGAATACTGGCGGCCTCCCACCTCGAACGAGACCCTGACCCTCCCCCTCTTGGCCCCATGCCTGAGGAGGTGCTTCGCCTCCACGTCTCCAAGGCCGAAGAGCCCGAACTCGATGGCTGCCAGTATCGTCGACTTGCCGCTGCCGATGTCGCCTTCGAAGAGGGTCAGCCCGGGGAGCAGGTCGATCGAGGTCTCCCCGTCGCCATAGCTCCTGATGTTGCTCAGCGTCAGGCCCTTCAGCAGCAATCAGGATCCCTCCAGGCCTAAGGCCTCCTTCGCTTCCCTGACCATCCTGTCCCTGAAGACCTCCTTCCTCTCGTTCTCCTTGGCTTCCTGGGCCAGGGAGCCGAGGAGCTTCTTCGCCGCCCTCACCCCGGCTTCTCCCGACAGCCTTCCGGCCAGCTCGGCCCTGAGCCCGGGTTCCAGGGAAGGCTCCACCGAGTACCCCTTGACGGCCTGGCCCAGCACGTACTCCTCGATCTCCTCCCTTGTCTTCCCGGAGACCTTCGCAGACGAAGTCTCAGCGCTGGTGAGGCCGGCGCGGTTGATCCTGACGATTATTGCCTTCTTTCCTTCCATCTCCTTCCTCACTTTGTCGAAGGGGACCTCGGCCGTCTTGCCCGACGACAGCCTCCCGGTCACCTTCACCAGGACGATGGTGCCATCGCAGTCCAGGCTCCCCGCCAGCTTCTCCAACGACTTCGTGAGCTGGGCGGCGGTCTTCCCGTCGGCGTCGATGGTCTCGAAGGCCACCTTGGGAAGGGGGACTTCCACGAACCTGACATCTTCGACCTCCTCCCCGAAGTCCACGATGAAGAACCCCCTCTTCGTCCCCTTGGCGATCTCCTCGAGGTCGCCGAAACCGTGCCCGAAGAGCGGGCCGGGGAACGCTATGCGCCCGTACCCCGGTATCTCCTCGAGGATCCTGGCGTGGACGTGGCCCCCGGCGTAGTAGTCGAACCCCTTGGGGAAGAGGGAGATGGGGACGCTCTGGCCGAACTCGTACCCCGGCGGCCTGAGCTCCTCGATGGCGCTGTGGAAGAGGAAGACCTTGAAGCCCTTCTCGCGCTCCAGCGGCCCCCTGTCCAGGAGGCGGTAGTACTCCGACTCCAGGCCGTTCCTCCTTCCATAGAGTCCGGCCAGCTTGGCTCCCGTGGCGGGGTCTTCGACGAAGCCCAGCCTGATCCTCTCTCCTTCGCCGGCGGCCTTGCCGAGCCTGACGACGTTGGTGAAGAGGCCGGCTCCGTCGAGGACGTCCACGATCGAGGTGGCGCTGACGCTGTAGTCATGCGAGCCGTACGTAACGTAGATCGATACGCCGCGTTCCCTGACCTTCCTCATGGCCTCGGCCGCCTCCTTCACGGCCTGGAGGTCCGGGATGTTGCTGTCGAAGAGATCCCCTGAGATCACTACGAAGTCGACCTTCTCCTCGAGGCATCTGTCCAGCATCCACTGGAAGGTCTCCATGCTGAGCCTGGCAAGCTTGGCCTCTCTCCAGGCCCCTACGTGCACGTCCGACAGGTGGGCGAACCTGTGCCCCGACTTCGAGGAAGGCATCTTTGGATTTCTCCATTTGCTCGGCTTAAAAAGATGCGGCGGGTCCCCCGGAAGGGCCCGCCCGTTTCTATTGGCTACGGTCAGGGGATCGCCCGACGGAGCGGATCGCGCCCCTCCGGTTCCGGGGCCCCTCGGCCTGAGCATGTGACAGAGAAGGAAGGCGCATAGCTCTACTCGGTAGAAAGGGGCGCCAATGGCCGTTCTAAACTTTGGACGCCGCAAGTCGTTCCTGCCAGATTGTAATGAGTATTACATGAGAATTCTCAACAATAATTATATGGAGGCTGTGTCCACGTTTCGTTTGGGAATTGACGTCGTCTGACGAGAGGGTGGACCAGGCCTACGCCAGGCTCAGGAAGCTGGGCCTGAGGCTCACGCCTCAGAGGATGGCCATCGCCAAGTGCGTGCTGGTCACCGACTGGCATCCGACGGCCGAGGAGGTCTATCAGAAGATCAGGCCGGAGTATCCGACCATAAGCCTGGCCACGGTGTACTCCACCCTGGACACGCTGGTGCGAGCGGGGATGCTCCAGGCAGTGAGCACCAGGGAGGTCATCCGCTACGACTCTCACGTCCCCCGTCACATCAACCTGATCTGCCTGAACTGCGGCAAGATAATCGACGTAGACGACGACGTCATCGCCGAGGTCGCGAAGAAAAGGGCCGCCGGCTACGGCTTCCATATCGTTGACCAGCAGTACTCCGTATATGGCTACTGCGAAGAGTGCCGCTCCGAAGTCTCCTAGGTTCGCTAGGCTTATAGGCTCAGTCGGACGGAACAGGAAGGTCGGCCATTGCAGGGAATAGTCGTGAGAAGGGCGACGGCTGAGGACAAGGAGGAGGTGCTTTCGTTCTGCGTCGGCACCTTCGACTGGGGGGACTACATCGACGAAGTCTACGACATGTGGCTCGCCAGCCCTGACTCCCTCTTCCTCGTGGCACTGGACGGGAAGGAACCCGTTGGGATCCTGAACTCTTGGAAGATGGAACACGGGGTGGCCTGGCTCGAAGGCCTCAGGGTCAAGCCCGACCACCGACGGATGGGGGTCGCCAGCACCCTCACCGAGAAGGCCCTCGAGATGCTGGCCCGGTCCGGCCACACGACGGTCCGGCTGCTGGTCGAATCCAACAACGGCCCATCCATGGCCCTGGCCTCTTCCCAGGGCTTCAGCGAGGAGTTCAGCTGGGTGTTCTTCAGGGGCAGGAAGCCGAAGGAGGAAGCCTCACACGGCGCCCGCAGGGTTTCCCCGGCCACGGCGGCCCGGGTGTGGGAGCATCTGGACTCGTCGGACCTCTTCAACCGCGCAAGCAGGTCATACGAAATGGACTGGGCTCTCCACCCTCTCGAAAGGGACGACTTCGACGGTCTGGTCAGGAGGAGGATGGTGGCGGTCGCCGGCGAGGGCAAGGGGATGGCGGTCGCGATCTTCGAGGACGGGGGCAAGGGACGGCGATGGGCAA
>Ga0335070_10011277_pt1 | contig 10435 bp, 12 predicted proteins | sample Lox_Sample_13_FD_206722 | JGI IMG/M metagenome (GOLD analysis project Ga0335070, IMG submission 206722) | Soil microbial communities from Loxahatchee National Wildlife Refuge, Florida, United States - Lox_Sample_1.3 | ecosystem: Environmental > Terrestrial > Soil > Wetlands | place: USA...
AACGCCTTCACTTCGGGGAACGCGTCCGGCGGCGGCTCGCTGTTGTTCGGCCGCAAGACCTACGAACTGATGGAGCGCTTCTGGCCCACGCCCGCCGCGGCAGCGGCGATGCCCGAAGTGGCTGCGGGGATGAACCGTCTGCGGAAGTACGTGTTCTCGAGGACCCTGAAGCAGGTGACGTGGAGCAACACGTTCCTGCTCACGGGCGACCTGGTCTCCGAGGTACGGCGACTCAAGGGCGAGCCCGGAGGCGGCATCGCGATCCTGGGCAGCGGCAGCCTGCTGCCGCCGCTGCTGTCTGCGGGCCTGATCGATGAGATCCAGATCGTGCTGGTGCCAGTGGTCCTCGGCAGCGGCACAACGATGTTCGAGGGGATGGCCGGCCCGGTCTGGCTGAAGCTGACGGCCTCGCGGTCCTTCGAGAACGGCAACGTCGTACTCACGTACGGGCCGGTGCGCTGACCGGAGCGAGGCAGGATACATGAGCAGCATCGCAGCGCGACCCGCGTTCAGCGGGTTCGTGGACAAGGCCCGGCGGCCCACGCAGGCGGGTGTGCTCAGGATCCTAGGCCGGGCGCGCGCGGCCTGGGACGACATCGAAGGCTACCTGGCGGAAACCTGTGGACTGACGGGGCAGCTCCACTTCATGTACGGCGAGCGGTACGGATGGGCCCGGCGCTTCCGGCGTGGCGGGCGACTCATCACGGCCATGTATCCCAATCGGGGGCGCGTGACCGTTCAGATCATTCTCGGCAGGGCGCAGGTCGTCGCCGCGATCGCCATGGACCTGGCGCCGAGCGTCGCCAAGGTCTTGTCGGCCGCCAAGGACTACCCAGAGGGGCGCTGGCTGTTCATCCCGGTGAAGTCGCTGAAGGGCGCCCGCGAGCTGCGGCCCCTGGTCGCGCTCAAGCTGGCCCGCCCCGTATGAGGGCGGCGGCCCTCTGCGCCGCGCAGTTGCGTTATAGTTAGTTATGCTCCCAACGAATCACCCGACCCCCGGCGGGGGCGGCGCGGTGCGCCCGCCCCTCGGCGACTTCACCGCCGACCGGCGGCTCCTCGTGCTGACGGCGTACGCAGTGTTGATCGGCGCGATGAGCGCCTTCGTGGCGTACGCGCTGGCCTGGCTCATCGGCGCGATCACCAACCTCGTCTACTACCACCGCCTCTCGTCCGCCATGGTCTCCCCGGCGGCGAACCGGCTGGGCGTCTGGGCGCTGCTCGTTCCCGTGGTCGGCGGTCTCATCGTGGGTCTCATGGCCCGCTACGGCTCGGAGAAGATCCGCGGTCACGGGATCCCCGAGGCGATGGAGGCGATCCTCGTGGGCGAGAGCCGGATGGAGCCCCGGGTCGCGGTCCTGAAGCCGATCTCCTCGGCGATCTCGATCGGGACCGGCGGGCCGTTCGGGGCCGAGGGGCCGATCATCATGACGGGGGGGGCCTTCGGCTCCCTGTTCGCGCAGGCGTTCCACCTCTCTTCGGCCGAGCGGAAGACGCTGCTGGTGGCCGGCGCGTCGGGCGGGATGGCGGCGATCTTCGGAACGCCCGTCGCGGCGGTGATGGTCGCGGTCGAGCTGCTCCTCTTCGAATGGAAGCCGCGCAGCTTCATCCCCGCCGCGGCGGCGGCCGCAGTCGCCGCGGCGCTTCGAGTGCCGCTCCTCGGCCCGGGTCCCCTCTTTCCCGTCGCGCCGCACCTCGGGCTCCCGATGTCGGTGCTGGGGTGGAGTCTGGTGGCCGGCCTGGCTGCGGGTTTCGGCTCGGCGGGGCTCACCGGCCTGGTGTACGGTTTCGAGGACCTGTTCCTCAAGCTCAAGTTCCACTTCATGTGGTGGCCGGCGATCGGCGGTCTGGCGATCGGCGTGGGCGGGCTGCTCTACCCGCGGGCGCTGGGGGTGGGCTACGACACCATCGGCGACCTGATCCGCGGGCACCTGGTCGGCGCGTCGCTGCTGGGGCTCCTGGTGACGAAGGCACTGATCTGGTCCATCGCGCTCGGCTCCGGCACGTCGGGCGGCGTCCTGGCGCCGCTCCTCATCATGGGGGGCTCGCTCGGCGCGCTCGGCGCTTCGGCGTTCCACGCGAGCGATCCCGGGCTGTGGGCGATGATCACGATGGCGGCGATGATGGGCGGGACGATGCGCTCGCCGTTCACGGCCATCATCTTCGTGCTCGAGCTGACGATGGACGTGTCGGTCCTCCCTGCCCTGCTCATCGCGTGCATCGCCGCCGATTCTGTCACCGTGCTGCTGATGAAGCGCTCGATCCTGACGGAGAAGGTGGCACGTCACGGGCATCACGTGATGCGGGAGTATGCGGTCAGTCCGCTGCAGCGGGTCCGGGTCGAGGAGGTAATGGATCGCGCGGCGCCGACGCTCGAGGCGGCGAGTCCCGTGGCCGAAGTGTCGCGACGGCTGACGGATCACGACCCGGTGCTGCTCCGGCATCACGCGTGGCCGGTGGTGGACGGAGAGGGGCGCCTGGCGGGCATCCTGACGCGCGGCGATCTGTTGCGCGCGCTGCAGAGCGCGGGCGCCGACGGCCGGCAGATCCTGGACTTCGCCACGCGCGAGCTGTGCGTCACCTATCCGGACGAGCTGCTCGAGGACGCGGTCGAGAAGATGGCCACGCGGAGCGTGGGCCGGCTGCCGGTCGTGGCGCGGGAGGATCCGCGGAAGCTGCTGGGCTATCTGGGCCGGACCGGCCTGCTGGATGCCTACTTCCGGCGCGTGCAGGAGGAGGACAGGCGCGAGACCGGTGTCCTGGCGGAGGCCGTGCGGTCGCTGGGGGCCCGCCTACGACGGCTCTTCGCCGCAACGAATCGGTGACGCTCGACGGCGGGTGGAGCGCAATGTGACTGCGTGACCGATCGTGTCCGCACGGCTCGTCAGTCGACGCCGCTCCTCTCGGCGCGCGTCCTGAGGCAAGGACCTGGATCTGGCGCGGCTGGAGATCCGGGTGCGCGACACCAAGGGCGGCCGCGACCGGGTCACGATGCTCGCGGAGCCGCTGGTGCCCGAGTTGGCGGCGCACCTGGCGGCGGTGAAGCGTCTACACGACCGGGATCTTCGGGCAGGCGCCGGGAGTGTGGCGTTGCCCGGGGCGCTGGACCGGAAGCTCCCGAGGGCGCCGTGGGACTGGGCGTGGCAGTGGGTCTTCCCGGCGGCGCGCAGCCACATGGTGCGGGAGACTGGCGTGCGTCGGCGGCACCATCTCGATCCGTCGGTCGTGCAGCGGGCGTTTCGGGAGGCCGTGTTGAAGGCAGGGCTCAGCAAGCGGGCGACCTGCCATACCTTGCGGCACTCCTTCGCCGCACATCTCCTAGAGTCGGGTTCGGATATTCGGACCGTGCAGGAGCTGCTCGGGCATCGGGACGTGCGGACGACGATGTTCACACGCACGTTCTGAACCGGGGTGGCCTGGGTGTCCGGAACCCAGCCGACCGGTTGTAGGCCTGCTCGGGCCCGCCGCAGACCCCCCTCACGCCCCCCTCACGCCTGCGCGCTACACTGCAGGGCCTTGCAGGATAGCGCCGGGCAAACGCCTAGCGGCCTTGTCGAAGTTGTGGTGCGGGAGACAGTTGCAGAACGGGCGCGCCAGGTGTTCTGTGCAAACGTTGCGTGCGCGCGCTCTTTCTACGCGCTACGCGGTTCAGTCCAATTGTTGTTAGGCCGTCCGCCGCCGACTTGCTTCACGGGCCTGCCGCGGAGGTGCTCGGGCAGTTTCTTGCAGTGGCAGTGATTCAGCGCGGAGGCGAAACCATGCGCCCTGCCGCACTAGTTCGTCTGGTCCTCCTGATCGGTTCCGTCCAGCTTCAGACTGGGTGCAGCCCGACCCCGGCCCCGAACCTCACTGGCACCTGGGTGTGGGAGTACAACGGGAATCCGGCCGGCTCGGGTTCGACGATGTACTTGCTGGACGTCTCGGGCACTGTCACTGGCACGGAACTCGACCGTGGCGTCGGTTGCTGTGCCAAGACGGACACCGTCGCCATTTCGGGCAGTCGGCTTGGAACCTCGTTCGCACTGCGCCTCACAACGAGCGGAGGTCAGACCGAGTCCTACCTCGGTCGGGTGGTCGGCCGGGATGAATTACTCGGCACCTATGCGCCAGGCACGGCCGGAGACACCGTTATCTACTACCGGCGGTGAGGGCCGGCGGACGGCGCCCTAACCCGCGCCTGCCGCGGCGGGCGCGCGGGGCCTAACGCCTACCTAACGCTGGAGGTTTAGGTTTCAGTAGTTGTGTGCGGCTGGCGGACCTCGCCCGCCGACGGCATCAGGAGGGCCGCGCCATGTTGCGTCCCCGCGTCGCCGTTCTTTCCGCCTTGCTGCTCGCCACCGCGATAGCAACACCTCTGACCGCGCAGCGCCTTGAGATTGCCGCCCGCGTGGGATACTCGCCCCCAACCGGAACACAGTTCCAGATGAACGGTGGTGCCTACCGATCCTGGGAGGGCGATGCCCGCTCACTCGGCGTGCTCGCGTCTTACTGGCCGCTTACCAACTTCGGGATACAAAGCACCGTAGATCTCCGCTTCACACGGGCATATGAGACATGGCCTGGGTTCCTGGCCCTAGCGGGGCCAAGGACGTTTGCCACAAACACAACGCAGCTGACCGCGTCGCTTCGTGTTGCCGTTCGCCAAGCGGTGGGCCAACGAGTTCACTTCACAGCCAGCCTCGGACCGGCGATGCTCCGCCTCGGTGACGCGGAGTACAACAACTGGTACGGCACGCTGAGCCCTTACTACCTGCATCGGATTGCCTACGGACTCGCGGCCGGACTATCGGCTGCTTACGCATTCTCGTCTCGCCTCAGCCTCACTGTGAGCGCCGAGGATGTCGCCTATCAGTTGCAGCAGAAGGCGGTGGCACTGCCCATCATCACTCCTGACTTTGAAATCGACTCAGTGGAGGCGCCCGCGTGGCACCAGTTCGCTGTCAGTGCGGCGGTGAGCTTCCGGGTGCTCTAGGCGAATTCGGCGTGCGGCCTAACCCGCGCCTGCAGCGGTCGGGCGCTCGCGGCTCGTGGAGTTGTGTGGCTGGACAGTTGACCTGAGGTGGTGCAGGCGTTGTGTGGTTGGCGGGTTGAGGCCCGCCGCTGAGGCGCACTTCGTTAGGCAGCCGCTACCGCATGCCCGGAGGCTCACATGCTCCACTCGTCCTCCATCAGGTTCTGCGGACTCCCCATTCTGGCCCTCGTCTGCGGCCCCTTGGCCACGGCGTGCAACTTCACGGAGCCGGTAACTACGTCGTCCGCCGCCCTACAGACTGACCGACCTCAGTATGTGCTCGGATATGGCGCCTGGAACGCCCCAATGCAGGTCACCTACACCAACCCCCGCACCGACACGGTCTACGTCCTGTTCGCGTGCGGGGGCAGTCCGCTGGTACATGCGTTGATTCCGGGGCGACACGCCGAAAGAGTCGACGCCACTGGCCACCCGGTCTTCGTCGAGAACATGGGCTGTCCCATCGGCTCCTCGGCCCTGCCGCCAGCCATCGCCGTCGCGCCCGGCACGACGTTCGTGGATACGGCCTCCCTACGCGTCTCTGAGTGGCAGGAGGGCGACTCTGCTGGCAGCGTCGCGGCGATCGTCGGCCACTTTCGCCTCGTCTACGATCTCTGCGTCGCCGCGCAAGCGGCCGGCGGAGTCACTTGCGACACTCTGCCACTTGGGGATCGTGTCACTAACGTCTTCAACGTCGTTCCCCCTCGTGACTGATGGGCGGCTGCCTAACCCGCGCCAGCAGCGGACGGGCACGGCCACATAACGCCCAGCTGACGCCGGCAGTCTGGACTGGAAGCAGCCACCCAAGCGGGTGGTGGCGTCGCCCGCCGCTGAGGCGCACTTCGTTAGGCGGCTCAGCACAGTTAATCAACAGGATCGTGCGATGAATCTCGAAGTCATCTCCAGGCAGCCCACTGCACCGTCTCATCCTGCTCCACTGTTGTTCGTTCACGGTGCCTGGCACGGCGCCTGGTGTTGGGCCGAACATTTCTTGGACTACTTCGCCGCTCAGGGCTATGTCGCCCATGCGGTCAGCCTGCGGGGCCACGGTGGCAGTCCGGGCCGTGACCGTTTGCGCTGGACAAGCCTATCGGACTATGTCGCCGATGTCGCTCAAGTGGCCTGCCAATTGCCCACTTCACCTGTTGTCATCGGGCATTCCATGGGCGGTGTGGTTGTTCAGAAGTACCTCGAGACTGATGCGGCGCCAGCCGCAGTGCTCTTGGCTTCCGTCCCGCCGGCTGGCGCGCTCGCCACGACCCTGCGGATTGCACGTCGCCATCCCGTGGCCTTCGCGAAGGCGAACATGCTTCTCAGCCTATACCCGCTGGTGAGCACGCCGCAGTTGGCGCGTGAAGCGTTCTTCTCACCCAGCATGCCGCAAGAGGAACTGCGGAGATACTTCGCTCAGATCCAGGACGAAGCTTATCGAGCGTTCCTCGACATGTTGGCCCTCAACTTGCCGAGACCCAAGCGGGTCAATACGCCCGTCTTGGTAATCGGGGCGGCCAACGACACGGTCTTTCATTCCGGCGAGGTCCAGGCAACTGCCACAGCCTACAAGACACAAGCCGTGATGTTCCCCAATATGGCCCACGATCTGATGCTTGAAGCTGGATGGCAGACAGTGGCAGACTGGATCATCGCTTGGCTGAGTGAGAAAGGTCTCTGAATAGCAGTCGCATTGTTGCAGCGAGCCGCCTAACCCGCGCCTGCAGCGGCCGGGCGTCTTCGGCAGGTACTGGCTGGTGAGTGCAACTGCGGTTATGCAGGTGTTGTGTGGCTGGCGGGTGAAGGCCCGCCGCTGAGGCGCACTTCGTTAGGCGGCAAAGGGACCTCATGCCCAAGGCAGCAAGCCCCATCTTCCGGCGCCATCTCCTCCCAACTGGCTTGGCCATTCTGCTCCTTGCCTGCAACCGCTACGAGTACCGTACGATGCAGTGCCCCCCTAATCCGCGGCCACCATCGTCAGCCATCGCCTGGGAGCCTGAAGCCGGGCACCCGCGCTCGATACATCTGCGCGTCACCGCGGTCGAAGCGGGACTGACTCCGCTCTCCTACGTGGCGATACTCTTGCCTGATTCCGCCTGGCAACGACGCACGAACGGCGGTGACATCCAGTTCGACTCCGTAGCGCCCGGCGCTCACCATCTCGAGGTTCGCGGTTTGGGCTTTCGTTCCGCCAGTGTGGTCCTCTGGGTCCCCGCGCAAGACTCGGGCGTCGAGGCTCTCGCTTCACTAGCGGTGGAAGACATCGTGATTAACGAGCTCTGCGGTTCGCGACAGTTGACGCGCAAGCCGTGGTGGAAGTTCTGGTGAAAGTGCCGCCTGACCCGCGCCTGCAGCGGCCGGGCGTCTTCGGCGGGTACTGGCTGGTGAGTGCAACTGAGGTTATGCAGGTGTTGTGTGGCTGGCCGGTTGAGGCCCGCCGCTGAGGCGCACTTCGTTAGGTGGCCCACCGGCCAGCATCACGCTGACTCACCTTCGTGGGGAGGGCGCCCATGTTCAAGGTATCTGTGCTGTACCCCGCTGCCGCCGGAGCACGTTTTGATCACGCCTACTACGCTGGCACACATATGCCGCTAGCCGGTAAGCTTCTGCAGCCGTTGTACTACGAGATCGACCGGGGCCTTGCGGGTGGTGCGCCAGGCGCGCCGGCCCCGTTTGTCGGCGGGTGTCACTTCTATTTCGCCAATCTGGATGGCTTCCAAGCCGCCTTCGGAGCGCACGGGCCCCAGCTCCAGGCGGACATACCCGCGTTCACGGATATCGCGCCTACCATCCAGATCAGCAGCGTCATGGCGCGGGCGGGTACAGCGTCTCCTCCAAATTGGGCTGGCGGCGCCTGACGCGTGTCCGTGTGGGCCACCTAACACGGTTTTGAAGCTGACCGCCTGCTGCCCTGTTGACTCCAAGCTCGTTAGCGCGGGCTCAGGAGCGGTGGCTGCGTCTGGGCGACTTCGGGCATCCGGCCTACCTCGACACCACGGCCGTCACTCGCCGCACCGCGACTCTCGCAACCGTGCGAATTCGGCTCGTTGCGTACACAGGCTCCGGCTACGACCGCGTTGAGGTGCAAGAGGTCAACTGCCGGACCCATCAGAGTCGCACTCTCGCCGCCCAAGACGTCGCGACCGGCGAACGCGAGGCGGGCACCTTGGGGCCAGTGGCAGCCGACAGCACTTGGCGCTCGTTCGCTCCAGGAAGCCTTGGGGCTCGGCTTCAGGCAGCTGTATGTGCCTACCTCCGGCGGACTGCCCAGGGCTAATCGCGCCAGCTCGCGCTGGTGCCTAACCCGCGCCTGCAGCGGCGGGCGTCTTCAGTGGGTGTTGGCTGGTGAGTTGACCTGAGGTTATGCAGGTGTTGTGCGGCTGGCGGGTGAGGGCCCGCCGCTGAGGCGCACTTCGTTAGGCGGCGGCGCTGTGACCTTCCCGGTCGTTGGCGGGGTCTTAGCTGCATACAGGCCGCTCCTCGGGAGGTGCCTGTGAGAACTCCAATCCTAGCTCCGATCGCCGCAATCGTCGTGCTCGGGTTCGCGTTGGCGTGTCAGGATCAGGAGCCGACGGGGCTCCGCTGGGCCGTTCGTCGCGGTACAATCGAGTACTCAGTCTTCACGTCCCAGCTTGATGTCCCGCAGGCTGTCGTCGCAGGGCAACCAGGACTGTTCACCCTATACACCTACGGTGGGGGCTGCGTGCGCGGGGCCTACACTCGGACCTCGATCTCGGGCTCGACGGCAGTCCTCGAGCCCTTCGACTCCGTGGTCGTCTACCTGCCGGCCAACACGGGATGCACCGACGATCTAGAGGTGATTCCCCACCGGGCCACCATCACGTTCCCGCAGGCCGGCCTGGTTACGATTCGAATCGTGGGCTGGAAGGAGCCGGATGGCGTCGAGATCGCGCGGGAGCAGACCATCACAATACAGTGAGGTGAGATGGGCCGCCGCCTAACCCGCGCCTGCAGCGGCTGGGCACGGCCGCCTCACGCCCGACTGACGCTTGGGGTATAGACTAGGAACGGTTACCCAGGCGGTGTGCCAGTCGGCCCGCCGCTGAGGCGCACTTCGTTAGGCGGCCGCTCTGGAGGCGACGATGGGCAAGATTCGGTTCCTGTTCTTCGCCCTGCCTCTGCTGGGCGCCTCTACTGTCACCGCCCAAGAACTAGCGGTCGGCGTAGAGACGGGCGTCACCTTCAGCCATCTGGCGGCCACGCCAGACGCTTTCAGGGGTTCGCGTGTGGGCTACATGGTCGGCGCCTCTGCGACCTTGTCCCTCACTTCATGGGTGGCCCTGCAAGCCGGTGTCCGCATCGAGGAGAAGGGGGCGGTCATCCCTGACACCTTCGAGCTGCGCCTTCGCTACTTGGAGTTCCCGGTCCTGGTCCGCCTCCGCATCGGCGGAGCGGCGTGGCCTGTCCGGCCACTGCTGATGTTCGGACTGGAGCCCGCAACGGAACTGTCCTGTGCTCTCCGATACCGCTCGCAGGTCGAAGGTTACCCTCTGGGGCCGTGGCAGTCCGACAACTGCGTCGACGACCGCACCGACCTCTGGGATCGTGGCGTCATTGCGGGTGGCGGCCTTGAGATCCGTCTCGGTGGGGTACGCGCTGCCATGTCTGCCCAAAGCACAATTGGCACGCACAACATCGCTAGCGCCTACGGGTGTTGCTCTCTCGAGAACCGAGCGACCACCATTGTGTTCAGCATCGCTGTGCCGCTGCTTGGACCGCGCCCGCCTAACCCGCGCCAGCAGCGGACGGGCGCGGCGCCCTCACGCCCGACTGACGCTCGGGGTGTAGACTAGAAACGGTTACCCAGGCGGGGTGCGGGTCGGCCCGCCGCTGAGGCGCACTTCGTTAGGCTGTCCCCACCTGTCCCCAGGTGCTTCGGACCGTTGCGTCTCTGTATATACAGCTGTATATTAGCGGATGGAGTTTGGTTGGGATCCGGCCAAGAGTGAGGCCAACCTCCGCGAGCGCGGGTTCGACTTTCCGTTCGCGACGCTGATCTTCGACGGCCCCACGTTCGAGGTTGAGGATTCCCGACGCGACTACGGCGAACGACGTGTCGTGGCCATCGGGCTCGCCGACGGCCTGCACCTGACCGTGGTCTATACCGATCGCCGCACGCCGAAGGGGCGAGTCCAGCGACGGATCATCTCAGCGCGAAGGAGCAACCGACGTGAGCGTCGAGCGTTCGATGCGGCCCTCGGGGTCTAGGCGGCAGGCGTCGCGCGGCCGGGCAGACCTGCGGCGGCTGCGGGAGCTGACGGACGCGGCGATTGAGCGCACGTCCCCGCCCGAGCTGGCGGACCTGCCGGCCGGCTTCTGGGCGGAGGCCGCCGTGGTGGTGCCCAGTCCCAAGCGAGCCATCTCGCTCCGGGTGGATGAGGATGTGCTAGAGTGGTTCAAGCGGGCGGGGCCCCA
>Ga0335070_10011278_pt1 | contig 10434 bp, 6 predicted proteins | sample Lox_Sample_13_FD_206722 | JGI IMG/M metagenome (GOLD analysis project Ga0335070, IMG submission 206722) | Soil microbial communities from Loxahatchee National Wildlife Refuge, Florida, United States - Lox_Sample_1.3 | ecosystem: Environmental > Terrestrial > Soil > Wetlands | place: USA: Florida...
CTTGCCATCGCGGCGCGCACGCGTTCGCTGAACAGCTCCGCGTTGGCGAAGAACAGCGGGGCGTCCCAGCGAAACAGCACCAGCCCCGGGATCCGGCTCGCCTGCGGGTAGCGGGCTAAATCGTGGTAGCCCTTGAGGCGCTCGACGCGGCCGAGCACGGCCCAGTGCGGGCGCCAGCCGTCCCACAGAAACTCGATCACGGCGATCACGATCGCCAGGCCGATGCCGGGCAGGGCACCGAACGTGACCACACCTGCGAAGCACACCATCGACAGCCAGAACTCCCAGCGCTGGATGCGGTAGATCCGGCCCAGGTCCTTGACCTCGACGAGGCCGATCGCGGCGGCGATCACCACCGCCGCCAGCGCCGTGTCTGGCACTTGCCCGAGCCACGGCGGTGCCGCCACCAGCAGCGCTGCGATGGCCAGCGCACCGATCACACCGGTCAGCTGCGTGCGCGCGCCGGCAGACTCGGCCACCGGCGTGCGCGAGGAACTGCTGCTGATCGGAATGCCCTGAAAGAACCCCGCGGCAAGGTTGGCCGCACCGAGGCCGACCATCTCCTGGTTCGGATCGACCGGTGTGCGCAGCCGCGCCGCGTAGGTGCGCGACAGCACGCTCGTGTCGGCAAACGACACCACGGCCACCGCGAAGCCACCCATCAACACCGGCACCAGGTCGGTGGCGTCGACCAGGGGCAGCGAGAACGTGGGCAGACCCTGCGGCAGATCACCGAGTACCGGGAGGTTGCCGCCCGCTGCCAGATCGAGACCGGCGACGGCGGCGGTGGCTGCGACCACGGCGATGAGAACGGCCGGCACTCGTGGCCAGCGCTGCATCAGCAGGATGGCGAGCAGCGTGCCTCCGCCCACCACGCACGACGCGATGTTCGCTTTGCCGGCCAGCAAGCCGTTGCCAAGGGCCCAGATCTGGCGCAGCGGCCCGTCGCCGGGTACGGCGAAGCCGAGCAGCTTGGGCAGCTGGCTCAAGAGCACCGTCAGCGCCATGCCGTTCATGTAGCCATAGCGGATCGGCTTGGACAGCAGCTCGGTCACGAAGCCGATGCGCGCGATGCCGGCGGCAATGCACAGCAACCCGGAGACAATTGCCATCGCGCTGGCCAGCACGATCGCGCGCGTCGGGTCGCCAGCCGACAACGGCAGCACGACCGCCAGGATCACGGCGGCCAGCGCGGAGTCCGGCCCCAGCACGAGGATGCGGCTCGGCCCGAACAGCGCGTAGGCCAGAAGCGGCACCAGCGTGGCGTAGAGCCCGCAGATGCCCGGCACGCCCGAGGCTTGTGCGTAGGCCACGCCCACCGGCACCAGCATCGCGGTGAGCACGAGCCCGGCGGCGAGGTCGTGGCGCAGCCACTCGCGCCGGTACGACCGCGCGGTGGCCACGCCGGGCAGCCAGCGCAGCCAGCCGCTGGGTGAGCTCGGCCGTTTGTCTATCAGCGCCCCATCCGGCGGTCGTAGCTGCTCGATACGCGGTTGATCAGGCCCGCATCGCTGACGCCGCTGGCGTCGAACTGCACGCGCACGCTGCCATCGGCCAGCTGGCGCACGCTGGCGGTCACGGTGCCACTGCCGACCTTGCCGACGATGGTGCCGCTGTTGCGGTCTTCGCTGGTGATCGCAAGTCCTTGGTCGCGCATCGCGCCTGCTGCGGCGCTGAACGAGCGGTCGAAGCTCGCCGGCGCACCCGGCACCACCGTCGGGGTGGCGGGCACGTAGTAGGTGCACGCTGGCAGGACCGTCAACAGGGTGGCGGCCGACCAGGCAGCCAGGGCAGCAGGCCTCGCGCAACGTCGCGCCATCGGTCCGATCCTACGCATCATGGTCACCTCGCTCGAAGACTCGCGGCACTGTAGTGGCGCGCGATCTTACGATGGCGTTGGCGGGCGTCGCGGCTTGATCGATGTCAAGCGGCAAAGGCGACTGCGCGGACGCCGCCGCGCCGGGCACGTAGGATCGCTTGTCTCGGTTTGCGGGGCTTCTGCGCCGCGGAGGGGTTGCCGATGGCATCGATGTTCGAGCGTGTGGTGTCGGTGCTGTTCGGTTCGGCGGCCCAGGCTGGCGCCGACGTCGACCGACAACTGGTCGACGAGATGACGCAGGCCATGGTCGAGACCGTCGAGCCCCGCGTGCGCTTGCGTTCGGGCTACCGCGAAAAACTGGCCGCCGGCGTGCGGGGCACGATCGTGCACCTGCGCGAGCTGGCGCAGCAGCTTCCGCAGGAGGCCATGCTGCTGAGCCGGCAGGCCTGGTCGGACGATGCGCACGTGCGCGCGTTCTTCGCGGCCGCCACCGACGTGTCGACCTCCATCGGCCGTTGCGACGAGCTGCGCCAGTTTTTCGACGGCAACTCGGCGTGCGAGCAGGCTTACGCGCTGTTGGGCATGCAGCACAAGGAGCGGCAAGTGCTGGCGCCACGCCTCGAAGGCGACGTGCTGCGGCAAGAGGTGGTGCAGACCACGGTGAGCTTCAGCGACCATCGTCTGCTGGCGCCGGCGGCCGATCTGGCGCAGGCCAGGCTTGAAGTGGGGCGGCGCATCATGCAGCGCCTGGCCCAGCTGGTCCTCGAACGCATCGTCGGCATCGACCAGCAGGTGCAGGACCTGCAGATGCGCAAGGCCAAGCTCGGTGTGCGGCTGCGCATGCTGCACGCCGCACGCGACGGCATGCAGCCGTTGGTGAGCGAGGGCATGACCATCGAGGAGCAGATCCGCGACGTCGAGCGCGAGCTGAAGGCCACCGCCGAGGACTATGCGGAGACACGCGGCAATGTCATGACGCTCGATGGCACCATCGACCACATCAACGCCGTCCTCGGGCAGCCGCAGGCCTACGTGACGCTGAAGCGCATGAAGCTGCGCGTCAGCCGCATGGGCATGAAGGTCGACGACCCCTCCGCAACGGACGGGGACGAGCTCGACCTGGCCGAGCTGTCCATCGGCGATGGCCTGCGCGCGACGATCGCATTCGTGCGCATTCCGCGCGACGAGCTGCCGCCGAAGGAAGACATGGTTGCGCAGGCGTTGCGGTCCCTTTGAAGCCCGGCTGCACCGCGACGTCGCATGACCGCCGATCCATCCGTCGACACCGCATCGAGCGGCGGCTGGTGGCTCACCGGCTATCGCCGGCAGTGGCTGCGCCCGGACGTGATGGCCGGATTGACGTCGGCCGCGGTCGTGATCCCCAAGGCCATGGCCTATGCCACGGTGGCCGGGCTTCCGCTGCAGGTGGGGCTGTACACCGCCTTCGTGCCGATGGTCATCTACGCGCTGCTGGGCACGTCGCGGCCGCTCAGCGTCAGCTCGACAACGACGCTGGCGATTCTCTCCGCGGCGGCACTCGGCGAGGCGGTGCCCGAAGGCAGTGCCGAGTCGCTGCTCGCCGCCGGCGCGACGCTGGCCATGCTGGTGGGCGCGATGCTGGCGCTTGCGGGCCTGCTTCGGCTGGGATTCGTGGCGAATTTCATCTCCGAGTCGGTGCTGGTGGGCTTCAAGGCTGGCATCGGCCTCGTCATCGTCGTCGACCAGTTCCCCAAGCTGCTGGGCGTCCATATCCACAAGCAAGGGTTCCTGCGCGACATCGTGTTGATCGTCGAACTGCTGCCGCAGACGTCGTGGCGCACGCTGGCACTGGCGGTGCTGCTCTTCGTGATGATCTTCGGCATGGAGCGCTTCGTGCCGAAGGTGCCGGCTCCGCTGCTCGCGATTGCGGCGGCCATCGCCGCGGCAAGCCTGCTCGGGTTGCCCGCTGCCGGGGTCGAGACCGTCGGGCGGGTGCCCGCGGGGCTGCCCGGCTGGACGTGGCCGCAGTGGCACTTGGTGCACACCTTGTGGCCTGCCGCTGCGGGCATCGCGTTGATGAGCTTCACCGAGTCGATCGCCGCCGCGCGCGCGTTCAAGGCTCCGGGCGAGCCGCCGCTGGTGCCCAATCGCGAGCTGCTGGCCACGGGGCTGGCCAACCTGGGCGGCAGCGTGCTGGGGGCGATGCCCGCGGGCGGCGGTACGTCGCAGACCGCGGTCAATCGGCGTTCCGGCGCGCGCACGCAGCTGGCGGCGCTCGTCACGGCCGCCACCGCCGTCGCCACCATGCTGGTATTGGCGCCGTTGATCGCGGCGATGCCGCAGGCGGCGTTGGCCGCCGTGGTGATCGCGTATTCGGTCGAACTGATCCAACCCGCCGAGTTCAGGGCGATCCGTCAGGTGCGCGCGGTGGAGTTCCGCTGGGCGCTGATCGCCTTCGCGGGTGTGATCCTGCTCGGCACGTTGCAGGGCATCGTGATCGCGGTGATCGCTTCGCTGCTGTCGCTGGTGTACCAGGCCTACAGCCCACCGGTGTACGCGTTGGGGCGCAAGCGCCAGGCCAACGTCTACCGCCGGCTGTCGGCCGAGCATCCCGACGACCAGACGTGGCCGGGCCTGCTGCTCGTGCGGGTCGAGGGGCGCCTGTTCTTTGCCAACGCGCAGCTGGTCGGCGAGCGCATCCTGCAGCTCGTCGAGCAGGCGAAGCCGCGCGTGCTGGTGATCGACTGCCGCGCGATCCTCGACATCGAATACACCGCCCTCAAGATGCTGATCGAGGGCGAGCAGCGGCTGCGCGAGAATGGCATCGTGCTGTGGCTATCGGCAATGAATCCCGAGATGAAAGCGGTGGTCGAGAAGTCGAGCCTGTGGGACACGCTCGGCCGCGAGCGCATGTTCCTGAGCCTCGACATGGCCGTGCAGAAGTACGAATCCAGTACCGCCTCGACGCCCTTGCAGTCGGGATGAGACTCGTTGACCTTGCAAAGAACCATCGAACCAGGAGATCGATCATGAAGACCGCCGCATCCAAGGCGAAGTCCGCCGACAAGGCCAAGCACAAGGGTGGCGCCGCAGCGCTGACGGGGAAGGACTACGACAAGCAGCTGAGGCGCCTGCACATCGAGCTGGTCAACCTGCAGCAATGGGTCGTGCAGCACGGCGCCAAGGTCTGCATCCTCTTCGAGGGCCGTGACGGCGCCGGCAAGGGCGGCACGATCAAGGCGATCACCGAGCGCGTCAGCCCGCGCGTATTTCGGGTGGTCGCGCTGCCAACGCCGACCGAGCGCGAGAAGAGCCAGATGTTCGTGCAGCGCTACATCCCGCACCTGCCGGCCGCGGGCGAGGTCGTGATCTTCGACCGCAGCTGGTACAACCGCGCCGGCGTCGAGCGCGTGATGGGCTTCTGCACCGAGGAACAGGCCAAGAAGTTCCTGTTGATGGCGCCGCTGGTGGAGAAGGCCATCGTCGACTCGGGCGTCATCCTGCTGAAGTACTGGCTCGAGGTCAGCCCCGAGGAGCAGACGCGGCGGCTGAAGTCGCGCATCGACGACGGCCGCAAGGTCTGGAAGCTGTCGCCGATGGACATCAAGTCGTACACGAAGTGGAACGACTACACGCGCGCGCGTGACGAGATGATCACCGCCACCGGCACCGCCTTCGCTCCCTGGCACATGGTGCGCTCCGACGACAAGAAGCGCGCGCGGCTCAACCTCATCACGCACCTGCTGGCGCGCATTCCGTACAAGGCACCCAAGCGCGAGAAGGTCAAGCTGCCCGATCGCAAGATCGACACCAAGTACCGCCAGCCCGACTTCTCGAAGCACTTCGTCCCCGAGGTCTTCTAGAGGGCAAGAGGCCAGCCGGCGTTCGCGCTGTCGACAAAGAAGAAGGCCGGCCTTGCGGCCGGCCTTTCTGCGCCGAATGGCGTGGCTACTTCGACGCCGCGGGTTCGGCAGGGGTGACCGGAGCCGCCTGGCTCGCCGGCGCCGCACCCTGCGCGGGCATGGTCGCCGGCGCCATAGCGGCCGGCTGCGCGTGCGACGCCGCCGTCGATCCCGCCGGCACCGGCAGCAGCGGCACGATCAGCAGCGCGACGATGTTGATGATCTTGATCAGCGGGTTCACGGCAGGGCCGGCGGTGTCCTTGTAGGGATCGCCCACGGTGTCGCCGGTGACCGCGGCCTTGTGGGCGTCGCTTCCCTTGCCGCCGTGGTGCCCGTCTTCGATGTACTTCTTCGCGTTGTCCCACGCGCCGCCGCCGGTGCACATGCTGATCGCGACGAACAGGCCCGTCACGATCGTGCCCATCAGCAGACCGCCGAGCGCTTCGGCGCCGAGGATCAGGCCGACCAGGATCGGCACCACCACCGGCAGCAGCGACGGGACCATCATCTCCTTGATCGCCGCCGCGGTGAGCATGTCGACCGCCTTGCCGTACTCGGGCTTGGCGGTCCCCTCCATGATGCCCTTGATCTCGCGGAACTGGCGGCGCACTTCCTCGACCACCGAACCGGCGGCGCGGCCCACGGCCTCCATCGCCATCGCGCCGAACAGGTAGGGAATCAGGCCGCCGATGAACAGGCCGATGATCACCTTGGGGTTGCTGAGGTCGAAGCTCGCGGTGATGCCGCGCGCCTCGAGCGAGTGCGTGTAATCGGCGAAAAGCACCAGCGCGGCGAGGCCGGCCGAGCCGATGGCGTAGCCCTTGGTCACCGCCTTGGTGGTGTTGCCCACCGCATCGAGCGGGTCGGTGATGTCGCGCACGCTGTCGGGCAGGTCGGCCATCTCGGCGATGCCGCCGGCGTTGTCGGTGATCGGGCCGTAGGCGTCGAGCGCGACGATGATGCCGGCCATGCTCAACATCGAGGTGGCTGCGACGGCAATGCCGTACAAGCCCGCGAGCCAGTACGACGCCAGGATCGCGATGCAGACGAACAGCACCGGCCAGGCGGTGCTCTTCATGCTCACGCCGATGCCCGCGATGATGTTGGTGGCGTGGCCGGTGGTCGACGCCTGCGCGACGTGCTGCACCGGCTTGAAGTCGGTGCCGGTGTAGTACTCGGTGATCCAGACCATGCCGGCGGTCAGGACGAGGCCGACCACGCAGGCGCCGAACAGCGCCATCGCGCTGACCTTGCCGCCACCGGCCACGTCGACGGCCTGTGGGAACATCGCGCTGGTCACGAAGTAGAACGCGATCAGCGAGATCACGCCGGCGACGATCAGCCCCTTGTACAGCGCGGGCATCACGTTCTTCATGCCGGGACTGGCCTTGACGAACGAGCAGCCGATGATCGACGCGATGATCGACACGCCGCCGAGCAGCAGCGGGTAGACCACCGCCGCTGCGGAAGCGCCTTTGATCATCAGCGCGCCCAGCGCCATGGTCGCGATCAGCGTCACGGCGTAGGTCTCGAACAGGTCGGCCGCCATGCCGGCACAGTCGCCGACGTTGTCGCCCACGTTGTCGGCGATCACCGCCGGGTTGCGCGGGTCGTCTTCCGGAATGCCGGCCTCGACCTTGCCCACCAGGTCGGCGCCGACGTCGGCGCCCTTGGTGAAGATGCCACCGCCCAGGCGCGCGAAGATCGAGATCAACGAGGAGCCGAACGCCAGGCCGAGCAGTGGCTTGAGCGTCTCGGGCTCCATGTTGCTCAGGCCCGTGACGTACCAGAAGAACCCGCCAACACCCAGCAGCCCCAGGCCGACGACCAGCATGCCGGTGATCGCGCCACCCTTGAACGCGACGTCCAGCGCCGGCCCGATGCCGTGCGTGGCGGCCTGCGCGGTGCGCACGTTGGCGCGCACCGACACGTTCATGCCGATGAAGCCGCACGCGCCCGACAGGATCGCGCCGAGCACGAAGCCGGCGGCCGTCTTGCCACCGAGGAAGACCGCGATCAGGACCGCCAGCACGACGCCGACGATGCCGATCGTGCGGTACTGGCGCGCCAGATAGGCCGCCGCACCTTGCTGCACGGCGCCTGCGATCTCCTGCATGCGGGCGTTGCCCGCATCCTTGCTCAAGATGAGACCGCGTTGCACGAATCCGTAAACCACCGCGGCCAAACCGCAGGCCAGCGCCACGTACAGCGCCATGGTTATCGACATGGAGAACTCTCCTTCCTCATTTCAACGGCTGATTGGCTGCGACCGCTGGTCTTGGCCGGCCCGGGCGGCCAGCGGTACGGTTCGCACGGCGCGCATCCTAAGGGATGTTGCGTGAGGCCCCTCCGAGGCCTTGGCACATCGGCGCCTAAAATCCGGGTTTCCCCCTGTAGGTGCGAGTGTTGAGATGAGTCTGCACAACGTCGGTCCCGGCGCGCGAGCGCCCGAGCAGTTCAACGTGATCATCGAGATTCCGATGAACGCCGACCCGATCAAGTACGAGGTCGACGAGGCGACCGGGGCGCTGTTCGTCGATCGCTTCATGTCGACCTCGATGCACTATCCGTGCAACTACGGCTACATCCCGCAGACGCTCGCCGACGACGGCGATCCGGTCGACGTGCTGGTGATCACGCCGGTGCCTCTGATCTCGGGCGTGGTGGTGACGTGTCGGCCGATCGGACTGATGGAGATGCAGGATGAGGCGGGGGGCGACAACAAGCTGCTGGCGGTGCCGATCGACACGATCTTGTCGCTGTATACGCAGTGGCAGAAGCCCGAGGACTTGAACCCGTTGCGGCTGAAGACGATCCAGCACTTCTTCGAGCACTACAAGGACCTCGAAGAGGGCAAGTGGGTCAAGGTGCTGGGCTGGAAGGGGCCCGACGCGGCCCGTGCCGAGGTGCAGGCAGGCATCGGGGCATGGAGCACGCGCCTGCGCAGCTGACGCACTGCCCACACCGGGCAATCGGTCATTCGTCGCATGGCGCCGCGTCGGCGAGCCGCGCCTGTCTACACTGCAACCGACGGCCGGCCGCGGTGCCGGCGACCCAGGAGTTCTACATGCGCATCGCGAGGGCGCTCGTGGCCGGATTTTGCTTCGTGGCCGCCGCGACGGCGGCCGCACTGCCCAAGCCGGTGACCGAAGTCGAAGGCATCACCGAATACCGGCTGCCCAACGGCTTGCAGGTGCTGCTGGCGCCCGACGACAGCAAGCCGACGACGACCGTGAACGTCACCTACCGGGTCGGATCGCGCCACGAGAACTACGGCGAGACCGGCATGGCGCACCTGCTGGAGCACCTGATCTTCAAGGGCACGCCGACGCACCGCACCGTGTGGGCCGAGTTCTCCAAGCGCGGGCTGCGCGCCAACGGTTCGACCTGGGTCGACCGCACCAACTACTTCGCCAGCTTCTCGGCCAACGACGACAACCTGCGCTGGTACCTCGGCTGGCAGGCCGATGCGATGGTGAACTCATTCATTGCGCGCAAGGATCTCGACACCGAGATGACGGTGGTGCGCAACGAGATGGAGATGGGCGAGAACGACCCCGGGCGCATCCTGTTCGAGAAGACGCTGTCCGCGATGTTCCAGTGGCACAACTACGGCAAGTCGACGATCGGCGCGCGCAGCGACGTCGAGAACGTCGACATCGGTCGCCTGCAGGCGTTCTACCGGATGTACTACCAGCCCGACAACGCCACGCTGATCGTGTCGGGCAAGTTCGATTCGGCCCGCACGTTGGGCTGGATCGAGCAGTCCTTCGGTCGCGTCCCTCGACCGAAGCGCACGCTGCCGCGGCTGTACACGATCGACCCGGCGCAGGATGGCGAACGCAGCGTCACGCTGCGCCGCGTCGGCGGCACGCCACAGGTGATGCTGGGATACCACGTGCCCGCGGGGGCGGACCCCGACTATCCGGCGCTGGAGCTGATCTCACTGATCGTCGGCGACAGCCCGTCGGGGCGCGCGCACAAGCGCCTGGTCGAAGCCGGCCTCGCGTCGGGCGTGTATGCCGAGTCGCTGGCGATGGCCGACCCTGGGGTGGCTTTGTTCGGTGCGCAGTTCACGGCCGGGCAGGATCCGACCCGCGGCGCCCAGGAACTGATCCAGGTCGTCGAGGGCGTTGGCAGCGAACCGATCACGGACGACGAGTTCAAGCGCGCCCAGACCAAGTGGCTGAAGAACTGGGAGCAGCAGTACAGCAACCCTGAGACGATCGGCATCGTGCTGTCGGAAACCGTGGCGCAGGGGGACTGGCGCCTGTTGTTCCTCGACCGCGACCGTGTGCGCGCATTGACGCGCGAAGCCGTGCAGCGGGTTGCCGCGGCGTGGCTGGTGCCGTCCAACCGCACGATGGCGAGCTACGTCCCCACCGAGAAGCCGCTGCGCGCGCCGCCGCCGCAGGAAGTGGACGTGGCGGCGCAGATGAAGGCGTTCAAGCCGCAGGCCTCGGCAGCCGCGGTGGCGGCTTTCGATTCGTCGCCGGCCAACATCGATGCCAAGACCCAGCGGCTGGCGCTGGCCAACGGCATGAAGGTGGCGCTGCTGCCCAAGCCGACGCGCGGGCAGACCGTCCGCATCTCGATGTCGCTGCGACTGGGCAATGAACGCAGCCTGACCGGCCTGCGCGAAGTCTCCGAGCTCACCGCCGCGATGATCGACAAGGGAGGCGCGGGCCTCACGCGCGTTCAGATCCAGGATCGGCTCGACACGCTGAAGTCCGA
>Ga0335070_10011279_pt1 | contig 10432 bp, 11 predicted proteins | sample Lox_Sample_13_FD_206722 | JGI IMG/M metagenome (GOLD analysis project Ga0335070, IMG submission 206722) | Soil microbial communities from Loxahatchee National Wildlife Refuge, Florida, United States - Lox_Sample_1.3 | ecosystem: Environmental > Terrestrial > Soil > Wetlands | place: USA...
GCCCCTGGCAACGAATTTCACCGTGGGTCAAGACCTGGCTTTCTTACTGGTGGTGTTATTGGGAGCTTACTATTGTCTGAAAGACGGCAGGCAGTTCTGGGCGGGCGTCCTGTTTGGCTTGTGCCTTATCAAGTTTCACCTGTTCCTGTTACTGCCTTTAATGATCTTCCATAAGAGACTCTGGCGAACATTACCGGGAACAACCTGTCTCGCCTTGATTGCGCTGGCTGCCTCTTACATCGCCGGAGGTCCGCATTGGATCGAGCACTACCGCCTGGCGCTTCAGGACTTGCGGATGGATCCATACCCGTGGAACATGGTCAACTTGAAGGGGCTCTTCTATAATCATCCGGCATGGCTGATTGCATCCATCGGAGTCATAGTGATCCTGAGTTGGTACGTCATCTACAAAGGGTCATTGGAGATCGCGCTCGCAGCGGTTCTTATTGGCGGCGTGTTGATCAACCCGCATACTACGATTGCCGACGGCACATTGATCTTGCCGGTATTCTTGATGGCTCGCAGAGCGCCCCTCGCGATCCTGCGAGCTCTGGCTTTATTTGCACTGACGCCGTTCTATAAGTTCCTGCCATCGGGAACGTTTCAAATTATTCTGATAGGCACTCTGATCCTGGGAGCCTGGATGCTACGCGAGCGCCGTTTATCCGGCGAAGCGCCTGCTCGATCCGAAGCCGGAGCGTAACATGGGATTGTGCCCCGAGTACTGCTGGTAGCCGCTACCACCGGATATCAGACTCGCGCCTTCGCTGATGCCGCGCGCCGGCTGGGATTCGACCTGGTGCTCGCGACGGACCGTTGCCATGTGCTGGAAGATCCCTGGGGCGATCACGCCGTTCCCGTACGGTTCGAGGATCCGGAGGGTTCGCGGGATGCGCTCGCCGCCGCGGGCCGGTTCGATGGTGTTGTCGCCGTTGCCGACCGCCCTACGCTGATCGCTGCGCTCACGGCTGAAGCCCTCGGGATTCCCTACAATTCGCCGGCAGCCGTCGCTCGGTGCCGGGACAAGTACCTCGCTCGCCAGCGATTCGAAACAGCCGGCCTTCCCGTTCCGGAGTTTTTCCGCGTAGCGATCGGCGAGGACCCGCTTGAAGTCGCCGCGCGCGCGCCTTATCCATGCGTATTGAAGCCCCTTGGACTCTCGGCGAGCCGCGGAGTAATCCGGGCCAACAATGCAGAAGAATTCGTCGAGGCCTTCGAGCGCATCCGTGCCATCCTCGAGAGCAGTGACGTGCTTATCCAACGCGAAGAGCACAACCGTTACATCCAGGTGGAGAGTTTCATCGAAGGCCGCGAGTTCGCCATCGAGGGGCTTATCACGGCCGGTGAATTGCAAGTCCTCGCCATTTTTGACAAGCCCGATCCGCTGGATGGTCCGGTATTCGAAGAAACGATTTACGTGACGCCTTCACGAGAGAGCGCCGAAACCCAAGGGCTCCTTGTCGAAGCCGTCAGCCGCGCGGCTCGCGCTCTGGGCCTCATGCACGGGCCGATTCATGCCGAACTTCGATTGAATCGCGAAGGCGCATGGGTGCTCGAAGTGGCCGCGAGGCCCATTGGCGGTCTTTGCGCCCGCGCCTTGCGGTTCGATCGGGGCATGCCGCTCGAGGAACTCATCCTGCGGCACGCCGTAGGCGAGCACGTCTCGGCCGCCAAGCTCAGTGATCCCTCCAGCGGCGTGATGATGATTCCCATCCCTAAGGGTGGCGTGTATGAAGGTGTTGAAGGCGTCGAGCCGGCGTCAGAGGTAGCGTGCGTGGAAGAAGTCGTGATCACGGCGAAGGAGGGGCAGAAGATTCTGCCCCTGCCCGAGGGCTCCAGTTACCTGGGATTCATCTTCGCTCGCGGTGATTCTCCCGCGCACGTGGAGGCCGCACTGCGCGAGGCGCACCGCTGCCTCAAGTTTGAAATCGCGACTGCGCTCCCCGTGGTCCGGGGCTAAGAGCCTGCGGGGAGGTTCACTCCCGCGGCGCGAAGTGCGATCTTCGCCAGCGAAATGATGGTTCCGACGATCTGAACGCGCTGTTGTTCCGTGGCGATTGCCTGGTCGACCTGCGGCATCAAAACTCGAAGTTGCTCGACCTCGACCGGAGCGGCGGCGTCCAGGGCGGCGAGCGTGGTGAAACCCTCCGCGATCGCCTGCTTGTTGAGCTGCAGAGTCAGGATCTGCAAGCTGGACTTGGAATCATCATCGGGAGCCGCTTCCAGCTTGGCGGAGATGTTGTTGAGTTGCGTTAGAAGTTCGTCGATGGTCACGGTTGCGCCTTTGGAAAAGTTTGCGTGAGGTCCTGGGTAATTGCAGTGATCGCGGCCACGATGGCCAGGATCTTGTCGTTGCTCGCGCCCACCGACTGAATCAGCGGGCCGATCGCGGTCTCGTCCGCCTTCTTCAACCGGATGTACTCGTCGAGCTTGTCCGATGCCGCGACGATCGCCTGATAAGCCGCCTCAAGCTCCTGATCCTGTTTCTTGAGCCCCGCTACCGCGTCAGTGATTTTGCGCTTGAGTGGAATGTCAACACGAGCATTATTGGCGACGTCCTGCATCAGGGCATCGAGAATCTTCTGCCGCTGCTCGGGCGTGACCGGCTGTGCCAGGCCGGCGTTGGCGCGCCTTCCGTATTCCCGGTTGATTTGTGCGGTAAGCTCATCGATTCTCCCTGCGGCGATCGTTGCCTGTGCGTCGGCAAATTTCTCGACGGCCGCAAAGTAGCTATGCAGCGAAACGACATACGCGCGTTCGGTAACGACGAGCTGCGCCGACAGGCTGCGCACCGCGACGGGCGTTCCGCAGCCTGCCAGGAGACTGAAAGCAACAACCGGCAAGAGCAAACAAGGTCGGGACATAGACACACCTGTGTTTAGGCCCCTTTTTCGGGGCTCGGAAAAAATCTCAACTAGCGGGATTCAGCGGGCGCGCGAGCTAATTTTTTTGGCGCGGCGGCACGTAGTCCGGCGGAAGGGCAGCGCCTTTGCCGAAAAAGTAGTCGTCCATCTGCTTGAGGAGAAATTCCTGGGCTTCAGCGGTGCCCAGGTTCAGACGGTATTCATTCATGAGCATCTTCATGTGCTCAACCCACATTTTCCAGGCCTCTTTAGAAACATTCTCGAAGATCTTCTGGCCCAGCGGGTGGCCTTCGAATGGAACCTCATCGAGACCCTCCATCTCGCGCTGGAATTTGACGCAGAATACCTTCCGCGCGCCGGCCCGGATCTCGGTCGGAATCGGTGTTCCACTGCCACAGCCCATTCGAGTCCCCCTCGCTTCCAGCATACTACGCCAGGCAAGGGGTTCTAGTCCGCGGCTTTGCTTACGGTCTCCCCCGGTTTCCAACGCAAGACCGGACTCCGGGCCGCTCTGACCTCGTCCACCCGGCGGGTTCGGGTGCTGTGAGGAGCGGCGCGAACCACTTCCGGGTCGGTTTCGACTTCACGGGCGATGGAGGTCATGGCCTCGACAAACAGGTCCAGTTCGAGCTTGCTCTCGGTTTCGGTGGGTTCGATCATCAGAGCGCCATGCACGATCAGCGGAAAGCTCACGGTGTAGGGATGGAAGCCGTAGTCGATCAGGCGCTTGGCAATGTCGCCGGTGCGCACGCCGCGTTTGGCCTGGCGGTCGTCACTGAACACCACTTCGTGCATGTTGGGAGCCTGGTAGGGCAGATCGTAATATGGTTCGAGCTTTTTCCGCAGATAGTTGGCATTCAGCACCGCGTCGACGGTGGCATTGCGCAGGCCGTTTCCGCCGTGCGCGAGGATGTAGGCCAGGGCGCGAACCATGACGCCGAAGTTGCCGTAGAACGCGCGCACCCGGCCGATCGAGCGGGGCCGCTTGTAGTCGAAGGTCCATTTGTTGCGCACGCGCTTCAACCGCGGAAGGGGCAGAAACGGCTCTAAAATTTTCTTCACAGCCACGGGACCGCCGCCGGGCCCGCCGCCCCCATGAGGCGTGGAGAACGTTTTGTGCAAGTTCAGATGCATGACGTCCACGCCGAAATCGCCGGGCTTTGCAATTCCTACCAGTGCGTTCATGTTGGCGCCATCCATGTAAAGCAGCGCGCCTTTTTTGTGGAGGATCTCCGCAATGCTCCTGATGTTCTCTTCGAAAACGCCCAGCGTATTCGGATTGGTGATCATGAGGGCGGCGACATCTTTGTCCACAATGCGCTCGAGACCCGCCACGTCGACCATGCCGCGGTCGTTCGAGGGAATGTTTTCTACTGCGTAACCCGCAGTGGCCGCCGTGGCCGGATTGGTGCCGTGGGCCGAATCGGGAACCAGGATCTTGCGGCGCGGGTCGCCGCGCTTTTCGAGTAAAGCGCGAATCAGCAGGATGCCCGTCAACTCGCCGTGCGCGCCCGCGGCGGGCTGTAGCGTCACCGCATCCATGCCGGTGATCTCGGCCAGCGCTGCTTCCAGGCGGGCAATGATCTCCATGGCACCCTGCGCCAGCGGTTCCGGCTGATAGGGATGGGCCCAAGCCAGGCCATCGAGCCGGGCCACCAGCTCGTTCACCCGCGGGTTGTACTTCATGGTGCACGACCCGAGCGGATACATACCCAGGTCGATGGCGTAGTTCCAAGTGGAAAGCCGGGTGAAGTGGCGGATGACTTCCACTTCGCTGACTTCCGGGAAGCCCTCAATCTCCGCCCGGACATTCGCCGCGCCCAGCGCCTCAACCGGATCGACCGGCGGCACATCCAGTTCGGGCAGTTGATATCCCTTCTTCCCGGGCGAGCTTCGCTCAAACAGCAGCGATTCGTTTTGCGTGATGTGCGAGCGGACCTTGGTAATCATGCGGCATGCTCGATGGCCTGAAAGGCCCGCCCCACCTCATCCATGTGCGCGCGCCGGGTCATTTCCGTAGCGCAAAGGAGCATGCAGTTCTCGAGTTCCGGATACCAGCGGGTGAGCGGCAGGCCGCCGATGATCTTCTTCTTGAGCAGCGCCTGGTTGATTTCTTCCGGCGAGCGGCCGTTTGTCGAGGCGACGAATTCGTTGAAGAACGGGCCGGTGAAGCGCGGCTTTACCTGGCCGCTCAGGTAGTGCGCCTTGGCGAGATTCTGTTCGGCGAGTTCACGCAGCCCCTGTTTGCCGTACACGCTCATGAACACCGTCGCCATGAGGGCGATGAGCGCCTGGTTGGTGCAAATGTTGGATGTCGCTTTCTCGCGCCGGATGTGCTGCTCGCGCGTGGCGAGCGTCAGGCAGAAGGCGCGATTACCGTTCGCATCGCGGGTCTCCCCCACCAGACGCCCTGGGATCTGGCGAACAAATTTTTCTTTGGTCGCGATGATTCCGGCAAACGGCCCGCCGTAGCCGGGCGGGATGGCATACGACTGCAATTCGCCGGCAACGATGTCGGCTTCGGCAGCAGGCCGCAAAAGTCCGAGCGACACCGCCTCCGTAAACAGCACCACCAGCAAAGCGCCGCGGCGGTGCGCGATCTGGGCGGCGGCCTCCACCTGCTCGATGATGCCGAAGAAGTTCGGTGATTGAATCACCACCGCCGCCGTCTGATCGTCCAGCTTGCGTTCGATCTCTTCGAGATTCACACCGCCCGATTCCGGCGCATAGGCGAACTCCTCAACTGCCAGGTGCCCGTAGCGCGCATAAGTGCCGAGCACCTCGCGGTATTCCGGATGAACCGTGCGCGCCACCAGAATGCGATGGCGACCCGTCACGCGCGCCGCCATGAGAGCCGCTTCCGGCAAGGCTGTCGAGCCGTCGTACATGGACGCATTGGCCACGTCCATGCCCGTCAACTGGCAGATCATCGTTTGGAACTCGAAGATGGTGGTGAGAGTGCCTTGCGAAATCTCGGCCTGATACGGCGTATAGGAGGTGAGGAACTCGCCGCGGGAAACAACCGTGTCGACCAGCACCGGCCGGTAATGCGCATACACGCCCGCGCCCAGGAATGAGGCATAGGCGCTGGCGTTCTCGGCCGCGCGCCCGCGAAAGTAATCGACGATTTCGTATTCGGAAACGCCCGGAGCCAGCGCCAGCGGCTGCTTCAGGCGCACATCTTCGGGAAGGTGTGCGAACAGATCCTCGGCGGAAGCCAAGCCGCACGCCGCCAGCATCTCCTGGCGTTCGGAGTCAGACTTCGGAAGGTACCGCAACTAGCTTTCCGCCCCCACGTAGGCCTGATAATCGGCGGCGGAAAGAAGTTTCTTGACTTCGTCGGGAGCGCTCATGCGGACCTTGACCAGCCAGGCCGCGCCGTGCGGGTCCTGGTTCAATTTCTCCGGCGCCTGGGCCAGGCTTTCGTTCACTTCGACGATCTCGCCGGACACCGGCGAATAGATGTCGGAAACGGCTTTCACCGACTCGACCGACCCCAACGACTTGCCCTGTTCAATGAGCGCGCCGATTTTGGGGAGATCGACGTAAACGATGTCGCCCAGCTCCTTTTGCGCGTGGTCGGTGATGCCGATGGTCCCGATGTCGCCTTCGGTCCGCACCCATTCGTGCTCCTTGGTGTAACGCAGATCTTCCGGATAGCTCATGCTGTTTTAGCGCGTTTATAGAAAGGTGTGTTCACGGTCTCCGCATCCACCGGCTGGCAGCGTACCATCACTTGGATGGCGCGGCCGAGACGCGCTTCGCCGGCGGGCAAATAACACAGTCCGATGTTCCGATTGAGGCTCGGCGCTGGCGAGCCGCTGGTGACCCAGCCGGCGGCCAGACCGTCCAGCCGCACTTCGTAGCCATCGCGCCCGATCCCGCGCCCGCGCATTTCGAACCCAATCAGCTTGCGGCGCACGCCGTGCTCCTTTTGTTTGGCCAGGGCCGCGCGCCCGATGAACTCGCCCTTATCCAGCTTCACCATCCAGCCCAGATCGGCCTCGTATGGCGTAATGGAAGCGTGAATCTCGTGGCCGTAGAGCGCCATCTTGGCCTCGAGGCGTAGCGTGTTGCGCGCGCCCAGGCCGCACGGTTTGATGCCGAACTCGCGCCCGGCTTCGAGAAGCTCATTCCAGATGCGCGGAGCTTCGGCGGGCGCCACGTAAATCTCGAAGCCGTCCTCGCCGGTGTAACCGGTGCGGGCAATCCTCGCCGGCGCGCCCGAGACAGTTCCGTCCTTGAACCAGTAATAACCGATCGAGCCGAGTTCCACCGGCGTGAGCCTTTCGAGAGTGCGCAGCGCCAGCGGACCCTGAACGGCGATCTGTGCGTAACGGTCGCTCGCAAATTCCACCTGCGCGTCGAATTTGTTAGCGGCGCGAATGTGCTCGAAATCCTTCTCCTGGTTGGCCGCATTGACGCAAAGGAAGAAGTGATCGTCGGAGACCTTGTGCACCAGGATGTCGTCAACGAAGCCGCCATGCTCGTAGAGCAATCCCGAGTACTGCGCCTGGCCGATATGAAGCCGCGACGCCGCGTTGGTAGTGACGTAATCCGCCAGGCGAACCGCCTCCGGCCCGCGGATCTCGATCTCGCCCATGTGGCTCACGTCGAACAAGCCCACCGCTTTGCGGACAGCATGATGCTCTTCGACGAGGCTCGAATACTGCACCGGCATATCCCAGCCGCCGAAATCCACCATCTTGGCGCCCATGGACACGTGCAGAGCGTGCAGCGGAGTGCGCCTTAAAGCCACAGATTGCCCCATGGAAACAACCAAGCTAACAAGGGGTGGGAGGGGGTGTCAAACGAAGACGGGGCGCCGGTCGCAGTGTAGTTGGACACCCCTGTTGTGGGGTCTATACAGAAGAGAGTGCTTGCGTGTGTGGTCGTATTGGCAATGGGGGCCTTCGGTAGTTACGTTGATCCTACCGATTGACGACGGTAACGCCCGAGAATAGTGTTTTATAGTGAAGTGTTTTTTGGGAAAGGCGGTGCAAAATGAAATGGAAAGTCGTTCTGTCGGTCCTGATTATTTCCATAGCCCAAGCGTTAGCTCAGAGTAGTCTCGCCCTCGTTGGTTCGAGTTCAGGAATCGCTGTTCCAGTGGATTTCCCTGTCGCCCCAAACTACGTCGCCGTAAATCGCATCACATTCGCACCGGGCCAAGTTCTGACGCTACAGGTGACCGGGATAAGAACGCTTCTTCCGGAGGGGCAGATCGTCAGGGCGACCACAATTCCTTTGCCCACGAACCTTTATGGGATTTCAGTTACGATTGATCAAGAAGATGGCGGTACCGTTATTGAACCGGTTCCGCTGTTGGCACTCTCGCAAGTCAACTACTCTCCGTCGACAGGGGCGAATAGTTGTGTCAACTGCCTCACTTACATCACAGTCCAAGTGCCGTTCGAATTGTCGGGCGCGGCAACATTGATTGGAATCTCTGAGAACGGCACGGATAACGGTCCTTTTGATGCCAACCCAACCTCTGACAACATTCACGTCATCACAACCTGCGATACTGCTGCAACCTTCGTTAACTGTCACGCCGTCGTTACCCACGCGGACGGTACTGTCATTTCATCCAGCTCTCCAGCACTGCCAAATGAGGAGATCGTGATCTACGCGTTCGGTCTAGGAAAGACGACACCGATGGTGAAGACCGGACAAGCCAGCCCCACACCCGCCGCCTTCGTTTCTTCTGGAGTCAACATCCAATTTGACTTCCGTCCGAATGCAGGGCCGTCCCGGCCTTATACCGGCGTCGCTCTGCCCGCCCCGCTGTTCGTAGGCTTGACACCGGGACAGGTTGGCCTCTATCAAATCAACGTCAGGCTCCCTGATCGTTTCCCCTCAGTGCCGCCGTGTGACGGAACCGCGCCACCTTCTGGCGGCAGTACCAACGTGGTTCAGTCGAACCTAACCATTGACATCGGGGGCGTCAACTCATTTGATGGCGCGGCAATTTGCGTCCAGCCGGGGCAGAGTGGGGGCGGCAGCACGAACGGAGTCCAGTTCCCAGCCCTGAACGTCGGATGGTGACGGCTTGAGCCTCTATCTCGTCGTCTCCAGCATCCGGCAAAGAATAATTGCCAAACCGTTCGAATCCAAGTACACTTAGCTGAATAGGTCTCGACGCTTATAGCGCATGTATCCAGGCAGAAACTTCCCGCCCCGCAAGCAAAACCGTAGAGAAAACGTAAACGAATCAATTCGGGTGCGCGAGGTGCGCGCGGTGTTCCCGGATGGCACAGCAGAGGTCATGCCGACGGCGCAGGCTCTGCGCCGGGCCCAGGAATTGGGCCTGGACCTGGTGCTGGTGTCGCCGACCGCCGTGCCGCCGGTGGCCAAGGCCGTCGATTACGGTCACTATCAATACGAGCAGAAAAAGAAGCAGCACGAGGCCAAGAAAAAGCAGCACGTGGTGCAGGTGAAGGAACTGAAATTCCGGCCGAATACCGATGACCACGACTACGAATTCAAGAAAAACCACGCCATCCGCTTCCTGAAAGAAGGCAATCGCGTGAAAGCGGTGGTTCAGTTCCGCGGACGCGAAATTGCCCACACCGATCTAGGCCGGAAACTGCTCACCCGGTTCGCCGAAGACCTGGTGGCGTTTGGCAGCGTGGAAGGCGTCCCGCGCATGGAAGGCCGCAACGCTCATATCCTCATCAGCCCGACAAAAAGCGCCAAGAGTTAACGCGGCTGCGGAGCGGGATTTGACAAGCGCGCTTCGAGTCCGGTAACCTAAACATTTCGAAGTGCATAAGTGGAGAAGTGTGTCGATGAGTACCGAGTTCCCCTCGAAGAACGGGATAAATCGTGCGTGGTTCGTGCTGGACGCCAATGAAGTGGTGCTGGGAAAGCTGGCGAGCCGCGCGGCTATGTTGTTGATGGGCAAACACAAACCAACGTACACGCCATTTTTGGATACGGGCGATCACGTGATTGTCATCAATGCCGCGAAAGTCCGGCTGACGGGTAAGAAGGACGACCAGAAGGTATATCACCGCTTCACGGGTTATCCCGGCGGGCTGGTCTCGGTCGGCGCCCGGAAGTTGCGGGCCACGCGGCCCACCCGCATGGTGGAAGACGCCATCTTTGGAATGCTTCCGAAAACCAAGCTGGGCAAGCAAATGATCCGCAAGCTGCGCGTGTACGCGGGCGACAAGCATCCCCACTCCGCGCAGAAACCACAAGCCGCACAGGTTGCATAGAGAGGTTATCGAGTGCCAGCAACGATGGTTCAATATTTGGGAACGGGCCGGCGAAAAACGTCGGTAGCGCGAGTATTTCTGCGGCCGGGGAAGGGCGAGATCCAGGTAAATGGCCGCTCCTTCGATTCGTATTTTCCGACCGAATCGCTCCGCGTGCCGGTGAAGCAGCCTCTGCTGGCCACCGAGACGGCCGACAAGTTCGATGTGCTGATTTTGGCGGACGGTGGCGGGGTCGCCGGACAAGCGGGCGCAGCGCGTCTGGGGATCGCCCGGGCGCTGGTGGAATTCAACGTGGAGCTGCGCCAGCGGCTCAAGAAGCTAGGGTTTCTCACCCGCGATCCGCGA
>Ga0335070_10011280_pt1 | contig 10432 bp, 8 predicted proteins | sample Lox_Sample_13_FD_206722 | JGI IMG/M metagenome (GOLD analysis project Ga0335070, IMG submission 206722) | Soil microbial communities from Loxahatchee National Wildlife Refuge, Florida, United States - Lox_Sample_1.3 | ecosystem: Environmental > Terrestrial > Soil > Wetlands | place: USA: Florida...
TTCGAACCTTCGAACCTTCGAACCTTCGAACCTTCGAACCTTCGAACCTTCGAACCTTCGAACCTTCGAACCTTCGAACCTTCGAACCTTCGAACCTTTGAACCTTCGAACCTTCGTACGCGTGGCGTCACGATGCAGTGGGCGGAATCGGGATCGTGAACGTCAACCTGGCCCACCGACCGGGGAGTGATGCGGCGCTGGTGCGGCCACCGTGGAGCTCCACGATGCGTCGGCACGTGTAGAGGGCGGCGGCGGAGCCGGGGCCGCTGCGCGGCTCCTTCGTCCGTAGCCGGGAGGCCCCCTGGAACAGGCGCGGCAGCTCGTTCTTCGTGAACCCTCGCCCCTCGAACCGTACCGAGACCGAGAACGACGCGCGGTTGCGCCGCACCGTCACGGAAACGTCGCGGCCCCGCGCGCCGTGACTCGCGGCGGCGCCCAGGAGGTTGGCGACCACGAGGCGAAGGAGGTCGGGGTCGCCCCGTACGGGAACGGGGCCGGCCGGGAAGTCGCGCACGAGGCGGCTGCCGCGCTCCCCGAGCTCGGCGGCGACCGGCGCGAGCGCAGGCTCGATCACGTCCGCGACGAGATCCACGCGGGGCCCGTCGTCGGCCTCGAGCGCGCCACCTTCCGCCCGGCCGAGGCCGAGGTGGTCGCGCAGGAGCGTCAAGAGGTGGCGGGACCTGCTCGCCGCGCGGCCGACGAGTTGCGTATGGGCTGGGTCGACTCCACCGGGCATGCCGCCGGCGACTGCCGCGGCGCCGGGGGCCATCGACGCGAGGGCGGCGTCGAGCTGGTTGCCCACGAACGCGAGCACCTCGGCGTACGCTCGGTTCGCGGCGGCGAGGCGATCGATCCGCCACGCCTTCTCCACCGCCTGTGAGAGCCGCTCGGCGATCGCCAGGTGGAGCCTCACCTGGTGCTCGTCGTAGGCGTTGGGCCGGCGGGAGCTCCGGAACATCACTCCCACCGGCCGGCCCTCCACCGAGAGAGGGCACGTCATCGACGAGCGCACGCCCTCGCGCACAAGCAGGGCGGTCGAGGCGCTCGCCGGGTGCCCGACCAGGTACGCCTCGAGGTCCGCGATCACCCTCGGGCGACCGCTCGAGATCACCTCCTCGAGCGAGGAGCCGCGCACGCTCTCCGCGTACCCTGCGCCGAGGAGCACCGGCTCGTAGGCGGTCCGTACCCATTTCGAGACGAGCCTGCCGCCGTCCTCCAGGAACGCGACCCCGATGCGGTCGCACGGGCAGATCTCGCGCGTCGCGTCGAAGACCAGGTCCATCACCTCGGCAAGGCTGCCCCCCGCAGCCACCTTCTGGTTCACCACCTCGAGCGCCCGGCTCTCGTCCGGGGAGAACTCGACGAAGTCGCGCAGCGAGGGGGGCAGGTCGAGGTACCGCAGCGTCGTCAGCGTCAGCTCCTCCTTCACGGTGCCCCCTTCCTGGCGCCCTCCGGGCCGGGACCACGGAGCTTCGCGGCGCTTCCTTCGAAGGAGAGAATGCCGGGCCGAAGCCCGGCATTTCCCTCGAACCGTGGCGGATCGTCAGGCGATGTATTTGCCCCGGGGCGTGTAGGTGGTGTGGAGGAGGTGGTGTGCGGTGTGTCCGTTGGGACCGTCGGTGAGGAACTCGCTGTAGAGCCTGATGACCGCCGGGTTCTCGTGCGACTTGCGCACCTCGTACACGGCGTCCTCGGCGTAGATCGCCTTGGCCCGCGCGGCGCGGATCGCGGGGGAGGTCGGGATCGGCATGCCGCCGCCGCCGAGGCACCCACCCGGGCACGCCATGAACTCGATGAAGTGGCATTCGGACAGCTTCCCGCCCGCCTTGATGTCCTCGAGGACCTTCTTGGCGTTGGCGGTCCCGTGCGCGACCGCGACCTTGAGCGTCGTGCCCGCCAGCCACTCCCAACTGTCGAACGGAAGGTTCCGGTTCATCTTCAGCAACTCGGGCACGGGACCGATCTGCGGAATCTTGACCTCGGCGAGGCGGACGCCCTCGAACCCTCGCACCGGCAGGATGTTCGCGTGGTCGTAGAGGTTCTCGACCTTCAGCCCGGACACCAGCTCGATCACGGTCCGGAGCGCGGCCTCCATCACGCCGCCGGTGGCGCCGAAGATGATGCCGGAACCGGTCGCGGTGCCGAACGGCTCGTCGAAGTCGCTCTTGGGCATCTTCGGCAGCTCGATCCCGGCCTCCTTGAACATCTGCGCCAGCTCGCGAGTGACGAGGCCGTAGTCCACGTCCTTGTAGCCGGACGACGCCATCTCGGGGCGGTTGCACTCGAACTTCTTCGCCGAGCACGGCATGAGCGCGACGGTGACGATGTTGGCCGGGTCGAGGTTGTTAAGCTTCGCGTAGTACGTCTTGATCACGGATCCGAACATCTGCTGCGGGCTCTTCGCGGACGACACATGCGGCAGCATCTCGGGGTAGAAGTGCTCGATGTACTTCACCCAGCCGGGGGAGCACGAGGTGAACTGCGGCAGCGCGACGCGCTGCTTCTCGACCAGCGCCTTGTACAGGCGGAGGATGAGCTCCGTGCCTTCCTCGATGATCGTGAGGTCCGCGGTGAAGTTCGTGTCGAACACCTTGTCGAACCCGATCGCCCGGAGCGCCGAGTTCATCTGGAACGTCAGCGGCGTGCCGGGCGGCATCCCGAAGCACTCGCCGATCGCGGCGCGCGGCGCGGGCGCCGTCTGGATCACCACGTGCTTGTCCGGGTTGATGATGTCGCGCCAGACGTCGTCGGTCGGGTCGGCGGCGCCCAGCGCAGCGGTGGGGCACCGGTTGATGCACTGCCCGCAGTTGATGCACACGACCTCGGCGAGCGGCTTGTCCATGAACGTCGAGATCCGCGTCCGGTCGCCGCGGTGGGTGGCCTCGAGCACGCCGACCTCCTGGAGGTCGATGCACGTCCGCACGCAGCGGCGGCACAGGATGCACTTGTTCATGTCGCGCTGCACCGAGTACGACGAGTTGTCGACCTCGAACGACGGCTTCTCGGCGTGGCCGAAGCGGAAGAAGTCGACGCCGAGATCGGCCGCGAGCGACTGCAGCTCGCAGTTGCCGTTACGGAAGCACGAATAGCACTCGCCGTAGTGCTTGGAGAGCAACAGGTCCACAATCCGGCGCCGGGCCTGCCGCACCTTGCGCGTGTGGGTCCGGATCTTGAGCGGGGAGGTGATCGGGTACGCGCAGGCCGCCTGCAGCGTGCGCTGCCCCTCGACCTCCACCACGCACACGCGGCAGACCCCGGCGATGCAGAGGTCCTCGTGGTAGCACAGCGTCGGGATCTTGACGCCGATCTGCTTCGCGGCCTCGAGGATGGTGGTGCCGACCGGCACCTTGACCTCGAGGCCGTCGATCGACGCGCTCACGAGAGCGCCGATCGCGGCGCTCTCGGGGGAGACCTTGAGCATGTGGCCGCGCTGGCTGACGGGCGCGCGGGAGGTCTGCGTGTTCGCCTTTTCCTGGTCGGACATTCTGAGCTCCTTCCGCCTCACCGCGCCCGGCCGTGGGAGCGGCCCATCAGCTCATCCCGGTAGTGGGCGACGATCGAGAGGAACGCGTTGGGGCTCGACTGGCCGAGGCCGCACTTGGACGCGTTCTGCATCACCTCGCCGAGCGTGAGGAGCTCGTCGAGGTACGCGGCGGAGCACCGCCCCTCCTCCAGCATCTCGATCCCCTCGAGCAACTTCGCGTTCCCCTCGCGGCAGGGGGTGCACTGGCCGCACGACTCCTCCACGAAGAACTCCATGAAGTTCTTGGCGACCGCCAGCATGTCGCGCTGCGGCCCGAACACGATCACGGAGCCGCCGGTGGAGATGTCCTCGTACGAGATCGTGCGCGCGAACTCCGACGCCGGCACGCAACGCCCGGAAGCCCCGCCGATCTGCACGGCCTTTGCGTCCTCGCCCCCGACTTCCTTCAGCAGGTCGGCGACCGTGATCCCCATCGGGAACTCGTACACGCCGGGGCGAGCGCAGTCGCCCGAGATCGAGAACAGCTTCGGCCCGGTGGACTTCTCGGTGCCGATCGAAGCGAACCACGCGGCACCCCTCGCGAAGATCGCCGCGACGCACGCGAACGTCTCGACGTTGTTCACGATCGTCGGCTGGCCCTGCAGGCCGGTGTCGACCGGGAACGGGGGGCGGTTGCGCGGCTCGCCGCGCTGCCCCTCGAGCGACTCGATGAGGGCGGTCTCTTCGCCGCACACGTAGGCGCCCGAGCCCATCCGGATCTCGATGTCGAACGAGACCGCCGTGCCCATGACCGAGGGCCCGAGCAGCTTGGCGGCGCGGCGCCTCGCGAGCACCGCCTCGAGCTGCGCGCGCAGATACGCGTACTCGCCGCGCAGGTAGACGATGCCGCGGGGAGCTCCGATCGCCACGCCCCCGATCGTCATGCCGGCGAAGACCAGGTCGGGGACCTCGCTGAGGATCACGCGGTCCTTGAACGTCCCGGGCTCGCCCTCGTCGGCGTTGCAGATCACGTACTTGGCGTCACCCCTCGCCGCCGCCGCGAGGTTCCACTTCACGCCGGTGGGGAAGCCGGCGCCGCCGCGCCCCTTGAGCTTCGACGCGGTCACCTCGGCGATGATCTCCCCGCGGCTCTTCGCGAGCGCCGTCGCGAGGGCGGCGGCGTGGTCGATCGCCGCGAACGTCACGAGGCCTTTGCGTGTCGCGCTCATCGCCGGGCCTCCTCGTGTCGGTTGCCGTGCACCGCGAGCGGCCCGAAGCTCTTGCGGCAGAGCTGCAGGATGTCGTGCACCTTCTCGGAGGTCACGCCGGTGAAGACGTTGTCGTTGACGAGCAGCGCGGGCCCCTGGTCGCACATCCCGATGCAGTTCGCCCACTGGAGCGTGAACTTGCCGTCCCTGGTCGTCTCGCCGAAGCGGATCCCGAGGTCGTTCTCGAGCTGGCTCGCGATGCGCTCCTTGCCGGCCATGTCGCAGGAGATCGTCCGGCACAGACGGATCACGAACTTGCCCCGGTGCTCCTCCCCGAGGAACGAGTAGAACGTGACGACGCTGTACACCTCGACGGGGTGGATCCCGAGGTGGTCGGCCACCTCCTGCATCGCGTACTCGGAGATCTCGGTGTACTTGGCCTGGACCTCCTGGAGGACGGGAATGAGCGACGAGCGCTGCGCTCCGTAGCGCTCGACCCAGCGGCCGATGTCCTCCTTCAAGCGCTGCTGCTCGGTCTGGAGCATGGGGTCACCTCGCCTTCGCCGCGAGCAACTCGTTGACCTTGCTCACGAGCGTTGCCGGATCGATCGGTTTCTCGTGGTAGTCGTCGACGGGGACGAGGTCGTCGTCCTTGCTGAACGAGAACCCCGTCACCCGGCCGATGCTGGTCAGCATCAGGATCGGCGCGCGGAACCCGGAGCGCCGAAGGTCCTGCGCCATCGCGAGCCCGTCGTCGGGCTGCTCCATGATCACGTCGAGGATGAGGAGGTCGGGGTCGGACTCCTTGACGGCCTTCATCCCGTCGGCGCGGTTGTAGGCGCAGACGACCTTGTGGTTGTCCCTCTCGAGGAAGAGCCGACACGCCTCGACGACGTCAGGATCGTCGTCCACGATCAGAATCGTTGCCATCACGCTCTCCTTTCACCGCATCCCGGGGGGCTCGCGCCCACTGCGATGGCGTGCGGCCCAGGCCCCCAATCGCGGCCGGTCAGCCGCCGGCTAGGCCATGTGAACGTTATCACAAGTTTGCCTTCGGGGGAACCCCCCGTGCCGGCAGCGGGCGGATCGCGGGTTCTCCGCGACGCCCGGCGCTGTTAACGTAAGTTATTGTTTAAGAGAGAATTGCGATGATTTTCGGAATTCCGGCACCTGGGGGGCGTTCTGGAGTGTGCAGGGTGGACGTCGTGAAGGGAGGGCACCTTGAAAACACGCGTCCTGACCTTGATCCTGACTGCAGCTCTGCTGTTCGTGGGCGTCCCGAAGCGGGCCGATGCGTACGTCGGCGTCAGCGTCGGTTTCTTCTACAACGAGCTCGCGCCGTACGGCCGCTGGGTGGATTCCGCGTACGGCTACGCGTGGGTCCCGCCGGTCGGAGCGGGGTGGCAGCCGTACGAGGACGGCCAGTGGATCTGGACGGTCTACGGGTGGACGTGGGTGTCGTTCGACCCGTGGCCGGACGACCCGTTCCACTTCGGGTGCTGGTACTGGGACGACGACTGGGGGTGGGCGTGGGTGCCGGGGACGGTGTGGGGCCCGGCGTGGGTGACGTGGTGCTACGACGCCGACTTCATCGGCTGGGCGCCGTTGCCGCCGACGTTCGCCTTCGCCGCGTACGGCTACCGCGGTCGTCCGGTGGTGGTGCCCGAGAGCCGCTACGTGTTCGTCCCGGGCAACCGGTTCGTGGGCGCGAGCATCGCCGGCGTGCGCGTGCCGGTCTCGAGGAACCCGGCGCTCCTCCAGCGCGGGCGCAGCGTCACCGGATTCAGCGTCGCCGGGGGCGTCGTCGCCAACACGGCCCTGCCGCTCCGCCAGGTGCAGGCCGCGGTGGGGCGGACGATCCCGGTCCGGAGCATCTCGGCGGCGCGCACCGACCCGCGGCCGTTGCCGCGCGTGTCGAGCGCTCGCCTCACGGTGGCGGCGTCGCCGGCGGTCGTACGGGCGCAGCTTGCCGGGAGACGGATCGCCGCAGGCGTCCGGCGGGTGGTCTCGACGCCTCCGGGGCGCGGACCCCGGATCCTCGTGACCAACGACGGCGGCGGTAAGGGCCGGACGACGACCACTCGAGGGCCGGCGTCCGTTTCGCGACTGTCGAGCCGCATGGTGCGGAGGCCGAGTGCCTCGAGGGCGTGGTCCGAGCCTCCGTCCAGGACGTTCGTCAGGTCCGCCCCCGCGCCGCATGGGAGCGCGTGGGCGCCCGTGCGACGGCTGAGGTGGGACGCGACGGCACGGCGCGCGAGCCCGCACGTCGTGAGCCCGCAGCCGAGGTCGTTCGCGCGTCCCGCGCGGGCGTGGGCGGCCGCCCCGTCTCCGGTGCTGCCGCGCCGCACGCCGCCGCCGCGAAGGCGCCCGTAGAGTCTGAACGGTCAACGGCTCGCGCCCCGGCCGTCGCCCGCCGACTCCCGCTCCTCCGGCGGCCGCATGAGGAACAGGATGCTCACGAGGATGACCGCCGAGGCGAGCAACGGCGCGAAGCCAAACGGCGATACTACGGCGAGTTCGAGGAACGCCGCAGCAGCGACAGCGATCTGTCCTGCCCGCCCTTCGAGGAGGAAGTACCCCACCACCGGGAGGAGCGGCGCGAGGGAGTATCCCCAGCAGATAGGGAGCAGGAAGACCGCGAGGAACGTGTAGAGAAAGAACGAATACCTGGGCGCCGTCTGCGGTGCGAGCAGCGCGCGGCGGTTCACCGCCAGGATCAGGGCGACGTACAAGAGTGCGAGGCCGACACCGAGGTTCCCCAGCAGATGGTGGGCCTGCATCAGGACAGAAGCGTTGTCGGTTCGCATGGCCGTCGCCCAGGTGTTTCCCCGGTTCACCTCAAGGTAGCGAGCGAACGCCGAGGGGCAAACGAACCAGATGCAAGCGGTCGCGGCGGCCCCGACGAGCGCAGCGCCGATGACCGCGCGGAACCGGCGCTGGAAGATGAAATACCCGAGCACCACGAGGGGTAGGAACTTGGTCAGTGAGGCGAACCCGACAGCCGCTCCCGCGAGCATTGGGGCGCGCAACCTCAGACGGTACGCGAGCGAAACGGCGGCGAGCCAAACGAGAGTCAGTTGCTGGAACGCCGCCGCAACGGGACCCCAGAGGGCACCGAGGCCTAGAGCCAGGCCGAGTGAGACCAGCCACGGCACACGGAATGCGAGCAGGCCGAGAAACAGGAGACCGAACCCCACCGTCGCCCATATGCCTCCCACTGCGGCCGGATCGAGGTGTGAGATCGGGCCAACCAGAAGAAACGCACTCGGCGGATGTGTGCTTGGATGCCGGACGTCCCAGGCCACACCGATTTCGAGAAGTGCAGGGCCGAGGACCGGATAGGGGTCGCGGCAGTCCCACAATCGCCTGAAGCCTACGACGTCTTGCCCGAGATCGCCCAGGTTCCCGCCGCCCTTCAACATGGTGCCGATGACCGATAGACGGTCGGGAATGTCCCACCGACCGGTGGGTGGTCCGGAGACGAGGTAGCCGAGGAAGATCAGAAGCCCGATCGCGGTGACGGCTGCCGGCTTCCGGCGGATCACCGCCACGGTCCAGTCGCGGGTCCGCTGGACGGTCGCAACCACCCGCGCGCTCCTAGCTGCTGGTGTCATCCGGCTGGTGGAGCTCAAGCGCCTGCCCTCCGCTCTCGCCGCGGCGACGCACGACAGACGGCAGCCGCAAGCGTGGAACCGCGCGCCCTGCCCCTGCTCCGCCCCGGCGCGAGCAGCGGCGATCGTCCTGCTCGGCATCGTATCGCACGTCGCATGCGCCGTGCGTGGCGCACGACAGCGCAGCGCGTGGCCTGCCCGATCCTCAGGGACGACGCGGGGTGCAAATCGACTCACGCCGGCACCGGGGCGACCCGAGCGCCAACACCTCCGGCCGGAGGAGCCGGCAGCGCCGAGACTCATCAAACCCCCGCCACCGGGGTTCAGACCGCGAGGAGGTCGCCCTTCCCCTGAGCGCGGACGCCGGATTCCATCGCGGCCAGGAAGCGCGAGCGCAACGCCTCGCTCATCAGAGCGCGCTTGACCGGCGGGAGGCGGAGGAAGGCGCCGATGACGGCTCGCATCGCCGCCTGCGTGCGGCTCCCGGGGTCGTCGAAAAGCTGATTCTGCAGCGTGCCGCGCTCCAGGCACTGGAGGATCACGCGCTGGAACGTGGTCTCGGGGTGGAGGACCCGCTGCGGGCGACTCGCGAGCCGCATCGCGCGCGGCTTGCACCGGAGCGCGCACACGCCGCACCCGAGGCACACGCCGTCGTCCACTCGCGGTGTCTTCGCCCGCGGCTTCGCGCCGCCTCCATCCTCGACCATCTCGATCGCGCCGATCGGGCACGCCGTGGCACAGCTGCCGCACCCCTGGCAGGTCCCCGCGTCCGCTCGCGCGATGAACGACGAGGTCGTGAGCGCGTTCGTGTAGCCGAACCGGCTGACCGCGAGCAGGACGTTGCAGCAGCACCCGCAGCAGTTGCAGACGAACGTGACGCCCTCCCGGGTGTTGTCGGCGCAGAACACGAACCCGCTCTCACGCGACCGGGCGAAGTTGTCGCGCATCTCCGACTTCGAGACCTCGCGCGCGAGGCCGTGGCGGACCAGGTAGTCGGCCGCGACCCCGAACGACGAGCACACGTCGAGGGGGCCGTCGCACCCGCGCGTCCCGACGTGCTGCTTCTCGTGCCGGCACGAGCAGATCCCGAGCGCGCACCGGTCGGCGCCGTCCACGAACGCCGACGCCTTCTCGTAGTCCAGGATCTCGACGCCCTCCGCGAGCGCCTCCACGTGCGGCACGACCCGCTCGATGAACACGCGCGTACCGCCCTCCGTGTTCGCGGCGAACGGCGAGCCGTCGTCGAGGTAGTGGTTGAACAGCGTCGCAAACATGTGCGAGTCCACGCCGGGGCCGGTCCGCATCATCGTGAACTCGAACAGGCCGACGAACAGCGGGCTCGGCATGTACCACGTCTCGCCGCCGAGCGCGAAGTCCACGGCCAGCCCTTTGTCGCACATCCCGTCGAGGAGCGTCTGCAGCCTGGCCTGCTCGACGCCGGTGACCTTCGCGACGCGCGCGAACGGCGACAGCGAGTACGGCATCCGGACGAAGACGTCGGCCTCGTCCTCCGAGAACAGCTCCTTCACGATGCGGTGCAGGGTGTCGTTCCACGGCGCCCTTGCGGTCAGGCCGTCGAGCTTCCGGCCCACGCGGCGGTAGAGATCCTTCCCGACGAGATGCCCCATGTGCGCCGCCTTTCGTGCGCTCCAAATCTCGACCCGGCGCCGCTCCGTGTCAAGCGACCTGAGCGCGCGCGGTCGGGGCGGCGACGGTCGGAATACCCTCCGGCGCGCCGCCGGTTGCTGCCACAAACAGCAATGCCGCTCACAACCGGTACCCGACTCGGGCCGTACGAGGTCGCCGCACCGCTCGGCAGCGGCGGGATGGGGGAGGTGTACCGGGCCGTGGACACGCGGCTCGGCCGCGACGTGGCGCTCAAGGTCGTGCGCCCCGACCTCGCCGGCGACCCGGAGCTGCTCCGGCGGCTGGAGAGGGAGGCGCGGGCGATCGCGAGCCTCTCGCACCCGAACGTGTGCACGCTCTTCGACGTCGGGCACACCGACGGGATCCACTTCCTCGTGATGGAACTGCTCGCGGGCGAGACGCTCGCCGAGAGGCTCGCGAAGGGCAGGTTGAGCGTGCGCGACGCCGTCGGCATCGCTCGCGGCGTCGCGGCGGCGCTGCGGGCGGCGCACCGGCGCGGGCTC
>Ga0335070_10011281_pt1 | contig 10432 bp, 7 predicted proteins | sample Lox_Sample_13_FD_206722 | JGI IMG/M metagenome (GOLD analysis project Ga0335070, IMG submission 206722) | Soil microbial communities from Loxahatchee National Wildlife Refuge, Florida, United States - Lox_Sample_1.3 | ecosystem: Environmental > Terrestrial > Soil > Wetlands | place: USA: Florida...
GCAGGCTCAGACTTCAAATCGATAAATTGATTTTCGTTAGAAACCTGGAATCTTTTCAACATGTTACACAAGCTCGGAAAACTGACGTTGGGACAGTACTGATTGAAAGTGATTTCTTATCAGAATCAGAGATCTTCCGAAGAACCATCTGGCGAACACGCTGCCCACGGCAAGTTGAAGACGAGAGGAGGATTCCATCATGGCAACGGGACACTCTCTCCACCTCGGATTGAACTCCGTCGACCCGAACCACTACGACGGCTGGAGCGGCCCCCTCGGCGGCTGCGAGAACGACGCCAACGACATGGCCTCGATCGCCCGCAGCCAGGGCTACGCATCCACCAAGGTGCTGCTCACGCAGCAGGCCACCGCCGGCGCCTTCATCAACGAGATGCTCGCGTTCGCTCAGAAACTACGCCCGGGGGACATCCTGTTTCTCAGTTACTCGGGTCACGGCGGCCAGGTGCCCGACCTGGACGGCGATGAGGAGGACGACGGCCTCGACGAGACCTGGTGCCTCTACGACCGGATGCTGATCGACGACGAGCTCTTCAAGTTGTTCAGCCGTTTTGCCCCGGACGTGCGCATCTTCATGCTCTCCGACAGCTGCCACAGCGGCTCGGTGGCCCGCAACATCATGGCCCGCAGCGGCGTCTCCTTCGACGCGCTGCCCCGGGCGGCCCGCAGCGCGCACGAAGCCCTGGTGCCCGGCGGGGCGAGCCTGGCCGGCTTCGACCGCATCCGCCTCGCCCCGCCGGACAAGACGCTCGCCGCCTACATGAAGAACGAGTCGATGTACCGCTCGCTCCAGGCGGCCGCCTCCGGCGCCGAGCAGGGCCCCTGCGCCGCCGGGGTGATCCTCATCTCCGGCTGCCAGGACAACGAGGTCTCCTGGGACGGCTCGGCGAACGGCCTGTTCACCCAGACCCTCAAGCTCGTCTGGAACAAGGGCGCCTTTGCCGGCGACTACGGCAGCTTCCACCGCAGCATCAAGCAGTACCTGGTCGGCCGGCAGAGCCCCAACTTCTTCCGCGTGGGAAACGTTGCCAAGGCCTTCCGCGAACAGAAGCCGTTCGCGATCTGACCGCGGGGACCGGACCGGCCGCGAAACCGAGGGAGGAGGATAGAGCATGCCGACACTGGGTGAGACGATCCGCGTCCTGGCCGAGGAGCGGGTGCTGGGCGAAAACGCGGCAGCCCTGCTCGGCCGCTTCGGACGCAGCGACGCCGTCCTGTTGATCGAGGGCGAGCGGCTCTACACGGCGGCCCAGGCGGCCTTCAACGGGCTGATCGCGCAGCTCCAGCTCGAGCTCGTCCAGACCCGAAAGCCGAACGAGTCGGAGGCCTTCGGCCAGGCCCTGGCGGCTGCAGTGGAGCGGCGCAAGGCCCTCCTCGCGTTTGTCGCCGAGCGCATCCCGCGCGACGAGGGGGCCAAGTCCGGCCTCTGGGCTCTGATCGCCGGGGCCCTGGCCGGGAGCGTGGGCGAGCTGATCTCGGGGGTGACCGAGGCGGCGGTGACGCTCTGGCGGGAGTTCCGTGAAGCGAAGCAGGCGCGGCGCGACGAGATCCGGGCTCGGCTCGAGGCGGAGCGCTGGCGGCCCTTCGCGACGGCGGCCGCGAGATGACGAGGAAAGACGAGACCAGGAGGACGCCATGAGCGCCGAGACCACCAATCAGACCCCGCCCGCCCCCCCGATGCTTTGCATCGAGACCGGGCAGCACACGGCCGCGATCAAGCGCCTCGACATCGACCGGGAGGGTCGCTTTCTCGTCACTGGCTCGGACGACAAGACAGCCCGGGTCTGGGCCCTGCCCGAGGGGCGACTCCTCCAAGTGCTCCGGCCGACGGCCGGCCCGGGAGACGAGGGCAAGGTCTATGCCGTAGCCATGAGCCCCGACGGCGCTACCGTGGCGGTGGGGGGCTGGACATCACCTGCCGGGACCGACGACGTGGTCTACCTCTTCGACCGGGAGAGCGGGCGGCTCCTGCGGCGGCTCGGCGGGCTCGAAAACGTGGTCTTCCATTTCGCCTTCTCCCCCGGCGGGGAGTATCTCGCCGCCTCGCTCGGGGTCGGAAATGGCCTGCGGGTCTGGGAGACCCGGGACTGGGAAGAGGTCTTCGCCGACCGCGAATACGGAAGCGACATCTACGGCTGTGCCTTCGACCAGGCCGGCCGGCTGGCCACCACCTGCTACGATGGCCTCCTGCGGCTCTACGGGCCGGCGAAGAAGGGCCGTGGCTTCCGCCTCCTCCACAAGACCCAGGCGCCGGGAGGCGGGCAGCCCTACGGCATCGCCTTCTCGCCCGACGGCGAGCAGCTGGCCGTCGGCTATGGCGATACCACCGCGGTTAGCGTCCTCTCCGGCGCCGACCTTTCGCCCCTCTTCAGTCCCGACACCTCAGGCATCGACGGCGGTAATGTCGGCAGAGTCGCCTGGTCGGCCGACGGCCGGTTCCTCTACGCCGCCGGTCGATACCGGGACGAGGGCGGTCTCTTTCCAATTCTGCGTTGGGCGGAGGCAGGCCGGGGCGAGCGCACGGCGCTTGGCGCGGCCGGGAACACGGTCATGGACCTGAAGCCCTGGGGCGAGGCGGGGGTGCTCTTCGCCGCCCACGACCCGCGCTTCGGCGGCGTCGACGGCGAAGGGAAAAAGCTTCTCGACCGCGGGCCCGAGATTGCTGACCTGCGGAACAAGCTTGGCAGCGCGTTCACCGTCTCCCGCGACGGGCGCTCGGTGCGCTTCGGGCTCGGGGTCGGGGAGGAACGGCCGGTGCGCTTTGACCTCGACCGCCGGCAGGTGACGGCCGAGGCGCCAGCCGACGAGGCGCTCACCCCTGCCCGCACCAAGGCCAAGGGCATCACCCCCGAGGGCTGGGAGGACACCACCGAGCCGCGGCTGAACGGCAAGCCCCTCGCCCTCAATAAGTACGAGATAGCCCACAGCGTTGCCATCGCGCCGGGGGGAAAGCGCTTCCTCCTCGGGGCCGACTGGTGGCTCCGGCTCTTCGACCAGAAGGGGCCCGAGCTCTGGCAGCAGGCGGTCCCCGGCATTGCCTGGGGGGTGAACATCCCGGCCGGCGGCAAGCTCGCCCTCGCAGCCTATGGCGACGGCACCGTCCGCTGGCACCGGCTCGAGGACGGCGAGGAGTTGCTGGCGCTCTTCGTGCACCCGGACGGCCGGCGCTGGGTCGCCTGGACGCCCCAGGGCTATTACGACGCCGGCGCCGGCGCCGACGGGCTGATCGGCTGGCAGGTGAACCGCGGCCGCGACGAGGCCGCCGATTTCTTCCCGGTGTGGCAGTTCCGCCAGCGCTTCTACCGCCCGGATGTGGTGAGCCGCGTGCCCGACACCCTCGACGTCGCCGAAGCCCTGCGCCTGGCGGACGACGCCGCGGGGCGGCCGCCGAAGCCTGCAGCGGAGGCGATGACGCGCAGCCTGATGCCGCCGGCTGTCGAGCTGCTCGCGCCCCACGACGGGGCGCCCTTCGACCGGCCGGAGCTGACCCTGACCTACCTGCTGCGCCATGCCGCCGGCGCGGTGCCCACGGAGATGAGCGCCCTCGTCGACGGCCGGCCGGAGCGGGTCAGCCCCCGCACGGTGCAGCGGACGGAGGAGGCGGAAGTCTGCCAGGTGACCCTGCAGATGCCGCCCCGGGACGCGAACATCTCGCTGGCGGCCCGCGCCGGCGACCTCGAGGGCCGGTCTACGACGATCCGGATGTGCTGGCGCGGCGAAGCGCCCGAGCCGAAGCCGACCCTCTACCTGTTGGCCGTCGGTGTGAGCAAGTACAAGCGCTACCAGCCGCTCAACTATGCCGACCGCGACGCGGAGGACTTCGCGGCGGCGATGCGCAGGCAGGAAGGTCTGATGTACGAGAAAGTCGAGACGCGCACACTGCCTAACGAGGAGGCGATCCGCGACGAGATCATGAACGGGCTCGACTGGCTGATGCGGACGCCGACGCGCCGGGACATCGCTATGGTCTTCCTCTCCGGCCACGGGCTGAGCGATGAGCGCCGCCGCTATTACTTCCTGCCCCACGACTTCGACCTAGCTAAGAGGCTCGCGACCGGCGTGAAGCAAACGGACCTGACCGAGGCCCTGCGCGAGATCCCGGCGAAGAAGGTCCTCTTCTTTGTGGACAGCTGCCACTCCGGCGGGGCCGGCGACACCCATTTCAAGGGCGCGGAGCAGGCGGACATCGACGGCCTGGTGAACGAGCTGAAGAGCGCCGAGGCGGGGGTCGTCGTCTTCGCCTCCTGCACCGGCACCCAGGTGTCCCAGGAGCGCCCGGACTGGGAGAACGGTGCTTTCACCGAGGCGCTCCTGGAAGGACTCGCCGGCAAGGCCGACTACCATGGGAAGAGGGCGATCACCGTGAAGGGCCTGGACCTCTACCTTGCCGATCGGGTCAAGGAGCTGACCGGCGGCGCCCAGACGCCGACGACCACCATGCCCGAAGCCACGCCCGATTTCCCCATCGCGGCCGTGACGTGACCGGAGGGATCGAAGACTGTTGGACGCTTGGGGACGCTGCGGGAGAAGCCGGCAACTCTGGGGACTAGGTTGGGCACTTAGCGACGCCGCAAGGATCAAAAGGTCTGGTCAGGATGCTGATGTCCTGGCGCCATTCAGGGTTCAATCTTCCTTCCTCGGCGAGGTCAATCCAATACTCAAGAACCACAAAGGGGCTAGGCCAGTTGACCTAACCCCTCGATGTGACAGATTGTGACATTTTTTGGTTTTTCTGCCTCTCTGGTTTCTACCCGTTTTACCCCCCGGTCATAGTCAAATCAATAACTTGAATGATCTCGTCACATTGTCCGACCCCGTCTGGCCCGCATGGCATTCAAGAGGTCGGCGGTTCGATCCCGCTCAGCTCCACCAGCCCTGACGGATCGATGAGGCGATCACCCCGGTGATCGCCTCTTTTTCTTGCGGGGGCGCGAACCGGGGCCACCTGAAGGGGGAAGACTTCTCTCTTCCCATGTGGCGACCGCTGTCTGGAACCCAAGAGGAACACTGGCAGGAGCGGAGTCTCCCGAGTGGCGGGAATCAGGCGGAGAGACTTACGCGAGCATGGGAATCAGCTTGGTCACCTGTTGGTTCACGCAGCCGTAGATCTGCTCGTTGGTTCCGTAGACATCCACGATGCTCCGATGCTTTATCAGGTCCTCCACGACGAAGGCGGTGACATATAGACCAATGAAGTTAGGCCTTGCGACCAGCGTTCGCATGGGTGCGATCCTGTATTGGACCGTGAACTCATCGGCCGCAAGCAAGGTCTTGAGGCAGCCCAGAATCTGGCGCTCGAGTTCCTTCTTGTTCTTGGTCTCTATGAGCTGCTCTTCGATGAGCTTCATGGCGATACGATTTGCTAAATCTTCCTGCACCTCATAGAGCTTGTTGAGCGCCCCGGTTCTGGCCGCCTCCTTTGCCGAGTCGAGGCGGGAGATCACATTGCTCTCCTTGATGTTGGGTCGATAGTCTCTTGCCACGCCGGATCACCTCCTTCGGCTAAGTTCTTGCTGTACCCTAACCTTCCTGGAACCCGATCTCAGGCGCCATGAGTCTTCCCCGTCTGCAGACCGCACCGTTCTCCGACGCTATCCCCTCCTCCGCGCCATGCCGTCTGCAAAGAAAATCCCTCCACCGGAGGCGGCTCTGGCGGCACACCATTTCCCCCGCCGAAGAAGGGCCTGACGATTCATACAGGTACAAGGCTGGCAAAGAACCACCTGTCTGGGGAGTCTCCCTTACCGCTGGCGCAGTACGCCAAGAGCGACAAGGGCTGTTGGGGTCCGGGGCATCGGGATGTTGGGATGCTGGCACGGCCGTCGGGCAAGACCGAAGAAGGGGCGGCCTGGTCTTCGGGTTCGAAACAAAAAGCACTGCGCGTGAGGAACCTCCCATATTCCGCCATTCCGCGGGGTCTCTGCCCTTCAAGAGGTGAGGCGATAGAAGGTCATTTTGGAAATCTAACATGATTCTCAGGGCAGCGCAAACGAAAAGGCAGAAGGCCGAGCACGACGTCTCAAGGTCTCCTTAGAACACCGGTCCCCCCGCCGCGCCCGATCTCCGAGAATAACGATTTTCCCTTGACGAGGGGGGGAGCTATATTATACGTAAATTGAGCGATTCTCTCTCCCTCCCCCCCCAACCCTCCCGCCAGGGGAGGGGGGAGATTATGGCGACCTCGATAAGTTCCCTCTCCCTCGATGGCAGAGGGCTCGCCCGCCTCAGGTGGGTAAAGGTGAGGGTGATCAACCCATCAGGTGGCTGCTAATCCTCGGTGCGAGTTGCTCGTGGGAAGCTCTTTCGCCGGAAAAAGCAAGAATCGCTCAATTTAGGTTATAGTAGGTTCGACGTGCGGAAGGGGCACCGGTTGGAGCGCCATCGCTGGCGATAAGCGGAACCGCAGCTCCTCGCGGAGGGGCCGGAGCCGTTAGCCGGGAGAACGGACCGACGAGGCTCAGGGTGACCGGAGTCTTTCGTCGGAAAGGAGTATCCCCCATGGGCTTCGATCTTGATGAGAGTCTCTATACTTTCGAGATAACCCTTGGCTACCGGGTGGGCGACACCGAGCACGTGACCGTTCCCTTCGTCGTTCAGGCCGATGATGCTGAGGAAGCGGAAGAATCCGTGATGGAGTACCTCGAAGAGATGCATCTTGGGAGCAAGTTCTGGATTGCCGAGCTCAGCGAACCCCATGATCGACACGACTACGAACGGCTCGTGGAAGAGGGCGAACGGGAGCGCTGGGATCGCCTAGAGGACTATAGCGAGGAGGACTTCCAGGAGATCCTCGACTCCGAGGAGATCTGAGCGCCACCGACCTCGAAGACCGGCAGCGCTCCATGCCTCCTGATAATGGCACAGTTCGGCACGTGTTGCCGAGCATGACCCACGAAAGCGGACATGTCATCGGACCGATCCTCCCGTAGCAAACGCCCTGAACCGATCGGCGCCATTCTCGCCAAGCTCCTTGATGAAAGCCACTGGGGCAGGCATATCAAGGAGCTCGGGGCCCTCTCTCGCTGGCGTGAGATCGTCGGCCCCCGAATCGCCAAGCAGGCGCAACCGGAATCCTTCAAGGACGGAGTGCTCGTGGTTGCGGTGCAGAACTCTGTCTGGCTAAGTCATCTCCGTTTTCTGACGGCCGAGTTGCAGGAAAAGCTGAACCGAGAGATCCCCTCCTCCCCGGTCAGGGAGATCCACTTCCGACTGGGAACCGTCGAGTCCTCGTCTCAGCCTAGATCTCCCCGGAGAACTCCACGAACGTAGAGAGAAGGTTGCGCCGCCACACCTCGTGCCGGGCCCACCTCTCAGCGGGGAAGGCTTCTCGTCGGAGACTCGGACCCCCTCTGTTCAGGCAGAGTCGCCTGAGCTCGGAGCATCATACATCGCCGCCATCTCCGGCGTGTATCTCCCGTCGGCGCGATAGACAGCAAAGGGTTTGTTGATCTGGAGCTCTTCCCCGCCTCCCCTGATCGCTTCCAGGTGCGCCAGCTTGGCAGGCGACTCCAGGCTGCCGTGGACGAGGGTGAGGCGCTTCGGCGCAAATCCGGCCCCGGTCACCTCTTTGAAGAGACGGGGCAGACGACGAGCCGGATAGATAAGAGCCAGCCTGCCTTTCTGTGGAAGAAGCCTCGCCGCAGCCTTCACCACCGCTCCGAGATCAGCCAGCAGCTCGTGTCGGGCGAACGCCTTTTCTCTATTCAGATTCAGTCGCCCACTCGCGATTTCCCGGTACGGCGGGTTACTCACCACCAGGCTCACCGGCTCAGAGACCTGTTCCCGCTGGATCAGTTTGAGATCCGCCTCCAGAATCTCGACAAGCCCTGAAAAGCCGTTCAGCTCTACGTTGCGCCGTGCAAGCGCCGCGAGGGAGGGTTGGATCTCCACCCCGGTGAGGTGAGCCGCCGCGCCGCGAAAAGCAAGGAGGAGGGGAACAACCCCGCAGCCGGTGCCGAGATCCACCACCCGGTCTCGACGGCGAGCCTGGGTAAGACCGACGAGGAGCACAGAGTCCAGGGAGAAACGATATCCTCTGCGCGGCTGAAGGATGTTGAGGCGACCCTGGAACAGGCTGTCCAGGGTCTCGTCCCCTGTGAGGGGGAAAACGTCAGAGCGAGACGTCTTCATGGGGGTCCAGCAGATGTAGCACCGAGCCGTTGATCACCTTGGGATAGAAGTAGGTGGACTTGTGGGGCATGATGAGACCGGCGCTGGCCACCTCCTGCACCTGCTCCACTCGCGTCGGGTTCATGAGAAAGGCCACCTGGTAGGCACCGCTGTCCACAAGCTGTACCGCCTCGCGGCCGTCATGGGAGTAGTGAATTTGCCGCTCGTCGCCGAGGGTCTTCTCGTCTACCTTGAGGAGTCCCTTGAGGACAAGTTCGGTCAGAACCACCACATCCAGATGATGGAGGGGCCGCGGCAGATGGTCGCGCCAGGCCCGAGAATCTGCCTCGGCCCGGAGCTTGAGGAGCACGAAGGCCCCGGCCCCGGCGCTGTAGAGGCCGAGGAACTGGCGGGAACCTGCGCCGCGGAGCGCTGCAAGAAACGCCTTCAGCGCATGCTCCCGGCTGGCGCCTGCTCTGTCGAAGGAAAAGGGCTCCACCTCGAAGTAGCGGTCGGCAGCCTCGAGGAATGAACTCAGGTGGAACTCGGGAAGCCGCCCGAAGAGCCGATGGGTGGGAAGGATGGTGAGCCCGCCTTGGTTCATGCTGGAAAGGTACATGAGGACATAATTGAAGGACGCCTTCTCTCCCCGGTCGTGATACCTTGCCCGCATGAGGTCCCGATAGGCCAGAGCGGTTTCGTAGCGGTGATGGCCGTCGGCGAGGAAGAGGGGTTTTTCCCCCATAAGCGCCGCCACTCTCTTGATCACCTCCGAAGCCGTCACCCGCCACAGGCGGTGCCGGATTCCCGTCTCGTCGGCGAAGGCCACGACGGGCCTCTCCTCCCGCCCCACCCTGAGCTGCCCGCGGACGAGTTCGGCAGGGTCGGAGTAGAGGGCAAAAATCTGGCTGAGGTTGGCGTTGCAGGCGCACATGAGCTTGAGGCGCTCAGACTTGGTCGCGGCGAAGGTCCGTTCGTGGGGCCGGATTGATCCGTGGGCAAACTCCTGGAGGCGCACGAGACAGATGAACCCGTGCCGCGTCTTGGTGAGATCGGGAGGCTCAGAGTAGTCGATCTCGTAGTCGTAGACGGCCGGTTGCGGATCGCGAAGGAGAATATTCTGTTCCCGCCAGGTCCGAAGCTCCTCAGCGGCCCGGGTGAACCAGTTGTGCTCCTCCGTATCTCCCGGCTCGTTGTTTCCCAGGACGAGTCTGACCATGTTGTAAGGGTGCCGACGATGGTACATCTCCTGTTCCGCCGGCGAGATGACGTCATAGGGAGGCGTCACTACGGCGGCAAGGTCAGGAACGACTTCCTGGTTGTAGCGGTATCCCCTAAGCGGAGCGATGTCGGCCATCTTCCCTAGTCCTGCCCATTCTCGCAGGTGCGAAGCCCGGGCATCCAAGCCCATGCCGGCAAAAGGTGCTAACAGCTACCACACCATCTCCCCGTTCGCAAGATGTTTTTCATCGGTTCCGGATGCCCTCTGTCGAGGAGGTAACCCAGTGTTGGACTATTGCACCGCAGGCCGCAGGGGTAGCCCTCCCGCCGACCCTGATGAGGTCCCATATCTCTTGCTGGACACCGGGGGCTTGAGGTGCGGGCCGTGATGGTTCTTCTGAAGTGACGGCGGGAGGCCTGAGCCACTTCCGCGGCTGCGGGTGGGGGAGCCCCTGGCTCGTCGCTGCGAAGCAGCGAGGAGAACAGGGAGAAGGCGCCTTCCCCCGACCGCAGTCGCGTTGGCAGGTTGCTGAAAAACGTTCCTTTGCCTTCGGAAAAGACTGCCGCTGGAGACAGGGTGATCTGTGAGACAAAGCGCATGTGGAGCCACCTTTTCCTCAGAGGCCGACGGAAAGGCTTCCCGAACTTTCCGCTTTCTCTCCGCCCCGGGGCCGGGCCTCGCCGCACACTATCAGTACTGCGACTATGCAGATTTGTCGAACAGATCACCCTGTCTCGGGGAATCCCTCGGTCGAAAGGGCTTTTCAGCAACCCGTTAGAAGTGACCAGGCCGGGAGCCTCGGAACGAAAGAAGAGCCATCACGGCCCGCAGCCGTCGCCACAGTCAGTATCCCAGTTCGCCAGCACCCTCACGGGTGGTTAAAGATCAGATGCCGACAGGGGAAGGCTCACAGTAGCGAGCTGCAAGCCCGCATTATGCACGAGACGCCGTCGCGAGATCGTCGAGATGGTCGTGCCACCGGGCAACCACAGGGGCTCGGACCTGAGGCGTACTTGTTCAGTACGTCGCAAGGTGAGCTTGTCCTGAGCCTGTTGAAGGAATACCCGAGGACGCCCGGAAGGA
>Ga0335070_10011283_pt1 | contig 10430 bp, 11 predicted proteins | sample Lox_Sample_13_FD_206722 | JGI IMG/M metagenome (GOLD analysis project Ga0335070, IMG submission 206722) | Soil microbial communities from Loxahatchee National Wildlife Refuge, Florida, United States - Lox_Sample_1.3 | ecosystem: Environmental > Terrestrial > Soil > Wetlands | place: USA...
GAAGCGCCGCGGCTAACTCTTACAACAAACTTGATGTTTTTCATGATTTCTCCCTCTTGCGTCTGATCGTGTTCAGGTGGTGAGCGTTCCGACTCGACGGATATCCCAAACATCGCCGCTAGAACTCCAGTGTCGGCCCCACCCTTTCTACAAACATGATGCGCCCGCGCAAGATTACGCGATGGTCACTATTGACCATCTTGTTGGTTAGCAAGCGTGCATTGTCTTAGGCGTGAAAGCCACACAGAAAGAAGCAGCGTCGGTGCGCTGTCCCACGTGCGGCGCGAAGCCGGGCGAAAAGTGCGAACTCAGCACCGGCCTGCCACGAACCGACCCGCATCGTGACCGCCGCTTAGCAGCCTTGGAGAATGAATCATCCGGGACCTTCAGACCAACGCTGGGCATTGAGCCGAACGGTCGAAGACTACATTTACCAGTGCCGCGGCGACTGCGATCTCTTCTGCCGTAGGAATTGGAATCTGGAGGGGCCCCTGCCGACCGAGGTTGCCGCCCAGAGTTCTACCTGCGCAAAACAGTACCTAAGGCGAATCGAGACCGTGGAAGCGCCGCGCTTCAAATCAGCCTACGAAATGACAAGTGCTGATTCAAGAATTCTCTCTAGATTCCGTTCAGATTCACAATGGCTTGCTTCTGAGGGTGCCGGGAGAGTAACGCGGAGCTCAACTATTGGCCCATTCCGCGGCGTCCTGAGACGTCTGGCGTATATTAGCGCCGTCCAGAGTCGAACGGTGTTGCGCGTGGCGTTCCGTAGTGATGGATTTGAATTTTTGCTTCACTTCCATTCTGATGCCGGCGGCAGACCGAAACTGCCCAAAAGTGACCAACTCCTTAGATAACTTGTGGGTTCAGGTCCAGAACTTTACGAAACGAGATCGGTCGACAACGTATGAGACGGGCCTTTTTCGAGGACTATACTTGTTTGCAGATGAGGTCCGCGTTGGCAGCCAGGAAAAACGTGGGATTCGACCCCAACACCTTTCTCGCGACCATTGGGGAGGGCAGGAAGATCCTGTCTGTTCGGGCGAAGCGGGTGATATTTGCGCAAGGAGACGAAGCAGATGCCGTCTTTTACATCCAGAAAGGCAAGGTGAGACTCACCGTCGTGTCCAAGATCGGCAAGGAAGCGACGATTGCCATCGTGAGCGAGGGGAATTTTTTCGGTGAGGGCTCTCTGGCTGGTCAGCTTCTCCGTATGGGTTCTGCAGTCGCGATGACCGATTGCGAGATTCTGCGTGTCGAGAAGAAGGCGATGATGGCTGTCCTCCAACGCGAACCAGCATTCTCTGAACTCTTTGTGGCTTATTTGCTAGCACGGAATATCCGTTACGAAGAAGACCTGGTCGATCAATTGTTTAACTCGAGCGAAAAGAGGCTGGCCAGGGTTCTTCTCCTGCTCGCTCATTTCGGAAAGGACGGCATTCCCGAGACCGTAGTCCCTAAGATCAGTCAAGAGACCCTGGCTGAGATGGTTGGAACTACCCGTTCGCGAGTCAGCTTCTTCATGAACAGATTCAGGAGACTCGGCTTCATTCATTATGCCGGCGGTTCGGAGGGCGCGCTGCAGGTCCACAGTTCGCTCCTCAATGTTGTCTTGCACGATTGAGCTTTCTGAACCATCGAGCAATGGGGAGCGGTCGAGACGCGGACCGTCCTGTCACAGCATAACCGGTCCATTATTCAACCATCCAAGCAATGTGCGCTTGAGCGTCGGCATAAGGCTATGCGGTTGTGGGCTGTCTAAGTAGCTTGCCGCATTCCAAACAACATGTTTCAAAGCGCGGCGTGATGAGCCCACAAGAAGGACACACCCGCTGGGATGCGAAATCGCCGTCGTGTGCTTGCATTCCAAGCATCTTCCTCAGCGAAGCAGCGATGAAAGCGCCCAGCCTGCGAACACGGACAAGGAGCGAGTGCAAGACAGTATTGATAGTCAACTCCGCCTTTCTTCTAGACCTGGCAAGATCACGATGACACAGAAATTCCGGGAATTCTGTGTAAAAGTGCTCGCTTTTGGGGGAGATGCATGAGTGGCCGTCGTCCGGGACTGGGAAAGCCGGCGATATGGACGCAGCACAGCAACTGCGCCATCTCGCCGCCTGTAAGGACGGATGAGGCACACGACCAAAACCCCGGGTGATCGTTGTAACCGGTACTGTCCTCTCTTCTGGTATACTAATTTTACGTACGAACTACGGTTTGCTCGTCACGCGGTAGTCGCTTTTCAGACTAGATTCATCTCCGCCTTTCCTGCCCGCCGTTTACTTGCGTAAATCAAAATCAAATGTGAGCGGCTTTACAGCCCTCGACGTGTGTCAGAGTGTGCGTAACAGCTTGCTCTCCAGAAAGAAACCAAATCGAATGACCACATTTTCAGAACTGCCCTTGTCCTTTGCGTTGCAGCAGAGGCTGTCGGCAGCCCAATTCATCAACCTCACACCCATCCAGGAGCGCGCAATTCCTCCTGCACTTGAAGGCCGCGATATTATCGGCACTGCCCAGACCGGCACTGGCAAGACATTGGCATTTCTCATTCCGCTCATTGAGACCTTGCAGCAGGAGCAGGCGCATTCTACGGCCGCTCTGGTGTTGCTGCCGACGCGCGAACTTGCGATGCAAGTTGAGGAACAATACGAGCAGCTGCGCACGAAAGCCATGCCCAGCGCCGCCCTTGTCATCGGCGGCGTATCGGAGAAAACACAGATCCAAAGTCTGCGCGCCGGATCAAAACTGGTGATTGCCACTCCCGGACGCTTGCAGGATCTAATGAATCGCAGGCTCGCCAATCTGCAGAACATCAAAATACTCGTGCTCGACGAAGCGGACCGTATGCTCGACATGGGTTTCCTACCCGCGATCCGGCGCATTCTGTCGACGCTGCCTCGGCAGCGCCAGACGCTATGTTTCTCGGCCACGATGGAACAGTCTGTTGCCGGTCTGGTGAACGAATATATGCTGGATCCGGTCCGAGTCGCTTTGGGCTCGGTGCTCAAGCCCGCCGAGAGTGTGGATCTCAAGGCCTACGAAGTACGGCCGGGAGAGAAACTCGACGTCTTGCGGCAGTTACTCTATGCAGAGAAAGGTCAGACTCTGATTTTCACACGCACCAAGCGTGGTGCCGAGCGCCTGGCAAAGGAGCTTATGCGCGACGGCTTCGCGGCGGCCATGATTCATGGCGATCGTTCTCAATCGCAGCGCAATGGAGCTCTAAACGGCTTCCAGGAAGGCCGCTTCCAGGTGCTGGTCGCCACCGATATCGCGTCCCGAGGTCTGCACGTTGATGACGTGGCCCACGTCATCAACTACGATGTGCCTAAAATGGCGGAAGACTTTATCCATCGAGTGGGCCGCACGGGCAGGGCAGGCCTGCAAGGGCGCGCTTCGACCTTGGCGGCAGGAGCCGAGGTCCTCGAGCTGCGCCAGATTGAACGCACTCTCAAGCTGAAAATCGAACGCAAGCAAACTGAGATGGCAGCGGACGCTCCACCTCGGCGACTAATTCAAAATACGCTCGTGTCACGGACTCTGACCGCTTTGCCGGGAGAAGTGTTTGTGTAGCATACCAACGTTGGTCGCGGTACATCAGGGTAGTTGCCGTCGCACGAAGCGGCAGTTAGTTCCACGACCAAACCGAATATCACTGCTGTAAGAGGGCAGTCATTCCAAATAGCAGCGTCCGCGCCTAGACCTTCTCATTTAGGGAAACGCTTCTATGAGCGAGAGGGAGAGGACCGATAGTTCACACTAGCGCTAAGTACCACAATGTGTGCCACCCTTGGCTGTCCTACGGAGGCCGGCGCATGAGTTGTCGGAATAGGCGATGGCGCAACGATGTTCAGCAAATACATTGCGCATACGTAGTTACGCTAGCCGGCTATCGGGGCATCTTCACATAAGCAATCGTGTCGTAAGAGTCGTAACGACGCACCTCACGCGTTCGAAGAACTACCAGCGCGGTTCACGCGGCTGCCGTGGATGGCCGCGATAGTCATCGCGTCCACCCCCGCCACCGCCACCAAAACGATGGCCGCCGCCCCGTGGGCGCTCTGACTTTGGTTTGGCCTCGTTAATGGCCAATGACCGCCCGCCTAGATCGGTGCCATTGAGTGCCGCGATCGCCTTGTCGGCCTCACTTGCATTAGTCATTTCAACAAACCCGAAGCCACGGGAACGGCCCGTATCCCTATCGGTCACGAGTGTGACCTTTCCGACCAAGCCATGTGGCTCGAAGATACTTCGCAACTCCGCTTCGGTCGTACTGTGGGGCAAGTTTCCAACGTACAGGTTCTTCATCGCAGTTCCTCTCTCAATAAATCATCCAGGCTAGTAGCGGCCGATGCCCGTTTCGAGAAACGTACTTCGGAATCTCGTACAGGAGCCGGTCTGTCTTGCATCGCTCTGGTGCGAGCAACCGATGCGGAGCGCACGGCAGATATTCGTCGCGAGGCCTCGAGGATTCCCCAGCGCTGCGGCACCTCGGCACTTTCCCCGGGAGGCGCTGCCCTCAGGTCCACGGCTTGGACCTGTTCGTCGTTCTTCTGGATGGAAGGGTCCCCGTTCGCCTTAGGTGCACCTGCAAGGTACTCTGGTTTGCCTACCAGGAACGCCAGTTGTTGCGGAGGCGTGGCGTGGCGAATGACTTCACAAAAGTCGTCGCGTTGACCGACGTCATTCTGCGCGTTGATGAGCACCAGGTTGTAAAGATCAGCTCGCCACCAGGAAAGCGCTTCGTTGATATCCGCAGCACAATCCACGTCGATGCCGAGTTTCCTCATGATTTCAGCGCGCAACTGCCGCTTCGATTGCGAGGTATCGACCAGCAGCACTCGTTTCTTCTTGACTTCTCCATGCTTGACTTCCCCATGGATGGGTGCGGAAAGAAGTGACACGGGAGGCAGTGTGGTGGTCATGCTGACACCGACCTTGGCTGCAAGCGCTGCGCAGTGTCCGCTGCTTTGGCATTTGCCACGCGCTCCAGCAGTTCGTGAGTGCGCTTCCGGCGAGCAATCTTCTGCTTGCGTTCCCGGTTAAATCTCGACCTGTCTCCATTCCGTGCTGACATCGTGAACTCCTGTCGTCTCGATAACTGGTTCTGAGTGATCACAAGTTTTCTCACAGCTGCAGAGCCATCAACGAGCGGGTAGATTTTCTAAAGATTATCGGAGAAGCCGAAAATCAAGTGCGGTGGCTGCTACCGACACAATGATGTGCAAACCTCCGCGCGGAACTCGGAGGGAGAGCGAAGTAATATGGCTGCCGCCAGCGTAACCGTCTCCATCAGCGTTATGATGCGCGTCAAAATGCACTCTTTCGACTGAAGACGCGGTCGGTAGAGGAGTAGAGTGTCTGGTCCAGTAAGGAATGCTGCGCGAGCATGCGCCTCTCGATCTCTCAATCGCGAAGGCGCAGGTGGTTCAGAGGCGTAGCTTCGAGGTTAAGTAGTTCCAGTATACGCTGTTTACCAAAACAATGCCGAAGAGTTGCGCGCCCCTATTGTGACAGCGTGAACCATTCGGTGTGCAACCTCCGTACCACTCACGAGGCCCCAATGCAATTACTGATGGCATATCGTCTTGCTAATCACGCCAACGTCGCGTAGCATCAGAGGGTGCGTTAGACCGAATCGGTTTTGAGCAGTTCTCGCCTTCAACAGCTAGTAACCTGCGCAAGTTCTCTTCCGAATCCCTCCAGCGTAACTACCTACAAAGGAACAAGAGTACAAAACACATGGAACAAGGAACTGTAAAGTGGTTCAATGACGCCAAAGGGTACGGTTTCGTTAGCCGTCAAACTGGCGAAGACGTTTTTGTGCATTTCTCCGCTATTCAGGGGAGCGGGTTCAAAAGCCTGCAGGAAGGCCAGACGGTGCAGTTCGATGTCACCAAGGGCCCTAAGGGCTGGCAAGCTGAGAACGTGCAGGCACTCTAGGCCGACGAATTCTGCGAAAAGGCGATATCAACCGAGATCGCCTTTTCGCTTGTTACGGGCATAGCAAGCTGACTGAGGTCGGCGGGGAAATTGTGATTAACATCTTCGTGCGAAATCTGGATCCGACGACCACGGAAGCACAATTGAAAGATCTTTTCGTAGCCTATGGATGCGTGGAAACAGTCACGATTGTAAAGGACCGTGACACCAGCGAACCGCGGGGTTTCGCTTTCGTTGAAATGACAGACGCGACTGAAGCCAAGGCGGCCATCAAATCTCTGAGTGGATTCCGCTTGAATGACCGCACGCTCAGAGTGAACGAAGCACGTCCGAAACTGCCGCATGATGCTACACGCAACTCATCGCGAGAACACCGGCGTCATAAAATGTGAGAGCTGTTATTTCTGTTGCATCTAAACCTTCTGCAAATGGATTCCTATTGACAGTCGACGAAAACAATGCCTCCTACGCTATTATCTGCTACAACATCCGCACCTACTGCTCAGCAGGCGTGGTCGCCGTGATCGGGGGGAAGCATCAGGCAGAACTGGAAATGAAGAAGTTCGAGGACGCCCAAAATTCCTCACATCGGCACGAAGGCTGGCGCTACCTCATCGACAAGACAGATCTCAAGGCGGGAACAAATCCCGCTGAGGCTACCATGCATCGCGAGGCGGAATTGGAAAGACGAGAATCAAAAGCTTTGCTGGAGCCTCAGAGACCGAACTTTCTCTCGCAGCATCGTCACCGCTAAGCCAATTGCTTCGTATCCCGGCTCGCTCATTCGCTATCGTCATGGAAGAGTGCCCTGAGCTTGCCGGATCGCGAAGGATGGCGCAGTTTGCGAAGTGCCTTCGCTTCGATCTGGCGAATGCGCTCGCGGGTAACGTCGAACGACCGGCCAACCTCTTCCAGAGTCCGTTCTGAGCCGTCCTCGATTCCAAAACGCATCCGCAGGATCTTTTCTTCCCGCGGATTGAGCGTGCGTAAAACGTGCGCCGTCTGCTCCTTAAGATTCGTATTGATGACCGCGTCGGCGGGTGAAATTTGGCCACGGTCTTCTAGGAGATCACCGAGGTGGGAATCCCCTTCATCGCCGATCGGTGTCTCCAGAGAGATCGGCGTCCGCATGATCTTGCGCACCTTGCGAACCTTAGCCTCGGGAATGTCCATTTGCCTGGCAATTTCCGTCGAGGTAGGTTCACGGCCCAGAGTCTGGACCATTTGCCGCGACACCCGAACCAGCTTGTTAACGATCTCGACCATGTGCACCGGCAGTCGAATGGTGCGCGATTGATCGGCAATCGCACGGCTAATGGACTGGCGAATCCACCAGGTGGCATACGTTGAGAACTTGTATCCGCGGCGATAGTCGAACTTGTCCACCGCTTTCATCAAACCGACATTACCCTCCTGGATCAGGTCGAGGAACTGAAGCCCGCGGTTGCTGTACTTCTTCGCGATGGAAACCACAAGCCGCAGGTTGGCTTCGATCAGTTCGTGTTCTGCCTGTTCCGCATCCATCTCACCCTTGATGATTTGACGCTGCGTCTGCTGTAGTTCTGCAAAGGTCATGCCGGAGACGAGTTCCAGCTTTTTAATCTCCGCACGATGCAGTCGCTGCGCGGTACGGTGGTTCTTTTTGAGTTTCTCGTTGCGTGTGTTTGCAATGATTTCTTCCAGTTTATCGATCTGGTGCTTCAGCGAACGCATCAGGTTTGTGGTTTGATTCACGCGTTCCACCAGTCGCTTGCGCTGGGCAGGAGAAACGCCGAGGCTGCGGATGATAAGCGAATTCCGAACGATCTTGCGGCTGAGCTGGGATCGGCAGCGGCGATACCCGCGGGTCTTTTTGTCCGATGCCAAAGTTGCCATTCGTTCCGCCAGGCGTCGGGCCCCTTTGTAATTCTCGCGCAACTGGTCGATGCGGCGTGTTGTCTCCTTAACCCGGTCCTGCAGAATTTCTTCAGTGATTTCTTCCTCATCGAAGACGACAGTTTCCTGAATCGACCGCCCGCCGCATTCCAATTCCTCACCAATGACCAGAATCTCGCGAACCACAATGGGTGAGCGTGAGAGTGCCTTCATGGAGGAGAGTTGTCCGCGTTCAATGCGCTTTGCAATTGCCACCTCGCCTTCACGCGTGAGCAAAGCGGATGTAGCCATCTCGCGCAGGTAAACGCGCACGGGATCGTTGGCGGTATCGGGGACAACTGAGGCCGGGTTGATATCAATTTCCTCTGATTCGCGGACAAGCCCGCCTTCCAGAGGCAAATATGGTAACTGAGGTTCCGCTTCCAGCACGTCAAGGCCTCGCGTGCGGATAGCCGATACCAAATCGTCGACCTCCTGGGTGGAAGCTAACGCCGTGTGCGGAACCGGCTCATTCATCTCTTGGTCAGTGGAGTAGCGCTCTTCCTTCTCTTCTTGGGTTACTCTTCTGATGTCGTTCCTGGCCATGCAGAACTCCTTCTTCAGGGCCATCCTGCATGGAGAGAGGAGGCGTTTATAAGATCTCGAGCGGTAGCTTCAGCAGCATGCGAAGATGCAATCCTTCAATGATGCTAGCACGTCGTACTGACACCATGTGCAACTGCCGATCTGAGCGCACGCTTTCGGTGGCCATTCCACGATCCGAAGTCTCAGTTCATAGCGTCAGAGTCGATGTCGACCCGGTCGTTTACCGCTGCTCGACTTCGCTGCGTAGGAGTGAGGAGAAAGCTCCGTGGTTTGCAGGAGACATGTCTCAATGACAACCGGATCTCGGTCTATTCTTCGCGAAACACCCGCAGCAGTTCCCCGAGAGGCTGCGGCGCTGTGCTCTGTTCGGATCGGGCTCGGCCAATCTGGCCAATTCTCGCCGAGGCTTTGAAAATGGAGCCAACTGGAATGATGCCGCACAGCTTGTGCTCGGCTATAGCTGCCAAGCCCATCGATGCCACGCACCCGCAAGACGCGCAGTCCGGGTTGCCTCCGAATTGACAGGGGACGATTTTGGTTTTCAGGTCGGCCGACAAGGTCTGTGTAGTGAGCGCGAAAACACACTCTCCGGGACTGCGTGGAGGTGCTGTGAACTGCCGGATTAATGCGGCTGGCATGTCCAGCTTGGGGAATTCGTTTCGTAATACCAACATGTCGGCGATGGCGCGCTGGCGCTCATCCGGATTCAACATCTCGGGCAACCGGTCTCCAATTTGTGGGGTGAACAAGCTGAACCACACTTTTCGGATCTCGGGCTTAGGCGTCCAGTACTGCAGAAATTTCTTCAGATAACCCGCCTGCTTCATCATTTGACCAGTGACCGTGCAGTGAATCGTAATCTGCTGACCTGCAATGTTTTCCAGGATTCGATCGTAAGTAGCCGGAGCCCGGCGGACGTTGTGCTCCGCTTGTAGCCCATCAATCGACACAACGATGTTCATGTGGGCCTGGGTCGACCAACTCGGCGAGAGAGGCCGGAACGCGCTGGTGACAAGCTGGACGTGAATCCCTCGATCGAGCAGCAACGGGATCATCAACTCGAGCTCACGATACCGGACGAGCGGATCGCCTCCAACAATCGACAGGTGCAACGGCTTAAGTCGGTCGACGATTTCGAGGACACCGTCGATGAGTTCCTGCCCCTTGCGATCGCGGAGACCTCGCAAAGTCATCCCTCCTCCCAGGTGCGCGTCATCATAGGCATAGCATCCGGGACAACGCAGAGGGCATTCGCGGGTAATCTCAATGGAAAGAGAGGGCTGCTCTCCTTTAAGAATCTTGCGCCAAGCTCTGAGAATTTCTGAAGTCTTCATCGCGGTCCTTGTTCTCGGCTGGGGAAAATCTGCTGTGCGGAGTTTTTCCACGTGGTCGAGGGTGCTTCCGGTGCCACCCGTTCTTCTGGGATAGATGTCGCTGCAGAGCTAAGGGCTTTCCGTGGAAAACCTCCCGATTGCGACCTGCGACTGGAGATTAGAGTTGAGCGACTTTAGACGGATGGCGGAGAGGGATCTGTCGCAAATCCCGCCTGGACAATTCGATCCGCAGCAGGACTCGGAACACTGTCCGCGGTGAGCGCGATCCAGCGGACTTTAGGGAGCGAAGGGATGAACAAATCGAAACTCAACCAGCAGTCATGCACGCATCTAGGTGCCTCACATGACACGGAAGCCACGCTTACTGCGCGCGGATTGACCGCAGGGGGATTAGGTACAGTGTCGACTGAGGCAAGTGCCAAAAACAGGACGATGACCCAGATAATGCATGGCCTTGATTTCATCTCTAGCTTTACGCCAAGACATCAAGGATAACCGAATTTCCGGCGCCGAACTTTTGTGTCGTGGCAAGCGATGGTTGGCTGGCCAACACTGCTCTGGCATCCCGGTTTCGCCGGTCAGTAGGCAAACCGAAATTTCGATGATTCTGGGCGTCTGGTGAGCGGGCCTTCACCTCAGCAAGATCATGAATGATTTGTCGTCATCTGCCATCCTCAGACCGCCGAAGCC
>Ga0335070_10011284_pt1 | contig 10430 bp, 10 predicted proteins | sample Lox_Sample_13_FD_206722 | JGI IMG/M metagenome (GOLD analysis project Ga0335070, IMG submission 206722) | Soil microbial communities from Loxahatchee National Wildlife Refuge, Florida, United States - Lox_Sample_1.3 | ecosystem: Environmental > Terrestrial > Soil > Wetlands | place: USA...
CCCTCCGGATCAAAGCGTTCAACCGGTTTGCCGTTTGAGAAACTCACCTTTGTGTGCGGCCCGATTTCCCTTCGCTCCCCGCCAGCCTTCTATTTTATTAGCTTGCCAGCGGATCAACGTTCCAGGATCGCTACCGCTCACCAGGTTTGCTGTCCCTTGAACCTCTTGGAACCTTCTTCATAATGCGCGCATGTAACGTTTCGGTCAAACAAAATCTCACACTGAAATGTCCTTTTCCTCAGGTTTATGAATATTTGGTTTCATACAGTTAACGGCAGAGGGCGGTGAATCCACGGTGGATAAACCAGAACGCTGCGGAGTTGTTTTATTTTGAAGAGGCCAATTTCAAAATCATGCCGGTATCGGTGGCCACCCAGATGTTGCGGTCATCAACGGCCGAGATCATGGCCTTGTGTGCAGTGGCGCGATAGTCCACTTCCATCGGCTGCCAACTCGCGAGATCGTCGCTGCGCCAAACCTTTAGCTTTCCGGGCACGGGGCTGTCGGTCAACCGGTCCTGCTTCTCAATGCCTGCCAGATACGCAGGGCTGGCGGGCGGGAGGGCGACGTCGGTGATGAGCTGGTTTTTGGCGCGGAAAACGCGATCGCTCTGTCCCGTCGTCCAGTCGATGCGGAATACTTCGGACGGCCAGTCAAAACTGTCGCTGAACTCAATGACGCCGAGGCCAAACCCGGAGAGCGAAAGGCGCACACACGTCACGTGGCCGAAAAGCGACCCGGTGGTAGGGTCCCAGGTTTTTCCGCCGTCCCTGGTCTGGAGGAAGATGGATACGCGCGGCGTTTCCCGCCGGTTACGCTGGGCGGACGGGTTCAACCACTCCGGCATGGCGCTCTTGGCCGGGGGCTGATTCCAGCCGGTAATGATTCCCATTCGCGAGCCCGCAAAGTCGATCCAGTTGTAGACGGTGCGCTCGGGTGTGGATTCAGGCTGCGCCGCTGCGGGAACCTCGGCCCATGTTTTGCCGCCATCGGTGGTCTCGTAGACCTTCTTCTGCTCGCCGATGGCCCAGCCGTGCTGGTCGCTGACGAAATGAACGCGCTCCGCATCGTCCAGAGAACTGAGCTTTCGCCAGGCGCGGCCGCCGTCTTCACTTTGCCAGATGGATTTGTCGCCGACCATCCACCCCCGCTTGTCGTCGAGGAAGAAAATCGAGATGGGCACTTCCTTGAGCGGCGTTAGGACCCAGTGGAGGCCGCCATCGTCGGTGATGAGAGTGGTGGGCTTGATCTTGTCGTTCTTTTCCAGCAGGAAGCCCGCCGCGATGCCGTGCTGCGCGTTGACGAACTTGAAATCGTTGATGACGAGAGACGAATCCAGGCGCTCGTAGAAGTAGAGCCGGCGCCATCGGTCAGCGTCTGGAGAAGGGCCAGCCAGGGCCGCAGCCACTACGGCAAGAACGGCAGCCGGCAACAGGATGCGTCCACGCACTACGACCTCGGCTGAACCGGTCCGGAAGAAAGCACCAGTTGCACGTGATTGGCCTCGGCGACGGCGGTGGGCTCCATGCGCGCGAGCACCAGGACGCATCCAACCTGCTCGCCAACCGTGGTGAGCACTTCCATCTCACTGCCGGTGTGCTGGTGCGGCGCGCGGTGCTGTACGTTGATGACGCCCACCACCCGGTTCCGCGCAATGACGGGGGCCGAAAGAAAAGCTTCGAAGGTATCTTCCGGCAGGTCGCCGAAATACTTGAAGCGCGAGTCCTTGTAGCATTCGCGCGAAATGGCCAGGAGACGCCGCTCGCGCGCGACCCAACCGGTGAGACCTTCGCTCAGCCGCAACCGCACCTTGCCGATGGTCGACGGGTGGGGCGTGTTGGAGGCGCACAGCACCAGTTGGTCCTGGTCGAGCAGATAAACCAGGCACGAATCGCACTCCATAAACTCCACAATGAGGGAGACGATGCCTTGCAGCACTTCCTGGAGGCTCATCTCGCGCACCATAAAGCGGCTGATCTTTTGGAACAGGCGGAGTTGTTGCTCGGTCCGTTGCAGGCGGACTTCAAGCTCTCTGGTTTTGGGCATCCAACTTTATTATAGGTGCGGAACCGGTCGGATCTGTGGCTGGCGGGGTCTTAGCGTGGAGATGAGGTCTTAGCCCTTCGCGCGGAGGCCCACCCACAACTTAACAGAGACAAAAATCAGCCCAATGATGCTCATTGCCGCCGCGACCACTCGATATATGGTGTGCGGCGATTGGGCAAACTCATAAGTACTCTGAGCAACGAGCACGAGCATCAAAATGTAGAACAGCACCCACCCCCACTTGCCTTGCCATTCATGCAATCGGATCCTCAATGTTCCATATGCGGTCTGCGATTCCGGCTGTCATCGCAAGCACCACTACCGATCTGTGGGCGGCGGACGGAACACTACCCGCCCGCGCCGGCCGGAGCCAGGCGAGAAATCGATTCCAGCAGCACGTCCATGCGCACCGGCTTGGGCAGGATGCAATCCACCGAGTCCTTCTCGGGCTTGCCGGCCAGGTCGGCGGTCCAACCGGAAGTCACTACGATCTTCAGGGCGGCCTTGCCGGGCGCCTGTTTATGAGCTTGCAGACTGCGGATCAGGCCGAGGCCATCCTCCATCTCGGGAACGCGCAAATCCATGACGACGATTTCGGGATCGGTTTCTTCGAGTAGGGCGATCGCACGGCGGCACGTCTCCGCGACGCGAACCTGGTGCCCGGCTTGCTCCAGAACGAGACCGTAGAAGTCCAGTAGCTGCACGTTATCATCAACCAGAAGCAGCCTGCACATACCGTCGAAGCGGACGCAACCAGACCGGGGAGCGGCGCGCCAAACCCGGCTGGTTCTACCTTAAGAGATCCTCGAGCTGGATCTTGGTATCGGTTTTCTCGTCGCGGTATTTTACTATGACAGGCGTGTAGAGGGAAATCCCCCATTCTTTTCCGGGGCCAGTAGTGATCGCGCGCGATCCGGCAACCACCACGGCTTCTTCGGGAATGACTAGGGGTTCGTCTTCGATGGCGCGGTGTACGAGGTTTCGCACCACGTCATACACCGGAGTGGAACGGTTCAGGATTGTGCCCGTACCCAGCACGGCGCGACGCTTGACCACGGTTCCTTCGTACACGCCGCAATTTCCGCCAACCAGCACATCGTTCTCGATGACTACGGGGAGCGCACCCACGGGTTCGAGCACGCCGCCAATCTGCGATGCGGCCGAGATGTGGCAGTTTTTGCCGACCTGCGCGCAGCTTCCCACCAGCGCGTGCGAATCGATCATCGTGCCGTCACCCACGTAGGCGCCGGCATTGATATACATGGGCGGCATGCAGGTGACACCCGTGCCGATGAAGCAGCCATCGCGGATGCTCGATCCGCCGGGGACAATGCGGACCCCGCTCTGTGCGGTGAGCCGTTTTACGGGGTAGGTGGCTTTATCGAAGAAGGGCTGCCGTGTGCGGTCGATCGACATATCGACCACGGCGCCCATGCGAAACCCGAGCAGGATCCCTTTCTTGACCCAGCCGTTCACGCGCCAGCCGCTCCTGGCACGAACATCGGGTTCGGCTGCGCGGATGGCGCCTGCATTGAGCGCGGCTTTGAACTCCGCGAATAAGCGGAAATGGTCCTCGGTGTAGGTTTGCGGTTTTTCGTCGAAGAGCTTTTCGATTTCAGCCTGCAACGCGCACCCTCCGGTCCGCGAGCAGCCCGGCGCTCTCAAGCACCTTCTCAACCCTGGCGAGATTCTCGGGCTTCGGGGGACACATGGGCAGGCGATAGACCGGCTCCAGCAATCCCATCAGGGCCATGGCGGCCTTCACTGGAATGGGGTTCGATTCGATGAAGTTGATCTCCATCAGCGGTAGGTACTTGCGCTGCAGCTTCCGCGCGCCCGCAAAATCGCCGGAAAGACAAAGCTGCGCGAGTTGCGTCATTTCGGCCGGGATCTCATTCGAGACTACCGAAATGATGCCGCGGCCGCCCAGCGCGATCAGCGGCAGCGTGACGGCGTCATCGCCCGAGAGCACCGCGAAACTCTCCGGTGCCTGATGGATGATGGAGGCCATCTGCGCGATGTTGCCGGAAGCCTCTTTGACGCCAACGATGTTGGGAATCTGCGCGAGGCGTGCGAGCGTGGCCGGCTCGACGTTCACGCCCGTGCGCCCCTGCACGCTGTAAACCACGATAGGGATGTGGACCGCGTCGGCGATGGCTTTGAAATGCTGATACAGGCCTTCCTGCGTGGGCTTGTTGTAATAGGGGGTCACGGAGAGGATGCCGTTTGCGCCAAGGCGCTCGACTTCGCACGCCAGTTCGATGACTTCCTGCGTGTTGTAGCCGCCCGCACCGGCCAGCACCGGCACTTTGCCCTTGGCTTCTTCGAGCGTGATCTCGACCACGCGTAGGTGCTCAGCCCGAGTGAGCGTGGGATTCTCGCCGGTAGTGCCGCAGGGCACCAGAAAATTGATTCCTGCCTCAATCTGCCGCCGGACGAGCTTGCGCACGGCAGTTTCGTCGAGCGAAAGGTCACGCCGGAATGGGGTGACCAGAGCGGTTCCGCATCCAGTAAACATGCTTACCTCCTGTTGGGATTGGCGACAACCGCTCCCTTTGGTCGCGGCTCAGTTTCGAGGAGCTTTGCTGAGCCGTGACCAGAGCGAGCGGTGCCAAATCCGATCCTACGAAAACAATATCTCACGAAACTCGTGAAAGCCCTTCTTGCCCACTACCCACTGCGCCGCCTTCAGGGCGCCACGGGCGAGACCCTCGCGGCTTCGCGCTACGTGCCGCAGAGTAATGGTGTCAGCGGCAGAATCGAAGCCGATCTCGTGCGCCCCGGGGTGCGCACCGGCCCGGCTCGAGCTGACGTCGATGGCGCGGGGAAAGCCGGCCGCCTTCATCTCGTCGACGAGCTTCAACAGCGTTCCCGAGGGTGCGTCCTTCTTGGTGGAGTGATGAATCTCCCAGGCCCAGGCGCCGTATTCTGGCTCGACCGCAAACAGGCGCGCGGCCTCTGCGACGAGACGGGCGAAAACATTCACGCCGATTGAATAGTTGGGACTCCACACCAGCCCGATGCGATTTTTTTCGACGGCCGATTTGACGCGGTTGGCGTGCTCGAGCCAGCCCGTCGTGCCGAGCACCATATTCACGCCCAGCGCGGATATGCGCTCGACATTTTCTACCACTGCGGCGGGAATCGAAAAATCCACGGCGACGTCGATGCCTTGAAAATTTGCCGCCGTGACGGCTTCGAAATTCGCGTTGTTGAACTCGTCGAGCTTCAGCGCAACGGCGAAGCCGTATTCCGGCGCAAGTTGCTCGATCAGCTTGCCCATCTTGCCATAGCCGATGAGGGCCAGCCGCCGCTCAGGCTGCGGCATCGGCGGCTCCGTTGGCGTCGAATACTGCCGGATCGAGCTGGCTGAAGAACTCGTGGTGCAGCGACTCGACGGCACGCTTCAGATCCGCTTCCGCGACCACGAAACTCAGGTTCAACAGCGAGGCGCCCTGCGAGATCATGCGGATATTCACCGATTCGAGCGCGTGAAACGTGCGCGCGGCTACGCCGGGCGTATAGCGGATGTTGTCGCCGACGAGGCATACGATGGCCTGGCTCTCCTCCACGGAGACCTCGGAGAACTGGCGCAGCTCGGCACAGACCTCGGCCAGCCGCCGCGTGTTGTCGATAGTAAGGGAAACGCTGACTTCCGAAGTGGCCACCATATCGACGGGCGTCTCGAAACGCTCGAATACGTCGAAAATGCGCTTCAGAAATCCATGCGCCATGAGCATGCGCGTGGAATGCACATTGACCAGCGTGATCTTGCGCTTGCATGCGATGGATTTGACGGTGTTCTTGCAAGGAACCGCTTCGGAGACGATGCGCGTGCCCTCCACCTCCGGCCGGCGCGAGTTGAGAATCAACACCGGGATATTCTTCTCCACCGCCGGGATGACAGTGGCCGGGTGCAGCACCTTGGCGCCGAAGTAAGCCAGCTCGGCGGCTTCGGCGAAAGAAATGATTTTGACGCGGTGGCCGCCGGAGAGAATCGTCGGATCGGCGGTCAACATGCCATCGACGTCGGTCCAGATCTGAATCTCTTCGGCTCCGATGCCCGCGCCCACAATCGAAGCCGTGAAGTCGGATCCGCCGCGTCCCAGTGTAGTGGTGACACCGTCCTCGGTTGCGCCGATAAACCCGCCCATCACGACGATGCCGTCCTTGGCCAGCGGCGGAATCACGCGGGCCAGGCGTGCATACGTCTCGGTGTACAGCGGCGCGGCTTGCGTGTGGCGGTGGTCCGTGACGATGACGCGGCGCGAATCCACGTGCTGGGTTTTCATGCCGTAATGCGCGAACGCGAGGGAAACGATGTAACTGGAGAGCCGCTCGCCGTAGCTCGAAATGGCGTCAATGGAGCGCGGCGTCAGCTCACCCAGTATGGCCAAGCCCTTGACTAGCTCGGTGAGTTCCTGGAAATGCTCGTCCAGCGTGCGGTCCAGCTCCGCGCGTTCGGAAAGCGGCACCACCAGCCGCGCCTCGCGCGAATGAAAATCGCGGAGATCGTGAATCTGCGCGATGTAATCGGCGCGGTGTCCTGCGATGGCGGCGTTGGCGATGGCCAGCAGCTTGTTGGTGGTCTTGCCCATGGCCGAGACGACGACGACTGGTCTTCGGCCGGCCCGCGCCTTGACGATGGAAGCTACGCGCTCGATCGCCGCGGCGGACTCGACGGAAGTTCCGCCGAATTTCATCACGATCATTGTGCCACCTTATGGATCGTGCGCATTAGTCCAGCATGCCTTCCGAATGCATGAGCTCGGCGTTCAGGACGGCGGCTCCGGCAGCGCCACGGATGGTGTTGTGGGTCAGCGCGACGAATTTGTAGTCGAGCACGGGGCAAGGACGCAGGCGGCCCACGAAGGCGGCCATCCCACGGTCGCGCTCGGCGTCCTGACGCGGCTGCGGCCGGTCGTTCTGGGGCATGTAGGTGACGGGCCGCGCGGGCGCGCTGGGCAATGCGCGCTGCTGCGGCACGCCGGTGAATTCGTCAAACGCGCACATCAGGTCGGTCTGCGATGGCTGCGAGGAGAGCTTTACGGAGATGGTCACCAGGTGGCCGTCCACCACGGGAACGCGGTTGCAGTGCGCGCTCACCTTGGCGTTCAGGTGGCGGATGTGATCGCCTGCGAACTCACCCAGGATCTTTTGCGTCTCCTGTTCCATTTTTTCTTCTTCGCCGCCGATGTACGGAATGACGTTGGCGTTGATGTCCATGGACGGCACGCCTGGATACCCGGCGCCGGAGATGGCCTGGAAGGTCGTTGCGATCACTTGCGTGATGCCGAACGGCTTGAGCGGCGCGAGGCCCATCACCAGCGACACCGTGGCGCAGTTGGGATTAGTGACGATCTGTCCCTTCCACGGGCGATGCCGCTGTTGCAAAGGAACGATCTTCAGGTGATCCGGATTGACCTCGGGCACCAGGAGCGGGACGTCGCGATCCATGCGATGATTCTTCGAGTTCGACACCACAATATGCCCAGCCTGAGCGAAGGCGCGCTCGATGTCTGTAGCCACCGACGAATCCATGGACGAAAAGAGAAGCCGCGGGGCATTCGCCGGCTTGCACTCTTCCACCGTCAGGTCGGCGATTTTTTCCGGCATCACGCCCTGGAGGTGCCATTTGGTGGCGTCGCGGTATTTCTTGCCCGCCGAGCGGTCGCTCGCGCCGAGCCATTTCACCTCGAACCAGGGATGGCCCTGTATAAACTTGATGAAATGCTGGCCCACCATTCCGGTGGCGCCTAAGATGCCGACTTCGATTCTTGGTTCCATAACTGTTTCACCATGCGTTGATAGATTTCGACCGCGTCGATGAGTTGCTGCTTGGGCACGCGTTCTTCAAGCGTGTGCGCGACGTGAATGGAGCCGGGACCGATCAGGAACGGCTTTCCCCACGCTCCGCCGAACGCCGGAATATCGGTTGTGTAAGCCACCACGGTTGTTTCAAAACCGTCCAGGCGGCCCAGTCGCACCGCAGGAATCTCCAGAACTTCGCGCGCCTCGGCACAGCCCTTTACCGCCTTACAAACCGCTTCGTGCGTCAATTGCGAATCGCCCACCAGCCGGATCATGATTTCGGCGCGTGCCTGGTCGGCAATGATGTTCGGGGCGCGGCCGCCGGCGAGCGTTCCTATGTTCAATGTACTCGGGCCAAGCATTTCATCCACCGGTAATGGAATGTGCCGGATGCTTTCGAGCGCGCTCAACAATTTGTCGATGGCGGATTCGCCCAATTCGGGGTAAGCCGAATGCGCCATGCGTCCCTCTGCCACAAGCTCGTAGCGTAACGCTCCTTTGGAGCCGAGCGCCAGCTTGTTCTCGGTGGGTTCGCCGTTAATCAGAAATTTCGATCCGCGGGGTTCCTTGGCGGCGCGATACGCTCCGGCGCTGTTGCGCTCTTCGCCCACCACGAACAGCAGAGCGAGTCCGCGGCCCCCTTGTTCGAGCAGCGCTTCGGCGGCCATTATCATCGACGCGATGATGCCCTTGGTATCGCACGCCGCGCGGCCCCAGATGAACTGGTCATCCTCGCGCGAGGCGAAGAACGGCGGCACGGTGTCCATGTGGGTGGAGAGCGTGACCACGGGATCGCCCCATTGCGCGAGCACATTGAAGCGGTGGGGCGCCACTTCCATGCGCTCCACGCGTCCTCCGTAGCGTGACGCGAGCGCGGAAAGATGCGCGAACAGGAATTCACCCACCCGCTCCTCGTTCTCGGTGATGGATTCGATATCGACCAGCGCTCGCGTCAGCTCAAAAAGGTTCATGGCCCGTTGCGATGGGAGTGTATAGGGAAGGGAACACGGGCAGGCGGTGATGCCGGAACCTGCCGCGCGGCTAGCGCTTCCCGATAGCGCTCCATCCGTTCCTAAAAACGAATGACAGTGGGCCGGTCTTAACCGTGCCCCCCAACCACCGCGGTTGCGAGCTGCCGCGGCGATTTCGGCGGAAGGCCCCTTTTTCGCGGGCGTCCGAAGCTCGTCGGAACCGCGCGCCCGGATACTCTTGGCCGCCGCGCCTCTATCAGAAACGTTCAGGATATCGGGTTTCGGGGATAGGCGTCAACTCGGAGGGGTCTCACCCCGACTTCTCCGAGCCGTTGGGGACCACGAGAATCCATTCGGTGGGCTTGTCTTCGAGGTTCTCAAAACCGCAGTCGTCGCGCTCGACCCAACCGGTGTAACCCGCCTTGTCTGTTCGTTCCGCAGGCTTGCCATGCGCGTAAACCAGACGGACGTGCCGGTCGGTGACGCAGGCGAGCACATGCGCGGGTATTTCCATGATCATGGATTTCTCGCGCGGACCCAGCCGGACGCGAATCACCTGCACGCGATGGTTTTCGAAGACGAGCCTAAAGTGGGCGGGATCGAGGGCGGTGGGATGGGTATCGAAAATCTCGGGTGGGAAATCCTGCGTTTGGGCCGTCGCAGCCGCCATGAAGAAGCAGCCAACCAACCAAAGGCGGATCATGTTACCTCCACCGGAAGTTCTACTGTTGCTTGTCTTTCCCCAGGGATTCTTCTTTTGCCACGCGCACGCGGGCGGTTTCCAGCTTCTTGCTCACCTTGGCCATGTCGGAGGGATCGACATCGGACTGTCCACCGGATTCGTACGCCTTCAACGAGCTTTGCCACTGCACGATGGCTTCCCGGAGCTTGCCCTGTTTGAAGTAGACGTCGCCCAGGTGATCGTGCACCGTGGGGTCGGTGGAGATCTTCTGCAGCGCTTTCTGAAGGAAACCGGCGGCTTCCTCCAGGCGGTTCTGGCGGAAGTAGACCCAGCCGAGGCTGTCCAGATACGCGCCGTTTTGGGGATCCAATTCCACGGCCTTGGCAATCAACTTCTGGGCTTCGTCCAGCCGCACATTGCGGTCGGCCAGCATGTAGCCGAGGTAATTCAGCGCGCCGGCGTTGTCGGGATCGCCATCCAGAACTTTGCGAAACTCGGCTTCGGCGGAGTCGTACTGCTTCACGCGCTCGAACATGGCGCCGCGCATAAACATGACGGTGATCTTGTCCTGCTTGGTCTCGGAGAGTTTTTCGGCGGCATCCAGGGCGGTGCCCATCTCGGTAAAACGCTTGCCCTTCTCGTACACCTGGGCGATGGCCAGATAGGTCTCACGGTCCTTCTCGCCATTCAGCAACGCGCGCAACTCAGCCACGGCTTCATCGACCTTGCCGAGATCGGCCTGCAGAGACGCATGCGCCAGTTTCACCATGCGCTCCTTGGGATACTTCTTTAGCGCAGCGTCCGCTTCGTCCTTCGCCTTATTCAGGTCTTTGGCCGCGCGCCACGTATCGATAATCTCGATGGACGCCCGCGGCCCGGAGCCCGCATCCAGTGGTGGAATCTGCCGGAAAGCCTCGACG
>Ga0335070_10011285_pt1 | contig 10430 bp, 6 predicted proteins | sample Lox_Sample_13_FD_206722 | JGI IMG/M metagenome (GOLD analysis project Ga0335070, IMG submission 206722) | Soil microbial communities from Loxahatchee National Wildlife Refuge, Florida, United States - Lox_Sample_1.3 | ecosystem: Environmental > Terrestrial > Soil > Wetlands | place: USA: Florida...
TTCGCTGGTGGCCAACGGCTCCATTGTCAGCGGCGTGGTGCGGAACTCCGTTCTCGGCCATAACGTCGTGGTGCGGAGCTGGGCCAACGTTGACGAATCGGTCATCCTGGACGGCGTCGTGGTGGGACGGGCATGCAAGATTAAGAAGGCGATCATCGACAAGTATAACGAGATCCCGCCGGAGACGGAGATCGGTTACAGCCCCAAGGAAGATCGGACCCGCTTCACCGTCACCCCTCGCGGAATTACGGTGGTGCCTAAGGGTTGCTTCCCGCCCCGGGAGTTCCCTTGGGCGTGATAGGGCGTCGACAGCTGGCAGAGAACGGTCACGTTAGAATGATGCTGGCGCCCCCACGCCGACCTGCCAGGTTGGTTCCTCGCACACCGCACGCGTCCAGAGGGGGCTACTCGGGTGGACGACGGCGGTGGAAGTCGGTCTCCTGCTCGAAATTGTAACCCACTTTGAGGGTCAAGCCTTCCTGGAAGTGGGGTGCGAGGATCTGGAGACCGATGGGCAGGCCGCTGCTGCTCGAGCCGCAGGGCAGGGAGAGACCGGGAATCCCGGCCAGGCTTGCGGGTAGGGTGAAGACGTCGGAGAGATACATCTGGAGCGGGTCATCCGCCTTCTCACCAAGAGCGAATGCCGGGGTGGGGGCAACGGGAGTCACCAGCGCTTGACATACCCTGAAGGCCTCCAGAAAATCCTGCCTGATGAGAGTCCGGACCTGGGACGCCTTCTTGTAGTAGGCATCGTAGTACCCTGCCGACAGGGCGTAGGTGCCGAGCATGATTCGCCGTCTCACCTCCGGGCCGAATCCCGCCGATCTGCTCTTCCGATACATTTCCATGAGGCTGTCCCGCGAGGCGGGATGGCGGAATCCGTACTTCACCCCGTCATAGCGCGCTAGGTTCGAGCTCGCCTCTGCCGGGGCAATGATGTAATAGGCGGCGACACCGTACTCCGTATGCGGCAGCGACACATCCACGCACCGGGCCCCGCGCCCTTCCAGCACTCGAATCGCAGCGCGAACCGCTTCCTCCACCTGGGGATCCAGCCCTTCGCCGAAATACTCCCGCGGGATGCCGATGGTGATTCCCTGGAGCCCGCCCACAAGGCTCTCCCGGTGGTCGGGGACCGCCACCGGTACCGACGTGGAGTCCCGCCGATCGTAGCCTGCGATCACGTTCATCATGAGCGCCGCATCGGTGATATCCTTGGTGAATGGCCCGATCTGATCCAGCGAAGAGGCAAAGGCCACCAGGCCGAAGCGCGAGACCCGACCATAGGTCGGCTTGAGCCCCACTACGCCGCAGTGGGATGCAGGCTGACGGATGGAGCCACCGGTGTCGGAGCCGAGAGCGGCGATGCACTCGTCGGCAGCCACTGCCGCAGCCGAGCCGCCGCTCGAGCCTCCTGGGATGAAGGCCGGGTTCCAGGGGTTCCGGCTTGGACCGAAGGCCGAGTTCTCTGTCGAGGAGCCCATGGCGAACTCGTCCATGTTGGTCTTGCCGAGAAGGATGGCGCCCGCACCCTTGAGGCGCTCCATCACCGTGGCATCAAAGGGCGGCAGGAAGTTGCCGAGAATCTTGGAGCCACAGGTGGTTTTGATCCCTTTGGTGCAGATGACATCTTTCACCGCGACCGGGATCCCGGCCAACGGAGTCGGCTGCCGCCCGGGTCGCCGCCGATCCAGACTTTGGGCCTGTTCGATCGCGGCGTCTTCGAGGAGGCTCAGGTAGGCGCCAATCCTCGGCTCCCACTTCCGGATCCGTTCGAGGAGAGAACGGGTCACCTCTTCGGCGCTCACCTCGCGCCGATCGAGAAGGTCGCGAAGCTCGTGGATGGTCAGTTGATAGAGCTCCATCGGAGTCTCCCACAATCAAATTGCTGAAGTATCTCTTTCACGGGCAGAGATGAGGCCGCTGCCGCCCGCGCCCGATCGATCGCGGCTCAAAGCCGCTCCCACCCAACATCGGCCGGCGCCGGAAGCGGGGGAGTCTCCGAGACACGGCGCATTCGGAGCCACTACCTCATCTCCGATGCAAGGAATACCTCCCAGGCTTTCCACCACACCCATGGAACGACGCCCGGCCTCCCTCTCCACTATCGATGCCACGACTATCCGACCGTGCCGAGGAGACTCCCCCGCCGCAGCCCACTCGCTCGCGGCCGAAAGCCGCCGCCTAGATGATCCGCGGCACCACAAACTCCGCACCGTTTGACTCCGGTGCATTCTCCAGAGACGCGTCCCGCGGCAGAGATACCTCTACCGCATCATCCCGAAAGGCATTCTCGATGTCGATCGCATGAGAGGTAGAGGATACCCCGGTGGTGTCGAGCTCGTTCAGTTTCTCCACATACTGGAGGATACGGTTCATCTGCCGGGTGAGTTCCTCCTTCTCCTCAGGGCTCACCTCCAGACGGGCAAGCCGTGCCACGTGTTCCACCTCTTCGGGGGTTATCTTCATGGATTGTCCTCTCCGATGACGCTACGGCTGCGGCTTCCCCATCGGCGCGTCAGGTTCCGGTGGAAGTCCTTGCGGCGCTCCCGGACCGGCCGGGGCCCGCATTGGCGGCCGCCGTCTCTCGAGACTCTTGAGATCCACGGGAACCTCCACCATTCGTCGCTTTTGGACTGTGATGAAGAAGGGCTGCCGCTCCACCTCCCGTGCCGGCGTCATGGTAGCTATGCCCTCCACTCCCGGGAGATCCCGAAGGGCGAGAAGAGCCTCGCGAAGTCGCGGTCGAGTGGTCACTCCACGCTGCTCCAGGGTCGCCATCACGAGGCGCATGATATCGTAGCCCTGGGCTTCTGGATATCCCGGTATCTCACCAAAGGTCTCCTGATAACTCTGGACGAACTGGCGAGTCATCGGCCTCTGGCTGTCGGGGAAGAATCCGTCTACAAAAACGGCGCCTTCGACGTAGGGACCGGCCATCTCGAGAAGCTTGGGGGAATTCCACAGATTGATGCCGAGGAGCCTGATCCCGGTCAGATCGTGGTAGGCCAGCTGCGGGGCAATTAGGCCGACCTTTTCGTATCCGTCAGGAATGAACATGGCCTCGAAATCCACCGCGATCCCGGTCTCAGGAATTGTCCCTAGCTCCTGCTGCTCATCAGGTCCCTCCGTATCCTCTCCCGGCAGCCCCACCTCCGGGGGCTCGGTCTTCTGGCCGGAAGACGAGAGACCGAGGAGCTTCTTGATCTGGTAAGCAAAATCCGTCTGGGATGCACCGTAGGCTTCCGTTCCGCGCACCTCCCCTCCCAGCCGGCTCACTTCGTAGCTGAAGAGCTGCATCAGCCGGCCGCCGTAGGCATCTTGCGGATAGAGGATCGCAAACCGCCGCAGACCGAGACCGAGCACGGCATATTCCGCCAGGGCCCGCACCTGCTGCTCGTTGCTCAGCGAATCCCGGAACACGTAGTCGCCAACCTGGGTGATCTCCCGCTTCTGGGCAAGCGTGATGATGGGAATCTGGAGCTGTTGCGCCTCCGAGGCAGCGGCTTCCGCCGCCTGCCGGCTGAGCGGTCCGATGATCGCGGCCACTTTGTGCGTCAGGGCGAGTTCGCGCACCGCCGCCGCCGTCGTGGCAGGATCGCCCCCACTGTCCTTGACGACCAGCCTGACTCCCGTCTCACCGTTTCCAGAGCCCTGGGCCGCCATTCCCATCCCACGGAGCACACGATCGCCGTATCCCTTGTATCGACCGCTCAAGGGAAGGACACAACCCACGGCCTGCATGTCCACGTCCCGGAGCTCCCGGAGCCTTGAGGTCATGGCCATCCACGTCTCGGCAAGAGGATCTGCGGGGGCCTTGGCCATGAGCCCCTGAAGCCGTCTTTGGGCCGCATCGAGTTGCCCGCTCCCCACCTCCAGTTCGGCCAGGCGCGTTTGCAAGAAAAGATAGGGAAAGACGTCAGGAAACTCGGTTAGGAGGGCAACCCCAGACTCTCGATTCAGGAATTTCACCTGCGTGTCGACCTTCTTGGCCAGCTCGGCAGCCCTCTCACCTGATGCCAGCGGGTATGACCGGGCGTACCAGCGAACCGCCTCGGCATGTCTCTCGAGACCTGCATTGGCGTCCCCCACGAGCTCTGCCGTCTCCGCACGCTGGTTCTTTTCCGGAAGAAAAGACATGAGGGATCTCCCGGATTCCACTGCATCGTTGAAACGGCCCACCTTCACGTAGCAACGGAGTAGCCAGAGCCGCGCCTCCCTCCCATCGGGAGTCATGGGGGAGCGATTCACCACGTCCTGGAACCGAGAGATGGCCTGGTCGTAGCGCTCCCCTTGAAAATCTATCTCTCCCTGCCGGAGCATGGCCCGGTTGGCCTCGGCCGTCCCCGGGTAGTCCTTCACTAGGTTGCCGTACCTTTCTCCTGCCGCCTCAAGGTTGCCCTGCCGAAAGGCCTCTTCGGCGAGAGCCAACTCTTGAGCCGCCTGCCGGGAGTGGGTCTCCGGCGGAGAAGGCGCGGTCCCGACCGCCTTCGGAGTCTGAATAACGGTACAACCGGCGAAGATGGTGAGCGCCAGCACGAGGAGCAACCCTGACGTCGAGACGCTTTGTCTCATGGTCTTACTACCTCTGTCACTCTTGTCACCGATCATTGTCCTTCGACATTTATTATTTGCCGCTGATGATTCAGCCTCTTCGGTGGGCGGTGCCCACCCTACATCTGCTGCCTGCCCCCTCGGGGAGCAAAGTTATACGTTATAGGTCATACGTGAATCGCTCCTACTGCCGGCTGCAAGGCGCCCCCTGCCAGCTTCACAGTCGCGCTTTCAGCGCATAAAAAAAGGGTGCCAAGAGAACGTTTCTTTGTAGCACCCTTTTTCTGCTCAAGGCAAGAGCCGAATAACCCCTAGCGCTTATCGTCTTTGACCTCCTCAAACTCGGCTTCCACCACATCCTCATCGCCCCCTCCGGGTCTCCCGGATGGGCCGCGCGCCTGTTGTTCCTGGGCTCCGCCGCCGGGACCGGCCGCCTGTTGCGACGCCGCCTTGTACATCGTCTCTGCCAGCTTGTGAGAGGCTGTCATGAGATCGTCACAGGCCTGCTTGATGGCGTCCTTGTCGGTGCCCTCCATGGCCTTCTTCACCCGCTCGACGTGCTCTTCCACGTTCCGTCGCGTCGCGGCATCCACCTTATCGCCCATCTCCTTCAAGGTCTTCTCCGTCTGGTAGACGAGGGAGTCGGCATTGTTCTTGGCCTCAACGAACTCGCGCTTCTTCCGGTCCTCCTCGGCAAACGTCTCCGCTTCCTTGATGGCCTGCTTGATTTCCCCTTCGCTCAGACCGCTGGAAGCGGTGATGCGGATGGACTGCTCCTTGCCCGTACCCAGATCCTTTGCCGAGACGTTCACGATCCCGTTCGCGTCGATATCAAAGGTAACCTCAATCTGGGGAAGGCCTCGCGGCGCCGCCGGGATGCCCACCAATTCGAACCGGCCGAGGGTCTTGTTGTTCGCCGCCATCTCCCGCTCGCCCTGGAGCACGTGGATGGAGACCGCCGGTTGATTGTCCGCCGCGGTCGAGAAGATCTGGCTCTTCCGGGTGGGGATGGTGGTGTTCTTCTCGATGAGCTTGGTCATGACCCCACCGAGCGTCTCTATGCCGAGAGACAGGGGCGTCACGTCCAGGAGGAGGACGTCCTTCACGTCTCCCTTGAGTACGCCGGCCTGAATCGCTGCACCTACGCCCACCACCTCGTCAGGGTTCACCCCCTTGTGCGGCTCCTTGCGGAAGATGTCCTTGACCTTCTCCTGCACCCGGGGCATGCGGGTCATGCCGCCCACGAGCACTACCTCGTCCACCTCATTGGGGTTGATTCCTGAGTCCTTGAGAGCTGTGTGTACGGGCGGCACGAGCTTCTCGATAAGATCCTCCACGAGAGACTCGAGCTTGGCCCTGGTGAGCTTTACATTGAGGTGCTTGGGGCCGCTGGCGTCTGCGGTGATGAAGGGAAGATTGATGTCGGTCTCCATGGAGGTGGAGAGCTCCATCCTGCCCTTTTCCGCCGCCTCCTTGAGGCGCTGGAGGGCCATCTTGTCTCTCCGGAGATCGATCCCCTGATCGTTCTTGAACTCATTCGCCAACCAGTCGATGACCCGCTGGTCAAAATCCTCGCCACCCAAATGGGTGTCGCCGTTCGTCGCCTTGACCTCGAAGACACCTTCACCGATCTCGAGGATGGAGATGTCGTAGGTGCCGCCGCCGAGATCGAAAACGGCGATCTTCTCGTCCTTTTTCTTGTCGAGACCATAGGCCAGCGAGGCGGCGGTGGGCTCATTGATGATACGGAGCACGGTGAGACCGGCGATTCGCCCGGCATCCTTGGTTGCCTGGCGCTGGCTGTCGTTGAAATAGGCAGGAACGGTGATGACAGCTTCGGTCACCTTTTCTCCAAGGTAATCCTCCGCCGTCTGCTTCATCTTCTGGAGCACCATGGCGGATATTTCGGCGGGACTGTACTCCTTGCCCCGGATCTCGAGATGGGCATCACCATTGGCTCCCCTCACGATCTTGTAGGGCAGAATCTTGATGTCCCGCTGCACCTCAGGAGCGTCAAACTTTCTCCCGATGAGGCGCTTCACCGCGTAGACCGTATTCTCCGGATTGGTAATCGCCTGCCGCTTGGCCACCTGACCGACCAGGCGTTCGCCGCTGTCGGTGAAGGCGACAATTGACGGAGTGGTGCGACTCCCCTCACTGTTGGTGAGGACCTTCGGTTCCTTGCCTTCCATCACCGCAACAACCGAGTTCGTGGTCCCCAGGTCAATGCCGATTACCTTGGCCATATGTTCCTCCTCCATGTCCGGCCGCAACGAGGCTCCCGTCGGAGAGCCCGGCTCATGCCGAAGTAACCTTGATCCTCACATGAGAATTCGCTGAAGTTTTTCCCGCGGTGGCTGTGTTCCCGTTCCTGTCGTCGGCATTTGATCTGGGTGAGCTGGCGATCACCACCATCGCCGGCCGCAGCAGGCGGTCGTTGAGTACATACCCTTTCTGGAGTTCCCGAACGATCGTATTGTCTGGATGCTCCTTCGTCTCCTCCCGGTATACCGCTTCATGAAAATTGGGGTCGAAGATCTTGCCTTCCGCTTCTATGGGCGTGCAACCGAATTTCGCCAGGGTGTCATGAAACCTCTTCAGCGTCATCTTAACCCCTTCAATGAGTCCGTCCTGTTTGTCATCGCCCGATGCATGCTCGAGGGCGCGCTCCAGATTATCGATCACCGGCAAGAGCTCCGCGATAATTCGTTCGTTTCCGTACCGGATGGAGTCTTGCTTGTCTCGCTCCACGCGTTTCTTGAAATTGTCCGCATCGGCGGCAACGCGGAGCACCCGATCCTCCGCCTGCCGAACACGCTCCTCCATTTCTCGGTATCTCACCAAGAGAGCGTCCCGGTCAGCGGCCTCAGGATCGAATGCCACGACCACTTGGTTGGGCCCGTCGCCTCCAGGTTGGAGTTTCTGCTCGCCAGCCGCCGCCCCCTCCGCGGCAGAGGTCCCGCTCTCGGGTTTCACCTGTTCATGTCCCATACACACTACTTAACGCCTCCTCGAGCTCTTCTTTTAAGATCGATTGACGCTCAGTCAAGACCCTCCCTTGCCGGGAAAACTGCAGGCTCGGATGCCTTGACCGCAAGACGCCCGGAAGGACGGCCATATTCGCGGTCGCAACGGGTGGTTCGTGCACAACGCGGATTAAAGGCATTCCTCCAGCATCTTGCTCAGGAGCTTGGCAGTGTAATCCACTAGCGGAATGATTCTTGAGTAATCCATGCGAGTCGGACCGATGACCCCGATGGTGCCAAGAGTCTCCTCACCACTCGTGTAGGGGGAGGCGATTATGCTCATTCCCTCCATCCCCTGGAGTTCACTCTCGGAGCCGATGATGATATGGACTCTCCCTGCTCCGGTGCTCTTGTCGAGGAGTTCGATAATTTTGCTCTTCTCCTCGAAGGCGGAAAAGATCCGACGCATCTGCTCCACGTCGGCGAACTCCGGATGAGCAAGGAGGTTCATGCGACCGTCGATGTACAGATCGCCCTCGCTCACATCCTTCTGAAGAGCACTCTGGCTGAGTTCCAGGACCTTGGAGAGAAAAGTGTCGAAGAGAACTTTCTCCTCTTTCATCTCGGTGAGCAAGCGCTCCTTCACCTGAGCAACGGTCAGGTCTTTGAGCATGCCATCCAGGTAGCGGCCATACTTGTCCAGCTCATCCTGAGAGATATCATCCTCCGTTTGCACCAGAGTGTTATGGACAATACCCGCCTGAGACACGAGAATTGCCAGCACGATCCGGGGCCTGAGTCGTACAAAGTCAATGCGCTTGAAGGCGACCGTCGAAATCCGCGGCGTCAGCACCACCCCCGCCTGACCCGAGAAGGACGAGAGCACGCGCGAGGTTTCCTTCAGCAGGCTTTCCACCCGCTGAAAACCGCCCCGATACGCGCGACGAATCCGCTCCCGTTCCGCCTGGGTCAGCTGCTGAATCGTCAAAATCGAATCGACGTAGACCCGTAAACCGAGGTCCGTAGGAACTCGACCTGCCGAGGTATGGGGCTGATGGAGGTAGCCCAGATCTTCGAGGTCAGCCATCACGTTACGGATCGTGGCCGGGCTGACGCTCATCCCGTATCTCTTTGAAATTGCCCGCGACCCAACCGGCATCCCCGTCTTAATATACTCGGCGATTACGGCGTTCAGAACCAGGCGGTTTCGATCTTCCCGATGCGCGTCGTCCATAGTCCCACCGTTATTAGCACTCTTCTCAGGTGAGTGCTAAAGAATGTAGCAACGGAGCTCCTACTTGTCAAGATGAAAGTGCCGTCGGCGGGGTTCCCGCGGGTGCCGGCCTGGCGCAGAAGGGGGGGGCAAAAAAACGGGCCGATTGGACGGGGCCACATCCAATCGGCCTACACTAAGGAGAAAAGAGTCGAAGAGTCAAGAAGGCAGGGTTAATTCCGCACAACAAGCTCTTCGGTTCCCCTATTCTGCAACTTCCCTGCCAAGTGCCAGCGTTCCTGCAAGCCGGCTGGGATAGCGTAAAATAGTATTTAATATCGATAAGTTAGTTTGCTCAACCATGCATCGTGCGGTGCATTCTTCCCCCCGGGGCCCGCTTTCCGAAGAGTTCCTCCCGCCGTCATTCACAACTCGTTGAACTACCTCAAAGAAAAGTTTCATACCAAAAAACTGGCCGCGATGAATCGGACACTAATCGGACAGTAATCGGACATTACGCGAGCACGTAGCGAACGTTTCGCCCTTGGCCGATGCGCTTGAGCAGCCCTTGGTCGACCAGCTGCCGCAACTCGGTAATTGCATGGGTTTTCCGTACCGAGTTTATCTGGGTGTAGTACTTGGTTGTGATAAAGCCGTTCTTCTTAATAAAATTGAGCGCTTTGATCTGCCGCTGGTTAAGGCCCAGGTACGGGAGGAACTCGCCCTCATCGACCACAGACGGCGCCTCCGCGCCTCCCTCCCTGCCCGCCTCGTCAGCACGCGACTCCCTGGGGCCGTGACGAATTTCGTCAGTGAGATCCTGGGGGCCGATCTCCTCACCGCTGCACAGGATAACTGCCCTCTCGATCACATTCTCCAGCTCCCGCACATTGCCCGCCCACTCGTACTGGTAAAGAAAGTTGAAGGCTTCCTCGCTGACGCGTTTCACCGGCACCCCATTGGCCTCCGCAGCTTTACCGAGGAAGTGGTGGAGCAGAAGGGGGATATCATCACGGCGCTCCCGTAGGGGTGGGATCTCGATCTGCACAACCCGCAAGCGGTAGTAGAGATCCTCGCGGAACCGGCCTTTCTCCACCTCCCGCCGCAGGTCTCGGTTGGTCGCCGCCACCACCCTGGCATCCACGTGGATCGTTCTCGTGCCGCCGACGCGCTCGAAGTCCATTTCCTGAAGGACCCTGAGGAGCTTCACCTGGAGGGCGGGAGACATCTCCCCCACCTCATCAAGAAACAGGGTGCCGCCGTCGGCCAGCTCGAAGCGACCCTTCCTCAGCGCATGGGCCCCGGTAAATGCTCCCCGCTCATGACCGAAAAGCTCGCTCTCCAGGAGCGACTCGGGCAAAGCTGAGCAGCTCACGGAAATGAACGGTTTGTCGCGCCTCGGGCTGTTAAAGTGAATGGACCTGGCGATGAGCTCCTTGCCCGTGCCCGATTCGCCGGTAATAAGAACCGTGGCCCGCGTCTGTGCAACCTTCTCGATGAGCCCATACACCTTTCGCATGGCCTTGCTCTGGCCCACGATGTGTCCGAAACTGAAGCGCTGCTGCAGCTCTTGGCTGAGCAGGCGATTTTCGCGGAGCAGCCGGTACATCTCGATGGCCTTCCGGATGGTGAGCTTCAACTCCTCATTCTTGAACGGCTTGGTGATGTAGTCGAAGGCACCCCGCTTCATGGCCTCG
>Ga0335070_10011287_pt1 | contig 10430 bp, 9 predicted proteins | sample Lox_Sample_13_FD_206722 | JGI IMG/M metagenome (GOLD analysis project Ga0335070, IMG submission 206722) | Soil microbial communities from Loxahatchee National Wildlife Refuge, Florida, United States - Lox_Sample_1.3 | ecosystem: Environmental > Terrestrial > Soil > Wetlands | place: USA: Florida...
CAAAGTGGGTGAGGACTATCTTTTAGTCGAGGTGGACGATTTCCTGCACATACCGAGCATCATCCGGCAGGCGTCCGCGTTCACCGAGGTCTACGAGGCCCGGCAGACCATGACCTCGCTCGAGGACATGTACCACGCGCTCATCGAGCCGGCCGAGAACCAATGATTTTTTATTAAGAAGATTAATATGTATATTTCCGGTATTCACTATTATGGACTTTACTGATATCATCAAGAGCCGCCGAAGTATCCGCCAGTACCAGGAAAAGGCTATACCGCAAAAAGACATCGACGATATCCTGGCATGCGCCCGCCTGGCACCCACGGCCATAAACATCCAGCCCTGGCTTATTGGCTGCATTACAGATAAATCGCTCCTGCAAAAGCTCGGCGAAACAGCGGACCATGGAAAATTCATCAAAGATGCCGTCGCCTGCTTCGCCGTGTTCTGCGAAAAGGGCCAGAAGTACTATCTCGAGGACGGCTCCGCAGCCACGATGAACATTATCTATGCTTGCGCCGCGAAGGGCATCGGCACCTGCTGGGTCGCAGGCGATAAAAAGGCCTACGTCGATGACGTGCGAAAGCTGCTTAACGTGCCCGAAAAGTATACGCTCGTCGCCCTCGTGCCGGCGGGCTACCCCGCGGGACAGCCGAAACCGTCCAAAAAGCCGGTAGAAGAGGTCACGTTCAAAGACCGGTACAAAGCATAAATTTAATGCGGTTCCTGTGCTTTTTTGGATTATTATTTTTTATCTGCTAAGTATTTTCGTTTATCTCTGATGCCGTCTTTGAGTGTCCTTAACCACAGGGGCCAGTGGTTACGTGCTTATAGTAGAGGCGCCTGCTTGCTCGCCTTATAATTTCATTCTGGCTTTTAGTCCTCGAAGAGCACTGAGGACACTATTTTCACCACAGGGGGCAGTGGTTCCGTGTTTGTTATGTAGTCGTTTGTCCTTTGTTCGTGTCGTTCGCTGATTTGTCCGGTTTTTCAACACTAAAACACGAAAGACTTTTATATCCCACGTAAGGGGCACGAACCACACTAAAGTAGATGCTTTCACATCAAAACACTAAACAACTTCCCGAATGCGCGAACCTCGCTAAATTAACTTGAAACACTAGAGAAAGCATATTAAATAAAGCATAAGGGTCATGCCGTTCTCGTGGTTCAATCCTTTAGTGTTTTAGTGCCATTGGAGAGGTTGTTTCGTGTTTTAAGCGCCAGGCATGGAACTTAGTGATTTTCGTGCCCTTACGTGGGATATAAAAATTTTCGTGTTTTCGTGTTGAAAAACCGACGGGCAGTACGAAAGTGGAAAACAGGGCAGAGGACCACTAAACAAACACGGAACTACTGGACTTTGTGGTGAAAAATACTGTCCTCCGTCACCGTTATGCCTTAAAGAGCAGCAAACCATCATGACACAAACACGGAACTACTGAATGTGATAATTAAATAGCGGAAATTAAATGTGGGCGGGCCTGACATCGTCCATTTTCGCGGTCAGCTTGAGCCTCAGCTCCAGGTACCCGGCGGCGCAGGCGACTTCGAGCGCTCCCAGGATCAGCCACATCATGACGATGTTTTTAGCAAAACGGTCCATGAGGTACCCTCCGACGGCGGGCCCGAAGGCGGTGCCGCTGCCGCCGATAAAGCCGGCGATGTTCATGTAGCGGCCCCTGGCCTCGGGGGGCGCCATCTCCGAGAGCAGCGTCTGAGATGCCGGTGATACTACCAGCTCGCCCATGGTGATGATGAACATGCTCACGAAGAGCATCCCGGCGCTATTGCAGAAACCCACGAGGGCAAAGCCCGCGGCATAGATGAGCGAGCCCAGGATGAGCGACGTGGTGAGCTTGAAGCGCCCCAGGAAGCCGGCGACCGAGAGCTGTAAAAACACCACCATGAAGCCGTTCAGCGAAAATATAAAGCCCACCATGGACTCGGACACGCCCACGAAGCCGCCGGCGAACGTGCCGAACGTGGTGAACAGGTTCGAGTAGACCAGCGAGGCGATGACGGAAACGGCGCAGTAAAGGATGAACGGGACGTTTGTCCACATCGGGTCGTGGTGCGGGTGGGCCGCGATATCCTTTTCGTCCGGCCGGGTATCGTGAAGGAGCCGCAGCGAGATGAGCATGTAGGCGCCGCTGGTTATCGCAGTGATGATGAACATGGCGGCGTAGGAGTACGACGCCAGGATGCCGCCGAACATGGGGCCCAGGGCGAATCCCAGGTTTCCGCCTATGCGGAGCAGGCTGAAAGCGCCGATCCGGTCGCCCGGCTCCACGGTGTCCGAGACCATCACCTGTGGGACGTTGCGGTATAGGCCGCCGGATATCTCCTTCAGTACCATCAGGAGCGTGAACTCGGCGTAGCCCCAGCCCGCCAGGATGGCGTAGCCCATCAGCGCAAAGGACACCATCTGGAGGAAAAGCCCCACGTTCAGCATGATCTTTCGGCCGAAGCGGTCGCAGAGCTCGCCGCCCGCGACCGATATGATGCCTCCGGCCGAGGCCGCCACGAGCAGCGCCAGCCCCACGTCCGTCATGGAGACGCCCCGGTATTTATAGAGATAGAGTGAAACGAAAGGGTAGGCGATGGATGTGCCGAACGTGTTGATGAGAGAGCCCGCTACAAGGATCCATACCTGCCTGTCGTAGCGCTTAAAGATGCTCTCAGCCATAATGGCCGTTGATTAGGCATTTAAGGTATATATTTATGGCGTGTTAACCGGAGACATGGAGGCAAATATTTATTCCAGGGCTCGACAGTCTGGTGATAGCAGGCCGCCTCAAGGCGTGGCAGGGCAGGGTAGAACAGGAGCGAAAAGAGCATAAGCTGCGGTATCTCTTCTGGGAGACCACCCGCGCCTGTAACCTCCGCTGCGGACATTGCGGCAGCAGCTGCACGGTCCTTGGGCCTGGCGAGCTGGCTACCGATGAAATAAAGGCAGTCTTCGAGTCCATCGCCGCCGATTTCGACGCCCGCTCCATCATGGTGGCCGTGACAGGGGGAGAGCCGCTCCTGCGAAAAGACCTCTTCGACGTTATGGGCCATGTCCGCGGGCTGGGATTCCAGTGGGGCATGGTCACGAACGGCATGCTCGTGGATAATGACGTCGTGGAGAAATGCCATGGCGCCGGCATGAACACGGTCACCGTCAGCGTCGACGGCCTGCGGAAAGCGCACGAGCTCATTCGAAAAGGCGGCTCATTTGACCGGACCATCGACGCCCTGCTGCTCCTTAAAGGATCTGGATACTTCAGCGTCGTGCAGGCCACCACCTGCGTCAGCCAGTACAACATCGGCGACCTCCAGGGGCTATACGAGCTTTTCAGCCGCATGGGCATCGACGAGTGGCGGCTCCTCACCGTTACGCCCATCGGCCGGGCCAAAGACGACCCGAATTTCAGGCTCCAGCCCTCTCAGCTGCGCTCTTTGCTGGACTTCATCGTCAGGAAACGCCGCGAAAAGGGGCTCCGCATAACCTTTGAAGAGGAGGGGTTCCTGGGCACCGAATACGAGGGGAAAGTGAGGGACTCGCTCTACTTTTGTCCCGCGGGCATCAGCATCGCGAGCATTCTCGCGAACGGGGATATCGGGGCGTGCCCGAACCTGCCCCCGAAATTCATACAGGGAAACGTGCGCCATGACCGCTTCAGCGATGTCTGGGAACACCGGTACCAGAGCATGCGGGACCTGAGCTGGAAGCGCTGCGGCCTGTGCGACGGATGCGAGTGGTGGGAGTTCTGCCTGGGTAACAGCCTTCACCTCTGGGATCTCCGCGAGGGCAGGCCGTCCATGTGCCATATCCGCATTCTCGCGGAAAGCCGGCGCAAGCAGGGCAATTTCGGGCGATAGAGTTATTTTATATTAAAACATAAATAATAATTATGTCGTGGGTTGAGAGTATCGGTAGCCTTACAAATTCCGCCGGCCCGGTTATCCAGCCGATGTACGGGGTGCCCATTGTAAAATATGGCCCTCCGCCGTCGCCTGTGCCCTATGATCCCGGCTCGACCGTACCTTCGTACATCGTGTTGCCGTCGTTCGACTGGAGCCGCATAAGCCAGCCGCCGTCGTTCACGCTGCCGGACTTCGGACATCTGGGCTTTTCCTTTCCGAAGCTGATAGCCGGCATAGCCTTCGTCGCCTACGCTGCACTGATGATCACGGTCATCGGAAGCATGGCAGTCCGGGGCGGCATCTGGTATCTGCAAAAGCGGAATAAAAAATAGGCCTATTTAAGCCTTTGATCGAAACGCTCCATGGACTCATGGAGGCCCTTGATCTCGAGGGCGTTCGTCAGGTCCCCGCGGGTGCGCTCGATGAGCGAGCGGGCTACATCCGTCTTTTTGCGGAGGCCGTGCATGATGGCGTCGGGATAGTCGAACGACATCATCTCCGTATAGAACTCGTCCATGATGTCCAGGTATTTTTCACCTTCTTCCGGCCGTCCCTTCCGTATCAGGTCCAGTATGTGCCGCCTCAGCTCGCCGGAAGCATCGCCCATGCCCTTTAGATAGGCCGTATTCTCGATCCGGAGACTTTCGGGCGTCGGCAGATCAAGCCCCCTCAGCACCGAATACAGGATCGATACTTCGGCGAACTCGACCTGAGCGTCCTCTACGTAGCCCGAATAATAGGCCTCCGGGAAATCCTTGAGCGCGTCGTGCAGCTGATCGCTCAGGGACCGGGTCTCGCGGATCAGGCGCTCTGCCTCAGCCCACTCGCCCCGGTGAATCGCCTTGATCGAGTCCCCCGAATTCCTGGTGATCTTACGTGACGCGGCGAGAGCGCCCTCCCTGGCCTTGTCCATCGCGTCGAAGCGGGCCCGGACCCTGGCGCTGATATCCTTCAATGACTCCATGCCATTACCCTCAAGTTATAGGGCCGCTCATCACATTATCCTTATGATAAAAAAAAGTGGGCTAAGGCCCAAGCCCTTATCATTTTAACAGACTCTACAAATGACGAAGGCCGTGGGCCTCGCGTTTGGCCCCGGTGCCGATGCCGGAGTCTGGACAATCGTCGTGCCTACGAGGCCCGGGCCCCGTCCCGCATATCTCTTGTCATCGGAGAGCGCTACCGCTTTGCTTGTCCCCACCGTGCCCCTTCCCGATTTGTCCCCTGCCACATAGGGAATGGTGACATGGGATGCCGGAACACCGGCCGTCGACGAGCCCGATGGGACCGACCTCACGGTTGCCATGGCTTTTTGGGCAGACGGCACGTTGCCGCCCAGGCCGTAGATGCCATAGCTCTCGGCGGGCGTCTTAACTCCCCGGGGCGTGATGCTCAAGTATTTTATGCCAGGCTTCATCGTCGGCCTGGCCGACGGCGATGCCCTCAGGGCAGGCATTCCAGTGTTCTTCTTCATCATGGCTACTTTGGTGGGCATCACGGCCGCCGGCGTCTGTCTGCCCATTTCGCCCGCTGCCATCGGCGCCCCCGCCGTTCCGAAGCTGGCGATGAACTGTTTTCCTTCCGATGACTTCATCCAGTCGGACATCTTCGCCTGGAAGCTCTTCAGCTCGCCCGAGTTCGCCTTAATGTTGTCCCGGAGCAGCTTTGCGTCCGCGGACGATACGAAATCGGACGCCTTACCCGCGTTTGCATAGCCGAAGGCCTGCATGCCCGCGGAGGCCGCGTCGGTCTGCATCATCTGCGCGGGAGTCGTGCCCGAAGGCAGTACCCTGACGTGCATGCCGGCGAGGTCGTACCCGTGGACCGTGCAGTGCGCCACGGCCCTCAGCTGCATATCCGACTTTGCCGGCACCGTCAGGCTTTCCGTCCAGGTCTCGTCCTTTCGATAGCTGTTCTGGTCGTACTTCCATTCTTTGATAAGCTTATTGCCGTCATAGAGCATGACCCGGTCCACGTAGTGTAATGCCGGTGAGCCGGTATCCCGGTGAGTTACAACGACCTTGACCAGCGCATCGCTTCCCGCCGTCGCCACGTTCGGCGCGGGAGGGGGCGGAGGCGCGTTGACCGCGACGCCGGGCACGTTGGCGGCCGCAACGCCCGCTACCGCACCCAAAAAGATGGCGGATAGTACCAACGCCATTACTGCTTTTACCATTTTCATGATTTCATCCCCTTTTTCAGGTTATAAAAAATGGTTCCGATTTATAATATTATGGCGATGTTAATCAGAGGACTATCGCTGGAATCTTGTAAAAATAGCGTCGATGTATGCCCTTTTTCCCTTACGGCCGGTTCATATGAGCGGCTTCACGGCACCGTCTTTACTTACCAGCGCCACCCGGCTGAGCTCCACGTCCAGGGCCAACTTATATTGGGCCGCGTCGGCGACCTGCCGGGCGAAGCTCAACACTTCCTCGTGCTTCGGCATGGCCTCCCGGGGCAGCCGGTTCCGGCTATATCCCAGGTGCATATAGGCTTTTACTTCCACGTAATCAGGCGACGCCTTTTTTATGAGCGCAGCGTACCCTTCCGGGTCTTTCATGTTGACGCCCTTGATAAGAGTAAGCCGAAGCGCCCGGCGGCTGTCCCGCTGGCCCAGGACTTCAAGGGACTCGTTCACCTTATCCCAGAGATCGGCAATGGGATTGCACGCCGTCAGGTAAGTTTCCCTGTCCGGCGCGTCTAAGGACATATACAGCTGGCTCGGCGTGACCTTATCCAGCACATCCGGGCGGGTGCCGTTCGTGACGATGAAAGTGGACATGCCCTTCTCGCTCAATAAGGCGACGAGCTCCTTCAGGTGAGGATAGAGGGTGGGCTCCCCGACGAGCGATATGGCCGCGTGGCGCGGCTCGAAGGCATCCTTCCACCTTCGCAGATCAGTCTCCTGAATGCCGCCATAGCCCGAAATGAACCGCTTTTGCTCTTTCAGGCAGCCGTCGACGATTGTCTCGGGCCGGTCCCAGGACTTGACAGTGAACGGCTCCTCGACGGGCCTCCAGCAGTGCAGGCAGCGCTGGTTGCAGGCGATGCAGGGGGTCATCTGCATGCATAAATGGGACTGAATGCCGTAGAAATGCGACTTATAGCAGGCTCCCTGCCCCTTGAGCGATCGCCCCAGCCACAGGCACGGCTTGATGGCGCTGTGCTCGCCGATGATATGGTACCCTTGCTTTTTTAATAGTTCAACCAGAGACACTGCCGCTCCTCATACTTTCAGCATCCGGCGGACGAACCCGACAACTTCCTTGCTGGTTAGTATGATGATCAGTGTTTCAGGTATGATGATGGTATAAAAATTTAGCCCTATGCTGAAGGGCAGCGCAACGAGCGTCGCGAGGACGGCGAGAATTGCCACGCTGATGCCGAAAGCGTAGACCACGAGCTCGACCGGGTTGAGCTTAGAGTCCCAGCCCAGCGTCCTCACTATGTTGTATCCGGGCAATATGAGCAGGTACAGAAAGGCCGCGATGAACGCGAGCCAGTTCAGGGGGCTGATATCCATATTACGTGTCTCCTGTTGCGGGACTGTGTCCAGTCAATTCGTAGATATACACTCCATCCTTATCGTAGACGGGCTCGAAGTACTGTGTATTCTTGAGCGCTGCCGTGAACGGATGCTGAGATTCGCGCTGGCCTACGAAGACATAGCTGACGTTATATTGCGACAGCTTATCATAGAGCGCCGCGGGGCCCGTGATGCTTAGAATGCCGTAGGCATCGGCCTGTAAGTCCACATTGTGGTACTGTAACGTATATATTTCGCCCGAGTAGGCGACGTCCCTTCCCGTGACCACCGGCACCCGGGGGAAGAAGCCAGGCTCCTCGAAGATGATCGCGTCCTTCGGCGTATTGGCCTTGATCCACTGGAGCGCCTCATATTCGGGCGGCGTCGCATGGACATACGACGAGTCGTTATAGAATCCCAGCATAATTGCCGTGGAAGGCACCATGAGCAGTATGACTGCCGCCGCGACCCCCATCTTCAGGTAATTGCGTGAACTCAGCCACTGTGAAAACACGTAGCCGGCAAAAAGGGATATCGGCAGTGCCGCGTAGACGAGGAAACGGTAGGTGTTCACCGTCGCCGGCATCTCCACGACGTTCAGCAGCACGATATTGATGACCGCATAGAGCGTCAGCAGGCCGCATGCCTCGTCATTCCTTTTTATGTACATGCCATAAATGGCGAACGGGATGAGCAGGCCGATGGAGAAAATGATCGTGGGGATTACATCGGGATGGTGGGCGATGATGATCTGTGCGGCGTTGCCTTGCTGCATGATCGCAAGCTGATATATCGAGGCGATGGCACCGGCCGCGAGGGGTATCGCCGATATGAGCGCGTCGCCGAACCGCCGCCGGAACAGTAAATAAAGGAACATGAGGCCCATCGTGATGAAGACCGGGAACGCGGAGATCATATGGAAGAGCACGAGCGAGGCGAGCACGACGGCCGTCACAGCCGCATACGGGATCGATTTTTCCTTAATCGTCTTAAGGAATGCTAAAAAGCCGAAGATGGTGGCCATCAGCCCGAATGTCTGCGTCTGCGGCAGCAAAAAGAACAGCACCGTGGGGTCGTACTTTAGCATCATGGTGAAATTGATCCCCGGGATCATGCTTATCGTCCCCGGCCACTCGTAGACCATCTCCTTGAAAATGTCCGGGCTCGGGTTATTGAGGACAAAAAGCTGGTACAGGATGTATATCCATGACAGCCCCGATACGGCCACGAAAACGACCGCCGCCACGAGCCCGTGGCGCTCCGAGCTAAATAAGTACTCGGCCAGGAGGTAGGCGTCAGTAAAGATCAGCGCAGATACCAGGGGCACGATGATGTCGAATATGGTGAACAGGCTCACTCCCGTAAGCACGCCCAGCTCCCCGAAGAGCAGGTGCATGAACCAGTTGTAGACGATGTCGTAGCCAGGCAGATACGGGTCCTCGGGCGGAATGTGGGGCGACTCTATGTAGCGCTGGGCTATGGAGAGGTGAAAGTTCAGGTCCGACGCGTGGGTCGTATCGCATACGAAGCCCGCGGGCGTCAGCGTGAACGTCTTCAGCGTCAGAAAGAGCACGACGGCAAAAATAAACAATGCCACCCCAAGCACGGCCCACTGGTATTTCGACCGGGTCAGCTCGATGTCAGAGCCTTTATAATATTTTATGCCGGCGACAGCCATGGCCATGAGGCCGAGCAGGACGGCCCCGGCATGCCATATGCCCGCGAAATACGCGATGAAGACCGCGAGCGGGAACACCAGGATCGACAACGTGAAGGAATAGGCTACGAGCTCGACGACATTGAAGCGCTCCCTGACGAGGGCGAGAAGGGCAAAGCCGGGCACCGTAAGAAGAAGGGCGAGCTGGATGGGCCCGAGCGGAAGCATGGCAACGAGGCCGGCGAGGGCCAGCAGCAGCCAGTACTCCCTTCTCATGGCTTCTCCCTGAGTATGTCGAGGTCCACCGCCCGGAGCACCGCGTACACGCCATAGGCCGCGATGATGACACAGATCTGCGCGAAGAAGGTGAGATAGCGGTCCATAAAGTTGGGGAAGATCAGGAACTTATGGTCCGGGAAAATGTAGAATATCTTATCGTTGAACGTGAGGAGCAGCGTGATCAGCGCCCAGGCGCCGATTAGCAGCAGCGAGTCGACGGACGTGCTCAGGCCGTACTCGCCCTTCGGGTCTTTCGGCTCGCCAGGGCGGCTGAACAGCTTATCGCCTAAGAAGAACAGGCCGATGACCGTGAAGATAAGCACGAAAACGCCGACGCGGAGGAACAGGGCGACGTCGACCTGGTTCCCCTCGTGGTTCGTCACCTGCGCGATGCTCATGATGTTCACGGAGCCCGTCGAGTAGACCAGCCAGGCCGCATAGGTGAGGCATGCCACGAAGATGGGCGCCAGACACCCGAGCACGGTGCGCAGGGGCTTCATGAACGCCTCGCGATCCTTTCTATCCTTATAATACTGCCATGCGGCCCGGATGAGCTGGAAGAGCATGTATGTGCCGATAACGGCGACCAGGGTGAGCAGCGTCATCTGGTGCGTCAGAGCCGTAATGGCCGCACAGATGGACGCCAGCCACCAGTCCTCACGGATGACGAAGAGCAGCGTGAAGGGCACCAGGAACAGCCCTAAAATTTCCGGGAGCGGCCGCATGGTGTAGATGGTGATGTCGGGCGACATGATGAAGAAGAACGCCGCAAACAGGGCCACATACAGGTTATTGCTCAGCCGGTACGCAAGCACGTACAAAACCAATAAGACCATGATGCCGAGCACGATGGTCATCAGGCCCGACATGATCATCGGGTCGATTCCCGTGGCCACGCACATCGAAACGATGAGAAGGCGATAGGCGGGCACGTAGAAGTTCGGGAAGCCGCCACCGTACGAAAGCTCGGTCGTGGGATAGTACTGCGTGAGGATGGTCTCCCGCTCGATGCCCACGTGGTACATCGTGTTACCGTACGTGGGAATGATATA
>Ga0335070_10011288_pt1 | contig 10429 bp, 8 predicted proteins | sample Lox_Sample_13_FD_206722 | JGI IMG/M metagenome (GOLD analysis project Ga0335070, IMG submission 206722) | Soil microbial communities from Loxahatchee National Wildlife Refuge, Florida, United States - Lox_Sample_1.3 | ecosystem: Environmental > Terrestrial > Soil > Wetlands | place: USA: Florida...
CTGGCTCGACCTGGAGGCGGCGCGGCGGCGCGTGCGGGAGGTGTCCCGCCACCACCAGCTCGAGGTCTCCCCCGACGTCCACGTCTGGCAGCTCTCGGTGGGCGAGCAGCAGCGGGTGGAGCTGGTCAAGGCCCTGTGCCTGGGCGCCCGGATGCTGATCCTCGACGAGCCCACCTCGGCCCTCACCCCCCAGGAGACCGACGAGCTCCTCTCCCGGCTGGAGCGGATGGCCGGGGAGCTCCCCATCGTCTTCATCAGCCACAAGCTGCAGGAGGTGAAGGCGCTCTCCCACACCGTCACCATCCTGCGCCGCGGGGCGGTGGTCTGGAGCGGCGACACCACCCACAAGTCCACCGCCGAGCTGGCCGCGCTCATGACCGGCCACGAGGTGAAGCAGCAGAGGAACGCCGGCGGAGGCACGGTCCAGCGGGTCGTGCTCTCGGTGAAGGGGCTCCGGGTCAAGGGCGACCGCGGCCACCTGGCGGTGGACGGGCTCTCCCTGGAGGTTCGGGCCGGCGAGATCCTGGGGCTGGCGGGCGTGTCCGGGAACGGGCAGCGGGAGCTGGCCGACGCCCTGGCCGGCCTGCGACCGGTGGTGGCCGGATCGGTGGCGCTGGAGGGAGAGGAGCTGGCCGGGGCCTCCCCGCGCAAGATCATCGCCCGGGGGATGGGCTACGTCCCGGAGGACCGCCACCACGAGGGGATCGTCCCCTCCTTCTCGGTGAAGGAGAACCTGGTGCTGAAGGACGTGGCCGCGGAGCGGTTCAGCCGCGGCCCGTTCCTCCGGCTCCCCGCCATCGAGCAGAACGCCGACGCCCTCCGGGAACGCTTCGACATCCGCTGCGGCTCCACCGGCGCGGCGGCCGGCTCGCTCTCCGGCGGCAACATCCAGAAGGTGATCCTGGCCCGGGAGCTCTCCCGCGGCCCCCGGGCGCTGGTGGCCGTCTACCCCACCCGCGGCGTGGACATGGGCGCCGCCGAGTTCATCCACGGCCAGCTCCTCGACCTGCGGGCGCGGGGCACCGGCATCCTGCTCGTCTCCGAGGAGCTGGAGGAGCTCCTCGCCCTCTCCGATCGGATCGCGGTGGTGTTCCGCGGGCGCGTGCTCGACGTGCTCGCGACCCGGGGGGCGACCCGGGCGCAGCTGGGGCGGCTCATGGCGGGGGTGACGGCGTGACCGCCCGCTTCCGCGCCGGCTACGTGGCGGTGGTGGGCGCGGCCGCGGCGCTGGCGGCGGTGGCGGCGGCCTCCCTGGTCCTCCTGGCCATCGGGGCCAGCCCCGCCACCACCTTCGCCACCATCTTCACCGGCCCGCTCCGGGACCTCTTCGGCGCCTCGGAGATCCTGGTGCGGGCGGTCCCGCTCACCCTGGTGGCGCTGGGCGTCACCATCTCCTTCCGCAGCGGCATCCTCAACATCGGGGCCGAGGGGCAGATGCAGGTGGGCATCCTCGCCTCCACGGCGATGGCGCTGGCCTTCCCCTCCTGGCCCAAGCCGGCCCTGTTGCCGATGGCCCTCCTGGCCGGCGCCGTCGCCGGGGCGCTCTGGGGCGGCGTGGCCGGGTGGCTGCGGGCCAGGCTGGAGGTGAACGAGATCCTCTCCACGGTGATGCTCAACTACATCGCCGCCCAGCTCTACACCTTCCTCCTGCGCGGCCCGATGATCGACCCCGACGAGCTCATGACCGGCTCGGGGACGCCGCAGTCGATGCGGCTCCCCCGCGCCGCCTGGCTCGACCGGCTGGTCCCCGGCACCCGGCTCCACTCCGGCCTGGTGCTGGCCCTGATCCTCGCCTTCCTGGTGTGGCTCCTGCTGTGGCGGACCACCTTCGGCTTCCGGCTCCGGGCCGCGGGCGCCGAGCAGCGGGCGGCGCGCTACGCCGGCGTGGGGGTGGAGCGCTCCCTGGTGACCGCCATGCTCCTCGCCGGTGGCTTCGCCGGCCTGGCCGGCGGGGTGGAGGTGGCCGGGGTGCACCACCGCGCCATCGAGGCCATCACCGCCGGCTACGGCTTCGCCGGCATCGTGGTGGCCCTCTTCGGCGGCCTCCACCCGGCCGGCATCGTGCCGGCGGCGGCCTTCTTCGGCCTCATGCTGGTGGGAGCGGACATGACCCAGCGCTCGGCCGGCGTGCCGGCCAACATGGTGCTGGTGCTGGAGGGGGTGATCATCCTGGCCATCGTCTCGGCGGGGATGGTCATGAACAACCCGTACGCCCAGGAGCGGGCCGCCCGGTTCGTCCGCCGGCTCCTCGGGGCGGGGGGCCCCGGAGCCGCGTCCGCCGGCTCCGGCCCGGGACCGGCCAGCGAGGGCTCGCCTTGATCCTCCGCATGGTCCACGACGTCCTGGCCCTGGGCGTGCCCTTCTCGGTGGCCCTGCTCCTCGCCGCGCTGGGCGAGATGTTCAACCAGCGGGCCGGGGTCTTCAACCTGGGGTGCGAGGGGATCATGAGCATGGGGGCCTTCCTCGCCTTCCTGCCCTCCTACCTCCTGGCGCAGGGGGGGCTCGCGCCCTGGGCACCGATCTTGGGCTTTGCCCTCGCCGCCCTGGCCGGCGTCCTCCTCGGGGCCCTCTTCGCCCTGGTGACCGTGACCTTCCGCGCGCCCCAGGGGATCGCCGGCATCGGCCTGCAGATGCTGGGCTGGGGCACCGCCGGCGTCGTCTTCCGCCACTTCATCGGCGGGGTGACCGGCGTCCCGGGCGTCTCCGCCTGGCCCGTCCCCTGCCTGTCGCGCATCCCCTTCCTGGGCGACGTGCTCTTCCGCCACGACCCGGTCGTCTACCTGGCCTACCTGGCCGTGCCCGCCTGCGCCTTCGTGCTCTACCGGACGCCCTGGGGGCTCCGGGTGCGGGCGGTGGGGACCTACCCGCGCGCGGCCGACACCATGGGCATCCGCGTCAACCGGGTCCGCTACCAGGCGCTCATGCTGGGCGGGGCCATGGCCGGCCTGGGCGGCGGGTACCTCTCGCTCTGCCAGGCCAAGATGTTCGCCGACGACCTGGTGGCCGGGCGCGGCTTCATCGCGGTGGCGCTGGTCTACTTCGGGCGGTGGACGCCCCTGGGGATCGCCGGCGGCGCCCTCCTCTTCAGCCTGGCCCAGGCGTTCCAGCTCGCCATCCAGGTGGCCGGCATCAAGTTCCCCTACGAGTTCGCGGTCATGCTCCCCTACGCGCTGGTCATCCTGGTGCTGGCCCTGGCGCGGCGATCGCGCCTGCTGGGCCCGGCGGCGCTGGGCAAGCCCTACGACCGCGAGGTCCGGGTGTGAGGCCTTCGGCCGGCGCCGAGCCCCCGCGTCCCGCGGTCGTCCCCGCCCCCGTCGCCGGCCCGCACCCCATCGGGGCCGTTGCGCGCGGTGAAGCCGCGGTGCCAAGGTCCCGTTTCAGTAATTCGGTTTAGTAAACCAGGTTCAGTCACCGGAGCGGGGCTCCGGACGGGAGCGAGCTTGAGCGCCCTCTCGACGAGCGAGCCGGCGGGCGAGGCCGCGCCCCTGCTGTCGATGGCCGGCATCTCCAAGGCGTTCTCGGGGGTGGAGGTGCTCCGCGACGTGCGCTTCGACCTCCGCCCCGGCGAGGTCCACGTCCTGGCCGGCGAGAACGGGGCCGGCAAGAGCACGCTCATCAAGATCGCCGCCGGCGTCCACTCCGAGTACGAGGGGAGCATTCACCTTCACGGCCAGCTCACCCGCTTCACCTCGCCCCACGACGCCGCCGTCCGGGGCATCTCGGTGATTCACCAGGAGATGTCGCTCATCGACGCCATGTCGGTGGTGGACAACATGTTCCTGGGGCGCGAGCTGAGCCGGCCGGGGTCGGGCGGCCAGTGGCTGGACCGCGCCGCCCAGCTCCGCAGGGCCCGCCAGTTCTGCGACCAGCTGGGGCTGGGGGACATCGACCTCCTTCGGCCGGTCGAGGACTACTCGCTCTCGGTGAAGAACCGGATCGAGATCGCCAAGGCGCTGGCCTGGAGCGCGCGCATCTTCGTGATGGACGAGCCCACCAGCGCCCTCTCCGAGCCGGAGGTGGTGCGGCTCTTCGAGATCATCGGCCAGCTCAAGGCCCAGGGCTGCGGGATCATCTACATCTCCCACCGGATGGAAGAGATCTACCGGCTGGCCACCCGGATCACGGTCCTGCGCGACGGTCGGTACATCGGCACCGAGGAGGCGGCGCGGCTCCCCGCCCCGGAGCTGATCCGCTGGATGATCGGCCGGGAGCTCAAGACCCATTTCCCGCCCCGCCGGGCCAAGCTGGGGGCCGAGCGGCTGCGGGTGGAGGGGCTGTCCCTGCTGGCGCCGGGGTCCACCTCCACCGGCTCGCGCCGCTGGCTGGTGCGCGACGTGTCGCTTTCGGTGCGGGCCGGGGAGATCGTGGGCCTGGCCGGGCTGCAGGGCTCGGGCAACAGCGACCTGTTCCGGGGGATCTTCGGGGCGCTGGGACCGCCCGCCCAGGGCCGGGTCCTGGTCGACGGCCAGCCTTTCCGGGTGCGCTCGCCGCGCCACTCGGTGAGGCAGGGGCTGGCCTACCTCACCAGCGACCGCAAGGGGACGGGGCTGGTGCTGTCCATGGACCTGGCCCGCAACGTGACCCTGGCCTCGGTCCCGGCAATCTCTCCCGGCGGCTGGGTCCAGGAGTCGCGCGAGCGCCGCATCGCCGCCGAGCACACCCAGGCCCTGAGCATCCGGGCCACCGGCCCGACCCAGGAGGTCTCCACCCTCTCCGGCGGCAACCAGCAGAAGGTGGCGCTGGCCAAGTGGATCGAGACCCGGCCGCGCGTGCTCCTGCTCGACGAGCCGACCCGCGGCGTGGACGTCGGCGCCAAGCACGAGATCTACGAGCTGATGAACCAGTGGACCGAGCAAGGCCACGCCATCGTGCTCATCACCTCCGAGATGCCGGAGCTGCTTGGGCTCTCGGACCGGATCGTCGCCATGCACCGGGGCCGCGTGACGGCGGAGTTCACGCGGGCCGAGGCGACGCAGGAGAAGGTCCTCGAGGCAGCCATGGCGGACAGCGCACCATGAGAGAGACGCTGGAGACGCAGCACGAGGCGGAGCTGGCGGAGGTGGAGCGGCGGCGGGACGGCCTGAAGCCGCTCCTGAATTTCCTGCAGCGGCCCTGGGTCCGGGCGCTGGCGCCTCTGGTGCTGGTGCTGATCATCGGGGTCGTCTTCAACGCGCACCGGGCCTTCTACGCCTGGGGCACGCACCGGGACATGCTCCGGCAGGTCTCGGTCTACGGCATCCTGGCCTGCGGCCTTACCCTGGTGATCATCACCGGCGGCATCGACCTCTCGGTGGGCAGCCTGCTGGGCTTCACCGCGGTGCTCTTCGCCCAGGTCTCCATCCACCAGGCCTGGCCGGCCCTGCCCGCGGTGCTGGTGGTGCTCGTGGCCGGGAGCGCCTGTGGGCTGGTGTCGGGCGAGCTCATCTCGCGATTCCGGATGCAGCCCTTCATCGCCACCCTGGCCATGATGGTCTTCGCCCGGGGCCTGGCCAAGACGATCTCCGGCGGCGAGAAGGTCTCGCAGGCAGTGCTCCTCCCCGACGGCTCGCCCAAGTACCTGGACCTGCCCCGCGTCTTCTCGGTCATCGACAGCAAGGTCCTGGGGGGCCACCTGGCGGTGGTGAGCATCATCTTCTTCGCCTGCGTGGCCGTGTGCTGGGTGCTCCTGGGCAAGCTGCGCTGGGGCCGGTACCTGTACGCAACCGGCGGCAACGAGGACTCGGCCCGCCTCTCGGGCATCCCCATCCACCGGGTGAAGCTGCTGGCCTACGGCCTCTCCGGCCTGATGGCCGCCGTGGCCGGCATCTGCCAGGCGGTGCAGGAGCAGCAGGGCGACCCCGAGGCCGGCAACGGCTACGAGCTCACCGCCATCGCCATCGTGGTCATGGGGGGGACCAGCCTGAACGGCGGCCGCGGCGGGATGCTCTTCACCCTGCTCGGCGCCGCCATCATCGGCTACCTGGAGAAGATCCTCAGCATCAACGCCGTACCCGAGGCATTCCGCCTCATGTTGACGGGAGGGATCGTCGTCGCAGCAGTGCTGTTCCAGAAGGTCCGCAAGTAGCACCGACCGCAGTGAACCCACCGCAGAAGGGAAGAGCCATGAAGAAGCTCCTGGTGATGCTGGTGGCCTTGGGCCTGGCCGCCACCGCCCGCGCCGCCGACAAGAAGTACGTGATCGGCATGAGCCAGTGCAACCTGGGCGAGCCCTGGCGTGTGCAGATGAACGCCGACGTGAAGCGCGCCGCCGAGAAGCACCCCAACATCGAGGTCATCTACAAGGACGCGCAGAACGACACGCTCAAGCAGGTCTCGCAGATCCGCGAGTTCATCGCCTCCAAGGTCGACCTGCTCATCGTCTCCCCCAAGGAGGCCGTGCCGCTCACGCCGCCGGTGTCCGAGGCCTACAAGGCGGGCATCCCGGTGATCGTCCTCGACCGCAAGGTCACCGGCTCCGACTTCACCGAGTTCATCGGCGCCGACAACAAGAAGATCGGCCGCCACCTGGGCCAGTGGGTGGTGAAGACCCTGGGCGGGAAGGGCAACGTGGTGGAGCTGAAGGGGCTCATGACCTCCACCCCGGGCCAGGACCGCGACTCCGGCTTCCGCGAGGGCATCAAGGGCTCGGACATCAAGATCGTCTTCGAGGCGGACATGAAGTGGCTCGAGCCCAACGCCCGCAAGGAGATGGAGTCGGCGCTGGCCACCAACCCCCACATCGACCTGGTCTACGGCCACAACGACCCGGGCGCGCACGGCGCCTACCTGGCGGCCAAGGCGGCTGGGCGGGAGGGCGAGATGAAGTTCGTGGGTATCGACGGGCTGCCGCAGGAGGGGCAGGCCTACGTGCGCCAGGGCATCCTCTCCGCCAGCTTCGAGTACCCCACCGGCGGCGACGTGGCCATCGAGAAGGCGCTGGAGGTCCTCTCCGGCAAGCAGATCCCGAAGGAGATCGTGCTCGACTCGCGGGTGTTCACCAAGGACAACGTCGACAGCGGAGGGGAGTGGCTGAAGTAGCCGGCCTCCGTGCCATCGGCGCCGGCGGCGGCTTCTCTGGACGCCGCCGGCGCCCCTCTCCGAGGGAGCGCATGCCCAGGAAGTCCAGCAGGTCGCCCGGCCCCACCCCGCGCGTCTCCATGAAGGAGATCGCGCGCATGACCGGGTTCTCCCCGACCACCGTCTCGCTGGTGCTGAACGGCCGCTCCCAGCGCTTCAACATCTCGCAGGAGACCCAGGACCTCATCCGCAGCGTGGCCAAGCAGCACAACTACTACCCCAACCTCCACGCCCGCGGCCTGCGCAGCCGCACCACCAACATCGTCGGCCTCACCGTCCCCACCCTCTACAATCCGTTCTTCGGCGAGATGGCCGAGACCTTCGAGAGCCTGGCCCGCTCCAGCAAGAAGCTCCCCCTCATCACCGTCACCCACTATGACCCGCAGGAGGAGCGGGAGACCATCCACTACTTCCTCTCGCAGAAGGTGGAGTGCGTCTTCACCGCCAACCTGACCGCCCTGGACGAGATCTCCCAGCTGTGCAGCCGGGCCGGCATCCGGCAGATCCTCCTCGACTCGCAGGAGAGCGGGAAGCCCACCGTCACCACCGACAACGTCGAGGCGGCACGGGTCCTCACCCGCAACCTGCTCAGCGCCGTGGCCGCCGCCGGCCGTCGGGGCCGGGTCTACTTCGTGGGGGGGATGCCCAGCCACGCCATCACCATGCAGCGCCTGGCGGGCTTCAAGGCCGCCCTCCGCGAGAGCGGTGCGCCCTTCGGCGAGGCCCAGTTCCTCCGGACCGAGTTCGACGCCGAGGCCGCCTACCGCGAGCTGCGCGCGCTCCTCCGCTCCAGCGCCGAGGTGGCCGGGATCTTCCTCAACGCCGTGCCAGCCCTGGAGGGCCTGGTCCGCCTCTACCCGGAGGCGCCCCATCGCTGCCGTCAGACCCCCTGCGCCGTCTTCGACTACCACCCCTTCATGAGCTTGCTCGCCGACCTGCGGCTGCTCATCGTCCGCCAGAGCCCGCGGCAGATGATGAACCGGGCCTACGAGCTCTTCGCCAGCCCAAAGCCCGGGCAGGACCGGGTCCACTTCACCCCCTACGAGCTGCTGCTCCCGCCAGGGATGTCCGCCCTGCCCTCGCGCCGCGGCAGGGAGTCGCTGTAGCTTGACGGCGCGCCCGACCGACTCCCCCCGTGCGTGCGACCGCTAGGGACTCTCCGGGCCGCACCCCGGCGCCGCCAGGAACGCACGCGCCTCGGCTCGCGACCGCGGCGGCAGCAGGAACTGCGAACGGCCGCCGACGACGAGCCGGGCGCTGCCGGCGGCCCGGCCGTCTTCCCGGTAGGCGTACACGTCGGTGTGCTGGCGCCGGCGGATCACCACCAGGATGGGGTCGCCCTTGGCGTCGACGAGCCCAGCCGCGAGGACGCTGCCATCCGGGCAGCTCGCCGTGGCCGACCGCAGGCGCAGCTGGCCCGTTCGCCAGCGGTCCTGGGCATCCTGGGCGGCGGCGGTGAGCGAGTCCTCCGGTCCGCGGACCTCCCCGGGGGCGGCCACGAGGGAGAGCGCCTCGCGAAGCTGGGCTTCCTCCGCCCGACGGGGGGCCTCGACGCGGAACACCAAGAGCACCGAGGCCGCGACCGCCAGGGCAGCGATCCCGGGATAGAGCCACGGTCGCCGCGGCGGCGCGGCCCGGGCCGACGCTGCCCGAGCGGCCGAGAGGACCCGCTCCTCGATGGCTGCCGGCACCGGGGCCAGGACCCCTCCCTCCCGCAGGGCACGGCCTGCGGCCCCAGAGGCACGGTGGGCCGCGACGAGCCGCTCCAGGTGCCTCGCGCACCGATCGCACTCCTCGAGGTGCGCCCGGAGGGCCTGGAGGTCGCGCTCGGCGAGCGCCCCTTCCGCGTAGTCGAGCCAGAGCTCCTCGGCGGCGGCGTGCTCCACTAGGCCTCCTCATCCAGGTCTGCGTGCGCGACACCGGCGGCGCTCAGGGCCTCGGCGAGGAACTCGGTCGCGAGCCGGACCCGGGTCTTGGCGGTGCCGAGCGGCGACGCCATCGCCTCCGCGATCTCCTCGAAGGTGAGCTCCTCGACGTACTTCAGCGTCCAGGCGATCTTCTGGACCTCAGGCAGGCGCTGGACGATCTCGAGCACCATCCTCGCCCCCTCGCGCGCCTGCGACCGGTCGGCCGGCCCCGACTCGGAGGTCGACAGGCCTGGCTCGTCGTCCACGCTGCTCGCCTCCCTCGCCGACGACGAGGCGAGCCGATCGAGCGCCTTGCGCGTCGCCACGGTGCGGACGAACCCGCGGAAGCTCCCCGGCCTGTAGCTCTCGGCGCGCGCCACCTCGAGCCAGGCATCCTGGAAGACCTCGTCGGCGAGCGAGGGGTGGCGGCTCAGGATCCGGCCCACCGCCGCGCGGGTGGCCGGGGCGTTCCGCTCCCAGAGCAGCTCGAAGGCCGCCTGCTCGCCGCGCCCCATTCGGCGGGACTCGACCCACAGAGCCATGAGTTCCTCGTCCGTTCGCCCCCTGAGGAGCAGCTTCTTGAGCGACCCGGGCAGTCGGCCTCCCGCCGATCCCGAAACAAGTGAACGGGGAAGCGAGCTCGCGGGATCTTGTCGAGCTTAGCCCAGCGCGCCTCCGCTCCGTAGACCATCTGGGGTAATCCTGTCAGGGCCCCGGATGCTAGGATCCACCCGGTCCCGCTGACCGTTTCTGGAGCCAGATGCGAAGCGTACGCGTCCTGGTGGTCCTGGCAGCCCTGCTCGCGGCTCGCGCCGGGCTGGCCCAGGCCCGGCGAGCGCTGCTCGTGGGCATACGGCGCTATCCCGAGCTCGCGGAGCGCGGTCCCCGCGGCGGGTGGCCGGCGGTCGAGGGCGCCGACAACGACGTGTTGGCCGTACGAGAGATCCTCGTCGCCCGCTACGGGTTTCGCCGCGAGGACGTGACCGTCCTCATGGACGAGGCCGCCACGCGGGGGGCGATCCTCGGCGAGCTCCGGCGCGTGCTCATCGCCCCCTCCCGGGAGGGAGACGTGGGCGTCTTCTTCTTCGCGGGCCACGGCTCCTGGCAGAGGAACTCCTTGAGCCGCGAGCCTGATCGCCGGGACCGGACCATCGTCCCCGTCGACGGGGAGGACATCCGGAGCAAGGAGCTGGCCCGACTCCTGGCGGAGGCGGCCTCCCGCGGGGCCGTGGTGACGGCGCTCTTCGACAGCTGCCACTCCGGCTCCATCGCCCGTGGCGTCTCGGTCCCCCGGGGGGTCCGCGCCTTGCCGCCCCGGCCCGGGCCCGACGCGCTGGACCCGAACCCGGCGCCCACGCCGGTGCAGAGCGGCGTGCTGGTCATGAGCGCAGCACAGGACGACCAGGGGGCGGCCGAGTTGAAGGACGAGGATGGGGTCCTCCACGGGGCCTTCACCGCCGCCCTGA
>Ga0335070_10011290_pt1 | contig 10428 bp, 9 predicted proteins | sample Lox_Sample_13_FD_206722 | JGI IMG/M metagenome (GOLD analysis project Ga0335070, IMG submission 206722) | Soil microbial communities from Loxahatchee National Wildlife Refuge, Florida, United States - Lox_Sample_1.3 | ecosystem: Environmental > Terrestrial > Soil > Wetlands | place: USA: Florida...
TTCGAGCCGATACCCCAGACGTTCGATTTTCTGGCAAACAACGTCGTGAAACTCGGCCTCCAGAACGTCGAAGCATTGGATTTTGCGCTCTCAGACCGTGACAAGACGGAGACAATGGTCATTCCCACGTATCGGTGGGGACAGGAGTGCTGGTATGATGCCCGAGTCAAAATGGAGACCAGTAATCCCGCCTGGAGGCAAATCGAAGTCCGGAGCCGGACCCTTGACGGTTTCTTCGCGGAGCGTGGGGGCGCGCCGCAAATAAGCTTCATGAAGTGCGATGCGAATTATCACGAGCTTGCTGTCTTGCGCGGGGCGTGGCAGACGATTCGGGCTTCGCACCCGGCGATGTTAATTGAGGTCAACCCCGACCCGGACGATCCGGCCACAACCGCATTCGCAACCTTTGAATTGCTGCGCACCGAGGGCTATGAACCGTATTGGTTCGATGGAGAAACTCTTCATCCGAGAAATCGTGGAGAGCGAAGTCAGAATTACTTCTTTCTGACTTCGTCCCACGTGAACACGCTTGAGATGAACCAGCTGGCAAAGACCGAAGCGCAATCGTAGTAACAAGAACCAGCCTCAGCATGCCGCCGCCATTCGCTACTGAAGCCTCAAACAAATCTGCCCCGGCTTGAATTCTCGAGTTCACAATGCAGTCTACTGCAATCACACCGATCCGGAATAAAAACACTGCAGTCCGGTTAAAACGCGGACAGAATCAGTTGATTGACGTTTTCGGTGAAATTGGCGTCCTCGTCGATGGCCTGAAGGGCGCATAAAATGGTGGTTTTCTCGAAGAGCGTGAGGCTGAGAATCTGGTAAAGACGGGTCTCCAGACCCAGCCGCTTGCGCACGATCTACCATTGCCTCGCATCTGCTCGTAGCAGCTTGGTCGGAGATTAGACCTGATTGATGGGTGCGAGGGAACCTCTGAATAAGCCCTACTTGTGAGGCATTGGATCACAGACTTTTAGATCCTGGTCGACAGATTTATCTCTTGCGGTTTGCCCTGTCGTGCGGAGCCGGAGGAAACGAGCTGCTGCCCTTGGTCTATACTGCTGCTAGGCGCAGCAGTTTCTTGCGGGCTGTAAACAGGTTGACCAGAGCACAAGTGGCAAGCAGCCGGGTGGCGTTCTTCTACAATCCTCGGTAGCGTACCTTCACGAAGCCGAACTTCAACTTCAAGAACTGGAACACGTGTTCCACCTTGCTCCGCACCCGCGACTTTGTGCGGTTCTTCGCTCGCTCCACCTCATCGATACCATCTTTGTACCTATAGCGCCGATGGGTGCAGTTCTACGCCCGCGGCGCGCACTGCTAGATAGCATGCGTCTGTCCGCGATACGCCTCGTCGCCCCACTCCCGCGTTTCCTCGCCGCGCAGCAACTCCGGCAGCACCGTCGCGTCCGCCACGTTGGCCGCCGTCACCACGCCGTGTGGATGATCGTGGTCCTGCTGTTCACCCCTACATGCGCCTTCATCCCGAAGTACCACTGCTTGCCCTTCTTGGTCTGATGCATCTCCGGGTCACGCTTCTCCTCCCGGTTCTTGGTCGAACTGGGCGCGTGAATGATGGTCGCGTCGACGATCGTGCCGGTAGTGATCCGCACCCCTTTCTCCTGTAAGTGCTGGTTCACCGTCTCCAGCATCGCGCCGCCCAACTGGTGTTCCTCCAGCAGGTGGCGGAACTTGCACACCGTGGTTTCGTCCGGCACCGGCTCCTGCCCCAGATCGATGCCCGCGAACTGCCGCAGAATCGCCGAGTCGTACAGTGCCTCTTCCACCCCCGGGTCCGATAGGTTGCACTACTTCTGCAGAAAATAAATCTGCAGCATCCGCTCCACCCCCACCGGCGGCCGTCCTTTGCCGGCCTTCGGATAGTGGGGCTCGATCAGCGCACACAACTCCCGCCATGGCACGACCTGCTCCATCTCCTCAAGAAATAACGCGCGCTTCGTCTTCTTCGCGTACCGCTCGAATCCCGTCATCATCGCCAGCGTCCTCTGCTTCATGCTTGCGTGACTCTAACCTTTGCTCGCTGTGGAAAGGGAGAGCTTAATCAGAGTCTCTTTAGCGATGGTACAGATGCCCGCCGGAATCCCCGTCGCCACGGTTGCCATCGGCAAGCCCGTCGCCACCAACGCCGGCATTCTCGCCGCGCAGATCATCGCCCTCCACGATGCTGGAGTGGCAAAGAAGCTCGACGCGCACAAAGAGAAGCTGGCCAAAGGGGTCGAAGCGAAATCGAAGAAGCTGAAGGAAAACCAGCAGTCATGAGCACGATTGCGGGTCCCCTTTAGTCAGAGTCTCCTCTGGTTTGGGCGGGACACAGTTCGCGATAGAGCGCCAGCCAATCATTTCGCACTGCCACACCCGAGTAGCGCTGGCACTGCGCCCTGGCTGTGGTAGTCAGGCGCCGGGCCAGCCCATCTTCTTCGATCAGGCGAAGCGCGGCGCGAGCCATGGCTTCGTGATCGTTCAAGTCCACTAACAGGGCAGTTTCCTCATCTTTGGCGATGTACGGTATGCCCCCTGCCTTGGTCGCCACCACGGGAAGACCGGAGGCATAGCACTCCAGCAGCGAACCGGGCATGTTGTCAATGTTCGGACTGGTGAGGTAAATGTCCGCGGCATCATATTGTGCCGGAATCCTGTCCTGGGGCACGGTCCCTACGAAGTGCACGTTTCGCAAGCCCCAGTCTCGAACGTTTCTCTCCAGTTCGGCGCGCAGCGGTCCGTCATGCGCGACAATCAAGCTTGCCTCCGGGTAGCGCTGCTGCACCAGGCCGAACGCCTTGAGAGTGCACGGAATGTTGTACAGCTCCTCCAGTCCGCGATTGTGCAGGAACACCGGTCGAAGCGGATTGCGCTCGCGAAACCGGAACCTGTCCAGGTCAATGATGTTGTAGATCGACTGGGCCCGGTATCCGAACCGGGCAAACACCCCGATGAGGTACTCCGACGGCGTCACGATACGGTCTGCGAAACGCAGGAGACGCGAACTCCTCCAGGTGGCCAGGTGCTGACTCGCCCTTCCGTCGCGGTAATTCACAATACTTTTTTTGCCAAACAGCCGGCTGACCAAAGCGACTGGGGCGGCCGACAGGAGGAAGGAATAGTTCGCCGCCGAGAACGAGTGCAATATATCAAAGCGTCCGGCTTTTGCCAGGAGCTGGCAGAGAAACGTACCGGATGTCAGTACAGTCCGGAGATACTTGACCTTCTGAAGCTGCCGCAGCGGCCCGGGCAGTCTGGGGTTGATGGGCAGGAACTCTACCTGGACGTCCGGTGAATGCTGCAGAAGTTCGAGCAGCCGGCTGGCTTGCACCGACTGGCCGCCGACGATGTCGAGCGACGGCGCAACCAGTAGGATTCGCGTCGGACGGACAGTCACGCTTGACCCATGAAACCTGCAGAATTCGCGCGGCTCATCGGCCTCTGGAGGGCCGCGCCATGTCGGCAACATCGACGGTGTTTTTACGAGAAACCGATTCCGCGCGGAACCAAAGCTCCAGCACGTAGAGATACCAAAGCTGCAGGCTGACCGAACCCGATTGTTTCGCATCGATCCACGCCTTTGACAAACCCTCGGCGCGGACCCAACCGTGTTCCGCCAGCAGGGAATTGCCAAACGCCTCATCCACGTGGGGACGCCAGCGTTCGAGCATCCAACGTTCTGCGGGAATTCCGAACCCCCGCTTCTTTCCGGCGGCGATCCGCTCGCCAATGACGCGACGCGCCAACTCGCGCAGTACCGCCTTCAATTCCCCGTCGCGAAGCCGCAGGGAATAGGGAAGTGTTCGGGCAAACTCGCACAAATCGGCATCGAGGAAGGGGGCACGGGCTTCGAGCGCGTAGTACATCGTCGCGCCGTCCACCTTGACCATGTACTCGCCCACGAAACGGCCCCGGCGATCGTATTCCAGAAATTCCTCCAGCAGCCGGCGTGCGGAGGCAGCCGACTCCGGGATCTGCCTCCGACTCACAGCGGCTCCGGCGAGGAGCTCGCCCGAAATTCCCTGCTGTTGCAGCGATGGAAATCCCGGCTTTACCCGGACTACCGCGCCCAAGCCGCCAGTGGCGTAGTCCATGAAGTGCCGCGCGCGACCGAGAGTACCCGTCTCCGGCAAAATTCCCCGCACGCTGGGCCAGATGCCGGCGATGGAACTCGGGAAATATTCCGCAGCTCGCTCGGCCTTCAGGAAGTTGCCGTACTCGGGGTAGCCTAGAAACACGTCATCACCGCCGTCGCCAACCAGCAGCACCGTCGCGGACGACTTCACGGCCCGCGACAGCCGAAGCATGCCCAGCCCTGAGCTGCAGGCGAACGGCTCGCCGTATGCTGCAACCAGCTCATCCGCTGCGGGAAACTCGTCCCGCGAGAGGTCGAGGACCCGATGTCGAAGGCCCAGTCCCTTGGCCGTCCGCAGCGCATCCTCCGACTCGTCGAGAGGATCGCCGGGCGCAGCCGCGGTGTAAGCGGTAATGTCGCCGCCGAGTTCCTGTATCGCCCAGCACACGAGGCTGGAATCGATGCCGCCGCTCAGCAGTGCGCCCACGGGGACGTCGGCCTGCAATCGGCGCTCCACAGCCTGCAGAAACAAGCGCCGGGTCTCGTCCACGGCGTCATCGAACGAGCCGCGAAAATCGGTTTCTGCCGGTGGTTGCCAGCAGTTGCGTTGCGAAATCCGGCCGTTGTGCCACTCCAGAATGGTGGCTGCCGGGACCTTCGCCACGCCTTGGTAGATGGAGCGGTCATCGGTCACATAACCGAATTCGAGGAACTCCGCCATCGCCGAGGGATCGATGTCTGACGCGAGGCCGGCGTCCCGTAACGCGCGCGGCGTCGAGGCGAAACCGAGCACCCCGTTCTTCGCGGCATAGCACAGCGGCTTGATGCCCAATCGATCGCGCACCAGAAACAGCTTGCCGGCGCGATCGTCCCAGATCCCGATGGCGTACATGCCACGCAGCCGCGGAACCATCCGATCCAGGCCCCACTCCCGATAACCGTGCAGCAGAACTTCGGTGTCAGTGCGGCTGTGGAACAGGCAGCCGCGCGCTTCCAGTTCGGCCCGCAGCTCCCAGAAGTTGTAGATGGCCCCGTTGAACACCACTCCCACGCGCCGATCAACGGAAATCATGGGTTGGTGCCCGGCCTCACTGAGGTCGAAGATGGAGAGGCGTCGGTGGCCTAAGGTGGCCATCTCCCAGGAGTCGATGCCTTCCGAGTCGGGACCCCGTCGCGCCAGGGCGGCATTCATCTGGCGTACGCAATCTCTGGCGTAAGCGCGGTCCGAACTGCCCACAAGTCCAGAGATGCCGCACATTTAATGAGACTCTGCGCCCTCCATTAGGGTACCTGATTCTAACCTTGCCGTAATCGCGGGTCAATTGACGGGCTTTGCGTGGCGCGAAGATCGGCTGCTATGCTGAACCGGAATTGCCGCGACCCTAAAATGAGACCTGGCATCCTGCTGATGGTTCGTGAACTGCACCACGGGGGCAGCGAGCGGCAATTGACCGAAATCGCGCTGGGGCTGCAGCAAACGCGTTTCCAGCCGCACGTTGGCGCCTTCAGGATCGAAGGCATCCGTGGCGGCGAATTACGTGCTGCAGGTGTTCCCATCCTTCATCTCCCAGTGCAGTCGTTCAAATCGCCGGCAGTCATCGATTCCGGGCTGGTAATGGCACGCTACATTCGCTCCCACGACATACGGTTGGTCCACGCCTTCGATATGCCGCTCACGGCTTACGCCATTCCCGCGACTCGCCTGCTGACCTCTGCGACTGCACTGGCCAGTCAGCGCTGCCATCTCTCACTGGCAGGTCCACACCAGAGGAAATTCCTGCTTTTCGCAGAACGGATCGCTCACGGTGTCGTCGTAAACTGCGAGTATCTCAAGCGCCATCTGATCGAAGATGCGGGCATCCCGCCCGAACATGTTCACCTCTGCTACAACGGGGTGGACTTAACTCGTTTTCGTCGCGCCCCCGCCTCGCGGCCCGCGTCGCTTCCTGCCGGAGTGTTGGTCGTTGGCGCGGTCGGTGTGCTTCGGCCGGAAAAAGGGCACACCATCCTGCTGGACGCTTTTGGAGAGCTGCAAGCCACGGTTCCGAACCTTAAGCTCCTCATCCTTGGGAGCGGCCCAATGCTGCCGGAGCTACAGGATCGCGCGCAGAAGCTGGGCATCCGTGACGCGTGCATCTTCGAACCCTCCACTGACCGGGTGGACGACTGGCTGCAGAGCATCGATATCTTCGTGCTTCCGTCCTTGAACGAGGCGCTGTCCAATGCACTGATGGAGGCAATGGCGTGCGGTTGCTGTCCGATTGCGTCCCGGGTCGGTGGAAATCCGGAACTGATCGAAGACGGAGTCCGCGGGCTTCTCTTCGAGCCCGGCAACAGCGCCGACTTAGCGCAGAAGCTCCGCGCCTTGATTGGGAACGTCGAGTTGCGGGACAGGCTCGCGGCCGCCGCCCATGACTTCGTGCAAGCGCGATTCTCCCGTGCCGCCTCGGTGCAGCGCATAACTGAAATCTATGGAAGTCTTATCGCGGGGCAGAGTGGCCAGTGATCCCTCACCCACAGTGGAAGCTTCGGAATTGCAATCGTGTAACGCGATTCCGCATACCGGCAGGCGGGCTTCCGTCCGTGGACACCCTATTTCCACGGTGTTAGATTAAGCCAATGGGTGACGAGGAACTGGTGGTCATTGCGGACAGCGGTAGTACCGCCTATGACGGCCCGTTCGAACTCGAAGAAGCGCCCGAGTTGCCCGCGGGCGCTACCGGCAATGTGGCGCAAACTGCGGTCCGACGGCTGTTCCGAAACTGGGGCCTGGACCAAGACCGGTTCGGAACGCGAGAATGGAACCCGGTCGGCGACCTGGTTGGCCAGCAAGCGAATGTGGTACTCAAGCCCAATTGGGTGCTGCACTACAATCAATCGGGTTCGTCTCTCGACTGCCTGATCACCCACCCTTCGGCCATCGAAGCAGTTGCTCAGTATGTAGCACTCAACCATCCCACCCGGATTACGATTGGCGACGCGCCGATTCAAGGCTGCGACTTTGCAAGCCTCATTGACTCCTGCGGAATGGAGCAGATTGCCGCGAATTTGCGGGAACGGTTCGGCGTGCCCTGCGAAATCGTCGATTTCCGGCGCACGGTCCTTGATGGCATGGCGATCGGCGCGAACCGAATCGAGAACCGGCGCAACGAATCGCACTACGTTCTGTTCGATTTGCGCGGTCAGAGTTTGCTGGAGAAGTTCGACTGGGAGCCCGGACAATTTCGGGTCACCATGTACAACCCGGATTACCTAAACCGCACGCACTCCCGCGGACGGCACCAGTACCTGATCGCCCGCGAGGTGATCGAAGCGGACCTGGTGCTGAACCTCCCCAAGCTGAAGACGCACATGAAAGCCGGCATCACCGGCGCCTTGAAAAATCTGGTCGGAATCAACGGCAACAAGGAGTATTTGCCGCACCATCGCAAAGGCGGTTCGAAGAGCGGCGGAGATTGCTATGAGGGAGGTTCTTGGCTGAAGCTCGGTGCCGAGAACATGAGTGACGTAGCCAATCGTCATAGTGAAGGGGTCGTGCAGACGGTTGCTGCCCGGTCATCGCAGATTCTGCTGCGGACGGCAGCGGTGTTGGGGCGCGATCCCAACCTCGAAGGTGCCTGGTACGGGAACGATACCGTGTGGCGAATGTGTCTTGACCTGCAGCGCGTCCTCCGCTATGGCCGCCGTGATGGTTCGTTGAGCGCCAACCCGCAGCGCACCGTGGTGTCCATCACGGATGCAATCGTCGCTGGTGAGGGCGAAGGGCCGCTCGCCAACACGCCTAAGCCGTACGGAATTGTGACGGGAGGGCTCAATACCGCCGCCATTGAGTGGGTACACGCTCGCCTGATGGGATTTGACCCGCAAAGAATCCCTATCGTTCGAGAAGCGTTTGGGGCGTTTACTTTCCCGCTCGCCCAGTTCGACCCGTCTGACATCAGGGTACGGCTGGAATCAGCGACAATTCCTGCTGCAGACATTTTGCCCAGAGGCACACCGTTCGTTCCACCCAGGGGCTGGCGAGGACACTGCGAACTGCTATGACGCCACGGTTCGTCCACCGATTGTGGGTGAAGCGATATCTTTCCAGGAATGCTATCCCGGCGGCCGAACTGCGGGAGTTTCCCGCGCTTCGCCCGGATGAACAACGCCGCATCCTGGCCCGCCAACTCCTCGATCTCATGCAATACTTCGGCACGCGATCGGATGCGCTTCCCGAATGGCGGGACGCCAGCACCATCCAGGACCCGGATACGCTGTGGAGGCTCTGGCCGTCGTTGCCCATCATGGGAAAGAAACTGCTGGCCGAGCGCTTCCCGGCAGGTGAAATCAGCTCAAGATTCTCCATTCCGGGTGCAGTCAATTCCACCGGCGGCTCCACCGGGGAGCCCACCCATTTCTATCACGATGCCAAAATGATTCGGGCCCGCCATGCAGCGACTTACTATGCGCGAGAAAAGCTCGGTTGGCGCATGGGCATGCCCGTCATCATCATCTGGGGCTCGGAAAGGGACATCGGAAGGCAGCGAGGCTCCTGGAAGCAGCGCTTAACGACCCGCTTGCGGGGCGAATATCTGCTGGATGGATACAACGTTACCGATGACACTGTGGACCATGTTCTGCGTCTCACCCGCCAGATTGCTCCGGTTGCGATTGCGGGATTTACCTCCATGCTGGAATTCGTTGCCGATCGGGTCGTGGAGCGCGGAGACGCTGTTGCGCCCGGACTGGTGGCCGCCGCCTGGAATGGCGGAGAGATGCTGTATGAGCACCAAAAGCGGCGCTTTCAGGAAGCCTTCGGCCATCCCCTGCTCAATCTTTATGGAGGCCGGGAGTTGGGCGCCATGGCGTGCCAGTCCCACGAAGATGGCCCACTCGAAGTCATTCGCCCCTGGCTGTTCGTCGAAGTTGTCGATGACAATGGCAGGCCCGCTCCTCCCGGCGTCCCTGGAAGGGTCATCTGCACCAGTACCGTTTGCCGGGGAACTCCGTTCCTGCGGTACGACATCGGCGATGTTGGCACGTACAGCGCTGACCTGTGTAATGAGTCGGGAGTGACCGGGTTGGCGGAATTGCTGGGTCGTGACGCCGGCTTACTCAAACTGCCTGATGGGCGAATCATCAACAATATCTACTGGAACCATCTCTTCAAGGAAATGCCGGAAATCAGGCAGTTTCAGATTGTCCTCAGAGCCAACGGCACTCTCTGCGTGGCGCTCATCGGTTCAGGCTTCACGCCTTCCAGAGAACAGAGCCTTCGCACCATACTTTCAAATTTCCTCGGGCCATTGCCGATCCAGATCGAGTGGGTCCAGACTATCCCCCGCACCAAGCAAGGCAAGCTGATCCAAGTGATTCGCGAAACGCCCGCGGCGAATTAGTTCGTTCTGCAACCATGCAGCGCACCCGACTTGGTTGAAAGCGCGGTCCTTTCGGCCAAGCCGGGCTAAGTTCGATGCCTGAGACGCGCTCTCGCCACTTCTTTTCCCCCCACCGCTATCTGGCGCCCTTCGGAGGCATCCTCTCTGCGTGCTAACATCGATGCCGTGCGCATGCATGTTCCGCTTCCAGGGATGGGGTCGAGCACACGGTTGCCGGCTGAAGTTACGGTTGAGGCCGAAAGATGAGACCGCCCGTGTTCGTGTTGGGGGCGCCCCGTTCCGGCACCACGCTGCTGTATCACATGCTGCTTTCGTCGAGTCAGTTTGCGATTTACATGTCGGAAACGCATGTATTTAACCTGGTTGGCCCGCGATTTGGTGATCTCTCGCGTCAGGCAAACCGGAAGCAGCTGCTGGATGCCTGGTTGCCAAGCTTTCAGTTCAAGCGGTCTGGCCTGGATCCCGAGCACTTCACGGCAACAATCATGCGGGACTGCCGGAGCGCGGGCGACTTTCTCCGGATTTTCATGGAGCAGATCTCGGAACGGCAGGGACACGACCGCTGGGCAGAATGTACCCCGGAACATTTGCTTTACCTGCAGCAAATCAAAAGGGCGCTTCCGGATGCCAGAATCATTCACATCATTCGAGACGGCCGAGACGTCGCGCTTTCCGAGGTGCGGCAAGGTTGGATCCGGCCTTTACCTTGGGACCGCGGCCGTGAGCTAGCAGTTTCTGGTTTGTATTGGAAATGGATTGTGCGCCAGGGCCGCAAAGACGGCCGAAGGTTCGCTCCCGATTACATGGAAGTCCGCTTCGAGGAACTGGTTCGGAACCCGCAGACGGTGTTGCCCACCATCGCAACCTTTATCGGACAGCCGCTCGACTATGACAGGATGCTCGAGAACGCAGTTGGGACCGTCAAGAATCCGAATACTTCCTTCGCCAGCAGTTCGGAACAAAAAGAAT
>Ga0335070_10011291_pt1 | contig 10428 bp, 6 predicted proteins | sample Lox_Sample_13_FD_206722 | JGI IMG/M metagenome (GOLD analysis project Ga0335070, IMG submission 206722) | Soil microbial communities from Loxahatchee National Wildlife Refuge, Florida, United States - Lox_Sample_1.3 | ecosystem: Environmental > Terrestrial > Soil > Wetlands | place: USA: Florida...
CGAAGCCGGTAACCGAACCGTCCAAATTTCGTACTGCGAACTTTTGATGGGAAAACGGCTGCGGGAAACGCATGCCTTCCGGGCGCTCGCGCAGTTCGGCCACGCTGACGCCGAGCGGTTCGAGCTGATAGTTCCACGCCTGCTCCATACTGCCGCCGAAGAAGGCGCCATCCATCCCGAGCCGCTTCGCCAGATCCATCACGATCTCATAGTCTGCCCGGGCCTCGCCTGGCGGCTCGATCATGCGGGGGCGCAGTTGTACGTGTTCGACCGCCGCCTGGGTGATTTCGAAGCCGAACTTGAGTGCCTCCCGCTCCCACGGCATGCTTGCCGGCAACACGATGTCGGCGTTGCTCGCCGTCGGGTTCATGAACATGTCCACGTGAACGTGGAAGTCGAGCGCCCGCAGCATCCGCAGGTTTTGTGCGGCATCGGCCTGGGTCACCACGAGGTTCGTACCGAAGCTGACCAGGGTGTTGACGGCGTAGGGGTGCCGGTCGAGCACGGCCGCGCGAAGATCGCGCGCGGTGATCCAGCCGAACCGAGGGGGGCCTAACGGCAGCTCTTTCAGACCCAGTGCCTTGGCGCGCTGCTCTGGCGCCAGGAGTTCGTGGTATGCGTTGACGCTCCGGTAAGGCGGAGCGACCGTCCACAGATTGCCGCCCTCACGGTCGCAGGCTCCGGTCAGCGCGTAGAGCGTGGCGAGCGCACGCTCGGTCTGGGTGGCGTTGGTGTGCTGGCCGACGCCGGTCCACGCGTGATAGGCAAGCTTGGGCCCAAGCTCGAATAGCGCGTTGAAGCGATGGATCGAGGCCTCGTCGATCCACGTCAGCGTCTGCACGTGTTTCGGCGTGTAGGGTCCGACATGACCGGCGAGAAGCCTCAAGACGCTTTTATAGCGTCGCCGCCGCCCGCTGCAGTCGCGCAGCGTGCCTTCCGTGTCGAGCGTCAGATCGGCCGGGGTGGCGGCAGACGGGCGGAACGGCTGCAGGTTGCCGTCAACGTCGCGCACGACGAATACGTCTTCGCCCAGGCCGGGCCAGATATCGCGGGCGCAAAGCAGGTGTCCCGTGTCGACGTCTACGAGCAACGGCGCGTTGGTCCAGTTCCGGACAAAGTCAACGTCGTATCGCTCCGTCTCGATGAGATGGCGAATGGCACCGAGCGCGAGCGCGGCGTCCGCGCCAGGGCGCACACGCATCCACAAATCCGCCTGCTGGCCGGACCCGTCCTGCTTGGGATCGACCACCACGACCATTGCCCCGCGCTGCCGGGCCGCGGCGACCCGCGACGCCTGGGCCAGCCACGTGCGCGCCGGATTGTGACCCCAAAGCAAGATCACATCGGCGTGTTCGAGGTCGGGTACGCCGATTCCGCGTCCGAACGTGAGTGCGTGTGCATAGTCCTTGTGCCAGCCGCATACCTCGACCGCATAGAGCAAGTTCGGGCTGCCGAAGCAGCGCACGAAACGCTCGACCCACTCGAAGCTGTCGACCATTGGCGTGCCGCTCGGCGTGGTGACGGCAAATGCCACCGCTTCGGCGCCGTCTCGCCGGCGTGTCTCGGCGAGACGGCACGCAATGACGTCCAAGGCCTCATCCCAGGAAATCTCGACCCAGCCAGGGTCCGCGGCGTCGCGCGGCGCGGTGCGGCGCAACGGTCGGGTCAAGCGCAGTGGGCTGGCAACCTGCTCCGGGGCCGATCGCCCCTTCGCACAGAGTGCCCCGCCGGTGGGGTGCCCGGGGAACGGGGCGACTCTCACCAGACGGCCGTTCTGGATCTCATTCAAGGAGCCGCAACGCGAGCGGCAAAGGGTGCAATACCCGGGTACGAACGTCATAGCGATAATGCCCTTAGTGGCGTGTGACGCGCTACTGAAAGATATGCGTGGATTGTAGTGTGTCACGCGCTACTTGATATCGGGGATAACGCCTACCCATCCCGAGCGCTACCGTGGGGGCTTTTGCGATGGAGCGCGCCTGCGACAATCGGTTAGGGGGCGAGCGGATCGGCAGCAAGGTCATCGCGCTGGAACGCGCTGATGCACCGCTCGGCCTGCGAGTCGTCGGATCGAGTGCCGAAACGAAGTCCGGCGATGCAAGTCAGTCCCGTGGGATTCCGGGATCCGAAGGAAGATGCCGGTCGGCTCCGCGCCAGACCGTTGAGCGCCACGATCACAAGTGTCCGGTCACGTATCCGAAGCGCGCTGTTGAATGCAGATCGCAGGAGGCTGCCTCAGCCGGATGAACTTCCGACGAGCTGCCAGTAGTGCGAGGCCAGTTGCGGTTCCTCGGAACCTGCCGTCAAGTTCGCATCAGGTCGAATGAAATCTGACTTTCGCGCCAATCAGGCAACTGGGCGAAAAAGCCGGATTGGTTCTTCAGCGTGAACCAGTGAGCCAGACGCAATCCGTTGAGCGGGTATCTGCCTTGAGTTCCGTGGCATGCGATAACTCATGCGCTTCAGCACGCCGGCACTCAACGCGCATCGACAACGCGTGTGGCACCGACAATTGCACCATCCTCGGCTTCGAGAAGCACCACTAGATGTTCGCCGGCGACGGCATCGGCATGCAACGTTAGCGCCGCACCAGACCACTGGCCGATTGATGCCACGCCGCGCACGATGTTCGATTCAGTGAGCGTATGGCCCGCGTTCTCGCCGCGCCCGATCGCCGTGACGTGACGGGCGTCGTAGCCGACGAGCAGCACGCGCGCGCGTCCCGTACCCGCGCCGATGGACACAGAAACGCTGCCGCCCGCGCGCGTGGCGCTAACTGCGGCGGCCGTCGCGTCCATGGACTCCGCGTGGTCGATGGCAGAGCCGGCTGCAGCGCGATTCGAGCCCACCACCTCGGACTTGCCATCGATCACCATTTCCGGCGTGTACGCGAAGTCGTGAAACCGCTGGGCGTACTGGGCCTGGCGCGCGTCGGCGCCTTCGAACGAAAACGGATCTTGCCAGCCGAGGTTATTCCAGTAGGTGACATGAAACGCCAGGGGCAGCACATCGGAGCGCGTGTCGCTCAACTCGGAGAGAAAGCGATCGGCCGGCGGGCACGACGAACAGCCCTGCGACGTGAACAGTTCGACGACGACCGGACGCGGCTCGGCGGCGAACGCAGGCAAGGCGAGCAGCGCCGCGGCGCTCGCGCAGAGGGCAGTGAGAGAACGGGCCAACATGTCCTGTCTCCAGATTGACGACGTAACCTGTAATTCGCTCGCCGGCACGCACGGGTTACAGTTGAAGCGTTTGCGGTGTGAGCGTGGTCGCTTCGCGAAGAGGTGGCGGGGGGTGCGTAGAGCGCGGCTGCGCATCGTCCAGCGCCGAATTTGATCGTTACGCCGCGCGCAGTGCCGCGAAACTTTCGTTGGTGAATGTCCTCTTTCAGTCGACCCGATTTTCCTTGCGGGTCGACTTACGCCTTTTGTATGAATTAAGGATCCAGGACGGCCGTTGCACCCGGAGTTTGACGCAGTGGCGCCAAGAAGAGACGCTCCGCATGTCACTTGCCACGACCGAAAGTTGGCCGAAAGCTGCCATCCGCTGTACGTGGTCCCGATGTCCGGCATAGCACACCTGAATGCGTCAAAGCGTGGCCTTGGCGCTCGATCGCGCGCACTAGAGGTCACGCGCATGCGCTCAGAACTCGAGCAGATCGCAGCTCGGCCGTCACCCGAAGCTTGCTTATCCGATCTGCAAGCTATCCAGCGGAAAAATCAGTCGATGCCGACAGCGCTTTCCAGGTTTCGGTTTCCTGCTCGACATACGCATTCTTCTCGGCAATGGCCTTCAGCGTGTCAGTGCCAAGCGGCAGCCGCAGCGGAGGCATAGACGCGTCGACCAGTTCGACCATGGCTGCCGCGAGCTTCGCGGGATTGCCTGGCTGGTTGTGGTTCATGCTGGCAGCGTTGCGACGCACGTTCCCCGATGTCCCGTCATAGTCTGCGATGACCTCGCGTGCGACAACGAGCGATGACGCGTCGAGGAAGTCGGTGCGGAAGTAGCCGGGCTCCACCACCGTGGCATGAATACCGAGCGGCTTCAGTTCGGCGCGCAATGCTTCCGTCAAGCCTTCGACTGCAAACTTTGTCGAACAGTACGCACCGAATCCCGCCGACGAGCGATAGCCGCCGATCGACGACATGTTGATGACGTGACCAGACCGTTGCGCGCGCATCACCGGCAGCACAGCGCGCGTGATATTCAGGAGTCCGAACACGTTGGTGTCGTACATGCGGCGCACGTCCGCATCGCTGGACTCCTCGATGGCGCCGAGCAAGCCGAAGCCCGCGTTGTTGACCAGCACGTCGATACGGCCGAATGTTTCGACCGCGGCTCCAACGGCGGCCTTCGCCTGCGCTTCGTCCGTGACGTCCAGCGCCACGGGCAGCAGTGCCGGCGATGCACCGAGGCGCTCGGCGATCGCTGCGATATTGCGGCCAGCGGCAACCACTGCATTGCCGTCAGCCAGGGCCGCCTCGGCGATCAGAGCGCCGAGGCCCCGCGACGCGCCCGTGATGAACCAGACACGCTTGAAGCCGTTCCCGGTGGGGTTGACCATGATATGTCTCCTACGGTTGGAGAGGAAGTGAAGCAAGGTCGGCCAGCACGGCGACGCCGTCTGCCGCTCGCACGCCTTGTCCCGCGGGCAGAACGAAGAGCGGGTTGATCTCTGCTTCGACGATGCGGCCGCCGAGCTGCACCGCCATCCGCGCGAACGCGACGATCGCGCTCACGAGGGCGTCGATATCCGCGCGCGGCCGTCCACGGAAGCCGTCGAGCAGCGGCCAGGTTTGCAGTTCGTGAATCATCGCGAGCGCGTCTTCACATGAAAGCGGCGCCTCGGGGGACACGAGACGCATCGTCGTGTCCTTGAACAGTTCGGCTGTGATGCCGCCCATGCCGAGCAGCAAAGCGGTGCCGAGCGGATCGCGATGCAGACCGAGGATCAGTTCAGTACCGCCGCTTACCATTTCCTGCACAAGGAAGGCGTCTGCCGATACGCCCGTTGCGGTCTGGACATCGTCGCGCATACGGTTCAGGCGCGCACCGATGTTCTCCGGGTTCAGACCGACCGCCACGCCGCCGACGTCGCTCTTGTGCGTGATCTCATTCGACAGCAGCTTGAGCACGACCTTGCCGCCGAGTTCGCGGGCGGCCATTTCCGCTTCCTCTACGCTTGCCACCACCCGCTCGCGCACCGATCTTACGCCGAAGCGGCCAAAGAGCGCCTTTGCTTGCGCTTCATTCAACGAGCCGGCGGGCAGGTCGCTCACATCGACGTCGGCTTCGGGCTGCCTTTCGGCCGAACGTACGGCAGCACGCCGAACGTGCTCATCATGCTGCCACATCGCCGCCAGCGCGCTCGTCACGCTTTCCGGCGAAACGAAAGCGGGTACGCCTTGCATGTTGAGCAAACGCGTGATCTCGGGCGCGTGAGGGCTCACGAATGCCATCACGGGCTTGTCGCTGTCGGGCAGCGATTCGCGGATCGCCCCGGCCATCAGGTCAGGCATCGCGAGGCCCGACGATCCGACGATCACGACCACTGCATCGTAGGTCGGGCTCTCGAGCAGCGTGCGAATCGCGCCGCGCAGAAGATCCGGTTGCAGGCCCGCGAGCGTCACATCGATCGGATTGCGGTCGAGTACCGCATGGTCGCCGGTTTGCAACGCACGCAGGGCGGCAGCGCTCGCGTGGTCGGGCGGTGGCGTCTCGAAGTTCGCCATGCCGAGGCTGTCGGTGACGAGCGTGCCTGCACCGCCCGTCGAGGTCAGGATCGCGACGCGTCGCCCCGCCAGCTTGCGGCCTGTCGCAAGCGCATGAGGGATGTCGAGCAGGTCGGAGAAGGTTTGAGCGCGGATCACGCCCACCTGGTTGAAGAGCGCGTCGTACATGCGGTCGGAGCCAGCCAGCGCGCCCGTATGAGAGACCGCCGAGCGTGCGCCGGACTCCGAACGCCCGATCTTGAACACGACGACCGGCTTGCCGGCGCTCGCCGCGCGTAACGCGGCGGCGCGGAACCGCTCGGGATGACGCAGTCCCTCCATATAGAGGGCGATGACCGAAGTCGAATCATCGTCGACGAGATAGTCGACGAAGTCTGCCATGTCGAGATCGGCTTCGTTGCTGGTCGACACGAGCTTCGACAGGCCGATCCCTCGAGCCGCCGCCCGCGACAGCAGCGAACCGAGGATCCCGCCGCTTTGCGACACGACGCCGATTCCCCCAACCGTGAAGGCGTCGGTCTCGAGCGCGCCGCTTGCCGACAGCGTGATGCGGTCGGTCAAGTTGACGAGCCCGATCGTGTTCGGCCCGAGCAGCCGCATGGGGCCGGCTGCCTCGATCAATTGCGCCTGACGCCTCACGCCTTCCTCGCCAATCTCCGCATAGCCGCTTGCCAGTACGATCGCAGCGCTCGTGCCGCGGCTTGCCAGCGCCCTCACCGCTTCATGCGCGCGTTCGGCGCCAAGCAACACGATGCCGACATCGGGCGCGTGCGGCAGCGATGCCACATCCGGATAGCAGTGCAGACCATCGATCGAGTCGTAACGAGGGTTGACCGGATAGATGTCGCCGTCGAAACCGTGCTTCCTCAAATACGCGACCGGGCGGCCTGAAGTCTTGGAGGCGTCCGCCGATGCGCCGATCACCGCGACACTCGCGGGGCGCATCAATTTTGAAATTGCGTTCATGTTGATTCCCTTCGCGTTCACTTCGTGTTGTTCAGGAACGCGTGCACTGAGTCGCGATGTTCCCGGCTCGTATAGCAAACGGCCTGTGCCTGGCTGCCCTGCGCGAAGACTTGATGCGCGGACAATTCGTAGCTCTGGTTGAGAATGCTCTTGCCGAGCGCGAGCGCGGTTGGCGATCCCTGGCTCAGCTCCGCGGCCCATGCTTGCGCATCGCCGAGCAAAGACCTGGCGTCGCTCAGGCGATCCGCGATTCCCAGTTCCAGTGCTTCGTTCGCGTCGACCTTGCGTCCACTAAAGACCAGCTCCTTGGCACGCGCGATACCGACTCGGCGCGGCAGGAAGAACATGCCGCCGCCGTCCGGTATCAAGCCGCGTTTGATGTAGCTCCACGCGAAGCTCGCCTCTTGCGAGGCGATGATGAAGTCGCACGAGAGCGCCATATCGGCGCCGAGGCCCGCCGCCGCGCCGTTCACTGCGGCGATGGTCGGCTTGGGCATCGAATAAAGCAGGTTCACCGTGTGATGCACGATCTGCTGGCGAGACCAGCCGTTGAACGCGACTTCGCCCGCTGGGGCTTCCATGCGTTCGGCCATGCCGCTCACGTCGCCGCCCGCGCAAAACCCCTTGCCGTTGCCGGTCAACACGACGGCACGGATGGCCCGGTCGCGCGACACGGTCTCGAGCGCCGCAATGAGTTCGGTGCGCATTTCGTTGCTGATGGCGTTGCGTTTTTCGGGGCGATTCAGCGTGATCGTGGCGATCCGCGAGTCGATCGTGACTTGAATGGTGGAGGGGCTCATGCGTGTCTCGAAGGTTGAGTTGGAGTCGGCTGACCGGGTCAATCGGTTCATGCAGCTTAGCCGCGCCGACCGTCGAAGACACCCCATCAATTCCACTGCGTGGAACGCGGAACGCTTTCGTCCGAAGCACCGGCCAATTCCACTGTGCGGAATTGGCCGGTTGTCATCGAACTGTCGCTGCCGATAATGAATTCCAACGCAGGACACTTGCGATGACGCACCTGCGCTCACCAATAAAGAGCGGAGACATGATGCACGCAGCCCCTTCCCAACCCATTGAAGTCAGCGCAGCGCGGCCTCAGACAGAGGCCGTCTACCGGAAAGTCACCCGGCGGCTGTTACCGTTCCTGTTCGTCTGTTACGTCTTCGCGTATCTGGACCGCGCGAATATCGGCTTTGCGCATCTTCAGTTCTCGCAGGACCTCGGCCTCTCCGATGCCGCATTCGGCCTGGGTGTCGGGCTTTTCTACGTGGGTTACATGCTTTTCGAAGTGCCGAGCAATCTGTGGCTCGCGAAGGTCGGCGTCAGAAAGACGCTGATGCGCATCATGGGGCTGTGGGGCATCGTGTCGGCGGCCACGGCGTTCGTGCAAACGCCAACCCAGTTCTACATTGCGCGCGTGTTGCTGGGCGCGGCAGAGGCAGGGTTCTTTCCGGGCGTGATCCTTTACTTCACCTACTGGTTCCCGGCCGCGCGACGGGCGCGCGTCACGTCGATCTTCATGACGGCGATCTGCGTGTCGGGCATCATCAGCGGGCCCGTGTCGGGGTGGATCCTGAACAGCATGTCGGGCTTTCTCGGCGTCAAAGGCTGGCAGTGGCTATTCCTGCTCGAAGGCTTGCCCTCGGTGGTCGCCGGTATCTTCGCGTATGTCTGTTTGACGGACCGTCCCGAGCAGGCGGCCTGGCTCTCGGACGAAGAAAAAGCCCTGTTGCTCGACGAACTGAAGCGCGACGCGCAAACAAAAGCCGCACGCGCGCACGGTTCGATCTGGGTCGCGCTGAAGGAGCCGAAATTCTATTTCCTGACGTTCGCGTATTTCAGCGTGCCGTGGGCGAGCATCGTCGTGCACATCTGGGCACCGAGTGTGATCCAGAGAAGCGGCGTATCGAACTACTGGCACATCGGGCTTCTTTCCGCGATTCCGTATGGGGTCGGCGCAGTGGCGATGTATCTGCTCGGCCGGAGCTCGGACCGCCTGCTGGAGAGGCGCTGGCACTTCATGGCGAGCGCATCGATGGCGGCGCTGGGCGTCGTGCTTCTGCCCGCGGCGGCGAATCACGCAGGCGCGCTGGTGGCGCTCCTTTGCGTCGCGACGGCCGGCTATCTCGGCATGCTTTCGCTGTTCTGGACGATCCCGCCCGCGTATCTGTCGAGCACGGTTGCGGCGAGCGGCATCGGCCTCATCAGCAGCCTCGGCCAGTTTGGCGGCATTTCGGCGCCCTCGGTGATCGGCTATGCATCGACGCACTTTGGCAGCAGCGCCGTGGGCCTTTATGCGGTAGCGGTTGTGTCCATCCTGGGCGGCCTTGCGGTAGTGCTCGGCATTCCGGCGCGCGCGATCAGTGAGCGCCGGGAGTGAACGACCCCGCGCTCGCCGCCGTTACTCGTCCAGATGCGCGCATTCGACGATGATCTCGTCGCGCAGACGCAACAGCGGCGCCGCCAGTTCACGCACGACGCTGTCTTGCGATTCCACTGTGCGTACGCTGAAGTTGAGCACCAGCAACCGGTGTCCGGGAATGACGAGCGGCGCCGCGAGCGCAATCACTTCCGGCTGCCAGCTCGCAACGCAGAAGCCGTTTCGATGCACTGCATCGACGGCTTGCGTGATTTCACGCGCAAGACGTGCCCAGCCGCTTCGTCCGCGTCGCTCGAAGGCGTGCATCAGCGCGGCGAATTCGGCCTGCGGCTGCATCGCGAGATAGGCCCGACCGAGGGACGTCAGCTCCATCGGCACGCGTTGACCAGACACGACCGTGCGTAACGACGCACGTTGGTTGTAGCGGATCGATTCGAGGTAGACCATCTCTTCCCGATCGGCACCCGCGATTCCAACATTGATATGCATTCTCTGTGCGGTGTCGCGGATCAGAGGGCCGGCCGCCTTGAGCACAGTCGATCCGCTGCGCAACGCTTGCGCCAGACTGAGCACCGGCAGTCCGAGCCTGTATGCCCTGCGCGCTGAGTCGTGTTCCAGATAGCCCGCTGCCACGAGTGTTCGCGTGAGCCGGCTCACGGTCGCCTTCGGCAGGCCGGTGCGCTCGGCGAGATCTCCGTTTCCAAGCAGCGTCGCGCCAGGGCCGAAAGCGCGTAGCAACTCGAGCCCGCGTTCGAGCGAGCGATTGGACGCGGTCGTTTTCGATTCCGGTTGTTGATTCTCGTGGTTCGCCATAGATACTGGAGGTTGAACTTGCTGCGCGTAGCGCGACGCAGCGACCGTAGCGCGAGCGCTTATTGCGTCCGCCCGGAGCGGATTTCATGGGGCAGCGACTGGCCTCATCCCACACGAAAGGTATCAGAAACGCGACGATGCACGCCTTTTCGACCTGCTCCAGACCTGGCACCAGGCGAAGCGAAGCATCAGCCGGCAATAACGAGTTAGCAGCCATAGAACAGCCACAGCCCTGCTCGCCCGAGAGATCGCTCGTCGAACGATGCGCGTTGCCGATATGCCCCAAAACTGATCGAAGTCAAACGATTCGAATGGGCCAGTGCGAGCATCTCATCCATTGCAGCGGCCCGCCCGGTCACTGTTTCCGTATTGGCGAAGAGGTTGGTTATGGGTATTGGTATGCAGATAAGCTATGTCGGATTCCCCGGGTCGGTTTCCCTGGAAGGCGCGGCAGCGTCGCAGCTTCTGCGCCTGCAAACATACGCAGCTTATGTTTCCGACTGCTGGTTATCCATTGAGCGCCTCGGCACGGGC
>Ga0335070_10011292_pt1 | contig 10427 bp, 7 predicted proteins | sample Lox_Sample_13_FD_206722 | JGI IMG/M metagenome (GOLD analysis project Ga0335070, IMG submission 206722) | Soil microbial communities from Loxahatchee National Wildlife Refuge, Florida, United States - Lox_Sample_1.3 | ecosystem: Environmental > Terrestrial > Soil > Wetlands | place: USA: Florida...
GGCCTACTGGCCTCCGTTCACCGCTACGCGAACCCCGAAGGCCGCCGGGAGCGTTCGCCCCTCCGCGCTCTCGCTGCTGGGGCGCGGCGACGGCTCGCACCAGGTCGCGCTCGACGGCCACCCGCTGTATTTCTTCGAGGGCGACCGCTCAGCCGGCCAGGTCAACGGCCAGGGTCTCGACGACTTCGGGGCCAGGTGGTCGGTGGTCTCGCCGTCCGGGGCGGCGGTGACCAGCGCGCCGTCCGCGCCGTCGGGTGGCGCAGGCGCTGCGGCCGGGGCTGTGCACGGATACTGAGCACGTGACTGCTCAGGCGTACAGCGCCTCGATCTCGGCGGCGTAGCGCTCGGCGATCGGGCCGCGCCTCAGCTTCATGGTCGGGGTCAGCTCCACGCCGCCCGGCTCCCAGTCGTTGGGGAGGATCGTGAACCGCTTGATCTGCTCGACGCGCGCGAGCCGGGCGTTGGCGCCGTCCACAGCGCCCGCGACCTCGGCCCGCAGCTCCGGGTTCGCGCTCAGGGCCGCGAGCGACGGGTCCGCGCCGTGCGCGGCTGCCCATGCCGCGGCGGCGTCGGGATCCAGCACGAGCAGCGCGACGTTGTACGGGCGCCGGTCGCCGATGCAGATGGCCTGCCCGATCAGCGGGCTCGACCCCTTGAGCTGCTGCTCGATGTTCGCCGGCGACATGTTCTTGCCGGCGGCGTTGATGATGAGCTCCTTCTTGCGGTCGACGATCCGCACGAAGCCGTCGGGGTCGATCTCGACGACGTCCCCGGTGTGCATCCAGCCGTCGGCATCGACCGCCTCGGCGGTGCGCTCGGGGTCGGCGCGGTAGCCGTGCATCACGAGCGGCGCGCGCACGAGCAGCTCGCCGTCGTCGAGCACGCGCAGCTCGACTCCGGGCAGCGGACGCCCGACGGTCCCGATGCGGATGTCGTGCGGCGGCACGATCGTCGCGACGCAGGAGAGCTCCGACATCCCCCACACCTCGCAGATCGGCAGGCCCAGGGCGAGGAAGTACTCGAGTACCTCGCCCGGGATCGGCGCGGCGCCGGAGACGAGCCACTGCGCCTCGTGCAGGCCGAGCCGCTCCCGCACCGCCGCTCTGCCCTCGTCGGTGAGCGCGTGCGGGTCACCGACCCCTGCCGCCTCGAGCCCCGCCTTCAGCTTCTCCCACACGCGCGGCACCGCGCCCCAGGCCGTCGGCCTGACGGCCGCGAGCGCGGCGCCGATCTGCCTGGCGTCAGGGACCGACGTGATCGCGGCGCCGAAGCACATCGAGGCGTAGTAGTGGGACAGGAAGCGGTCGGCGATGTGCGCCGAGGGCAGGTAGGACAGCTGGCGGCCGCCCGGCGTCATGGGCAGCACCGAAGCGACCGCGCGGCACTCGAACATCATCCCGGCGTGCGTCAGCTGCGCGCCCTTGGGCGGGCCGGTCGTGCCGGAGGTGTAGATCACCGTCAGCACATCGTCGGGCTGGACGGCGCGCCAGGCAGCCTCGAAGTCGAAGCCGTCGTGCGAGGCCGCCTGGAGCTCGTGCAACCCGATCGCGTCCGGGTGGGATCCCTCGACCAGCACGATGTGCTCCTGGTTCGGACCGCGCGCCGCGAGGACGGTGTCGAGGTACTGCGGCTCGGTGACGACGACGCGCGCCTGGGAGTTCTGGAGCTGGTAGGCGACCTGCTCGACGCTGAGCGTGTTGTAGAGCGAGAACGGCGCCGCACCGAGGTGGATGGCGGCGCTGTCGACGAGGTTGAACTCGGGCCGGTTGACCAGGAGGATCGCGACGCAGTCCCCCCTGCGAATCCCCAGGGCGTGGAGCCCGGCGGCGATCGCGCGCACGCGGTCTGCGTACTGCGCCCAGGTGAGCTCGACGCTGTCGTCGAGGCTGCGGTGAGCGACGGCCCCAGGGCACGCGGCCGCGGTGATCTGGAAGGCCTCGCAGAGCGTCGCGGCGCCCAGGGCGGGCGGCGGGGTCGACACGGCTTCGGCGGCGGACTGCTCGATCGTCATCTCGCCGCGCATCCTCTCCCCCGCGGGCCGCAGCCGCAAGCGGGGTGCTACTGCGGGTCGACGTCGACGCTGAGGCTCACCCCGGGGGCGACGCGTCCAGCCGCCAGCGCCTCGACCGCCGCCCCGACCTGCGCGACCGCAGCGGCACGGTCCTGGGCCTTGACGACGAGCTGCGAGCGCTCGCGTCCTCGCAGGCGAAACAGCGGCGCCGGCCCGAGCGCCTGCGGCAGGCGCTCGTGCAGCGCGGCAGCGGCCGCGTGTGCGGCGCCCGGACGGCCGGAGGCGCAGACGATTCGGATGAGCGTCGAGAACGGCGGATAGGACAGCGCACGGCGCCGCTCGAGCTCACCCTCGAGGAACGCCGCCGCGTCGTGGCGTGCGGCGAGCACGATCGCGGGCGCGTCGGGCACCAGCGTCTGCACCAGCACCCGTCCCCGGCGCGCGCCGCGGCCGGCGCGGCCGGCGAGCTGCGCCACCAGCGCGAACGTGCGCTCCTCGGCGCGGAAGTCGGGGAAGCGCAGCGTCTGGTCGGCGTCCACCACGACGCCCAGCTCGACATCCGGGAAGTCGTGGCCCTTGGCGACCATCTGGGTGCCGAGCAGGATCCCCCGCTCGGCCTGCTCGAACGCCGCCAGGACGGTGGCGGGCGGGCCTGCGTCCCCGTCGAGGCGAAAGACGGGACCGGGGAGCTCAGTCTCCAGGCGCTCGGTTCCCGTCCCGTGACGGGCGATCGACACGGACCGGCACGCCGGGCAGCGCGTCGGCACCGGTTCGCGGTGGCCGCAGTGGTGGCAGGCGATCGTCCCGCTCGAGCGGTGCAGGACGAGCGTCACGTCGCACGACGGGCACTCCCAGGCGTGGCCGCAGCCCTGGCAGGTCAGGTAGTTCGACCAGCCGCGGCGGTTCAGCAGCACGATCGCCTTGGACGCGTCGACGAGCGCCTCGTGGGTGCGGGGGTGCAGCGCGCCGCGGAGCCCGAGCAGATCCACGATCTCGACGGCCGGCAGGCGTGCGCCGTCCACGCGCTCGGGGAGGCTGATCCGCTCGAGCGCGTGCCAGCTCTCGGCGCGCGGCGTGGCGCTGCCGGCCACGAGCACGGCGCCGTGGTCGCGCGCGCGGCGCTCGGCGACGTGGCGCGCGTCGTAGCGCGGGTCGCCCTCGTGCTTGTAGGACGCGTCGTGCTCCTCGTCGACGACGATCAGCCCGATGTCCGCCAGCGGCGCGAAGACGGCCGAGCGCGGCCCGACGCAGACCCGCGCCTCACCGCGGCGCAGGCGCTGCCACTCGTCGTGGCGCTCGCCGGGCGTAAGGCGCGAGTGCAGCACGGCGACCGTGCCGCCGAAGCGCGCCTCGAAGCGCGCGACGATCTGCGGTGTGAGGGCGATCTCGGGTACGAGCACGAGCACGGTGCGCCCCCGCTGCAGCGCGCCCGCGGCGGCCTGCAGGTAGACCTCGGTCTTGCCCGAGCCGGTCACGCCGTGCAGCAGCAGCCGCTCGCCGGGCGCGGCCTCGGCGACCCGGGCGAGCGCGGTGCGCTGGGCGTCCGTCAGCGCCGGGGGCCGCGCCCCGGCGCGCGCGCCCACGGCAGTGGTGGCCGGAGAGCGGCGCACGCGCTGCGCCTCGATCGCGACGAGGCCGCGCGCCTCGAGGCGCCGCAGCGCGGCGAGGTCGCCGCCGGCGGCGCGCGGCAGCGCGCGCAGCAGGTCCCGCTGAGCGGCGGTGAGCCGCTCGCCGGGGTCGGGCTCGCGCAGCACGCGGGCATGCAGCGCCGTGCGCGCCGTCACGCCTTTGGGCGGCAGCATCAGCGAGAAGGCGCGCGCGGGCGTGGAGCAGTACTCGGCCGCCAGCCACGGCGCCAGCGCGACGAGGTCGGGCGGCAGCGCCTGCTCGAGCACGCGGCTGGGCGCCGCCAGCTCATGCTCGGAGTCCTCGGCGAGCGCGGTGACGACCCCGAGGACCTCGCGCCGGCCGAATGGCACCATCATCACCGAGCCGATGCCGACCCCCTCGGGGCGCTCGTAGTCGAACGGCCCGCGCAGCGCCCGGGCCGTCGTGATCGGCTCGACCCGCGCGACACCCGGCACCCCGCCCAGGGTAGGTCCCGGCGCGGCGGTAGCCTGCCGCGCGATGGCACTCGAACTGCATCCCGGCGAGCAGGTGATCTACGACGGCCACCCGAGCTGGCGCTCGGTGATGGCGCTCTATGTGCAGGGGGCGATCGCCGGGCTGGTGCTCGGCGCGATCGTCTGGCTGGCCGCCTCGCCGGCCTGGGGCGTGCTCGTGTTCGTCGTCTGCCTGGCGCTGGCGATCCTCACCGGCTTCATCCGGCGGGTGTTCGTGCGCTTCACGATCACCGACCAGCGGCTGCGCATCCAGCGCGGGATCCTCTCGCGCCGTGTCCAGCAGACGCGGATCGACCGCGTTCAGAACGTCAACACCCGTCAGCGCCCGCTCGAGCGGCTCCTGCACGTCGGCGCGGTCGACTTCGACACCGCCGGGACCGACGACTCGGACTTCACCTTCGACGGCGTGAACAACCCGAACGGCGTGGCGGCCGCCGTCGACCGCGCGCAGCGGATCGCCGCCGAGTCCCGCAGCGGCGGCGAGATCGCCGGCGGGCTCTGACGGCCGTCACCGCCATCCCGGTCGAGTTGTTCCCGCTATCCGTGCACAACTCGACCAGGAGGCCGGCGTGGCGGGTGGAGCGGTGGCTCGCACGTGACGAGTGCCGCACGACGCTCGTGAACAGCTAAACGGCCAGGGCCGCTCGCCAGCTGGGTCGAGTTCTTCCCGCTATCCGTGCAGAACTCGACCCGGCCATCAGCGTCCGACCGCGGCTCGGCTTCCCTCGATGCCGGCGGTCAGCGTCGCGCGGGGCAGCGGGCGCCCGCGGACGATCGTCCGCGCCCGAGCCGGGTCGAGCTGTTCCCGCTATCCGTGCACAACTCGACCAGGCCGGCGCGAGCGGGCGCGAAGACCCGCGCCGCTCGACCGCCGCTCGATGCCGCGGTCGGCGCCGCGCGGGGCTACGGGCGCGCGCGGATGACCCGCAACGCGCCCGACGCCCGACGCCAGCGACCGCTACGCCGTCGCCACCGGCGCGCCGAGCCCGGCGGCCTCGGCCAGCGCGGCCGCCTTGTCCGTGCGCTCCCACGTGAAGTCGTGGTCGTCGCGGCCGAAGTGCCCGTAGGCGGCGGTCTTCTGGTAGATCGGGCGATGCAGGTTCAGCGCGGCGCGGAAGGCGCCGGGGCGCAGGTCGAAGTGTTCGCGCACGAGCTCCTCGATGAGCGCGCGGCCGATCTTCTCGGTGCCGAACGTCTCGACCATCACTGAGACGGGGTGCGCGACGCCGATCGCGTAGGCGACCTGCACCTCGGCGCGGTCGGCCAGCCCGGCCGCGACGATGTTCTTCGCGACATACCTGGTGGCGTAGGCGGCTGAGCGGTCGACCTTCGACGGGTCCTTGCCGGAGAACGCCCCGCCGCCGTGGCGTGCCATGCCGCCGTAGGTGTCGACGATGATCTTGCGACCCGTCAGGCCGCAGTCGCCGACAGGCCCGCCGATCACGAACCGACCAGTCGGGTTCACGAGGAACACCCGCCGCAGCTCGGCCTCGTCGTAGAGGTTCTTCGGCAGCACGGGCTCGACGACGTGCTCCCAGAGGTCGTCCTTGATCCCCCCTTCGGCACCCTCGGCGTGCTGGGTGGAGATCAGCAGCTGCTCGATCCCCACCGGCCGCCCGTCGGAGTAGCGCACCGAGACCTGCGTCTTGCCGTCCGGGCGCAGGTACGGCAGGTCGTTCGCATGGCGCACGTCGGCCAGGCGCTTGGAGAGCTTGTGCGCGAGCGAGATCGGCAGCGGCATGAGCTCCGGCGTCTCGTTCGTGGCGTAGCCGAACATCATCCCCTGGTCGCCCGCCCCCGCGACGTCGAGGACGTCGTCGTCGTTGGGGTCGGTGCGCGCCTCGTATGCCTGATCGACGCCCTGCGCGATGTCGGGGGACTGCTTGTCGATCGCGTTCATGACGGCGCACGAGTCGGCCGAGAACCCGAGATCGGCGTCGATGTAGCCGATCTTGCGGATCGTGGCGCGCGCGATCTCCTGGATGTCGACGTAGGTCGAGGTGGAGATCTCGCCCGAGACGACGACCAGGCCGGTGTTCACGAGGGTCTCGCAGGCGACGCGGCCCTCGGGGTCCTCGGCGAGGACGGCGTCGAGCACGCCGTCCGAGATCTGGTCGGCGATCTTGTCGGGGTGACCCTCGGTCACCGACTCGGATGTGAACAGGAAGCTGCTGTCTTGGCTCATGGGATCGAGAAGGAGAGGTCGACGGTTGAGACGTCCCCGGCCCCCGCGCTGTACGCGCCGACGGCGCGGATGCGGTCGAGGTCGCCACGGACGCCCTGCAGTGCGGCACCCGGCCCGATGCCGGTCTGCTCGCTGAGCTGCAGGAGGTTCTTCGGGTCGAGAAAGACTAGCGACCGGATCGGATTTGGGACATTTCCGGCGACGGCGCGGTAGGCCGGGGTGGCGGTCAGGCGGCCGACGTGCGAGCGCGCGTCGGCGACCGCGGCGGGGGTGGTGCCCACGATCAGCGTGGTCCCGTCGATCGCCCAGGTGAGCCCGGTCGTCGCCGCGCCGGCGAGCGTGCGCGCGGGCTTTCCGCCGGGGGCGGCGTCGGCGAACGACGTCGCCGCGGGCGCCCCTGCGAGCGTCGCGAGGGCGGGCTCGAGCGCACGCATCGCCGCCTGCGCTCGCGCAGGCTGCTGCACGCGCGCGAGCAGCGTCAGGCTCGGCCCGCTCTCCCCCGGCGCGATCACGACGGCGGACTCGCGCCCCAACCGCCCGAGCGTGTCGAGCGGCACGCCGCCCTGGGCGAGCAGCCGCGGGAGCGCCCTGCCTGCGCCCGGGCCGGCGAGGACGACCAGGCGTTGCAGCGTGCTCGCCAGGTCCCCGGAGGCGACGTACGCCAGGGTGTCGGCGGGCGCAAGGCGATGGAGCGTCGCCCGGAACGGCGCGCCGCCCGAGCCGCGAGCCACCACGCGCCGCACGGCGACGCGGGCGCCCGCATCAGTCGGCACCAGCGCGGCCGCGACACCACGCAGGCCGCGCGCGTCGAGCAGCGAGCCGATCAGGCCCAGCGCGCCCCCCAGCGGCGTCAGCAGCCGCCGCGCGCCCTGCGGCGACACCCAGGCGTCGGCGACGCGGTCGGAGGGCAGGCCGCTCGCAGCGCGCCGGTAGACCGGGCTGTTCGCGAGCGACGTCGCACGGCCATCGGCGGCGGACTGGGCTGCGAGCACCCCGGCCGGCTGCCCGATGACGACGAGGCCGTCGACGCGGCGCGCGACGAGCGCCCCGCATGGTCGCGACACGTCGCCGAGACCCTTGGCCGGCGCGTCGGTGACGATCAGCGGCGAGGCCACACCGCCTGCGCCTGGCAGCAGCGCGAAGACGGTCTCGCGTCCCGGGCGGCGCCGCAGGTCGATCCCGCAGCCGCGCGCCGTGAGCCGCCGCAGCACGCTCGCCTGCAGCCGCGGCCAGGAGGGCAGCCGTTGTGCGAGCCGTGCCGCCGCCGCCGCGGTGGCGGTGCGGCCGCGGTCGGTCGACACGTGGACGGCCACCAGCGCGTCGGCGGGCACCAGGCGGAGCGTCGCGCTCGCGGGCGGCCCGCCCGATCCGGCGCCGCGCCCCGCGAGCAGGCCCGCGCCGAGCGCGACAAGCGCCAGCACCACGAGGAGCAGCGCCGTCCGGCGCCGGCGGCGGACCGGCGTCACGGGCGTTCGGAGCGCTGGCGCCGGCGCTCCTTGACGTCGATGATCACGGGGACCCCGTCGAGCCCGAAGCGCTTGCGCAGCTGGTTCTCGAGGTAGAAGGCGTAGTCGCGCGTCATCCTGCTACGGCTGTTCACCTGCAGGGCGTAGCGCGGGGGGCGCGTCTGGATCTGGGCGAGGTAGAGGAGTTTCAGGCGGTGGCCCTGGCGAGCAGGCGGCTGGCGACGCTCGACGGCCTCGGCCAGGAAGCGGTTGAGCTCGGGCGTGGGGATGCGCGTGCGCATGCGATCACCCAGGGCGATCGCCTCCTGCATGACGCGCTGCACGCCGCGGCCGCTCTGCGCGCTGGCGGTCACGACCTTCGGGCGCAGGCGCAGCTTGCGCAGCACCTTCGCGCGCTCGTGCTCGAGGCCGGTCTCGTCCATCGCCCGCAGGTCCCACTTGTTCAGCACGAGCAGCGTGGCGCAGCCGGCCTGCATGGCAAGCTCGGCGATCCGCAGGTCCTGACTCGTGATGCCGTCGCCGGCGTCGCACACGACGACCGCCACGTCGGCGCGCTCGACCGCCCGCTGCGAGCGCAGCGCGGTGTAGTACTCGACGCTGTCAGCGACCTTCGACTGGCGGCGCATGCCCGCGGTGTCGACGAGCAGGACGCTGCGGCCGTCGACCTCGATCGGCAGGTCGATCGCGTCGCGCGTGGTGCCGGCGACGTCGCTGACGATCACACGCTCCTCGCCGAGGATCCGGTTCACGAGCGTCGACTTGCCGACGTTCGGGCGCCCGACGATCGCCATCCGGATCCGCTCCTCGTCCTCCTCCTCGAGCTCGCCCTCGCCGGGGAGCAGCTCGACGATCCGGTCGAGCAGGTCGCCGGTGCCGAGGCCCTGGGCCCCCGAGACCGGAACCGGGTCCCCCAGGCCAAGCCGGTGGAACTCGTGCGCGGAGGCGAGCTCGCCGGCGACGTCGACCTTGTTGGCGGCGACGACCACCGGAACGCGCTCGCGGCGCAGCAGGTCGGCCATGTCCTCGTCGCCGGGGCGCAGGCCCGCCTTCGCGTCGACGACGAGCACGGCGACGGCCCCCTCGCGGATCGCGGCGCGGGCCTGGTCGCGGATCGAGCCTGCGATCGGGCTCGGGTCGAGCTCGTCCATGCCACCCGTGTCGATCAGCGTGAAGACGCGCCCGTTCCACTCGCATCGCACCTCCTTGCGGTCGCGCGTGACCCCGGCGCGTTCGTGCACGACGGACTCGCGCGTACCGGCGAGGCGGTTGACGAGCGTGCTCTTGCCGACGTTGGGGTAGCCGACGACCGCGACCTTCGGGCCGCTCATCGCGCCGTTTCCGCCGTCCGACGTTCGTCCGCGAGGTGGACGATGCGCGCCACCACGTCTTGTAGGGTCAGGCCCGTCGTGTCCAGCATCAGAGCGTCAGGCGCCGCGGCCAGGGGGGATGCTGCCCGATCGCGATCGCGATCGTCGCGGCGTGCCTGCTCTGCGAGCACCTCGTCGACGGGCCGGCCGGTCTGCAGCGCGCGCCGGCGCGCGCGCTCCTCGGGCGTCGCGGTGAGGAAGACCTTGAGCTCGGCCCCCGGTGCGACGACGGTGCCGATGTCGCGCCCCTCGGCCACCCAGTCGCCGGCCGCGAGCAGGGCTCGCTGGCGGTCCACCATGGCGGCACGGACGGCCTGCTCGGCCGCGATCCGCGAGGCCGCCTCGCCGACCTCCGCCGCCCGGATCGCGTCGGTCACGTCCTCGCCGTCGAGCCGCACGCGCTCGCCGACCTCGATGCGCAGCGCGCGCGGGTCGGCCCCGGGGTCGCGCAGGCGCGCCAACGCGACGGCGCGGTACATCGCGCCCGTGTCCAGGTACGTGAAGCCGAGCGCCGCGGCGGCCGCGCGGGCCACCGTCGACTTGCCGGCGCCGGCGGGGCCGTCGATCGCCACGAGCATCGCGCAAGACGATAGGGGCCGAGCCGCGTGAAGATCCTGCGCCCGCTGCGCGAGCGCGACTTCGCGTTCCTGTGGGGTGGGCTCACCGTTTCGCTGATCGGCGACGGGATCTATCTCGTCGCGGTCGCGTGGCAGGTCTACGACCTGTCGGACATGCCCTCCGCGCTGGCGCTCGTCGGCCTGGCGTGGTCGGCGGGCATGGCCCTCTTCCTCCTGACCGGCGGCGTGGTGAGCGACCGCATCGAGCGCCGGAGGGTGATGATCGGCGCCGACCTCGTCCGCGCCGCCGTGCTCGCCCTCATCGGCGTCTTGGCGCTCACCGGCAACCTCGAGCTCTGGCAGCTCGTGGCGCTCGTCGTCGTCTACGCGGGCGGCGAAGCGTTCTTCGGGCCCGCGATGGGAGCGCTCGTCCCCGACATCCTCTCCGGCGAGCTGCTCGTCGAGGCCAACTCGCTGGAGCAGTTCGTGCGCCAGGCCTGCCGCCTGCTCATCGGGCCCGCGATCGGCGGCATCGTGGTCGCGGCCCTGGGCGCCGGCGACGCCTTCCTGATCGACGCGGGCACGTTCCTCATCTCGGCGGCGATGGTGACGCTGATCCGCACGCGCTCGGTCGCGGCGAGGGTCGCCGGCTCGACTCTCGGCCGCGAGCTGCGCGAGGGGTTCGCCTATGTGCGCTCGCAGCGCTTCATCTGGGTGA
>Ga0335070_10011294_pt1 | contig 10425 bp, 7 predicted proteins | sample Lox_Sample_13_FD_206722 | JGI IMG/M metagenome (GOLD analysis project Ga0335070, IMG submission 206722) | Soil microbial communities from Loxahatchee National Wildlife Refuge, Florida, United States - Lox_Sample_1.3 | ecosystem: Environmental > Terrestrial > Soil > Wetlands | place: USA: Florida...
ATCCCATATAATCTTGCTTTCCCATGGTGTCCTCGTCACTCACTACTCCGCCTCGAACTTCCAATGCTCGCATCGCAATCCGGGTCGTGGTCGCGCTGCTTGCGCTTGGGCTGATCGTATTCCTGGCATTCGATGTTTGGTTCTATCGCGCGGTGAGAGCGTCCATGCCTCGCTACGACGGCACCATTGCATTGCATGGGCTGTCGAAGCCGGTGACGGTGTCGTTTGACAACCAGGGCGTGCCGACCATTCATGCCGAAACTCTAAACGATCTGTTTTTCGCGCAGGGATACCTCACGGCGCAGGAGCGCCTGTGGCAAATGGACATGACACGGCGTTTCGCCTCGGGCGATCTGGCAGCCGTGCTCGGCCCGGAGCTGGTTAAGGTCGATATTGAGCAACGAATCCTGGGGCTCAACCAGGCGGCGGAACAGGCGGCCGCCACGATGGACCCGGCGCAGCGGGCGCAATTTCAGGCCTACGCTGACGGTGTGAACGCCTACATCGAGGAACACAGCAAGACCTTGCCAATGGAGTTTCGTTTCCTCACATACGCTCCCCACGTCTGGACAGTGGAGGACTCGATGCTGGTGGGCTTGTCGCTGGTCGAGTTCCTGAACCACGGCTACTACCGAGAGGCACTGCTCAAGGAAAAGGCGCTGGCGAAGGTTGGTCCGGAGTTGACCTCGCAACTGTTCGTAAACTCCTCGTGGCGCGACCGTCCGCCCAGTGCGGAAGGCCCCGCGCAGCTGCATGAGCCGGCCGAAGGATCGGCACCCGACGATGAGGAAGGCGCGCCGCCCGCCAGTCAGCCGCCACCGAGGACAAAGCGCCGCTCATCGCTTCTGCCGCTTGCAGATCCGGTTGGCGCGGTTTCTCCGGAGGTCCGCTTCCCCGTCGGCTCGAACAATTGGGTCATCTCCGGGGAGCACACCGCATCGGGCAAACCGCTGCTCTCCAACGATATGCACCTTGAACTGCGGCTGCCCAACAACTGGTACGAGGCGCATCTCGTCTGCGGCGACTACGATGTTGCGGGCGTGACGCTGCCGGGAATGCCGTACGTCATTGTCGGCCACAACCAGAAGATCGCGTGGGGCTTCACCAACGTCGGGCCGGCCGTCGAAGATCTCGTTGTCGAGACATTCAACGACAAAGGGCAATATTACACGCCGCAAGGATGGGTCGAGCCGCAGCATCGCGAGGAGATCATTCGCGTCAAAGGCAAGCCGGAAGTGAAGCTCGACGTGGTGGTCACACGCCACGGGCCGATCTTCACCAGCCAAATTCCAGGAGAGAAACGTCAGATCGCGCTGGAATGGATCATCTATAAGCTGCGGGGCTACTACGTTCCATTTTTCCAGCTGAATTCCGCCCGCAACTGGGATGAGTTTCGGGCTGCGCTAGCGCCGTTCCCGGGCCCCGGACAGAGCGTGGTGTATGCCGACGTTGAAGGCCACATCGGATACCAAGCTACGGGTTTGGTTCCGATCCGCGCCGCGGGAGACGGCTCGCTACCCGTACCCGGGGACACGGACGCCTACGAATGGACCGGCTACCTCCCATTCGACGACATGCCGCGGGTGTTCGATCCACCGTCTGGCATCCTCGCAACTGCCAATGGGCGGATCACCCCAGATGGCTACGCGCCCTCCATCAGCTTCGAGTGGGACTCGCCCTATCGGACCGAGCGCATCTATAAGTTGCTGAGCAAGCCGAAGAAATATACTCCATCGGACATGCTGGCGATCGAAATGGATACCGTTTCTGAGCTGGATCGTTTCTGCGCGGAGCGCTTTGTTTACGCCATTGACCACACGCCGAAGGCCTCCGCGCGCGCCAGAGCTGCGGCCGATATCATGCGTGGGTGGAACGGTGACATGACGGTGAATTCGGTCGCGCCAACCCTGGCGTTCTATGGCCGCGGCAAGCTCAACGAGTTGCTGTTGCGGCCAAAGTTGGGCGACGACTGGCAACAGTACACGCGCTGGTTCATGAGTCCTGTGTGGCTAGAAAATACTCTGTCACACCAGCCGCCGGAGTGGCTGCCCGCCGGATACGCGAACTACGACGAGTTGCTCACAGCGGCCATCGATACCACGATCGACGGTCCCACAACGCCCTCGACACTCAGCCGATGGACATGGGGCAGCGTGCACACGATCGATTTGAAGCACCCGTTCTGGAGCAACTTCCCCATCCTGAAGCGCCTGGCCGGCCCGGGGGCTCATCCGCTGTCCGGCGATGCCCTGACGATCAAGGCAGCCGGTATGCGTTTTGGGCCATCGGAACGCTACACGGCGGATTTATCTAACCTGGACAACAGCACGCTCAACATCGTCAACGGCCAATCGGGCGATCTTTTCGATGACCACTACGACGACCAATGGGACGCCTGGTACAACGGAACTACGTTTCAGCTTCCGTTCTCTGCCGACGCAGTCGACCGCGCTACGAAGCACCGCCTGGTGCTGCGGCCGAACTAGCAAAGTTGTTGCAGCGACATTGCGAAGGGCGGCCGAAGGGGCCGCCCACCCTGTCTCCACGCTCCTTGTCTTGCTATTGATCGACTTGCACGACCCCGTACAAGGCTCCCCGGAACGAGATTTGCGTGGACTGGAGCTGTCCTGTGTCGGTGTTGTAGATGTTGAGCGCACCGCCCTCGATTACGTACATCGTGTCGCGATTGGGGATCGATTGCATGCTGGTAACGAAGCCCAACGGCGAGCCCATGGGATCGGCGGCGGTCTTGCCAAGATCGACGATGGAGAGGCATCCGACTGTCTGGTTGGCACAGGTAAGGGCGCCGATGTACATCTTGTTGTTGTTGGAGATCGCCATGGTGGTATGGGTGCCATCGCCAATCGCGACCGGGTTGTTCGTGGTTCGCGTCATGCTGCCGACGTCAACCACGTCAAAGGTTCCGGTCGAACCGCCGGGATAGCCGGCAACGTACAAGGTCGTGTTCTTGAGAAGACCGACACTCGCGCCGCCGACAGGGACGGTAGCAGTAACGGTTCGAGAGGCGACATCGAACCGCATCACCGATGGCGGCCCGGCGGTCGAGCCACACTCGGGTCCGCAGTTGATGACGTAAGCCGTCGAACTGTCGCTGCCGAAAAACGCATTGACCGGCCGCGCGAAGCCGGTATAAGCCACCGGTACGAGGGTCGTCTGGGTTGTGTCGATCACATACATCGTGTCCGAATTGGCAGCGAAAACCAGCAGGGTGTTTCCGTCGGGGCTGATGGCGACCGACTGCGCGGAAGGGATCGGTACCGTGACCTTAATGGAAACCGTGGTGGTGCTGGTCGGCTCGGCAATCACGATGACCGCTCCCGGCCGGGAGTAGGTCACCGGAGTAGTGTTGTTGGCCACCGGTGCATTGGGAACGGGCACATAAAGCTTGGTGGAGTCGGCTGAGTACACAAGGCCCGTGGCACGGCCGGGAAGGTTGACGCTACCGGTCGAAGCCTCCGACGCATTATCAATAAACGTCAGCACGTTGCTGGTGGGATTGTCGACAACAGTCTCGGCATTGTCGGGACGAAGTGCCATCAACGTCAGAGAGCCGCCAACGACGATGTCGATCGCGGTTGCGGGAGTGCCTCCATTCGTCGAAGTCGCGTTGGTACTATTTCCGGTGTAGTTGTTCGTAATGTTGTAGTACGCCGTGGTGTCGTTGTTGCTATCGACGATTTGAATGTTTCCGGAATACTGGTTGGTGATAAATGCCCGGTTGGTGAGCTTGCTGGGAGCGTTGACCGTGACGTTGCCGTTGGGGCCGGTTACGCTGTTGCCGCCTCCACCACAAGAGACGCCCAAGATGAGTGCTGCCAAAGGACCCAGGAGGAGGACTGCTCGCTTCAAACACGTACCTCGTTCATGCTGTTGATAAGACGCAAGATGGCTGATTTCTGCACGATTATACCAAAGCCTCCGCGGGGCTCCCGACGAGTCTCGGCGGGTGGTCACACAGCTGGGTTTACGATACAGTTCCAATATCGTTCAATCCTCGCAATATTTCGAGCAAGATGACGACTGACTTTCTTTCCCGACTGCAAAAAGGGCCCGTGCTGTGCGATGGAGCCATGGGCACACTGCTGCTGTCCAAAGGTATTTTCATTGACAAGTGTTACGACGAACTGAACCTGTCGCAGCCCGATCTGATCAAGGGAATCCACCTCGAATATCTCCAGGCCGGGGCGGAGGTCATTGAAACAAACACTTTTGGCGCCAATTCGTTTCGGTTGTCGAAGCATGGTTGTGCGGACCGGTTGGCGGAAATCAACCGCCGGGGCGCTCGGCTGGCGCGCGAGGCCGCGAAGAGCTTCGACGCCTTGGTTGCAGGCGCCGTAGGACCGCTCGGTGTGCGCATCGAGCCACTCGGCAAGATCGCACTCTCTGAGGCACGCGAAGCATTTCGCGAGCAGATTGCCGCCCTGAACGAAGAAGGTGTGGACCTGATTGTGCTGGAAACCTTCGGGTACCTCGAGGAGTTGCATCAGGCAATTCTCGCGGCTCGGGAGGTCGAACCGAAGTTGCCAGTTGTGGCACAAGTCACGATTGACGAAGACGGCAACTGCCTGGACGGATCCAGCCCCGAGCATTATGGTCCGCAACTGGAGGCGTGGGGCGGCGACGTTATCGGCATCAATTGCAGCGTGGGACCGGCGCCGGTATTGGAAGCACTCGAACGGGTTCGCGCCGTGACAAGCGTAAAGCTCTCAGCCCAACCGAACGCCGGCATGCCGCGCGCCGTGGATGGCCGCACCATCTTTTTATCATCGCCGGAATACATGGCGAGTTATGCCGAGAAATTCGTGGTTGCGGGAGTCAGCCTGGTGGGTGGATGCTGCGGCACAACACCCAAGCACATTCACGAGATGAAAGGGCGCCTGAAGCGCCACCTCGTCCCTGCCCAGAAAGCCGCGCCCAAGGCGGTTGTCCCGGAAAAGCCGGTGGAGCCGCCGCCGTTGAGCGAACGGTCGCGGCTCGGTCGCCGCATCGCCGACAAAGAGTTTGTCGTGATGGTGGAAGTCGTTCCGCCAAAGGGCATCGACGGTACGAAAGAAATCGAGGGCTCAAAGTACCTGAAGTCGGTGGGCGTGGACGCGGTGAACATTCCCGACAGCCCGCGTGCTTCGGCGCGCCTCAGCAACCAGGCCCTGTGCCTGATGGTGGCGCAACAAGTCGGGATTGAGCCGATACTGCATTACACTTGCCGCGACCGTAACGTGCTGGGCATCCAGTCGGACCTGCTGGGCGCCAGTGCGCTCGGCATCCGGAACCTGATTTGCATTACCGGCGATCCGCCAAAGATGGGCAACTATCCGGACGCCACCGCCGTCTTCGACGTGGATGCCATCGGGCTGGTGAACATCGTTCACAACTTAAACCACGGCCTCGACATTGGCAGTAATCCGATCGGCAACGGCACGAAGTTTGTCATCGGCGTCGGCGCGAATCCTGGAGTACCAAACATCGACGAAGAAATCAGGCGTTTTGAATACAAAGTACAGGCCGGCGCTGAGTACGCCGTCACCCAGCCGGTGTTCGATCTCAAGTTGCTCGAAGACTTCCTCCGGCGCATTGAGCACTGCCGCATTCCGGTGATCGCAGGCATCTGGCCGCTGGTGAGTGTGCGCAACGCAGAGTTCATGAAGAACGAACTCCGAGTCTCGGTGCCGGACGAAATTATCGAGCGCATGGGCCGTGCAGCGACGGCGGAAGCCGCCCGAGCGGAAGGCGTAGAGATCGCGAGAGAGATGTTGAAGTCGGTGCGGGGAACGGTACAGGGTGTGCAAATCAGCGCGCCGCAGGGGCGCTACCCGACGGCAGTGGATGTGCTGGAAGCGCTGTGATGGTTGTTGTTCAGCTTTTGCGCCGAGCGGTAGCCGTTGTGAAGCTAGAATGAATCGGGAGTTTACGCTTGGCCAAGTTTGAAGAATCGCTGCAACGGCTGGAAATCATCGTCGCCGAACTGGAGAAAGGCGATGTGTCTCTGGATCGCGCGCTTGAGTTGTTCGACGAAGGCATGAAGCTTTCCGGGGCTTGCCGCAAAGAGCTGGAAGACGCCGAGGGCAAGGTCGAAATTCTGCTCAAGCGCGACGGCAAGCTGCAGGCTGAAGCCTACGAAGCGGAAGCCGCTCCTGCGAAAAAGGGAAAATCCTGACCATGCCAGACTCGCACATCGGTCGCGGCGCTTGACGCCGACTAGACCGGCATTTAGCTTGAAGAGTAGTTCCCGAGATAGTTTGCGTTGATCTCCTCCCGGCCATCTGTCGAAGTCCGCGGTAAGCCTGATTTCGCGAACATCGTCTCCCTGATTAGCGTGCTACTGTTGGCCACGACGGCCCTCGCGCAGCAGTCGTCCGTGCCGGCGCAACAGCCTGCGAACAGCACCGCTGCGGCTTCTGCCATGAATGAGTTGCCTGCCCAGATGCAGGCTGTGGCAGCCGCGCAGCAGAGCGGCGATGTCGCCAGGATCGGCGCTGCCAATCGCGACCTCATCGCGGTCGGCCTGCGCGCTATGGCGGAATTGAAGCTCGCGCAAGGCGACCTGAAACAAGCCATCGATCTTTATAAGCGCTCGATCGCCCTCGATGACCAACCGAAGGCACACATCGCCCTGGCACTCGCCTATATGACGGCGCATCGCACCGATGAGGCGCTGGCGCAAATCGAGCCCATTACCAAGTCCGACCCAAACAACGCCGACGTCTGGAATGTGCAAGGCAAGCTCTTGATGGACAAACAGAGCTACGGTCCTGCCGCCGAGTCACTGGCGCACTCACTCGAACTGAAGGGGAATCCTCTCGTCGCGTATGCGCTCGCCTCGGCCTTTCTCAACCTCCATCAGGACGACAAAGCGCAGGCCATTTTCACTGAACTAAGCGACGCGGCCTCCGGCAGCGCAAGTGTGCATATCATGATCGGCCGCGCCTATCAGAACGCCGGCCGGACGAAGGAAGCGGCCAGCGAGTTCAATCGCGCCGTGGAACTCGACGCCAAGGGTTCGCGGGCCCACTACTTTCTCGGCCTGCTCTATCTGTCTGAGAACGAGTGGATGGCGACACCGCAGGCACGTGACGAATTTGCCCAGGAGATCAAGCTCAATCCCAACGACTTCTTCGGCAACTTTTTCATGGGCTACATCGACAACTCAGACAAGCTCTACGACGATTCGGACCGATATCTCAAAACCGCCGCGCAGGACAAGCCCGACTGGCCTGAGCCCTACCTTTACATGGGCCTCAATGCGTTTGCCCGGAACGAAAACCAAAAGGCAGAAGAAGTCTTGCGCAAGGCAATCCAACTTACCGGTGACAACATCTCGCGCAATAACTATCAAATCCGCCGCGCCTACTACGTGCTCAGCCGCATTTGCTTCCAGACAGGTCGGCGAGAAGAAGCCTCGAAGTACACGAAGATCTTTTCTGAGCTGCAAGACAAAACCGACGCCCTGACGCGTGCCAACAGCCCCGTGAACAAGACTGCGGGCACCATGGGCTCCGGGATGCAGGCGGCAGCGTCGGTACCGTCGTCCGCCGTCATCGACCCGGGAGCGCCGAATGGGGATTCGATCCCGCAGCTCACACTGCAGCAAAAAACTGAGGTCGCGCAAGCCGTCGAGCGGCTCAGCACAATTCTGGGCAGCGCTTACAACGACCTCGGCACCTCTGAAGCGCGCCAAAAGAATTATGCCGAGGCCCTGGCCAATTTCCAGCAGGCTGAGCGTTGGGATCCGGCCATTCCGCATCTCATGCGCAACGTCGCCTTCGCCGCCTTTCGCTCCGGTCAGTATACGGAAGCCGCGCGCGCGCTGACGGCCCTGCAGCAGCAGGAGCCCGGCGAAAAAATGGTCCTACCTATGCTGGCGATGTCGTTGTTTTCCAGCGACCAGTACGCCGATGCCGCCAAGGTCTTCGACCAGTTGGGCGATTCCGTTTATGGCGATCCTCGAATTTCATATGCGTATGCGGTCGCGCTGGCACGCAGCAATCAGCTCGACAAAGCCAAGGCCGTGGTGACGCAAATGACGCAGCGTGCGTCGGCGCCCGACTCCCGACTGCTTCTCGGTCAGGCCTACAGTGAAATCGGCGACCAGCAGCAGGCGCTGGCGATCTTGCGAGGAGCTCTGCAGGTAGACCCTTCGCTGCCGCGAGCTCACTACTACGCAGCCCTGGCAGAATTAAAGGCAAAGCAGCCAACACAGGCCGTTGCAGAATTTGAAGCCGAGCTGAAGCTCACGCCCGACGATGCGGAAGCGCAATATCAACTCGGCAAAACGCTACTGGAACAGGGCAAGACAAGCGCTGCGCTGCCTCATCTGGAAGCTGCCGCCAAGGCTTCGCCGGCTCCCGTGGGCATACATGAGCAACTCGCCAATGCTTATCGCCAGCTCGGCCGCAACGCTGACGCTGATCGTGAAGCCAAGCTCGTCGAAGCCAACAATGCAGTGGCCCAACCCTCAACCTCCCACTGACAACTGACCACCGACATCGGACGACCGCCGTTGCTATACTTCCCCTTTCATGCTCAACGACATTCTCGAACAAGGCCGCATTGTCATCGACCAGGCACTGGAACGGCTCCTTCCACCGGCCACCCAGTACCCTAGTTCGATCCATCAGGCGATGCGTCACAGCGTGTTCGCCGGCGGCAAGCGCCTGCGGCCCATTCTTTGCATGGAAGCCGGCCGCATGATCGCCGGCATTCTGCCAGCAGGGATCGAGGACCTCGGCTCCGCGCTGGAGATGCTGCATACGTACTCGCTAATCCACGATGACCTGCCGGCGCTCGACAACGATGACCTGCGCCGCGGACTCCCCACCTGCCACAAGGCCTTCGGAGAAGCCACGGCCATCCTCGCGGGTGACGGTTTGCAAACCTACGCCTACGAGGTGCTGGCCAAGCTGCAGTGTTCGGCTGAAGCGCGCGCGGCGATCATTGCCGAAGTCGCGCACGCCACCGGCACGGTTGACGGCATGATCGGCGGGCAGGTCATGGACCTAGAAGCCGAGCACAAGCAGGCCGACGCCGCCACCCTCGAATACATTCACCGCTCCAAGACCGGAGCGCTGCTTACCGCCAGCGTCGTTACCGGAGGCATGTATGCCCATGCCAACGTCGCACAAACCCAGAGTCTACGCGATTTCGGAATGAACATCGGACTCGCGTTTCAGATCGTGGATGACGTCCTCGACGTGACCCAGACCTCCGAGCAACTCGGCAAGACCGCGGGTAAAGACACGGCGACGGAGAAATCAACCTACCCGTCGCTCTACGGCATCGAAGAGTCGCTCAAGAAGGCGGATGAACTCATCCGGAAGGCTGACAGGGCGCTCGATCCATTCGGAGCCCGTTCAGCCAATCTGCGCGACATCGCGGCGTTCTTAGTGGAGCGCAAGAAGTGACTCCGCCTGCCCTCGATGTGCTTGCCATCGCCGCACACCGCGACGACGTAGAGCAGACCTGCGGCGGCACGTTACTCAGGATGGCGAAGCTCGGTGCGCGAACCGGCATTCTCGACCTTACGCAAGGCGAGTTGGGCTCACGCGGCTCCGCCGAAAGCCGTGCTACGGAAGCCTCCGACGCCGCCCGCATCCTGCACGTCAGTTGGCGTGAAGCGCTCGACATTCCGGACGGACGCGTGGAAAACACCTATGCCAACCGGGTGAAGGTGGCGCGCGTCATTCGCGAGCAGCGCCCGCGCGTGGTCGTTCTTCCCTATTGGAAGGGCCGCCATCCCGACCACTACACGTGTGCCACGCTTGGCTATGAGGCGTGCTTCCTCGCCGGACTCCGACGCCTCGGTCATACTGCCGCCACCGCCGACATCGAGCCCTTCGAAGTACATCGCCTGCGCAACCACGAACCGCACCGCCCGTTCAAAATCGTTTACGCTACGCTTTATTACGACGTGCGCCCAACATTCGTTGTCGACATCACCTCCGAATTCGAAGCCAAGCTCGAATCAATCAATGCCTACAAAGAGCAGTTCAGTGACCAGGCCGCCGGCAGCAAAGACTTCCCTGCCCAGGCGGAAATCCGCGAGCGCGTCGCTTGCCTGGCGCATTTTTATGGCATGATGGCCGGCGTGAAGTACGGCGAACCGTTCTTCCAGAAAGAAGTCGGGTTAGTCGAGGATCTGCGGACGGTGCCGGTGCAGACGTTATGACAACACCAACGGAAAATCAGCAGTCCCGCGCCTGCCGTGGTACCGGACATTGATTGGCAGTTGGTCTATACTCTCCTACCGTAAACAAGGAGCGCCCATGAGGAAGCGTTGCATGGCTTTGGCAGGTTTCATTGCCCTGTCCACAATCCTTTCCGTCAGCCAGTCTGGCGACGAGGGCTTTCAAACCGCCACGGTCGTCTCCATCGACAAGCAAGCCGCCGACGCACGCCATCCCGAGAAGG
>Ga0335070_10011295_pt1 | contig 10425 bp, 6 predicted proteins | sample Lox_Sample_13_FD_206722 | JGI IMG/M metagenome (GOLD analysis project Ga0335070, IMG submission 206722) | Soil microbial communities from Loxahatchee National Wildlife Refuge, Florida, United States - Lox_Sample_1.3 | ecosystem: Environmental > Terrestrial > Soil > Wetlands | place: USA: Florida...
GGCGCGCACGCCGGCCTTGGCGCAGGCGTCGTCGAACTCGCTGCGCACGGCGCTGCCGATCCGGGCCAGGTGCTCGATCACCGGCTCGCGGCGCAGGATCCCGAGCACCGCGCGCGCCGCCGCGAGCGACAGCGTCTCGCCGCGGTAGGTCATGCCGAACGCGACGCTCGGGAGGAGCCGCATGGTTTCGCGGCGGCCGACGAGCGCAGACAGCGGCATGCCGTTCGCCATCGCCTTGCCGAGGCAGGCGAGGTCGGGCGTGACGCCGAAGTACTCCTGGGCGCCGCCGTTCGCGAGGCGGAACGCGGTGACCACCTCGTCGAAGACGAGCAGCGCTCCGTGCTTGCGACTCAACGCGAGGACGCCCTCGAGATAGCCGGCGTGCGGAAGCTCGTCGCGCACGGGCTCCATCACCACCGCCGCGACTCGGCCCGAGTAGCGTTCCAGCAGCGCGCCGAGCGCTTCCAGATCGTCGTAGGGGAAGGGATGGATCAAGGGCGCGAGGACGTCGGGTACCCCGCGGACCTCCGGGAACTGACATTGGTACCAGTCGTGGAACCCGTGCATCCCGTGCTGGAGGATCACCTGCCGGTTCGTCGCGGCCCGAGCCAGCCTCACGGCGGCCGTGAGCACGTCCGAGCCGTTCTTCCCGAACGCGACCATCTCCGCACACGGCACCATCTCGGCGAGCAACGCGGCCACTTCGATCTCGACGGGATGGAGCAACGAGAGCGTCGGACCCGCAGCGAGCTGGGAGCGGATCGCCGCTTCCACGTCGGGATGGCGATAGCCGAGCACCACCGGCCCGGCGCCGTTCACCCAGTCGACGTAGCAACGGCCCGTCGTGTCGAGCAGCTCGCAGCCGCGGGCGCTCGCAGCGAACAGCGGGAAGGGCCGCCCGTCGGCGCTGAGGAAGGGGCGCCGCGCGATCCAGTCCAGTGGCTCGTAGGCGAGGAGTCGGCGGGCCGCGCAGAGCAGGTCGCCCGTGTGCTCGAGCGCCGAGGAGTCGCCAGCCGATTCGTCCACGTCCTTCCCTGGGCGCCGCCGAGCTCGAAGCGGATGATACAATGCTCGCGGCAGAGTCAAGCGAGCAGCTCCGTCGGCACCGTCGGCACGGGGTTGGAGGTGTTGCATTGGCTTCTGCGTTCGGCCGCTCGATCCTCGGTCGATCGACTCTCGGGCGGGATTGGACCGTCGAGCTGGCGCCGCTCGCTCCGCGCGCGCTCACCGTGATCCTCGATCTGACGAACCGATGCAATCTGCGCTGCCGGCAATGCTACTTCAGCTACGACAGCGTCTTCCATCGGCGACCCGAGCTCCTGACGCCCGAGGCCTTCGAACGCATCGCGTCGGAGCTGTTTCCGCTCGCCCACACGGTGTTCCTCTCGGCGGCGACCGAGCCTCTGATGTCGCCGCACTTCCTCGAGGTCCTGCGGATCACCGCACGCTTCCATCCGCTGTCGATCAAGCTGATCACCAATGCGACGTTGCTGACGCCGGAGATCGCCGAGGCGCTGGTCGAGCAGCGCGTGGCCGAGGTCGACCTCTCGATCGATGGAGCAACCGCGCCCACCTACGAGTACTTCCGCCGGGGCGCCCGCTTCGAGGAGTTCCTGCGCGGCGTCGCGCTGCTCGCGCAGGCAAAGCGCCTCCAGCGCGCGACGGCGCCGCTGCTGCAGTTCAACGTGACGCTGATGCGGCGCAACCTCGCCGAGCTGCCCCGCATCGTCGAGCTCGCCGCCACGCTCGGCATCGAGCGGATCTCCTGCCGCCACGTGGTGCCCTACGACGGTCTGGAGATGGAGGCGGAGTCGCTCTCGAAGGAGCCGCTCCGCGCCAACCAGGGTCTGGCCGCGATGCTCGAGTCCGCCCGGCGCGCCGGCATCGCGATCGGCAACTATCCCGAGTACTTCCCGATCGAGGGCCGGCCGTGGACAGCGGAGGGCTCGCCGACCGCAGCGTCGAGCTGCGAGCCGACCGCGAGCCAGTCCGACCAGCGCTTCGAGCAGGGTCCGCTCGGCAACCTCGACGGCCCCGCCAAGCTCGAGTTCGACAGCGACGGAACGCTCGAGCTGAGCGGTTGGGCGCTCGACCCGCGAGGCGTCGTCCGGGTGGAGCTCCGCCGCGACGCATTCCCGGACGAGGCGCCGTGCGCGGGGGAGTCCGACGGTCTGGTCCCGTTGGGCACGGCCGTGCTCCAGAACGCGACGCGGCCCGACGTCGTCGCAGCGTTTCCGGGCGTTCCCGGCACTGACCGCGCGGGCTGGACCTTCCGGAACCTCGAGCCCGACCCGGCCTGGAGCGTGGGCACCGCGATGACCGTGCGCGCCTTCGCCGAGAACGCGGCGGGACAGCGCAAGCCGATCGGCATGCCGCGGCGGATCCGTCGCGTGGCGCAGGAGGCCGCCGCGCCCTGGCTCTACTGCAAGTTCCCCTTCTCCTACGTGTTCGTCACACCGAACGGGCGCGTCTTCCCTTACCCCGATTGTCAGGGCAGCGACGCCTATGGTGTGCTCTCGCCAGGCGTGGATTTCGCGAGCCTCTGGCACGGCGCGGTCGCCACGGAGTTGCGGCGGCGCATCATCGAGCGCGATCCCCCCGAGATGTGCCAGCGCTGTCCGATCTTCATCAATCGCCGCGTGACCGATCCGCAGCTCTTCCGCGAGCGCAACATGCAGTGGCACTATCGGACGCCGATGGGTCGGATCGAGCATCCGGCGGAGGACGCGGTCGACGCCGAGTCGTGCCTCGAGCTGCGCGGCTGGTCGATCGGCCACGCACGCGTGACGCAGGTGGACGTGCTGCGCGCCAGGGTCGCGGGCGATCCGGCCGAACGGGTCGACGAGGCGGGATACGTGGCGATCGGCAGCGCCGAGTTCGAGGACCGCCCGCGGCCGGATCTCGCGGCGATCAGCCGCAGGATGCCGCCGGGGAAGGGACCCTCGTGGCGCTTCCGGATCGAGCGCGACGCGCTTCCCGGCCCCGGGCCCTTCGAGATCGTCGTCTCGGCAGTCAACGAAGAACGCAGGCGCGCGATCCTCGGCAAGCGCATCGTCTCGTTTCAGCCGCGCGCGGGCAGCGGCGCGTGAGCCCCGAGCGCCCAGCGGGGAGATCGGTGATTCCGTCAGCGGCCCATCAGCGGCGTCCGAACGCGTAGACGTCGTGGAAGAGGTCGAAGGCGCCAGCCTCGAAGTGCTGCAGGAGCTCGATCCCCGGCACCCCGGCCGCCGCTGCGCGCACGAAGCGATCCGAGACGAAGGCGGTTCCGTAGCGGCGCGGATCGAGCCGCCCTCTGGTCTCGTTGCCGGCGACGAAGTCGAAGGCGGGACCGTCGTCCGCCCCCACCGTGCTCGGGTCCTCGCCCAGCAGCTTCGCCGCGAACTTGGCGCCCTGGGTCGAGATGACCAGATAGCCGCCGCTCTCGACGAGCTCGGCGAGGCGCCGGAACCAGGGGAACCACGTCGTCTCGGGCAGCCCGGTGAAGAGCGAGTGGCAGAAGACGAGATCGAAGCGGCGGTTCACCTGCCACGGCTTCGCCGGGTCGTCCACCGATCGGAATCCCGGCGTGCCGAACCGAGAGCGGCAGAACTCGAGCATGTCGTCCTCGAGATCGGACACGAGCACCTCGCGGAACCGGCGCACGAAGTAGCGCGTGATGCGTCCATATCCGTTCGCGAAGTCCAAGAGCGACATCGCGCCCGGATTCCTGCCCCGGTCGGCGAGGAAGGCGAGAAGGCTCTGGGCGACCAGGTGCCCCGAATGGAGGTAGTAGTCGCGCGCCTCCACCTCGCCCAGGCGCTCGACGGCGAAGTGGAAGTTCTCGCACTCCGGCGAGATCGAATGATCGGCCTCCTCGAAGAGGGTCGATTGCGGGAGCGAGTACCGGCCCATGCAGCTACCTCTGGCCGACCCGCCGGTGGACCGCCGGATTCCGGCACTAGCGCGTCGCGCGGCCTCGCGCGCTGGAAGCTGCTCGTGGCCGAGCCGGCACGCACGCGAGCGCGAGCAGCGCAGCGACGGCGAGGGCGCCCTGCGCGGGCTCCGGCAGCCGCAGCGAGAGATCGTCGGCGTAGCCGTCGTTCTCGGGCCCGCTGATCCGCGCCGCGTAGAGCTCCGCCAGGATGCGCCGCGTCCCGACCGGCACGACCCCCTGCTTCGAATCGTGGATGAGCTTCGTCGCGTTGCCTCGCTCGGCGGCGTGGAAGCCGCCGATGCTCGCCACCCCGAGCAGGCTAGGGGCTGCGTCGTCGAAGTAGAGCGTCAGCGTGGCGAAGTCGTCCTCGCTCGCGCGGCCGCCGAAGGCGCCCGAGACGCTGAAGCGGATCTGGCCCGCGTCGATCTGCGCGGCGAGCGCCGAGACGTCGAGCAGCTGCTGGATCCGCGACACGTCGCTGTTGCCGCTCGCGAAGAAGTAGCTGCCGCTGCCGGCGGGTGCGTCGCCCGCGGCGGGGAAGCCGGGCGCGCCGTAGAGCGACTGCGCGATCGTGCCCTGGCGGAGCGCCCAGTAGGGCGGGGCCCCGTCGCCGACGGGGGCGGCCTCGCCGAGCTCGTTGCCCGCCGCTCCGCCGTTGCGGATCAGCTCGCTGCCGAGCAGCGTCGCGGGCGCGTACGCGGCGTCGGTCTGCACCGCGCCGATGTCGCAGTCCCCGACCCGCGCGAGGCCGCGCGCGTCCTCGGCGAGGAAGCCTCCCTGAGCATCGACGCAGTTCGGCGCCGGAACCGCGCGGACCAGCGGGCTCGGGGGGTACGGGAGCTCGTCGTACGAGAAGCCTCCGTTCGACGCGAGCGGGCCGAGCTGCGGGTCGATGTCGGCCTGGTTCACGTGGGTCGTGATGCCGCTCAGGAAGCACGAGAGCCATGCCGAGCAGATGTCGTAGTCGAGCGAGAAGACCGAGTACAGGCCGGCCTCGTCGGCCCGGAGCGCGGTCGACTGGTAGAGGCCGCTAACGTTCCAGAACAGGACCGTGTTCCGCATCGTGACGGAGTTCTGGTCGTCGATCGAGGCGATTCCGACGCCGCCGCCGAAGGGGCCGCCCTGCGACAGGAACCCCAGGTTCGCGTGCTTGCTGTTCGCGAGGTTCTCGGAGATCGTGTCGCTGATCAGCGCCGTCGTCCCGCCCCCGACTCCGATCCCGCCGCCGTAGGCTTCGGCCGAGTTCTCCCAGAGCGTGCTGTTCACGACGTCGAGCTGCCCGGTCTCGTTGTAGATGCCGCCGCCGTCCGTGGCGGCGGTGTTGGCGAGCACGGCCGTCCGCTCGATCGTCGTGGTCCAGTACGCACCGGTGACGCCCCGGTTGCTCACGCCGCCGCCGTGGCCGCCCGCGCTGTTGCTCTTGATCAGCGAGTCGAGGACCTGCGTGCGACCGATCTCCGTGAACAGCCCGCCGCCGTGCGACCCCGCGTGATTGTCGCGCAGGATGCAGTGCTGGAGCGTCAGGTCGACGTCGGCCGCCTGCGCGATGCCGCCGCCCTCCCACGCCGAGTTGCCTGCGACGACGACGTTCTCGAGCACGGTGCCGCCAGCCGCCGCGATGCCCCCGCCGTTGTAGAGCGGGCTGCCGTTGCCGTTCTGGATCGTCACGCCCTCGATCCGCGCGGTCTCGCCCGACACGAGGAGGCGGATCCAGAACACCGGCGTCAGGTGGTTGCCGTCGATGATCGTCGCGCTCGGTCCGTCACCGACGATCGTCATCGGCTGGAGCACGTCGAGATCGGCGGTCGCTGCGTCACCGGACTGCGGCGTGCCGGGGATCGAGAGGTAGTAGGTGCCGGCGGGCACCCGGATCGTCGCCCCGCCGCCGTTGACCTGGTTGGCGGCCATCACCGCCGCGCGCAGCGTGCAGACGCCGTTCCCAGTTGCCGTCTCGCAGACGTGGCCGTCGTGCACGGACGGCGACAGCGCGACGTCGGCGATGCTGTTCACGGTGAAGGTCGGCGCCGCGGCGGCGGCGCCCGCGACGAGCAGCGCACCGACCACGAGAGCGACCGCGCAGCAGGACGAGCGATGCAAGGCGCGCTCCGCTCGCCGGCGCGCTGAAGGGCGCCGGCGAGGGCGTCATCCTGCATCAGCCGTGCCCTCGTTTGCAAGCGCCGCGTCGGGTCCGGTCGGTGACTGAGGGCTAGACCACCAGCCGGTGGACCGCCTTGAACTCCGGCGCGCGCGCGTCGCGCAGCCACTCGAAGAGGGCACACTCGCTGGAGCTCGGGACCGCGCCCGAGCCGACGAGCTTCGCGAAGCCGAGCTCGTCGTCGAGCGGGAAGCGCGCCGTGATCGCGTCGCGGAGCGCGTGCACGGAGCGGCCGGCGGCCAGCAGCTCATGCACGGTCTGGCTGACGCAGACGTGCGTCTCGATGCCGATGACGGCGATCTGGTCGCGGCCGAGCGCATCCAGGTGCGCGCGCATGCCTGGCGCGCCGAGCGCGGAGAAGGTCGTCTTCTCGAAGCGCGCGCTCGAGGGCGGAAGCGCGGCTGCGATCTCCTCGCGCGTGCGGCCCAGCCCCTTCGGGTACTGCTCGGTCACGATCACCGGGACGCCGAGGATCGCTGCGGCCTCGATCACGCGCCGCGCGGCGACGATCACGTGCGCCTCGCCGTGCAGCTTGCCGCGGTAGGATTCCTGCAGGTCGATCACCAGCAGCGCGGAGCGCGCGCGGTCCAGCACGCGGTCGCCGATCGGCATGATCTTCCTCCGGCGGCAGGGGCCGCGCGTCTCGGCGGCAGACCGGGCGCGCGTCGTGCGCAGCTCCGCGGCCCGCCGCGCGGAGAGGCCATCAAGCCGGGCCGTCGGACGGTCGATTCGATCGGACGGCGGGGAAAACGTAACGGAGGCTCCATGGCCCGTCGCATCGACTTCGCGACCTTCGGTGGCATGCTCTGCTCTGGCGTGGCCCTGCTGCTGCTCTCATCGGGCGTCCGCGTCGTGGAGGCCGAGGACACCGCGACCCCGGCGCCGGCCTCCGCGACCGCTTCGGCGCCGAGCGGCGTCCAGCCCGCCTCCGGCCTGCTCCTGCCGCCTCCCGACGCGGCGAGCTGCCGGGTCGACGCCGCGCCCGACCCGGCGCGCGTGCAGGAGCTCGGGGAGCTGCGGGCCCGCATCGAAGCAGACGTCCAGGCGGCCGCCGGCGACAAGGACTTCGTGGTGCTCAACCGCAGCGGCTACAACTACGGCTCGCAGTCGGTCGTCGACCCGCAGCTGATGAAGTACGAGGCTGGCTCGCAGCCCCGCTAGGTCTCCCGCCGGATCCGCTCCCGAAACGCCGCGGTGACGCCCCCGGCCCACGTTTTGCGGGCGCGCACGCGGCTCCGTAGAATCCCCGCCGGGTGCCGTCGGGAGCGAGATGAACCCCACCGCGACCCTGCGATTTCGCCGGGCCACGGCACTCGTGGCCCTCGCGTGGGCTTTGCTCGCGCTCGGCCTCTCCGGCAGCGACCGCCTCGGCCTGCGCGACGTGGTTTCCCCTCCCTTCCTGATCACCGGCATGGCGAGCGATCCCTTCCGCGCGGTCGCCGTGTCGCGCAGCGCGCTCGCGGCCGGATTCCGCCCAGGAGACCGGGTGCTCGCGATCGACGGCCTGCCGGTCGAGTGGGCGATGATCGAGGGCTCCCACCGCTTCCGCCTCGGCGAGCCGAACCGCTACCTGGTCGCGAAGCCCGACGGCACCCAGCTCGAGTTCTCGCTGCGGGCAGTCAGCCAACGGGAGCTGGTCTCGCCGTTGCGTGCCACGACGTGGCTCGCGATGACGGTGATCGGCCTCGTGTACCTCGCGATCGGGGTCGGCGTCTGGTGGCTGCGGACGGGTCGCGCGGAGACCTGGGCGCTGTTGCTGTTCTGCTGCGCGATGGCGACCCAGCTGTTCCTTCCGGCGTGCCCCAACGGCGTCGCCTGGGTCGCCGCTTGGCTGAGCCTTCCGCTGCTCGGGGCCACGACCTTCCACCTGTTCACGACCTATCCGGTCGAGCCCGCCTGGGTGGTGCGCCGGCCGTTCGCGCGCTCGCTGCCCTACCTCGCCGCCCTGCCGATCGGGCTGGCGGCGGCCTTCGAGGGCCTGCTCGGCTTTCCGGGCTCGCCCGGCAAGCGGACCGCGGTGTGGTTCACGGTCGCGATGGCGATCACCTCGCTCGGCGTGGCGCTGAACGAGCGCCGCCTGCGCGAGGCCAAGGCGGCCGACCGCGCCGACGTGATGCTGCTCGGCGCCATCGTGAGCTTCCTGCCCGCGGTGATCGCGCTGTTCGGGACCGACCTGCTCGGCCCCGACTTCCCCTGGTACCTCTGCTTCCTGTCGTTCTTCGTGTTCCCGCTCGCGGTCGGCTACGGCATCGTGCGCAAGCAGCTGTTCGAGATCCGCGTGGTGGCGAAGTCGTCCGCGGCCTACGGCGCCGTGACGCTCGCCATCACCGGGGTGTACGCCTTCCTGATCACCTTCGCGGACGCGGTGGTGACGCGCTTCAACGTGAACGCGCGCTCGCCCTGGTTCTCGGTCGCCTTCCTGTTCGCGGCGATCCTGGCCTTCAACCCATTGCGCACGCGCATGCAGGGCCTCGTCGATCGCGTCTTCGACCGCGACCATGCGCTCTACCGGCGCGCGGTGCGCGAGATCTCCGAAGCGATGGTCTCGATGCTCTCCACCAAGGAGGTCGTCGATCGCATCCTGGTCGCGCTGACCCAGACGATGGGCGCGCAGCGCGCGGTGGTGCTGCTCCGGCAGGAAGGCAGCCGGCGCCTCGCGCCCGCGGCCTCGCGCGGCGAGTGGGAGGACCAGGCGCTCGCCTTCGATCTGCCGGTGGAGCACCCGCTGTGCCGGCGCCTGCTGCGGCGCCGCGATGCGGTCGCGCGCAGTGACTTCGACGACGAGCGCGACCTCGAGGTGCGCGAGGCGTGCCGCGACGTCTTCGACCAGCTCGAGGTGGAGCTGCTGGTGCCGATCGTGTTCGGCGCCGACCTGATCGGGGTGATCGGAGTCGGCCGCAAGCTCTCGGGTGAGCGGCTCGGCATCGAAGACCGGCAGCTGCTGCTCACGCTCGCCAACCAGAGCTCGATCGCGATCCAGAACGCGCACGCCTTCGACGAGATCGCCGACCTGAACGCGACCCTCGAGGCGCGCGTGGAGGAACGCACCCGCGAGCTGCACGAGGCGCAGGCCCAGCTGATGCAAAGCGAGAAGATGCGCTCGCTCGGCCAGCTGGTGGCCGGCGTGGCGCACGAGCTCAACAATCCGATCGGCTTCGTGCACGCGAATCTGCAGCTGCTGCAGGAGTACGCGCGCAAGCTGGTCGCGGCGCAGCGCGCGGGCGAAGACACCGCGCGGATCGAGGCGGCGATCGACAAGCTGTTGGCGCGCAGCCGCGAGGGGACGGAGCGCGTCAAGCAGATCGTGGCGGACCTGCGCACCTTCTCGCGCATGGACCAGGCCGATCTCGCCGACGTCGATCTCAACGAAGAGATCGACCGCACCCTCGCGCTGATGGAGCCGCGCTTCCGCGAGGGCATCGAGGTCGAGCGCGACTACGGCGAGCTGCCCAAGGTGCGCTGCTACGCCGGCCAGCTCAACCAGGTGTTCCTGAATCTGCTCGCGAACGCGTGCGACGCCCTCGATGGCAAGGGCACCATCCAGATCCGCACGCGGGCCAGGCCCGGCGTCGGCCCGGAGCGGAGCGGAGCCGGCGTCCGCATCGAGTTCCACGACGACGGGCCCGGCATCCCCCCCGAGGTGCAGGCGCGCATCTTCGAGCCGTTCTACACCACCAAGCCGGTGGGGCGGGGCACCGGACTCGGCCTCTCGATCTCGTACGGCATCGTCGAGCGGCACGGCGGGCGCATGCTGGTCGGCTCGGCGCCCGGCGAGGGCACCAGCTTCGTGATCGAGCTGCCGCTGGTGGCGAAGGCGCCGGCCGTGGCCCACGACGCGGGAGGAGCGCGTTGACGAGGAACGGCCCGCTGATGGACCACGTCACCTGGAAGCTCCGGCGCGTCACCATCGCGCTCGCCCTGGCGTGGGCGGGCCTCGCGCTGCTGACCTTCCTGCGCGCGACGTTCTTCCACGATGGCTACACCACGCCGCTCGACACCAGCAACGCGTTCGGGCGCGTGACCGTCGCCTGGGCGGCGCCCGAGGCGCAGCGGGTGGGCGTGCGGGCCGGCCAGCAGCTGGTGTCGATCGACGGCATTCCCTACATCGCGTGGGGTCGCGGCGGGCACTGGCGCGAGCTCAGAGGCGGTCACGCCAACCGCTATCTCTTCGAGACGCGCGAGGGCGAGCGCTTCGAGCGCGACCTCGAGCCGCAGCTGCGGGCCGCCGGCCCGCCGCCGCTCGAACCGCTCTACTTCGCGTGCCTGCTGGTCGGCCTGGCCTATCTGGTGATCGGAGCGCTGGTGTGGCTGCTGCGCCGCGGGCGCGAGGAGTCGTGGGCGTTCGCGCTGTTCTGCT
>Ga0335070_10011296_pt1 | contig 10425 bp, 8 predicted proteins | sample Lox_Sample_13_FD_206722 | JGI IMG/M metagenome (GOLD analysis project Ga0335070, IMG submission 206722) | Soil microbial communities from Loxahatchee National Wildlife Refuge, Florida, United States - Lox_Sample_1.3 | ecosystem: Environmental > Terrestrial > Soil > Wetlands | place: USA: Florida...
TGACACTCGACAAGGTGAAAACTTTTGACCTATTGCAGAGTATCCTACTGACCTTGACCTCAATTGCACTGTCAACTGCCTTCATAACGCTGTTGAGGAAACTGAGAAATAAACTAGGGCTTTTTCTTCACGCTCTTCAATGAAAGATGTCTCGTAAAGGAGAAAATCCATTGCGTCTATTTGATCAATCTCTTTTTCATGAGGTTCAAGCTCAATACGAAGAAAACAATGGTGACAACTGCAAGCCAACCTACGCTGAGCAGCAAAGATGATGAAACGTCGCCAAGGATTAATGCTCTCGAAATCTTCACTAGATGGGTAAGAGGAAGAAAAACCAATGCGACATCCTGAACTGGCGGCGGAAGAGTTTCTAATGGAAAGAAGGTTCCACTTAGGAGGAACATTGGCGTTATGAACAGGAATCCAGGATAGTTGAAGAAGTCTATGTTCGGAGCTATCGCCGTGAAGGTCATCGCTATGGCTGAAAATGTCAAGCCAGCGAAGAAAGCTACTAGAGGAATCATTAAGCAAAGCGGGCTTGAAACGAGACCAAAGGCTGCTACAACGGCAAGCACTATTGTTGAGTTTATTGTGGCTCTGGTGGCACCCCACAGAATCTCTCCCGCTATGACTTCTTCGACACTTACTGGAGTCGCTATGATTGCGTCGAAAGTTTTCTGGTAATACATGCGAACAAAAGAGCCATATGTACATTCAAAGAATGAACCATACATCATAGAGATAGCCACCAAGGCAGGTGCTATGAACTGAATGTAGCGCATGCCTTCAATAGAAGTGACAATCGCGCCTAAGCCAAATCCGAGAGCAACCAGATAGAATATGGGTTCAAGCAAAGGTGGGAAAAAGTTCACTTTGTAGGTCTTCATGAAAACGTCGAAGTTTCTGCGCCAAACTTTCCAAAGCCTGTATGTCAGTCTGGGCGGTTTGAAATATGAGGCAATTCGAGTGAGGAGTGTCATTCCCTAAGCCTTCTTCCTGTAAGTTTTAGAAACACGTCTTCTAAGTTGGCATTTCGAATAGTAGCGTTCTTCAAGGGAAAACTCTCAAGAAACTCGGTGAAGACCCCGTGAGGTTCAGTGGTGAATACGTGAACCCTTTCACCTATTACTTCGAACCGCGCTCTGGGAAACTTCTCCTGAAGCACGTGCACTATTCTTTCGTCGTGGTCAATCTCTAGAACTTCCTCACCAATGTGTGTTTTGACCAACGTCGCTGGTGCGCCCTTTTCAATTATTTTGCCATTATCCATGATCAACGTGTTGTCGCAGAGCACAGCAGCTTCGTCCATATAATGCGTCGTCAGGATAATTGTAACGCCTTGTTTCTTTAAGGCGCGAATTTCATCCCACACGATGTGACGCGCTTGCGGATCAAGACCGGTTGTAGGCTCGTCCAAGAGCAGTATCTGAGGCTCGTTGACTAGTGCACGAGCCAGAATAAGTCGGCGCTTCATTCCTGCAGAGAGCTGGTCAATTATGACGTCTCTCTTTTCTTCTAGCTGAAAGAATTTCAGCAGATAGTTGGTTCTATCTGAGGCTTTGGCTTTAGGAATGTCAAAATAGCGTGAGTAAACAATCAAATTGCTAAATACGCTGAAATCTGGGTCGAGGTTATCTTCCTGTGGGGCAACCCCAATCATACTTTTGATCTCTCTGGGTTTTTCCAACACGTTCATGCCAGCAGCGGTTAACTCGCCGGAAGTCGGAGGCAAAACACAGTGGATCATTTTGATGGTGGTTGTTTTTCCGGCGCCATTGGGTCCCAAGAAACCGCAGCATTCACCCTTTAGAACTTCAAAGCTTATGTTATCAACTGCTAGGAAATCACCGTATTTCTTCGTCAAGTTTCGTGCCCTAATGAGCACATCCAAGTTCTTCACTCTTTTCTAATGTGACTTACTGTGTGAGTCATGCATCCTTAAGTAGATTTTCTCTTTCTGCCAAACCGTTCTTCTAAGAAATGTCGAAATAATAGTGATGGTCCCGTTGTTATTCGGTGATCACTTCGTATTCGTCCTCATTTCTGACTCCAAGTCCCAGTGCAGTTGCATGGCGGATTTGCGTATAGCTCCAGGGATTGTCTTTTAGCTTGGAATCTTCGAAGCTTCTGATGATCTTGATAGACTCAACGTCGGTAGCCACTCGGTCTCCAGAAGTGAGGATGACGTTTGGGTCTCGCACTTTGCCGCTGAATGGGCCTCCAGACACGAAGCATTTCCTCCCATCCATGATTATCAGGTTTGGATGCACAACGAGATTCAAGTCGACGAGTTTTTCTTTCAAATGGGCGAAGTGAAAAGCCATTCTCTCGCTTTTCTTCGTGAATCCGAAGGCCAGTTTCAAGCTAAGAGAAAAGTCGGCTCGGAAGTGCGTTTTCATACAGCAAGAATAGATTATCTTATCAGCCTGCGTAGCTCTTTCTGCCAAACTGACACGTTTTAGATATTGTCCGTTTACATTTACTTTGATATATTTCTCTTCGTCGAAGAACGCGAACTCCACACCTGTGTCCTTCAGCGTGGCAAGCGTTCCGGTCTGTTCCAACGCTTTCCGGGTGGAGAGACCTTGCCATGAAGATTCGCCTACGACGACTCTTCCAGCGCCGTACTTGAACAGTAACTCAGCTATTGCTTTGAGAAATTCAGGGTCACTTGATGCGGGTGGAGGGTCAGTACTGTTATAGTTGGGCTTGAGCAAAACTTGGTCGCCTTTGCTGATGACCTTGTTGAAACCGCCGATCAAGTCAACTGCTCGAAGTATATCAGTTTTCAAATTACCCGTTGTAGCAATCTTGCTTAAGAGGACTTTGTCATCTTTCATGAACGGGTTGCTAGTAACTTTTCCAATTCCCTGATCGGGCAACATTGCGGAACGTCCAGTAAAGAAGTTGGAAGTGTGTGCTCTTAAAACATTGCGGTTGCACTTTGACACTGACAGATTTTTTTGCTGACCTACTTGCGATATTCAAATACATGAAAGGGCGTGAAGCTGACTTGCCAGTCATGGACTTTTTCTTCTCAATTGGCGTTTTTCTAGCCGGCTTGGTGGTGAGGAAAGAATTAAATGCCAATCTGTGCGTATCGTTGTGTTATTATGTGGGCTGAAAAATGGTTAAGTATATTTTTATTACAGGCGGAGTCCTGAGTTCGGTTGGTAAAGGCATTGTAACCTCATCAATCGGCAAAATGCTTCAAACTAGAGGCATGAAGGTTACTGTTGTGAAAATTGACCCTTATGTGAATGTTGATGCTGGAACAATGAATCCTTACATGCATGGCGAAGTTTACGTGACAGATGATGGAGGCGAAACAGACCTAGATTTGGGCTGGTATGAACGTTTTCTCGATTTGAATTTGAAAAAGGAAAACAACGTCACTACAGGACTAGTGTATAAGACTGTTATTGAGAAAGAGCGTAGAGGCGATTTTCTTGGTAGATGCGTCCAAATAGTGCCGCATGTAACAAACGAGATCAAAAGCCGAATTCGCGCTGTTGGCAAGACTTCAGATTTTGACATTGTCCTGACCGAGGTAGGCGGTACAGTTGGCGACATTGAAGGATTGCCGTTTCTTGAGGCTATTCGGCAGATGCGCCTAGAAGAAGGCTACGAAAACACGTTGTATGTGCATGTGGCCCTGGTGCCTATTTTGGATGTCACGAAAGAAATGAAGACTAAACCACTTCAGCACAGCGTTAATGAACTTCGTCGCATTGGTATTCAACCAGACGTTATTGTTGCGCGAAGCCCTGAAATGATTGACGCAGACTCCAGAGCCAAAATAGCTTTATTCGGCACAATCCCTGAAGATGCTGTATTCTGCTCTTACAATGTCGAAACCGTTTACCAGGTCCCGCTAATTTTAGACGAACAAGGAATGGGGGAATTCATCTGCAAAAGACTTGGATCTGCCGGACATAAACACGATTTCAAAGAGTGGAGGAGTTTTGTCGACTCAGTCCTAAACCCAGAGCGTGAAGTGAAAATTGCTCTTGTCGGGAAATACGCAGGTCTTACGGACAGTTACGTAAGCATGACTGAGGCGCTGCGCCATGGCGGAGCGGCGTGCAAAACTAAAGTCTGTATAAACTATATCGAGGCGGAGAGTTTCGAGAAGAATCCCGAGAAAATTGATGTTCTTAGAAATTTTGATGGAGTTTTTATTCCGTACGGCTTTGGACCGAGAGGTACTGAAGGGAAGATTATGGCTATCAAATTTGCGCGTGAAAACGGTATGCCGTTTCTGGGAATATGTTATGGTTTTCAGTTGGCTGTAATAGAATTTGCCAGAAATGTTTGCGGGTTGGAAAGTGCGAACAGTACGGAAATTGATTCAGGTTCGCCTCATCCGGTGATTGATTTAATGCCGGAGCAAAGAGGTATTGAAATTAAAGGCGCAACCATGCGGTTAGGCGCTCATAAGATAGTAATAAAGTCGAATACAACTGCGTGCGCCCTTTATGGGGGAGAAGAGGTTTTTGAACGTCATCGTCACAGGTTTGAAGTCAATTTGGATTATCTGGAGAAGCTGGAAAGGAATGGTTTGGTGTTTTCTGGAAGAAGCACTGATGGAAGAAGAATGGAAATTTTGGAATTGCCGAATAGCTTTTTCTTTTTTGCATCCCAGTTTCATGGCGAATTTAAGAGCCGTCCTGCAAGACCTGACCCTGAATACTATGGTTTCGTCAAGGCATGTTCTGACAGGAAAACGGGAAAGCTTAAACCTCAGTTTTGATTTGCTTCAGATCGAGTGTCAAGGAGACAAAAAAAGAGGACTATTGAGAAGGTAAAATAGGCTGAGTTGGCTGAGCCGGTTCGTTCGGTTTTTTTCTCAGTTTGAGAATGGCGATGCTAACGCCTACTGCTGCTGCTGCGACACCAACGATTATTAATATGGAGCCAAGACCAGGAAAGGTCGGCGTTGTTGATGTGGTCAGGTAGACTGTGAGTGTTGGGTCGTGGACAACTCTGTAGCCACTGTATGTTGGGTATGAGATTATGTAGAAGTAGTTTGCTCGGCTCATGTTTGCTATAGTTGCTAATGCTCTTTGGAACATTGCTGGATACATGTGAACTACGACTAGTGGCAGTAGTTTCATTAGCCCGATATGTAAAGTGAAGAGTCCAGTGTTGCCTGCGAAACCTCCTAATTTGGCGGTTCTGGTCACTGCATCGTAAGTCGATGAAACGTTTTCTTCCGGGTAGGCTGTGTAATTATACAACTGATACGTCTTCTTAGTTTCGAAGTTGGCGCTGCTGATTTTTTCTCCGTCACTAGCGTAGGTATTGATTGATGTGTCGGTTACTGGCACTTCAGTGTCTGTGACATTCTGGCCGGTTGAGGTTTCGCTGTATGTTTCGTGATCAGCCAAAATTGAAGTTTGGAAGTTTACTATACTCATTTTAATATGGTTCTTGTAGATAAAGTCGTATATGGTGTCGTTCGAAGTCTTTGTGCCCAACGGGTTGAATATTGTCTGCTTGTAAGTTCCTGTGCTGTTGTAGTGCATCCAGCCCCAATCCCAGTATAAGAGATGCCTCATTCTTCCAATGATGTGGTTCTCAGTGAGAGTTGCAGTGTTAGCGCTAGGGTCTATGGTCAAGTTGTAAGTGAAAGTTAGTTCGTCATAGACTGTTATTGCTACTGGCCAAGTGTTGTTATAATGAGGGTCTGTTGGGTTGATCCATGTTCTGAACCAGTAGGCGGTTAGATTTGTGTATTTCATGCCCCAAGACCATTGAAGCTTGTCATCGGAATGCTCCAGTGGAAATGTCTCAGTTTTGCTGTTAAGAGCTGGAAGTGTTGCTCCTAGAGCGCTTAGGTCGAAGCCAATGCTGAAAGAAGCCCAAAGTGTGTCATTCATGTCTGGAGAGTTTGCGTAAATCGAGTTTGAAGATTCATTGAATGCTAGAAGCATCAGGAAGGTTGATCCGAGAAGTACGTCGCGTGTGCGGTTGTTTGTCTTATAGTGCATTATGAACGATTGCATTGGCGTTCTGAAGTATGCTGAATTCCCGAACGTTAGATTTTCCAATCCTGCATAAAACACCTGTAAGCCTTTAGTGTTAACGTACGTCATGTATAAGTAAGCATGATAATTCTGGAATCCTGGAGGAGTTTGGACGTTGTTTTGTGCGGAATAGTTTCTGACATAGTCAAAGTAGTCAAGGGTTTTTGCGAAGCTTTCTTGCTGAAAGTCTGATTTGACCAGCGTGTCAGCCGCGTATATTGGCAATATTGCGCCTGTCAGCATAATGCAGGTTAGTAACGCAGCGAAGAATTTGGTTTTCATTGAATCCCTCTAAATGTTAGCATAGAATGGAACTATTACGCTTATTAGAGTGTTGCTTGTTCTAGCTCCGGATTTGAAATAAAGTGGTTTACTCAACTTTCTGTTTTAGATTCCAGAAGGCACGACCTTATCTCCAGCAGCTGGGTAGCAGACAAAATTTGAAGATATTGACAAGCATTAAGGCTTCCTTAAGCGTAATGTTCCAAACATGTTCGAATTCTGTTAACTCCTTCTTCAACTTGTTCGTAGGAAATTGAGAACGATATTCTCAAGTGTCCTTTGCCTGCGTCTCCGAAGCCCAAGCCATTAGCAGTCACCACTTTTGCTTCTTTCAGTAAACGCATCGCCATGTCTTCGTCAGACTTTTCAAATTTCGTGAAGTCTGGGAAAACATAGAATGCTCCTTTAGGTTTAGTGTAGAACAAGGATTTGATTCTGCTCAGTTCGCTTAACATGACTTGTCTTCTTTTGCTGTATTCATTAACCATTTTTGTGACGCAGTCTTGAGGTCCTGTTAATGCCGCCGTAGCGGCTTTCTGGGAGATAGCATTTGGACACAAAACCGCATAATAGTGCAGTTTCCGCAGAATGTTCGAAAGCTTCTGAGTCGCTGCGATGTATCCAATTCTCCATCCTGTCATCGCATACGCTTTGGAGAAACCGTTCACAGTAATTGTCCGGTCTTCCATGCCAGCCAAAGAGCCGATACTTACGTGCTCAACTCCGTTATAAACAATCTTCTCGTAAATCTCATCCGCAAAAACTATCAAATCATGCTTCTTGGCTAAATCAGCAATAACCTCTAATTCCTGCTTAGAAAACACTTTTCCAGTAGGGTTAGATGGATTGCACATCCAAATCATCTTTGTCCGATCAGTAATCTTGTGTTCTAACTCCTCCTCTTGCAATCCCCAATCCTCTTTCTCGTTGAGTGGAGCATCAATGGGCTTTGCTTCAGCTAATAGCGTGTCTTCGAAGCACGCTGGATAATATGGGTCAAGAATCAAAGCCTCGTCGCCGCGGTTCAGAAATCCCAATGCTGCAATCAACATAGCCTCTTGGGAACCGGAAGTTACAGTCACTTCTGTCTTAGGGTCAACGCTTATTCCATTGTCTCTTTCTAGTTTTTCAGCGATAGCTTCGCGCAACTCTAGCATTCCGTCGATTTCCGTGTAGTGCGTAAAACCTTTCCGAATAGCTTCTATTGCTGCTTCAAGAATCTGCTTTGGAGTCGTGAAGTCCGGCTCTCCCTGTTCAAAGTGAATGACATCTTTCATTCCAGCAGAAAGCTCAAGCATCTTCCGAATTGAAGAAGCTCGTATTAGATTAACCCTGCTGGAACCCTTCAAGGTCATGTGGCATCACCATCTTATCTGGACTGATTTAGAAGCATAGTCACGCTTGAAGTCATATAAGACTTAACGTTTATGCGAAGTGTTTCTAAGCGAAGAAACCTTGAAAAACCGAATTAGGGTCTGACGCATTCAGCCTTGGGACGGTAGGAGCGCTTTCTGGTTCGTTGTCGCTTATGAAATTCGCATTCATGAACACGAGTCACCATGAAACCGTTGTCTTCGTATACGCAGCCACATGGCAAAGTAGTTCTCTTCGTGCACAAACCTTCCCAAGGATTTCGTTGGACAGAATAGCTTTGCATATGCGTTTAAGCACTTTGGTCGTTCGCATCCGAGAGTTTAAATCTCGTCGCTATGGTCAGTGCGGTGGAGATTAGCAGTTGTGCTTGAACCGCTATCCTTTCGTTATTTGAGTGGCAGTCACGCCAAACGCAGCACCAATCACTATCTCAAGCAAGCTCATGAAACGTGTAGAGAGCTCTGCTGATGTGCTTAATGCTGCCCAAGCTAAGATTGTAATTACAATTAGGTTAAGCGCTAATGTGGCAAGCATTTTGGCTATTTCCATCTTCCAAGTAGGCTCTTCTGCAGCATCAAGTTTTCTTTGTTCCGCATATTCTTCGACTTGTTTAGGTGTGAGAACGACTGACACTAGATGTATCCCCTTCCTCCGCACCTTGGACAAGGAATCTCCTTTTCTTTACCCTTTTCGTCTTCCTTCACTAGAACCACTTTTCTTCCTTTACACACAGGGCAAATAGTGCGCTCAGTTTCTTCTTTTTTAATTCTCTTTGGTATATACAATTTTGGAGACCTTCAATTTAAATACCCTCAAGGGCATTTAACGCTTTCCCAAAATACGATGCATTTGGAGAAGTTTGGACCAAGACTCTGGAGCTACGTCATAGACGCAAGTTGTCGAAGTGTGTGCATGGATGACAACATGTCAGTTTTCGAGAGTAACCGCAATTCTGCTTTGTTTCAGTAGAATGGACTTTGGTCGGGCGGGCAGGATTTGAACCTGCGACACTCCGGTTTCTGCATTGTGCGCCCAGCAGGCTGGGTGACACCCACCATGGGTAGGCGTCTACAGCGTCTCCGCCACTTAGCTGTGCTAGGAGGCTCGGAAGCTCTGCCAGGCTGAGCTACCGCCCGACCGAAATTCCTAAAACGAAGCATTTGAATTTATGCGTTACGGATTCACTAGCAATATCTATTTTGGGCAAACGCGCAATACTGTGGCACAGAACCGTATCTAAGACTTCTTCGATGTGCGTGACGACACTGCGGCGAAGATAATCACTGCGCCTATGATTATCCAGAAAAGCCCTATCAGCATCTCAACCGAAGCTGAAAACATTTGTTCGAACATTTGAAGCCTTCTCCAAATAACCCACTTGCACCTCACAGCCTAAAAACTAGCTTTCCACGCCTGGAATAAGAACAGAAAAGAGCACATTTCCAAAAACGACATATGATGACAAAAACAGCAAACGCTTTATAACATTTCAGCCTAGTAATCTCTCAGCCCGGAGCGGGAGAAAGGAGAAGGCTTCCATCACTCTTTTTCTCACTTTCCAAATCTCTCACACTGCAGTCTTTCACCCATATCTCAGCATATAAATAAGGGGGGGTAGAGCTCTCCACGAAGGCAACAAAGCCAACCCTAAGGAACAACATTCAATGAAAAACCCCCGAAACAAGACCAATACCTCCTCAACAACCTCTTCAGATCATCCACCGTGCGATCAACTATTCGACGACATTGCACAGGTTCGTTCGGCACGGGGTAAAGCTCCTTAACATTAACCTCCTTTAGCCCGACAACACCAGCAACAAGAGCATACCAGCACATTGGCAAGACCACGGGATTATAGCCACTTCCAGGAACCAAAACAAGGCGACCTTCGCAAACCTTCTCGGCAGTTTCCCTAATCAAACTAGAAATCTCAAAAAACCCTTCAACAGTCAAATTCAAATCCCCAAGCGAATCAGCAAAGTGCGAGTCGCTACCACCGTTCGCAATAATTATTTCAGGCTTAAACTCTTCAGCCAAAGGCACAAAAACCTCCTTCAATGCATAGAGATAGGTACTGTCACCAGTCCCAGCAGGCAAAGGCACATTAACATTAAAGCCCACACCCGCACCCTCACCAATCTGCTCAACGAATCCTGTCCCAGGATAGAGCGTCCGCGGATCCTGATGCAGAGAAATATACAAGACGCTTGGATCTGCATAGTAAATGTCGCTTGTGCCGTTTCCAAAATGAACGTCATAATCCAAAATTAAGAACTGCTTGACTCCATAAACAGTCCTCAGAAACTCAACCATCACCGCTACATCATTAAAGAGGCAAAACCCACCGCCATAATCCCTCCCCGCATGATGATAGCCACCACCCAAAGAAATCCCACACCTCGCCTTTCCCTCCCAAACAAGCTTCCCACACCGAATCGCTCCTCCATTCACAAGCAATGCAGCTTCCAAAATTGATGGCGACGCGGGAGTCTCAACATCGTATGGTCTATTTTCCTTTGCCAAACGAAAAATCCTTTCAACATAGGCCTCGTCATGAACTCTCAACAAATCCTCCCGTGATGCAGACACAGGCTCAACAATCTTCAATCGTGACAGGCTCAACAATCCTTGCTCTTCAAAAAATTTCATGGCATTGAGAAAACGATCGCCTCGAAAAGGATGCCCTTCCCCCAAATCATACTGCCTATACTTTTCATGAAACGCCATAACAACATCATCC
>Ga0335070_10011297_pt1 | contig 10423 bp, 8 predicted proteins | sample Lox_Sample_13_FD_206722 | JGI IMG/M metagenome (GOLD analysis project Ga0335070, IMG submission 206722) | Soil microbial communities from Loxahatchee National Wildlife Refuge, Florida, United States - Lox_Sample_1.3 | ecosystem: Environmental > Terrestrial > Soil > Wetlands | place: USA: Florida...
GCGACTACATGCCTTTTGCTGTCGATGAGCAGGTTCTTGCGCGTGGCCGCGAACGCTTCAACGTTTACTGCAGTCCGTGCCATTCGCGCCTGGGGGACGGAAACGGGATCGTGCCCTCACGCGGTTTCGCGCGCAAGCCCCCGTCGTTTCACATTGACCGGCTACGCAAGGCGCCGCTGGGATATTTCTTCGACGTCATGACACGCGGCTTTGGCATGATGCCCGACTACGCCTCGCAGATTTCCCCTGAAGATCGTTGGAAGATTGTCGCCTACGTGCGGGCGTTGCAGTTGAGCCAGAACGCGACGAGTGCAGAGGTCCCGCAGGGGCAGCAAATTCCGTCGTCGCCGCCGAAATTCCGCGGCGAGCCGCCCACGGGTGGAGTGCTACCCGAGGTTGAGGCACCGGCGGCCAACTCGGAGCAGGAGCGCAAATGAGCAGCACCGTGTATATGAATCAAGCTGACTTGCTGGCTCCGCCGTTCGCGCGGCGGATCCAGACGCGCTCGCTCGTGATCGGGCTCATCTTCAGTATGGCGGCGATCGTTGGCGGATTCGTTACGCCAGCAGACCAGTTCTGGCATGCGTATCTGCTGGGCATCATGGGGTGGCTGGGCCTGAGCCTGGGGAGCATGGCTTTCCTGATGATGTGGTATGTGACGGGCGGCAAGTGGGGAATTACGGCACGCCGTATTGTCGAAGCGGCGATGCGAACTCTGCCTTTGATGGCAGTGCTGTTCCTACCCTTAGCCGTCGGCGCACACTGGCTCTACGATTGGGCCGATCCCAACAAGGTTGCGCACAGCCGCGATCTGCAGCATGCGCGCTTGGTGTATCTCAACCTTCCCGGATACTGGCTGCGTGCTGTCATCTATTTCGTAATCTGGCTGGGGTTTGCTTACCTGCTGAGCAAGTGGTCGGCGGAGCAAGACCACGCTCCGCTACGGGACCTGAGCCGGCGTTTCTCCCGGATGAGTTCCGCGGGCCTGATTTTTTACGCGTTTACCATCACTTTCGCGGCAATCGATTGGGTGATGTCGCTGGATGCGGCCTGGATCTCCACTGTTTACGGGCTCATCTTTCTCGCCGGGCAGGTCTTGATCGCGGTCTGCTTCCTGGTGATCGTCGAGACCATGCTCTCGAATTACCAGCCGTTTTCAAACGTTCTGACCTCGGATAACCTGCGCGACCACGGCAACCTGATGCTCACGTTCACCATGCTGTGGGCCTACATGTCGTTTTCTCAACTGCTGATCATCTGGGCAGGTGATATTCCGGACGAGATTCGCTGGTACTTGCCGCGCTGGCATCACGGCTGGCAGTTCGTGGGATTGTGCCTCGCCGGCCTGCACTTTGCGCTGCCGTTCGCGTTATTGCTGTCTGCACCACGGAAACGCAAGGTGCATCGGCTGGTGAAAGTGGCGATATGGCTATTCGTCATGCGCTGGGTGGATTTGTTCTGGTTTATCGAGCCCAATGAGCATCCGCGATTCTTTGTGCACTGGCTGGATATTGTGATCCCCATTGCCATGGGAGGACTGTGGTTTGCGTACTTTTTCTATAACCTGCGATCGCGTCCGCTGCTGGTTCTGTATGACCCGCGCACGCAATCCGCTCTAGGGCCGGCTCATGAATGAACAGTTAAAACATCCCGAAGTCGAATACGAGCACTCCGACCTGAGCGCGCTCGGCATTCTGGGTTTTTTGGCGGGACTGGCGATTGTCGGGTTTGTGATTCACATCATTCTGGTCGGCATGTTCGTTTATTTGGATACCTTTACCAAGCGGCACGAAGCGGCGACCAGTCCGCTTGCGCCCGCCACGGCCCGCGATCTGCGCAATCCCAACCCGCAGGTCGCGAACGAATTCCCGCTGCCGCGGTTGGAGACCAATGAGTTGGGAGAGTTGAATGACCAGCGATTGCAGGAAGAGAACACGCTGAACACGTACGGGTGGGTAGATCAGAAAGCAGGGATTGCGCACATTCCGATCGAGCGTGCCATGCAATTGCTGGCGCAGCGCGGACTGCCGGTCGCTCCGCCCAATATGCAACAGAAGAACAGGACACAAGTGGTGAACAATCCAGCGGGCGCAGGCCCGGCACGAAGGTAGGACTCGGAGTCAGGAGTCAGCAGATCGGTATCCAAACGGTTTCGTATCAGGGCACGGCTTTAGCCGTGCCGCAAATGCGGCAAGTCAATACGCTTTAGCCGCTGTGGGAAGTCTTGCAAAACGGAAGGATAGAAGTTGAGCAGTCGAATACAAATCGGATTATTGGTTTTGATGATGTCCGCCTGTGCTTTCGCGCAGGGCATGGGACCGAGCATTCAATCTCCACCGGCGAACGTGCGGCCACCGGGGCTGAAGCATGTTGGAATCGAGCAACACCTGAACGAGCAGATTCCCGCCGATCTTGCTTTTCGTGATGAATCCGGCAGAACGGTTCGTCTTGGCGACTACTTCGGCACGCGTCCAATGATCCTGAACCTGGTCTATTACAAGTGCCCCATGCTCTGCAGCGAAGTGCTGAGCGGACTCACGAGCGCGCTGAAGCCGATGAAGTTCGACGTGGGCAAAGATTTCGACGTGCTTACGGTCAGCTTCGATCCACGCGAGACGCCGCAGGACGCGACCTCGAGCAAAGCCAAGTGGCTGCAGCGTTACGGACATCCAGGGGCGGAAAAAGGCTGGCATTTTCTGACGGGTCCCCAGGAATCGATTGATGCTCTGACTAAGGCAGCGGGATTCAGTTACGACTACAACGCCAAGACCGGGCAGTTTGCCCACGCCACCGCCATCGTTGTGCTCACGCCGGAGGGCAAGATCGCGCAGTACTACTACGGGGTGGAATTCTCCCCCAAAGATTTGCGGCTGGCCATGGTGCAGGCTTCCAACAACAAAATCGGCAGCCTCACGGATCAGATTCTTCTGTACTGCTATCACTACGACCCGAATGCCGGGCGTTATAGCGTTTTGATTCTGCGAGTGCTACGACTGGCGGCGGTCGCCACCATGGCCCTGCTGTTTGGATTCATGTTCGTAATGTTTCGCCGTGACGTCGTTCAGAAATCGCAAGTGGGACGGGCTCACTAACCTATGTTTTCGAACACTTTTCCACTGTGGCCGACACGAGCCTCGACGCTATCGGGGCAAGTGGATGCGTTGTTCATCTTCCTGCTCATGCTGTGCGGGTTGGTGTGCATCAGCATCTTCATCGCCATTGTGGTATTTGCCATTCGCTACCGCCGCCGCCCCGGCCATCGGGCCACACAAATCGAAGGGTCGAACGCGGTCGAATTTACCTGGACAACCATCCCGGCCGGTATCTTCGTCATCATTTTCGTTTGGGGCGCCTACATTTACTTCCAGGAGCGGACTCCACCGAAGGATTCGATGGACGTTTACACCGTGGCCAAGCAGTGGATGTGGAAGTTCCAGCATACGGAAGGACAGCGTGAGATCAACGAGTTGCACGTGCCCATCGGGCGCGACGTGCGCGTGATCATGACCTCGCAGGATGTCATCCACAGCTTCTATGTTCCGGCTTTCCGGATCAAACAAGATGTTTTGCCGGGACGTTACACGATCGCCTGGTTTCATGCTACGAGGGCGGGGACCTATCACCTGTTCTGTGCTGAGTACTGCGGGACGAATCACTCAGGAATGATCGGTGATGTAGTGGTGATGGAACCGGCGCAATTTCAGACTTGGCTGAGTGGTGGACAGCCGATGGGGTCGCTTTCGCAGCAGGGACAGGGGCTGTTCCAGTCACTGGGCTGTTCGACCTGCCATCGCCTGGACACGCAGGGACGTGGGCCTAACCTGATGGGTGTGTTCGGCAAGCCGGTGCTGTTGGAAGACGGGCGGACGGTGACAGCGGATGAGAACTATGTTCGCGAATCGATTCTCAGTCCGGCGGCGAAGGTCGTGTCCGGGTTCAAGCCGATCATGCCGACGTTCCAGGGAATTGTGAGCGAAGAACAACTGAATGCGCTCGTGGCCTACGTCAAGTCCTTGAGCGCCCAGCCTACGGGCGCAGGGCAAACACCAACTTTCAGGGGACCCGCCGGAGCAAAAGCCGATACCCGGCAAAGGTGAATGGAGTCATGGCAACCACAGCAGTAGCTACACCGGAACGTGAGAATTACTTAAACAAAGAGTACGGCATTACCTCGTGGCTGTTCACCACAGACCACAAGCGGATTGCTCTTTTGTACTTGATCACGATCACGTTCTTCTTCTTCATTGGCGGGTTTTTTGCGCTGTTGATTCGATTGGAACTGCTGACGCCGGAAGGCGACCTGCTGCTGGCCGACACCTACAACAAGATGTTCACCATGCACGGCCAGGTGATGATCTTCTTTTTTCTGATTCCGGCGGTGCCGGCGGTTTTGGGGAATTTCCTGATCCCGATCATGATCGGCGCCAAGGATCTGGCCTTCCCACGCATCAATCTTCTGAGCTGGTATCTGCTGGCGATTGGCGGATGCTTGATGATCTACACCATCCTCTCGGGTGGCGTGGATACGGGCTGGACGTTTTACACACCGCTAAGCACGCACTTTCTGGATACACATGTAATCGCGGCGGCTCTGGCCATCTTTATCGCCGGATTTTCTTCGATTTTGACGGGATTGAATTTCATCGTCACCATTCACCGCATGCGCGCGCCCGGTATGACGTGGGCGCGCCTGCCTCTCTTTGTATGGGCCAATTACGCGACTTCGATCATTCAGGTGCTGGGTACGCCGGTATTGGCGATCACGCTGATGATGGTCGCGATGGAACGCATCTTTAATCTCGGCATTTTCAACCCGCAGCTGGGCGGCGACCCGCTGTTGTTCCAGCACCTGTTCTGGTTTTATTCGCATCCTGCCGTGTACATCATGATTCTGCCCGGCATGGGCGTGGTCAGCGAGATCGTGACCTGCTTCTCGCACAAGCGCATTTTCGGCTACAAAGCCATGGCCCTGGCCGTAATTGCCATCGCGGTACTCGGTTTCCTGGTGTGGGCCCACCATATGTTCGTAGCGGGCATCTCGCTGTACGCGGCCATGGTGTTTTCGCTGCTCAGTTACTTTGTAGCGGTGCCCTCCGCGATCAAGGTATTCAACTGGACGTCCACCATGTTCAAAGGGTCGGTCTCGTATGCAACGCCCATGCTGTACGCATTCGGATTCATCGGTTTGTTCACGATGGGCGGCCTCACCGGGTTATTCCTCGCCGCGCTGGGAATTGATGTCCACGTAACCGATACCTACTTCGTGGTCGCTCACTTCCACTACATCATGGTGGGCGGCATGGTAATGGCTTATCTGGGCGGCATGCATTTCTGGTGGCCGAAGATTTCCGGGCGTATGTATCCCGAATTCTGGGGACGGCTGGCCGCGATGATCATCTTTATCGGATTCAACCTGACATTCTTTCCGCAATTCGTGCTCGGCTACCTGGGAATGCCGCGCCGGTATTGGCAGTATTCGCCGGAGTTCCAGGTTCTGAATGTGCTCTCCACGGCGGGCGCGACGATTCTGGCTGTCGGTTATCTGCTGCCCATGGTTTATTTCCTATGGTCAATGCGATACGGGAAGCCGGCTCCGGATAATCCCTGGAATGCAGCTGGTCTGGAATGGAAGATCAGTTCTCCGCCCAGCACATTTAATTTTGACGAAACGCCCATCGTGACCTGGGAAGCCTACAACTACGACGAAATTCCGCAGGAGGTCCCCGTTGGCCGATAGTCCTCCTGCCATCGCCACTCACAACCCGGACCTGCAGCACCACTTCGCCACCATGGAGCAGCAAACCGAAGCTGCTGTCATGGGCATGTGGGTGTTCCTGATTACGGAAATCATGTTCTTCGGCGGGATGTTCGCCGGATACATGATCTATCGCTTCATGTACTACCAGGCTTGGCTCGAAGGCAGCCAGCACATGGACTTCTGGTGGGGCACCATCAATACCGTCGTCCTGCTGTGCAGCAGCTTGACCATGGCTGCGGCCGTACGGGCGACGCAACTGGGGCTACGAAAGAGTACGGTAACGCTTCTTGGGATCACCATCCTGTTTGGGTTGGCATTCTTAGGCATCAAAGCCATCGAGTATTACGGGCACATTGTTACCGATCACCAGTTTCCCGGACCCGGCTTTCGCTTTGAGGGCGCGAATCCCTCCCAGGTGGAGATGTTCTTCTCCTTCTATTTCGCGATGACCGGCTTCCATGCTTTGCACATGTTGATCGGAGTGGGGCTGGTTGCCTTTATTGCTTATCACGCATGGAAGGGACGATACGGGGCACATTACTACACGCCCGTCGAAAACGTAGGCTTGTACTGGCACTTTGTCGACATCATCTGGATTTATCTGTACCCCTTGTTTTACCTGATCAGCCACATACACAGGAAATAGGACAGCTCAATGTCAGCACACATTCCAACGAAGAAGTTTTTGGTGACGGTCTGGGTATCCTTGATCTGTCTGACCGTGCTTACGGCAGCGGTGTCCTATCTGGAACTGGGGCCGTTCAACATCGTGCTGGCGCTGGTCATTGCCACGTGCAAGATGCTGCTGGTGGCGCTTTTCTTCATGGGCGTGAAGTACATCAGTGACAAGATGACCATCGTGGTCATTGTCGCCGGGCTCTTCTGGCTCTTCATTCTGCTCGCGCTCAGCATGACTGATTACGTCAGCCGTCCTTGGGTATAGAAAAAGCAACACCCATTACAGAGACCAGAGGCACAGAGATTCTGTGTGTCTCTGTGACCGTGTGGTGGGTGTTTCTGCCCGCACGGCAGCCGTCCTTGCGCCGATCTTGTATTTCCCTGAAGATGTCAGATGAAGGAACCCTATGCCCGACGGCTCCATACCCGTGCTTAAGCGCTCATCTGCCGGACGCGAAGCTGCTGTTGATGCTCAAGGACTAGCCGCAGCGCTGAGACGCCACATCCGCGGCGAAGTCCGGTTCGACAATGGCAGCCGCGCTCTTTACGCGACCGATGGATCGAATTACCGGCAGGTGCCGATCGGCGTAGTGGTTCCGCGCGATGTGGAGGACGTGATAGCCAGCGTGGCACTCGCACGAGAATTCGGCGCCCCCCTCTTGTGCCGGGGCGGCGGAACATCGCTGGCGGGCCAGTGCTGCAACGTTGCGGTTGTTCTGGATTTCACGAAATACCTAAATCGTATTGTCGAAATCGATCCGCAGAAGAAAATCGGGCGCGTCCAGCCTGGGGTGGTTCTCGACAATCTGCGCAATGCTGCGGAGAAACACCAGCTCACCTTCGCGCCCGACCCCGCGACACACGATCGCTGCACCCTGGGCGGAATGATCGGCAACAACTCCTGCGGTGTGCATTCGGTCATGGCGGGCAAGACTGATGACAACATTGAAGCGCTGGAGGTTCTCACGTACGACGGCGTTCGCATGAAAGTTGGCGCGACCAGCAGCGCGGAGTTGGAGACAATCGCACGCGAACCGGGCCGGCGTGGAGAGATCTATTCGAAATTAGCTGCCATCGCCAGTGCTCATGGGGAACAGGTCCGCAAACGCTTCCCCAACATTCCCCGACGCGTTTCCGGGTACAACCTCAACTACCTGCTTCCCGAAAACGGATTTCATGTGGCGCGGGCGCTGGTCGGCTCGGAAGGAACCTGCGTTACCGTTCTCGAAGCCACGTGCCGGTTGGTAAAAAGTCCTCAATTCCGGACCCTGGCGGTAGTCGCGTATCCCGACATTTACCTCTGTGCCGACCATGTTCCGGAAATCATGTCCTATGGCCCTATCGGGCTCGAAGGGATTGACGATTTCCTGGTGAAGTGGACAAAGCGAAAAAACCTGAATTCCGACGGTCTCGCGCTGCTACCTGAAGGCAACGGATGGCTCCTGGTGGAGTTCGGTGGCGACACGCAAAAGGAAGCGGACGATCGCGCGCAGAAAATGGTCGATGGACTCCAACGCGGCGCGAATCCTCCCCATGTGCGGTTCTATGGCAATCGTGAGGAGGCAAAAAAAGTTTGGATCGTGCGCGAATCCGCCCTGGGGGCCACGTCCCATGTTCCGGGTGAGGTGCTGAACTGGGAAGGATGGGAGGACTCGGCTGTCCCGCCGGACAAGCTGGGGAAATACCTTCGCGACCTACGGCAACTGATGAACGAGTACTCCTACGCCGGAGCCTTCTACGGCCATTTCGGACACGCCTGCGTGCACACCCGCCTGAGCTTCGATTTACAAAGCGAAGCCGGGATCGGCAAATTCCGCTCGTTCGTGGAACACGCTGCCGACCTGGTGGTCGGCTATGGCGGCTCGATCTCCGGTGAGCATGGCGACGGCAAGTCTCGTTCTGAGCTCTTGCCGAAGATGTTTGGCCCTGAGCTGGTGGATGCGTTTGGGCAATTCAAGAGAGCGTGGGATCCCGAATGGAAGATGAATCCCGGTGTGCTTGTGGAACCGCAGAGGCTGGACGAAAACTTGCGGCTTGGGGCCGATTACGATCCCTGGGCCCCGCCCACGCACTTTCATTATCCCGAGGATGATGGCAGCCTGGCGCGCGCGACGTTGCGGTGCGTTGGCGTCGGCAAGTGCCGGCGCGAAGAAGGCGGGCTGATGTGTCCTAGCTACCGCGTCACGCGAGCAGAGGAACATTCCACCCGCGGCCGAGCCCACCTGCTCTGGGAGATGACCCAACGGGACGTCATCCGGGGCGGCTGGCGAGATGAGCACGTGAAGGAATCGCTCGACCTTTGCCTCTCGTGCAAGGGCTGCAAGAGCGATTGCCCGGTTGGGGTGGACGTCGCCACGTATAAATCAGAATTCTTTTCTCATTACTACGAAGGCCGCCGTCGCCCATTGAACGCTTACGCCTTCGGAAACATTGACCTCTGGGCACGGCTGGCATCGCTGGCCCCTGGACTAGCCAATCTGGGGACACAGCTTCCGTTTCTGAGCGACTTGGCAAAACTGGTCATGAATGTTCCGCAGGAACGTCGAATTCCTGCTTTCGCGCCGCAGACATTCAAGACCTGGTTCGGGCGGCACAAATCCGCGAACCCGGGTGGGCCGCCGGTCATCCTCTGGGCCGACACGTTCAACAACTACTTTGTTCCAGACACGGCTATCGCTGCCGTGGATGTGCTTGAAGCTGCTGGTTATGAGGTTCTGGTTCCAACCGAAAATCTCTGTTGTGGACGCCCGCTTTATGACTTCGGGATGCTGAGCCGCGCCAAACAGCTTCTGCTGCTGGTGCTCGACACCCTCGCTCCCTATATTGAGGCCGGTGTTCCGGTTGTGGGTCTCGAACCGAGCTGTGCCGCCGTTTTCCGGGATGAATTGTGCAACCTGTTCCCCAAAGATGAGCGGGCCCGGCGGCTCTCGGAGCAGACGTATCTGCTGAGCGAGTTCCTGACCAAGCGCGCCCCGGATTTCGAGCTGCCCCGGTTGCGGCGGAAGGCGCTTGTCCACGGCCATTGCCATCACAAATCTGTAATGAAGATGACCGACGAAGAGCAGGTTCTACGAGCAATGGGGATTGATTTTCAATCGCCTGCCCCAGGGTGCTGTGGAATGGCTGGTCCTTTCGGCTTCGAGAATGACAAGTACGAGGTATCGCTCGCCGTCGGGGAACTGGAACTGTTGCCGGCGGTAAGGCGGGCAGCAGCCGAAACCCTGATCATTGCCGACGGTTTCAGTTGCCGCGAACAGATTTCCCAGTGCACCGACCGCCACGCCTTGCACCTGTCAGAAGTCATTCAGATGGCTCTGAAGAAGGGCCTGTCGGATATCGCCGGAGCTTACCCGGAAAGGGAAACAGTCGACCGAAGAGAAGGGGCGGTCCGAAAATCCATGTTTCGTGCCGGGTCTGCCGTCGCAGGACTAGCCCTAGCGGGGGCTGTGCTGTGGGGGCTCTCACGCCAGCGCTCCTGATGCCCTTTGTGGCCCTTCGTTTCCCAGGTGCTGATCTTTTAGCTTAATCTTTTCAATGACTTACATCTAAAAACCTCGCCATCGCCCCCCAAAAAGTGCGAAAATAGAGTTTAAGCCGGTAAGCCTCGGCCTCGCTCCGACCCTCTCTGGCCAGCCTCATAGGTACTATTTATGGAAACTCGAACCCAAACCACAGCTCCGCTTGTCGTACAAGACATTTCTACGAAGCTCCGGCAGGAACCTGCCGCCGAGCGTTCGGTTCACGGCTCGCTGCTCGTCCTAATGCAATTCGACGTGTGCGAAGAGATCCGCCTCGACCACTTGCGAGAGATCTTCGGGGCGCGCCGGCAGGAGGCCACATTCAAACACCCGGCCCCCGGTTATGTGCGTTACGAGCGGCCGCCGGTGGTCGAGTCGATTGAACCGCTGGTACTGGAGAGCGGCGAGCGCTTGGAAGGTCAGATCAAGTATTACGACTATGGCGTTGTCAGCATGATCTTCGAGCTGC
>Ga0335070_10011299_pt1 | contig 10422 bp, 7 predicted proteins | sample Lox_Sample_13_FD_206722 | JGI IMG/M metagenome (GOLD analysis project Ga0335070, IMG submission 206722) | Soil microbial communities from Loxahatchee National Wildlife Refuge, Florida, United States - Lox_Sample_1.3 | ecosystem: Environmental > Terrestrial > Soil > Wetlands | place: USA: Florida...
GCCCCCGATCTCCAGCAGGCGGATGGGAGTCGTCGCCACGATCTCCATGACCATGGGGGTCGGGTAGGGGCTGCCCGTCGTGAAGCCGATGGCGCGGCGATTCACGACGGCATCGACCCCCTCCTTCAGATCCACGGCGGGCAGATCCACCTTCCCCTCCAGCCCGTAGACCTTCAGGATGGTCTTGGTCAGGCGTTCGGTGGCCGTGCCGATGCCGCCGGGGATGAAGCGCTTGCCCTCGAGGTCCCGGATAGTCTTGACCCCGCTGTCCTCCCGGACGACCCAGTGCATGACGACGCCCGGGAAGGCCCAGAGCGTCCGGATCCGCTCGTAGCCGCCCTCGTCGAACGGCTTTTCCTTCCGCAGGGCCTGGGCGATCAGGTCCGTCGTGGAGGTGAAGAGGTAATTGCTGCGGGTCCGGGCCTCCTTGACGTTGGCCACCGATCCGAGGCTCTCCTCGACCGAGGCCTCGATGCCCGGGACCGTCATCAGGGCCTTGGCCGTGCCGATGGCCAGCGCGTAGTAGGAGGTGCCCGCGCGGGCTGATTTCACCACCAGGCGCGTTTGGGCCAGGGCCTGGTCGGCGAGCATCAGGCCGAGGCAGAGCGCTACGAGCGCGGGGCAGGCAGCCGTTCTGGACCGCATCGTGTTTCCCTCCTCAGTCGAGCACCAGCAAGCCGGGGCGGGCGATCGAGCACCCGGGCAGCTTGGCGATCGAGTACTCGATTCGCGGGTAGATCATCGGGTAGGTGATCATGATGGGCCCTTGGGGGGTGACGATGAAGCCGTCCTCGGTCTTGGTGCCCGCGATCGAGGGGTTCCAGCAGTAGGCCTGGTTCTCTGCGACCGGCTCGCCGGTTGCCGAGGTCACCTTGATGTCCCGGGCGTAGTATCCCATGGCGCCGCCCTGGTGGTGGAGGGTCCATTCCGTCTCGTACCCCAGCTCCTTGTAGGCAGCGAGCCCGACCGCGAATGGCACCGAGGCGGCCACGCCAAAGCGGGTGGCGGCGATCATCCGGTTCTCGATCTCCAGGTTGGCCGCGAACTGGGCCAGGAGCTTCGGGTCGGGTTTCCCGAGGTGCACGAGGCGCGTGATGGTCGTGATCAACCCCTTGTAGCGCGCATTCACGCAGATCATGACGTAGCGCCGGACGAGCCGGGTGGTGGGAATGGGATGGCGGTAGCTGAAGGCGCGCTCGTCGGCGGCCACCTGGAAGCCGGTCGGGTCGATCCGGTCCCTCCACAGCTCGGGCGCGATCCGGCCCGCGATCTCGCACTCGGCATCCCCCGGCCGGACCCCGAGCGCCACCTTCTCCACCACCCGGGAGAGACGCGCGCCGAGGAAGCGGTAGCGGTCGATCTCGTTCGCCGTCAGGGAGAAGCGGAGCTTGCGGATGTCGCCTTCGACGTTCTGGCAGTCGCCGTGCGCGGCATCGGTTCCCACACCGGCCAGGCTGCCGGCGACCTTCTGCACCAGGGCGGGATCGTGCTCGTCGTGCCAGGGCTGATCCATCACCTGGAACCCGAGCTCGGCCAGTCCCTCCTCGTGGAGCATCCGGCCGGCCTCGATGTTGTTGGCGATCAGGTACCGCCCGGTCCGGGTGACCAGGAGAGAGGTCACGCCCATCTCGGTGGCGATCCCCACCATGTTCAGGCCCCCGCCCGTGAGCCAAGAGAAGTTGGGCTGCTTCCGGATCCAGATCGCCTCCAGCTTCTTCTGTGTCATCAACGCCCGGAGTCGCTGCTCCTTGAGGATGACCTCTTCCAGTCGTGTCATGAGGGCTGCCCTTTCCCGAGGAGGTCCGTAACGCCGCTCGGACGTGGCGGCTCGGCGCGCGGATGCGTCGCCCTGCGAGACAGGCCGACCCTAGCAGTTGCCGTGAACGCGTGTCAAGGCGGAGCCCCTGGTTGTGCGCCCAGTCGTTCCAGCCCGCGGCCCCGAAAAGGAAGGAGGAAGCCGCTCCGCGAGCCTGGTCCGGCAGGCCCCCTGCCCGCCGGGGAGACGACCGCCGGGACGCATGGGAATTCGGATCAGGGAAGGCGAACGGGCGGTTTCATGTTGCACCCTGATTGGATCTGTGCAAAATCATCCCCACGTCGGGCGGTCCCGGGCGACCGGCCAGGATCCCGAGGCACGCATCCGGTCTGTCCCGGGTCGCACGGCAAATCCACCGTGGGCCGACCCGGACCGGAGGCCGTATCGAGAATGGGAGGAGCCATGGCAGCCATGACCCACCGCGAGCGAGTCATGCGGGGGCTGAGTCATCAGGAGCCGGACCGCGTGCCCCTGGACCTCGGGGGAACCCGGTCCACCTCGATCGTGGTCCAGGCCTATGAGCGGCTGAATGCAGCGCTGGGGTCGAGCGAACCACCCAGGATCTTCAACAAGTGGCTGAACATCGCCCATCCCAGCGAGGCCATGCTGAGGCGGTTCGACATCGACACCCGGAGCCTCAGCCAGGGCGCCCCCCAGGGCCGGGAGGACGTGATTCTCCCAGGCGATTCGTATCAGGACGAGTGGGGCGTCGTGCGGAGCCGACCCGCAGGGAGCCTCTACTACGACCTCACCAGGCCCCCCCTGGCGGGCGACGTGTCCGTGGCGGATCTCGCGGGGTTCCACTGGCCCGATCCCCATGATCCGGGGCGGACGCGTGGACTCGCCGAGGCGGCGCGGCGCCTGCATCGCGAGACGGATTATGCGGTCGTCCTCAACATGCCGGGCGGGATCGTGCACCAGGCGCAGTTCCTCCGAGGGTTCGAGGACTGGTTCACCGACTTGATCGCCAACCAGGCGTTCTTCCAGGCCCTGATGGAGCGGCTGGCCGACCTCTGGCTCGAGATGGCGAAGGACGAGCTCGACGCCGTTGGCGAGAACGTGGACATCTGCTTTTTCGGGGACGACATGGCCTTCCAAGACGGCCCCATGATGTCCATGGAGCTGTACCGCAGGATGATCAAGCCGCACCACGCGCGCCTGTTCTCGTACATCAGATCGCGCACCTCGGCCAAGATCGTCTACCACACCTGTGGGTCGGTCGTGCACCTGATCCCCGACCTCATCGAAATGGGGGTGGACGCCCTCAACCCGGTGCAGACCTCGGCCGAAGGGATGGACACGGCGCGCCTGAAGCAGGAGTTCGGAAAGAACCTCGGCTTCTGGGGGGCGATCGACACACAGCGGGTCCTGCCCTTCGGGACCGTGGAGCAGGTGCGGGCCGAGGTGAGGCGCCGGATCGACGACCTGGGCCCGGGGGGCGGGTACGTCCTGTGCGCGGTGCACAACATCCAGGCTGACGTCTCGCCCGAGAACATCTGCGCCATGTACCAAGCCGCCCTGGAATACAGGGCGGCTTAGAGTTCCCCAGGGGGCTCAGCGCTCCCGCACAGGGCCTCAAGAGCGCCAAGCCCTGGGGACAGCGTGGCCGGACAATAGCGGACCTTTCCAGCCCCCGGGTTTCCCCCGGCACGCCCTTTGGTGTATGCTCACCCGCGAACGCTGGCCTGGGCATTTTCGTATCCTGCGCATGATTCGGGACCGGGGAATTGCTCTCGACTGCAGAAGGAGGAGGATCCATGAAAGCCGCCGTGCTGTACGAGCGCCGGGCACCGCTCGTCATCGAGGATGTGGACCTCAAGCCCCCCGTGGCCGGAGAGGTCCGGGTCAAGGTGAAGGCGGCCGGCGTCTGCCATTCGGATTACCACCACTGGCAGAGCGAGTACGGCAGTGTCCTGCCCCTGGTCCTCGGGCACGAGGTGGCGGGCGTGATCGACGCCGTCGGCGAGGGGGTGACCAAGGTCCGCCCCGGCGATCGGGTCGTCGTGGCGTTCGGGCATCGCTGCGGCGAGTGTTTCTACTGCCTGAAGGGCGAGCCGTACCTCTGCACCCCGCCGGCGGACTCGCCGTTGGTCAAGCGCTTCCCGCGTCTCTCCAAGGGCGGGCGCGCCATCAACTCGTTCCTGATGGCTGGCGCCTTCGCCGAGTACATCGTCATGCCCGCGGTCAACGTCATCCCGCTGCCGGCGGACGTCCCCTTCGAGGTCGGGGCGCTGGTCGGCTGCGCGGTGGCGACCGGCTTCGGCGCGGTGGCGAACGGGGCCAAGGTGCAGCCCGGTTCCACGGTCCTGGTGATCGGCTGCGGCGGCGTCGGGCTGAACGTCGTCCAGGGCGCGGCGGTGATCGGGGCGGCGCGGATCATCGCCGTGGATGTCCGGGACAGCAAGCTCGACCTGGCGAAGCAGTTCGGGGCCACCCACTGCATCAACGGGAGCCATGAGGATGTGGTGGCCAAGGTCCGCGAGTTGACCGGAGGCTACGGGGCCGATTACGCCTTCGAGGTCGTCAGCCAGCCCAAGACGATCGAGCAGGCTTACGAGGCGGTCCGCAAGGGCGGCGTGGCCATGATCGTCGGGATGGCGCCCGTGGGGGCCCAGGTCACCATCGACCCGCTGGCCATGATGCGGACCTCCAAGGTGATCATGGGGACCGCCTACGGCCACATCCGGCCGCTGATCGACTTCCCGCGGATCCTCGAGCTGTACCGGAGCGGGAAGCTCAGGCTACGGGAGATGATCTCCCGGAAGTTCCGGCTCGAAGAGGTCAACGACGCCCTCCGCGCGCTCGGTGCCGGCGAGGTGGCCCGCGGGGTCATCGTGTTCGACTGAGACCGCGATCTCCGGCCAGCCGGAGATCGCGAGAAGGTTTACCCCCCGGTGGTGCCAGGGCCAGGCGGAGCACCGCGGGGGTCTCTGTGTGCTGCCGACCGGTGTCCTCGCAGGGGAATTCCGGGGAGATGCTCAGTGCGAGGCTCCGGCTGGGTCAGGGTTTCCCGCCGCCCGTCCCGGGCTCCGCCCAGCTTGGCAGCTTGATCTCTCCTTTTTCCTCGAAGGCGAGCCGCTGGAGCCAGGACCCGAGGTAGATCTTGCCCTTGATGCGATAGCTCACGCTGGTCAACCCCCCCTCCGCCAGCTTTCCGATCTGCCGCAGGATGTCGGCGATGCCGGAGACCGCCTCGGCAGTCATCACGGCCGACCCGAAGCGGGGCACGACCACCCGCTCGCCGGACACGCCGCTGGCAAACTGCACGTCGTTCAGCTCGACGTCGAAGGCCAGCCCGGAGATGGTCAGCTCCGTATCGTTCGGATTCTGGATGCGGAGCTTGACCTCGAACACCTGCTCCAGGGCCCGGGCGTCCTTCACCTCGATGTCCGACAGCGTGACGCGGGGCCGCTCCAGCCCGAACCCGACGCACCCGCCGAGCAGGAGGCAGAGGACGCCTAGTCCGATCCATCGGCTTGGCATGGCGCAATCCTCCCAGGGAGTCATGACTCCGCTCGTCCTAGCCCGGATTATTCACGAAGGATCCGTGAGTACTCCGGGCTTCCATGACCAACAGCCAGTCCCGACTGCGGCAGTATGACGCATGCGGTGGCCACGCCGGGTACCCGTCCCGCGTCCAGCGGGATGGGTGCGCTGTCGAGATGAAACGGCGCTGCCTCATCCGGCCTGGCCGCTACCTACTTGGGTTCTTATTAAGCCCGCATTGTTCGCGAGCCGCGTTCGCGAAAAATGCGGGCTGGGGACTCAGGATGCCGGCGCGCCGGCGCCGGCGTGGTAGACGATCTCCCCGTCCACCAGGGTCATCTCGACTGGCACCGACGGCAGGTCCTGGGCTGGGACCCGGGACAGGTCACGAGCGAAGACGGCCACATCGGCCTTCTTGCCGGGCGCGAGGCTCCCCAGGACCTGCTCCTTGCGCGCCGTCCAGGCGGGGACCGCGGTGAAGGCGTGGATCGTCTCCTCCAGGGTCAGCCGCTCGGCCGGGAACCACCCGCCCGCCGGCTCGCCGGCGGGATCCTGGCGGGCGATCGCCGCGTGGAAGCTGAGCAGCGGGTTGATGTGCTCCACCGGGGCGTCGGAGCCGAACTGGACCTTGATCCCCCGCTGCAGCATGGAGCGCCACGCGTAGCCGTACCGGCAGCGCGCCATCCCCCATTTCTTCTCCGCCACCCGCATATCGGTGTGCAGGTGCACCGGCTGGCACGAGGCCACCACATCCAGGGCCCGGAAGCGCGCGAAATCCTCCGGGTGCAGCAGCTGGACGTGCTCGACCCGGTCCCGCTTCGGGCCGGGGAGCTTCCTGCGGGCCCCCTCGATGGCGGTCAAGACATTGGTCGTGGCCAGGTCGCCGATGGCGTGGACCGCCACGTCGCCCCCGTGCCGGTACGCCAGCTCCACCCGCTCCTGCATCTCGGCCACCGTGAGGCACTCCAGGCCCGTGGTGGAGGGGTCGTCGGAGTACGGGGCGTGGAGCAGGGCCGTGCCGGATCCCAGCGTCCCGTCCGCGAAGAGCTTCACCTGGCCGAACCAGAGGCGTTCGCTCCCCCGCGTGAGCTCGATCCCGCGGGCCTTGGCGGCCTCGACCTGGTCGGGGGGCAGCGTGTGGTGCACGCGGATCCGGAGTCTCCCCTCGGCCTCCAGCGCCGCCAGGGCCTCCCACTCGGCCAGCGTCTCGCAGGTGTGCACCCCCGTCACCCCGTAGCGCAGCGCCTCGGCCTGGGCGCGTAGGCCCGCGGCCTTCCGCTCCTCGAGGGTGGGCGGCGGGATGACCTTCTCGATGATCTTGCGGTACTCCCGGCAGAGGCCGATGGGCCGGCCGCCCGCGTCGCGCTCGATGCGGGCGCCGGGGGCGTCCACGGCCTCCCGGGTGATCCCGGCCCGCTGCATGGCCAGGGCGTTGAGCCAGACCGTGTGCCCGCAGCAGCGCACCAGCATCACCGGGTGGTCGGGGGCGATGTCGTTCAGGTCGGTCGCACCGGGCTCCCGCCGGTCGGTCCAGATGTGCTCGTTCCAGCCGCGGCCGATAATCCACTCCCCGGGCTTCTTCCCCGCCACGGCCGCCTTCACCCGCTCGCGACAGGCGGCGATGGAGGTGAGGTCGCGGAGATCGGCCCGCTCGAGATACAGGCCGAAGCTGAGCAAGTGCAGGTGCGCATCCACGATCCCGGGGGTGACCAGCCGCCCCGGCATCTCGAAGACCCGGGCGGACCGGGCGGAGGCCCGCTTCACCTCGTCGTTCGTTCCCACCGCGAGGATGCGGTCACCCTGGATGGCGAGCGCCTCGGCCCAGGGCTGGCCGGGATCCCCCGTGTAGATCCGGCTGTTCAGAATGGCAATGTCCATGTCGGCTCCTTGGCGGTTGCCTCTTATCGCTCCCGGATGGTGTGCGGGTCCAGGATGTCCCGCAGGCCGTCTCCCAGCAGGTTCAGCCCCAGCACCGTGACGAAGATCGCGACCCCCGGAAAGATCGAGATCCAGGGGGCCGTGAACAGCTGCTCGCGCGCCGTGGAGAGCATCCCGCCCCAGCTGGGAGTCGGTGGCTGGGCGCCCAGCCCGAGGAAGGACAGGGAGGCCTCGATCAGGATGGCGAAGGCCACGCCGAGGGTCGCCACCACCAGGATCGGCCCCACCACGTTGGGCAGGATCTGCAGCAGCATGATCCGGGTCCGGCCCTCCCCCAGCGCCCGGGCGGCGGTCACGTAGTCGAGCGAGCGAGCCCCCAGAACCTGGGAGCGGGTGATCCGGCAGCTGTAGGACCAGTTGGTGAAGCCCAGAGCGACGAACACGTTGAGCAGGCCCGGTCCCAGCACGGCCATGATGGCCAGGGCGAAGATCAGGGCAGGGATGGAGAGCATGACGTTGGTCAGTCCCATGACCAGGTCGTCCCACCACTTGCCGATGAACCCCGCCGTCAGGCCCAGGAGGATCCCGATCAGGCTGTTGAGGCTCTGGGTGACGAGTCCGACGCTCAGGGAGATGCGCGCGCCGTAGATGACGCGGGAGAGGATGTCCCGGCCCTGGTTGTCGGTGCCGAAGAGAAAGGTGCGGCTGGGCGGCTCCTCGGAGTGCATCAGGTCGGCGTCGTTCACCGGGTCGTAGGGTGCGAGCAGCGGCGCGAAGATCGCCGTGAGGACGACGACCAGGGTGATGGCGCCGCCGATGACCAGGTTCTTGCGGCGCAGGACCTTGCGAAGCGTGGGACTCATCGGTACTCGATCCGCGGGTCGATCATCGCGTACAGGAGATCCACGGCCAGGTTCACGCACAGGAACACCAGCGTGATCAGCAGGATGCATCCCTGGACCACGGGGATGTCCCGCTGGAAGATCGTATCCACCAGCAGCGACCCCACGCCGGGCCAGGAGAAGAGCTTCTCCACGACGACGGTCTGGCTGATGAGCGAGCCGAACTGCAGGCCCGCGGTGGTGAGGACGAGGATCAGGGCATTGCGCAGGACGTGCTTGCCGTTGATCGCGAGCCGGGGGAGCCCCTTGGCGGCCGCCGTCCGGACGTAGTCTGCCGAGAGGATTTCCATCACGGCAGCCCGCGTGGTCCGGGCGAGGAGGGCCATGTAGCCGACCCCCAGCGTCAGGGCGGGGAGGATCAGGTTGGTGAGGCTCCCGTCGCCGTAGCCCGAGGTGGGCAGGAGCCGGAGCTTGACCGAGACCGCGAACATGAGGAGCAGCCCCAGCCAGAACTGGGGCATCGAGACCCCCGACACCGCCCCGATCATCGAGCAGGCGTCGAGCCACGAACCGTGCCGCAGGGCGGAGAGGAAACCGAGCGGCACGCCGATGGCGACGGCGACCAGCATGGCCGCCAGCGCAAGCTTCAGCGTCGGCCAGAAACGCGCCAGGATCACCTGGCGGACGTCTTCACCCCGCAGAAAGGAGAGGCCGAGATTGCCCTGCGCGAGCTTGCCCAGGTAACGGAGGTAGCGGACGTGAAGCGGCTGGTCCAGATCCCAGCGCTTCAGCATCTGCTCGACGTACTTGGCATCCAGCCCCCGATCCTGGACCCCGGCGGCCATGAGGGCGGCGTTGCCCGGCAGCACGTTGAGCAGGAAGAACATGATCAACGAGATGGCGAGCAGCGTAGGAATGAATTGCAGCAGGCGCCGAAGCGCGTACGCCAGCATACCGGGTCACTTCCCCAGGAAAAGACAACCCGACCCCAGGCCCGCGGCGGCCGCCCGGGGTCGGGCCGTTCGAGGGATCCCTTCTGTACCGTGCCTTCGCCGGACGGCCTACTTCTCCTTGGCCCGGGGCGAGGAATCGTCGATCCAGAGGTCCACCAGATCCTGGTACATCATCTCGATCGCGACCGGCTTGATGCCGTGCACCCAGGGCTGGTGGGCTACCACCGCCTTGTTGTAGTTGAAGAACCAGATCGGCGCGTCGTCCCTGAAGAGCGCGTCGGCCTTGCGCAAGATCTCGTTCCGCTTGGCGAGGTCCCGCTCCTTCCGCGCTGCCTCCAGGAGCTTGTCGAACTCGGGGTTGTTGTAGGCCACGAAGTTGCCGGCCGTCGGCGGGTTGGTCGATTCCCAGCGGGCCAGGGCCTGGAGCGCATCGCCGCCCGCGCCGCTGCCCACCGACCAGATGAAGGCCTGGTAGTCGAGCTTCTGGAGGCGGGGCGCCAGCGCCGCACCCTCCAGCTGCTGCGGCTTCACCGTGATGTTGATGGCCTTCAGGAACGGCATGACCGCCTCGACCACCGGGGTGCCCCAGGACTCGTTGTTGGTCCCGATGCACTCGAAGGTGAACCCTTGCTCGTAGCCCGCCTGCTTCATGAGGGCCTTGGCCTTCTCGACGTTGTACTCGTAGCCCTTGGCCTTGGGGTCGAAGGCCGGCGAGGTGGTGGGCAGATACCCCACCGCCTGGTAGGCCTTGTCCTTCAGCAGGCGGTTGATGATGAGCTTGGTGTCGATGGCGTAGTTGATGGCCTGGCGGACTTCCCGCTTCTTGAAGGGCTCGTAGTTCGGGTTGAAGCCGATCAGGCGAGTGAACAACTCGGCCACCTCGACCATGTTCTTGGAGATCTCGGGATCCGCCTTGTAGACCGGGTACTGCTGGGCGCCGACCACGGTGGCGTCCAGCTCCTTGGCCCGGAAGGCGGCATCCCGCGCGGCCCCCTCGGGCATCATCTTGTACACGACCTTGTCCAGGTACGGCTTGCCCTTCTCGTAGTAATCGGGATTCTTCACGATGACCATCTCGCTGCCCTTGACCCACTTGGAGAACTTGAAGGGACCGGCCCCGACCGGATCCGTCCCGAAGGCGTCTCCCCGCTTCTCCACCTCTTCCCGGGGCAGGATGGCGGTGCCGCCCTCGTAGAGCGTGTAGGCGGGATCCACCGGTCGCTCCATGGTGATCTCGAGCGTGAAGTCGTCGATCTTCCGGAGGCCGGCGATCCGCTGGGCCTTGCCCTCCTCGTAATCCTTGGCCCCCTTCACGATGCGGACGAGGCGGGCCGAGGGGGAGGCGGTCTTGGCGTTCATGATCCGCTCGTAGCTCCAGATGATGTCGTCCACGGTCATCTGGCGCCCGTTGTGGAACTTGACCCCCTTCTTCAGGGCGATCCGGTAG
>Ga0335070_10011300_pt1 | contig 10422 bp, 10 predicted proteins | sample Lox_Sample_13_FD_206722 | JGI IMG/M metagenome (GOLD analysis project Ga0335070, IMG submission 206722) | Soil microbial communities from Loxahatchee National Wildlife Refuge, Florida, United States - Lox_Sample_1.3 | ecosystem: Environmental > Terrestrial > Soil > Wetlands | place: USA...
ACCATTTTTCGATATCCACTCCACAGGGCGATATTCGAAAAATCCCGGTATCCGAGATCCAACCCTGGCTCGATGCCCTGTGTTACACACCCTAGAGCCAGGTCCAATGGATAAAGTCTAGCTAAGTGTATCACAAATGGATTTTCCAAAAACGAGAACCGAGAGCCGAGAACCGACCGTACCTGGTAACCTCTTCTGGGGCGCTCCATGCCTCATCCTCATGCTGACCCCGAATGGGTTCAGGGCTCTATAAAACCCGTTGGCTTTACTGTTCCTTCTGGAATTCGAGCCCCTTCTCCCCCAGCGCTGCCTTCAACGTCTTGAGCGCGTTCGGCCCCATCCCGTGCAGCTTGAGGAGCTCCTTCTCGTTGATTTTGGCCATTTGCTCCAGCCGGGTGATCCCCGCCCCCTCCAGCGCTCGCCTCGCCAGCGCAGCCAATTTCGGCAAATCACTCTCTACTTCATTCCCATTCGTGTCTCCTGCTCCCTCTTCTCATGTCCTCGTGCTCTTTATGTTCTTCTATTACGATTCTCGGTTTTCGGTTCTCGGTTCTCACTTAAATCAAAAGGCGCCCGGTCTGTACAGGTCCGCGGCGCCTTTCAATGAGCAGGACAGCCCGTTTGTGCGTCCATACCGTTCAGGCATCCCGTTCTTGAGCTTCAACGAGCCCGGCCAGGCTCAGCGGCACAAACAAGACGAGAGCGAAGAGAATAACCACCCCCAGGACTGGCATAGCATTACCTCCTTACACAGAATGGCTGGTGATGGGTCACCAGGTGGATCCAGGTTGGGTTGGGGGATGCGGCTGCGCCCCCCATGCTTTTCAACATCTTACTATTACTATATACGATTCATCGGCCAAAAAGTTCCCTTACTGAGGTCTGTTTACGAAACCTTAACCTGGATTTAATCTGTCAGAATGGGGACATCGTCGCCACAATCTATTCCCCCGACACGGTCGAGGAGGCGTTCCAGGGGGCGATCCACCGCGTGGCCGATTTCCTCACCGGGATCGCGAAGATCCCTTTGAATGACGCCGGCATGCTGGTGAGCGTCACCGGCGCGTTGAAGTCCTGCCAGGTCGTGGCCTCGATGTGGCGCATGCGTCTCGAAGATCCCCGAAGGGGGCCCGCTTGCGCTTCGATAGATTGTCTTTCCTGATCCCCTGGTCGCAGTACCCGGCGGTTGAAACCGCAGCGACCCCTGCGAAGCCTCCTTGCGGAGGCTGGAGGAGGTTCTGGAATTACTGATGGGGGAGTCTGAACCGCAGATTGACTCTGATTACATGGATCCCGCAGTATAATCAAATTAAGCCAACTACCAGCAACTGCAAACCGCGGATTTGAAAAAGAGGGGATAGAATGGCAACTGGCATTAAAGTTTCGGGTGGATCAGGCCGCCACGTGGGAATTGGCTCGCTATCGAGAATTTGTCTATTGCTGGCATTGCTCAGCCCGGGACTTCAGAGCGCCGCTCCAATCGACTCTCAGATCTATTCAGCCCCAACGCTGATCGAACAATCCACTACCAGCGATCCGCCCGTCCCGCTCGAACCGCCCATTGGCGCCATTGAAATCAAGCTGCTTCCAGGCTTTCCCTATAACCCGGACATCCGCGGCCGGGTACATCCTGGATCCTACGTCTATATCCAGATCTGGAGGGACGGTAAACTGGCCGCTAATACCTTCACCGGAAGTGATCAGAACGGCGATTACCAGACCCAGCTATACACAGAACCCAACTTGGATCCAATCCGTCCGGGGGATGAGGTTCGCGTGTTCGATGGGCAGTCCACCTATTCGATGACGATCGCGCCAATCCAGGCCTGGGCCGATCCGAGAGCGAATCTGATCTCCGGGTCCACACTGCCCGGGATGAAGATTGACCTGATCCTGGTCGACAACCTCCAAAACCCCTGTCAGTGGACGACGATCCAGAAATCCTTCACGTTAAACTCAGATGGAAGCTTTCAATTCAACCCTGGCGATTTCAGCGCCAATGCGTCTATCCTGATCCACGCGCGCTACCCGAATGGCAACAGCAGTTGGGTTTTCATTCATGCCTATCAATTATTCATCGACCGCGCCAAACCGGGCCAGGTTCGCGGGTACTATCGTCCCACCACAACCCTGGATGTTCATCTCATCCGGGAGGGGGCCCTGCTGGAAAGCGTGTCGCTTCAAACGAATCTTCGGGGCGAGTTCAACCCCACATTTTCCCAAACGCCAATCGAGGGCGATTGGATTGAAGCCTATCAGGCTGGGCAGCCTATCTTGGGATACTATCTCGCTCGTCTGGAGGTCAGCTACGATCCCGACCTCAACCGGATCCAGGGCCAGACTGTGCCAGGCCGGAAGGTGTGGATCATTGTGAACGACCCTTCGGCGCGCACCGATTCCTCACATACTCCCGTGGGATGTAGTCCTACCCTGGGCTGCGCCAACATCATCGCCGGACCGGACGGCCAAATTCAATTGACCCCGCCAGCCTGGGTCGCGCCTGAAAGCTCGATCGTGGCAACTCTCTATGATACCTACGGAAATTACCAGATCCAGACGGTGCTGGTATCTCTACCGAGTATCCAGGCCAACCTGTCCGACCGGAATTTTTCTGTACAGTGGAACCGGTCCGTTCAGAATGCTACCGCTAGGCTGTTCGATATTGAGGATAACAAGATCGCCGAAACCACGCTCTGGTTGGAAAGCGGGGCGCGCACCTACTTCAGTCTCGGGGAGCTCAAGCCAGGCTACCGCATCGAGGTGACGGATGGGACGACCACCCGAACTCTGACGCTGCCGAACGCGTTCCCGCGCCTCCATCACGGCTCGAACCAGATCAGCGGCCCCGCACCCAACGGGCGCGCGACCCTGGATTTCGTCAACGGAATGCAACGACCGGAGTCCTTCACCGATCAATGCCTGGAAACCAGTATAGTAAATCAGCAGTATCAATTCACAATTCCCGGGGTTACCTTTCAGCAGTTTGACAAGGCTTATCTCGTCCTGGTAGATGATGTGGGGAATGAAATCGTCTCCCGCCTGTACCCTTTTTCCCTCAATCTAAATATGGACCCTTTTTCTCCTAACCAGAATTTTGTAGCGATCGGGACGGAATACCCCGACACGCGAGTAGACGTCATCCACGAGCGCGGGGGACAGATCATTGGATCCTACCTCGGGCTCCAGGCCCAAAGCAGCCTTACCGGGGTCGGGCTGAGTACAACGACCTTCAAGGCTGGGGACATCGTTCACATCCTGACCAACGATGGCAACAGCGTCGATTTGACCATCCCCGATTTGAGCGTCTGGCTTAACACTGCTCAAAATCGAATCGAAGGGCACGGCCCGCCCAATACCATCCTGGTTGCTGAGTTCCTCCAGGACCGGCATTATCCGGCTGACAGCGGTTATCCGTATCTCGTCCAAACCGACAATCAGGGCAGCTTTTCTGTGGATGTGGACAACCTGTTTTGGGCAAGCTGCTATCCACTGTCATCCTCAGACCCCTGCGCTCATGCGGCCGTGACCTACACGGACTCGAATGGATTTGCCATCACCGCTCAGGGGCCACGTCCAGCGCCCATCGCCGCGGATGGGTATGAACCCGACGATGCCCTCCAGAGCGCGTGGCCCTACAGCGGAACCATCGAGCAGCACACGTTCCACACCTCCACGGACCAGGACTGGATTTCGATCCCCATCGGGCAGCAGGATGTAGGCCGGCCCTTTCTCTTTCAAGTCGACAATTTCGAACGCGGGATGAACGTGACCGCCAGGCTGTTCAGTTCGGAAGGTACGCAACTGTTCGATAACACAGATCTGTGGTCGAAAGAGATTCACAGTTTTTCCTATGAGTTTTCTGTTCCAGGGACGTATTATCTCCAGCTTATCCCCGGCAGCCTGTACAGTGCGGGTTTATGCGACTCACGCTATAGCATCATGATCAATCCCTATCGGATGTATTTTCCGGTGATCAGCAGATAGATCCTGTACAGATATAAATCATGATTGCCAATCTCTCCAGGATGATCACCTCGGCGACTGTACAGGTCCTTAAATCACAGAATGATAAAAACGAGGGCCAGTCAAACAGTTTCCAGCCTGGACAGGCAGGCTTCGTAGTAACCGCCGTGGTTTCAACCGACGGGCCTTGCGACCAGATTGCAGGATAGACGTTTCGCCCGACGAGGATAACCTGTCTTTTGGGCCCCAGGCGAGCCCCCTTCGGGGATCTTCGAGACGCATGTGCCACATCAACACCATGGCAAACCCGCCCATATCGCCATGCGATCATCACAACGGACCTGCACGCTTCCCTTCCTTCTCAGGGAAGCGGCCGGCGAAGTACCTGGTGTCTTTTCCAGGTGGGGTTAGGTTCTATCTTCGAAAATCGAAAATCCTTCTTGCCATTTCTCCCATCTTCACCCGGGCCCAGTCTCGCAGGCTGACCCCTCTGCCGTGCCCGAAGTACCGGCTGTGCCCCGCGAAGATCTCCCACTCGGCCAGCGGATCCCAGCGCAGGTCTTCCTTGCGGCAAAAGAAAATCTCGCGGCCCGGCACACCGTATTCCAGGTTGAGCTCCATCGGGCGCATTGTGCGGCCGAAGGCCATGATCGGCGAGGGGCAGGGGCGGGTGGTCAGCACGTACGGGGTGGGGATGTTCTCCAGGGCGCGGGTGGCGTAGAGGTCGACGGTGTAATCCAGCCAGTGGAAGGAAGTCGTCAGGCGGTCAATGCGGTCAGGGAGCAGCTCGAAGAAGGAGTCGTAGACCGCGGTGCAGTCGCGCCGGGCGGGGAAGGAGTAAGCCCGCGGCTCACGCTGGATGGGGACCTGGAAGAAGGGCGTCGAGCGAGCGAAGTGAGTCCCTTTATCCCCAAAGCCGGTGACCAGCGACTCGCGCGGGAAGGCGAAATATTGGCCGCTGGCTACCAGGAAGCGCGCCAGCCAGGGGAACCACTCGTCGCCGCTGAAGCGTCCCCAGCATTCGTGGAAGGGAGCGTGCACCGCCTGCTGCGTGGCTTTGGACTCGCGCCAGGCGTGGAACGCCGCCCACTGCTCGCCGGTAAAGGCCAGTCCCTGGATGTAGGGCGCCTGGATGAAGAAGACGTCGCCCGCGTCCGGCAGTGGGATGAAGGGCTGCCGGGTATAGCTGTTGAACCACAGCCCGTAGAGCGAGAGCCCGCCGACGCACTCGTCTCCAGCATAGGCCTCCAGCGCCTGGCTGGCGTAGGCGTAGTACTGCGGAGAGACCAGCAGGTCATCTTCGAGGAAGACGATCGAGCCGAACTCGCCGGTAAGATCGCCGCAGGCGTAGAAATGCTCGACGGGGCCCAACCGCTCCTCGCGGGCGCGGATCTCCTTGGGCCCGAAGGGCCAGATGAAGCTGCGCGCGACCTGGGCCACCCGCTGGTGTCTGGCCGACTCATCGAGCGAGATCACCAGCGGGATGCTGGCCCCCGGCGGGTATTCGGCGGCCTGGAGGCTCTCGAGCAGGCGCTCCAGGGCGAGGGGCCGGTTGAAAGCGCTGACCACGATCGCGGGGTTCATCTGGCGCGCGCCTCGCGGATCAGGCTGCCGGCCACAGCGTCGAGCATGCCCCGCAGGCTGAGCTGGACAGTCCTTGGATTGGAGGGCGGGACCCAGCCGGTGGGGAGCACCTGGTCGGCGAGGACCAGCGCCGCCGCGACCTGCACGCCGAGGGCCTGTCCGACGCTGAACAGGGCGGCGGTCTCCATGTCCACCGCGCAAACCCCCTCGTTTTGCCAGGCCTCGATCTCGGTGGGCATCTCGCGGAAGGGGGTGTCTGTGGTCCAGGCCGCGCCAGAGCGGATGACCCTGCCGCTGGCAACCAGGTTATTCTGCAGGAAGGCGGTGATCTCCCCATCGGCCTCGGCCCAGCGACCCTCGGGCAAGTAATGACGGGAGACGCCCTCGTCCCGCGCGGCGCGGTTGACTACCAGCCATTCGCCGGCCTGGGCCTGGGGCTGGATGCTCCCCGCCAGGCCAAGGGAGATGAAGCGCTTCACCCCGAAGGCAACCAGCTCCTCGACCATGATCACCGCTGCCGGGCTGCCCAGGCCAAAATTCCCCGCCACGCCGACCTTCTCCCCGCCGATGCGGACCAGGCACAGCTCGCCGAAGAAGTCCTTCACCCGCCGCACGATGAAGCTGCGCCGGGCGTAATCCATCAGGCTGGGCTGGTAGCAAAGGATGACGGTCTGGGGAGGATTGACTTTGGGCGGCTTGCCCCGCCAGCGCAACTTCAGGTCGTCAGCGGCGGAAAAGACAGGCATTTCTTTCATTTCGATTTACCCCGGGTCATGAGCCAGAACAGGATCGCCTGGAGGCGCTCGCCGAAAACTACCGCCCAGGCTACGCCCATTGTACCATTGGCCCGCGCCAGGAGAATGGCCCTCCCTCTACGAGGGGACGACTGCGGCCTGGCTTATCTCAGCATGTGGTCGCTCTCGCTGAACGTGCCGATCCTTCTGCGTACTCCCGGCGCGGTTCTGTCTCGCCAGGGGGCGTATTGAGAAAAAGACGAGAACCGAGATCCAAGAACCCTTTCTTTGTTTGAGTTCGTGTCGTACAATCGTGGGGGTGACAATCAAATCGCACGCATCGATTATAAAAATCAGCATTTATGAAAACTGGGCCTCCTGAGGCGCTGGAGCACGTTTTCGAACGGCAGGCGCATCCGTACCATATGTGGGACGGGATCAACAGCATCCCTGCCGGATTGGAAGATATCCTCGCGCAGCCGGCGGTCGAGGCGATCCATGAGGCTTCACGTGCGGTGCAGGAAAAGTCGCCGATCCATCTCCTCGGGTGCGGAACCTCTTATTTTGCCGCCGGGGCGATCGCCCTGGCCATCCAGCACATCGCCGGCCTGCCCGCTTATGCCTGGGAAGCCTACGAATTCCTCGCCTATCCCCCCGTCGCCCTGGAGGGCAGTGCAGTGATCGGCATCTCGCACACCGGTAGCACGCCGCCCACAGTCCGCGCCGCCGAAATGGCCCGCTCCCTGGGCGCCTGTACCGTGGCCTACACGGACGCCGCGGAATCAGCGCTGAGCCGGGCCAGCGAATGGCGCGTTGCCAGTACGCTGGGGGTCGAGCCGGCCCTGCCCAAGACGCGCAGCTATCCGGCTACCCTGCTGCGCGGCTACCTTCAGGCCTGCGAACTGGCCCGCCTGAGCGGGAAAGAGGCCAGCGGGTGGGAAGCCGCGCTGAGCAAATCGCCATCACTGGCCCGCCAGGTTCTCGCCGGGTGCGAAGCGCAGGCCAGAGAGCTGGCCGAACGTTGGAACACCCGCCGCAGGATCGTCGTATCGGGCGGCGGCCCGCAGCACGTAACCGCTCAGGAAGGCATGCTCAAGCTGACCGAGACCGCCCTGGCCACCTCAACCTCCTGGGAGATCGAGGAGGCAGTCCATGGTACCTGGGCCTCCACCACTGAAGACGACCTGGTGATCCTCCTCGCCATAGACGGCCCCGGCTACGAAAGCGCCGCCCGCCTGGCCGGGGGAATGAAGACCATCGGCTGCCAGGTCTGGGCGTTGACCGACCGTCCCTGGGAAGGCCATGCCGTCGATGCATTGACAGCCCTGCCCGCGGGCGAGCCGGAGCTGTTCATGCCGCTCTACGCCATCCTGCCGATCTACCAGTTCGCCTATTTCCTCGCCCTGGTCCGCGGCCTCTCTCCAGATGCCATGGGCATGGACAACCCGCGATTCTTCGAAGCGCGCCTGCAAATGCGCTCGACGATTGGATGAATAATGGATACCCTCATCGTCCACGGACAGGTAATCACCCCGGGGATCGTCATCAGCGATGGCTCCCTGGGCATCTCGGATGGGAAGATCCGCGCGATCTATTCCCATTCGTCCCTGACCGTCCCGCAGGGCGTCGAGGTGATCGACGCGGACGGCCTCTATGTCGGGCCCGGGCTGATCGACACCCACACGCACGGCGGAAACGGCCACGATTTTATGAATTGCGGAGAAACGGGCCTGGACGAGATCCTCACCTGGCTTCCCTCCACCGGGGTGACCCGCGTGGTCCCAACTCTGGCGGCAAGCTCACACGAAGCCGGCCTGGAGATGATCCGCTGCCTGGTCGAAGCGATGCGCCGCCCATCGCGCGGGGCGAAGATCGTCGGACTGCACCTCGAAGGACCTTTCCTGAGCTTGGAGAAACGCGGGGACCAACCGGCTGAAGCCGTGCGCCTGCCGGATCTGGCCGAGATGCAGGCATTGATCGCGGCAGGCGAGGGAGCGGTGCGCATGGTCACCCTGGCCCCCGAGCTTCCCGGCGCGATCGACCTGGTCCGCTGGCTGGCCGGCGAAGGGGTTCGCGTCAGCGCCGGGAACTCGGCGGCCACCTACGAGGAGACCTGCGCTGCGATCGAGGCCGGGCTGAGCCGCGTCACCCACCTGTATAACGCCATGCCGCCCTTCGACCACCGCAGACCAGGCCTGGCCGGCGCGGCCCTCAGCCGCGCCGAGTTGTGCGCCGAGATTATCCTGGATGGAATCCACGTCCACCCGGCGGCAGCCCACGCCGCGCTGCGCGCCAAGGGCGCCGACCGCCTGATCCTGGTCACCAGCGCCACCCAGGCGGCAGGCCGTGGCGATGGCGAGTACACCAGCCCGGATGGACAGAGGATCTTCGTCAAAGACGGCGCCGCACGCCTGGAGAACGGCAGCCTGGCGGGTAGCATCCTCACCCTGGATCGCGCCGTTGCCAATGCGTGCGCTTTCTTCAACCTGCCCCCCGAGCGCGCCATCCAGCTCGCCAGCCGCTCTCCCGCGATCAGTCTCGGCCTGTCCGAACTCGGCGCGCTTCGCCCCGGCTGCACCGCCGATGTGATCCTCTTCGACGCTGGGATCCACGTCCAGGCAGCCTTTGTCGCCGGGCGGAGAGTCTATCCTTACCGTTAGTATTCAATCTACAATCAGAAATCCTTCAAGAGCACGCTTTCCGGCCCGCGGTCGATCTCCCATGGGTAAACGATGTGGGCGTCGGTGATCGCGGCGTAATAATCCGGGCGGACTGTGCCAAACAGGTTGCGGTAGGGATTGAAGTGCATCACGCAGGTAAAAGGCATCCCCCCCGCGCCGGAGACGCGGTTTTTCACCGCGGTGATGGTGCGCCCTGAACCCCACACGTCGTCGATCACCAGGATGCGCTTGCCTCGCAGAAGGTTATCCTCGGGGAACTGGAAGAACTGCGGCCAGGCAAGCAGCTTGCGCTTCTCGGCCTCCATCTGGGAGGGGAAATCCACCGCCGCGGTAAAGATGTAGTTGATCTTCATCGCCTCGGCCATCATTCCCCCAGGGATGATCCCGCCCCGGGTGATCATCAGCATGGCGTCGAACTCGCCTTCCAATTGGGGGAGAAGATGATCGATCAGGCGGTCGATTTCATTCCAGGTCAGTATTTCACGGCGCATCGGGTTCGGATTCATGCTATTGTGCCTCTACGGATTTGAGATGGGGAGCCAGGGCGGAGGCCAGGGGAGCCGGCGCGCTCACCTCCTGGTCTTGCCCTTCGTGTTGAGCCAGCCCGGCGTCGCGGGCCCAGAGATACAGGCAGGTACGATATACCGCTCCCGCATACGCGGCGACAACCACGGCAGCGAGGATAAACAGGCTGGTCACCAGGACCCCCGCGCCCAGGCCGCCGATTACCCCGGCGGCTGCGCCGTTGCTGGCCCGGATCAGGCTCACGGAGAGAAACGTTCCTCCGACGATCCCCACGCCACCCAGGACCAGGTCGATGGCTGTAGCGACCAACCTCACCCCCACCTGGTGGGCTTCGGGGTTGAGCAGCCGCCCGCGTGAAATCTGGTCGACCCGCGCCAGGACTTCCTTCAAGCCCAGGCTCTCAATGACCAGGATCGGCAAGGCCACCTCCGCGTCCTCATCCCAGATGGCCGCCTGCGGGTCGCCTGTCCGGGAGCGTTTGCGCGTGATTACAGGCCCTAACAAGCCGGTGACCAGCTCCGCCCCAGCCAGGCCGAGGATATCCTGCCAGCGGCTGCGGAGCAAGGCGCGGGCGCGGTCCAACCGTCCATCCCCCTCGGCCAGGTAGCCGAAGGCGAGATAGACGGTCATGGCCGAGAATAAGTAACCCACGGCGACCAAGGCGCAAAAAAGCAGAGCGGCAAAAAAACCGGTCACCACCTGGCCGTAGGTGCGCTCACTGAGAAAATACACCGAAAGGGCCATCGGCACGAAACCGATCGGCGTGACAACCAACCCTGCCAGGAGGGTATACAAGGAAGGTTTCAGCAAATCGGGGTCAGCTCGGGCCATGCGCCAGGCCTCTATCATGAAAGCATAACCCCGTTTAAGGCTCTCAACCATGGACGGTGCAATTCCTACATTAAGGATTTGGTAGGTTTATTATAGCAAAGGAA